>ERZ724527.366-NODE-366-length-23027-cov-9.328052_pt1 | contig 23027 bp, 8 predicted proteins | sample MGYA00376060_ERZ724527 | MGnify/ENA primary metagenome ERZ724527 (study PRJEB28724, sample SAMN07190886) | activated sludge metagenome | isolation source: activated sludge of sewage treatment plant in Hong Hong | place: USA: Christiansburg, Virginia | collected...
CATCTTCAAATATTCCCCTCGATAATTATTCTTCGCAAAGTTGCACCAATGACAGTCAGGTGCACCGCAACCTTCAGTGAATTCCTTTGACTTGATGGCGTTGTAGACTACTGAGATGGCGCTTTGGACTTCGGCGAGTTCTTCATGTAAGTAGGAGATAGGCTGTATCACATTTTCAGGTTCTTCTTCTATGAACTCAAAACGGATCTGTACATTTTTTATCGTTTCTGTAGGGAAGTGCAGCAGCATCAAGGAGTAGAAAGCTCCCTGGATCCAGTAGGAGTGGGCATCTGCCAAGGACTCTTTGGGGCCTTTCAGCTTTTTGGTTTCAAACTTTCCGCTTTTGTAATCTACCACGAGTTTGTAACCCGGATGGTTTTCTAATTTGTCTATAAATCCTTTGATAGGGACTCCATCGATATCTACATTAGAAATGGCTTTTTCCGGCTCAGCATCAAGGTACCAATTTGGAATTTGGAGGGCATATTTAGGAAGCACTTTGTGTCCTCTTGACCTGAAATATTCGTAGTCATTTTTGACAAATTTCGACCTTTGTTTTAGGATCTTTTCATCAAATAAGCTGATCAATGCGTCTTTACAGTTATAGGGATCGACTTCTTTAGCGATGAGTTTATGGAAAAATGTTTGCAACGTTGTGTGCATGGTAGTTCCGTACAGCAAAATGCCATTTTGCTCTGATGGTAACTTCAAATATTGGGTGAAGTAAAATGCCAGCGGACACTCCAAATAACTCACAAATGCAGACGAACTCAACCTGAATTTCTCAATAAATGCTCCAAAATAGGCATCGAAAGTCAACACGATCCTTGGTCTTCCTTCTGCTGATAATCGTTCAATATGTTTTTCTACAAGGTATTCTTTGGAAAATACCTGTACATGTTTTTCTGAGGTGACGTCCTCAAATACTTCCGCTACATATGCGGCGACTTTGTGCTCTTTCTGTTTGTAATTTTTAGCTGAAAATGTGATGTAAATGGTCTTCTTAGCCCTTGTCATCGCCACATAAAATATCCTTCTTTTCTCTTCATCTTCCAGTGCTTTATCTGCAAGCTTTGATAACTCATTTGCCAGTTCTTTTCCTACATAAAAATTAGTAGGTAGTGACCAATTGAAAGAATTGCCGCTACCTCCCCAGCCAATATCATCATTGCCTACCATAAGCACGTGATCGAATTCAAGTCCCTTAGATTTGTGCATGGACATGAGTTTGACGGCATCTGATCCGCCTTGCCAATAAGTGATGTTGATAGAAGAATTAATATCCTCCATAGTTTTGATTTGCTCCAGCAGTTCATTTAGATTAAAGTCCGCATTCTTCTCACTTTCCGACTGCACATATGCCAGGAATGAATCAATGCATTGAAGTTCGAAGATCTTATTGTCACTTGCGAGACTTGCCGAAGTGATGCCTGTCTTGGTGAGTAACATGGCCAAGAAAGGGTAGACTGGCTCTGTCATCGCATCTTTGATTGAATCTTCCAAACTTTGATTTGCCTTGAAGACGGACTCACTAACCTTTGAATCGACCTGATCTTCTTTATAATTGCGATTAATGAATTGTCGGAAATTATAACTATAATCCGCTAATTGCCTTCCAGTCAGATAAACCTGAGAGATCTCATTCGGCAATAAATTAAATGCTTTGTTGTGCAGAACCTCAAATAGCAGGGTAGGGCTGTGGACCCCATTTGCCTCATGATTGATGTAATCGAGGATTCGAATTAGATTGATAATGAGTGGTTCCGTCAGGATGTTAATCTGGTTTTCAGTTTGGAAAGGGATATTTTCCTGTTCCAGCATTTTTTTGATGACAATGTCCTGACGATTCTTTCGATAAAGTATGGCGATCTCAGATGGATGAGCTCCTTGATCCAGCAAATGTCGCACGATGCCTACGATACCAATTGCCTCTTGAAAAGGATTTTCATAAACACGTAATTTTGGCTCTATAGAGATATCTTTTACATTTGGATTGGAGGCAATGATGTTTTTGTCAATGTTACCAATCTGGTTAATGATCCTATTAGCATTATTACCGATCAATGAAGTGGCACTGTCAATGATGACCTGACTTGAACGATAATTCTGAACCAATGGAATGACTTGGATCGTAGAAGCATATTTGGTATGAAAGTCCAGAATATTACCCACGTTGGCTCCTTGAAAACCATATATTGCTTGATCATCATCACCTACCACAAATAAATTGGCATCTTCTCCCCAATAAGATGCCAGATTAAATATGATCTCATTCTGCGAACCATTAGTATCCTGATATTCATCGACAAGGATGTATTGATAACGCTCCTGATAATCCAGTAGGAAGTCAACGTCTTTATTAAACTCCTCCAACACCCACAGAATCATATCTTCGTAGGTGTAGCGTTTTTTATCTTTTAGCTTTTCTCTGTATGATGAATAAAGTAAGGCGGCTTGTTTTATTTTGTCAAACTTGTCCGTGACTAGTTTAATGGCAGTGGTTTTAGGTTCACCGGCGGTGTAACCTTTGCCACTTCTTTTATAAATGTATTTATCCTCATTACTCAATTCTTCCCGGACGAATTCATCACTTTTTTCCACAACATATTCAGGACTCCAATTTTCCTTTTGCATGGTTTGAAAAAAACCTTTGATCATGTTGATCTGCCCGTAGGGACTTTTAAGTTCCATCTTTAATGGGCTTCCAATGGGCACTTCATCCAATAATTCTCGCAGGTATTTATCTTTTTCCAGATCTGTGATGAGGTCCATATCTTCCATGTCAAAGCGCTCCGGATGTTCTCTAAGGATGGCATTGCAAAAACTGTGGAAAGTAGCTATATTGACCTTGAGTGCATCACTTCCGATAAAGGACATAAGTCGCTGCCGCATGGCATTGACGCCGGATTCAGTAAATGTAAGACAAAGAATGTTCTGCGGTTGGGCAAGTCCTTGCTGTAGGATATACCCGATTCTCGCGGATAGAACTTGTGTCTTACCGGTGCCGGGACCGGCGAGGACGAGGACTGGACCTTCGGTAGTTTCGACTGCTTTTTTCTGATTTGGATTGAGGCGATTTAATGCAGCCTGAAATGTTTCGTTGTTGGTCATATGTCTAGATGTAGTTTATTAAGGTAAGGTTTTTTATTAAGGGTTTTGAAATCACAATAATATATTTAGGAATCGGATAGATGAACTTGTCCACCCACTTGGCCCCCTCCAAAGGGGGACATCGTGGAGTTTTCGTGGCTTTTCTTTTTAATCATAATTTGGATTGTGAAGGATAAACTCCCCCTTGGCCCCCTCAGACGAGGGGGATAGCGTGTGGGTATCGTAGTTTTGCTTTTTATTCATAATTTGGACTGTGTTAATTAGACTCTCCCTAGTCACTCAGACGAGGGGGATATTCGTAAATTTTCATATTTGTTAAACATAGACATTATTTCAAGAGCTGGAAGTGATCATTTATAATTCACCATTTATAATTTATAATTATTTCATCGTTTGGCAGAGTTCCACTAGGACGCCATTGGTGGTTTTTGGATGGAGGAAGCAGATGAGCTTGTTGTCGGCACCTTGTTTTGGCGTTTCTGAGAGGAGTTGAAATCCTTTTTCCTTCATGTCAGCCATGGATTTATAGATATCATCAACTTCGAATGCAAGGTGGTGGATGCCTTGGCCTTTTTTACCAATGTATTTGCTGATGGCGTTTTCTGTTTCAGAATTGGAGCCGACAAGTTCGATCTTGCTCTCGCCTAGTTGGAAGAAAGAGGTGGTGACATTTTCACTTGCCACATCTTCTTGTTTGTATGGATTTTTGCCAAATAATTTTGCAAATAGTTCATTGGATTCTTCGAGATTGGCTACTGCAATTCCGACATGTTCAAGGCGCATGTTAATAGATTTAGAAAGTAAATATATGATTTTTTAATGAGAAAAGTGAGAGGGTGAGAAGGTGAGAAGGTGAGAAGGTGATGACTTTACATAAATAAAAAAAAGCCGCGATGAGAACATCGCGGCTTTCTTTAAAATTATTTTCGAAATATTATTTCATGATAGAAACAGGATAGATGTTGACACCTTCTTTGTTTTCTATTTGTACCATATACATTCCGTTAGCAAAATTACCAACGTTGAAGCTAAGGTTGTTAGAACCACCTTGGATCAATTGATTGTTGTTCAAAGTTTGAACTAATCTTCCAGTATAATCCAACAATTTAATGCTAATGTTACCCGGTGTAAATGCATTGATCTTAATGTTCATTACATCAGACATTGGGTTAGGGAATACGCTAACGTTCTCAAAGCTTTTGATCGTGTTAACTGCACTAACTGCATCCTGACCAATGAATAAATTATCCAAATAACCATTGTTACCATAGTCAGAAGTTGCTCTGATCTGGAAAACAACATCCTCTACACCAGCAAGATCATCTAATCTTGTAGTATCAGATTTCCACTGATTAGCTTTAGGAGCGAAGAATGCACCTTGATTTGCACTTGTTTTCAAAGTAGCTTGTTGCTTACTTTTGAATAGAGTCCATGTTGCACCACAGTCTAATGAATAATAAAATTCAAATTTATCGTTGTCATATGTTCCATCAGAAGCAGTATAACCAGCATATGCATAGTCAAAGCTATAGATTGGCTTAGAAGGCATATTTACTTTGTTGTGAGTAATAGTCATTGTAGCAGGAACTGTTTCGCTAGGATTCCAACCATAGAAGTTAAATAGGATTGAATTTTCAGACTTAGCATAACCACCCATTGCATTTGGAGCATTTATAAAGGCTGCATTAATCGGAAGTATATAAGCAAATCCAGATTGACCGATAAATAAATTTTCCGGGAAGTCAAGAGATGCCTCGAAATCTTTAGCAACAGGTGCTGGTTCACCTTGTTCGCTTAAATAATTGAAGCTAAAAGATGTGGTAGCATTATTGATTGTATTATCATCAATAGCTCCATTGTTGAAAGAGATAAGTGCTACATTGATAATAGAAGAACCAGCAGGTACAGAAACTGAACCAAAGCTAAGAGTCTTAGTTTGGTTGTAAGCTATTACATCAGTAAATTCTTTAGTATAAATAACGCCATTGATGGAGTATGCAGCTGTTACCTGAGTAATATCCTCCTGTGAAGGATTTAGGTTTTTAATTCTTATCTTAGGCTCAGCAGTATATTCAGTAGGACAAAGTGCTGAACTTGCAGTAGAAGCATTAGAAATACTTGCATCGCCAACAGTTACGCCATCAGGATATGCTACTGGAGCGCTAAGAGCAGCGTTCATTACATTTAATTCAGTTTTATGTTGAATGAAAGCTACAGCTTCAATTTGATTATAAATAAAGAAGTAATCTTCCATAGCTACTGCATAAGTGTAAGTAAACGCATCGCCATCTGCTATCGTAGCAGGGATCACATTATCACCATTTATGTTAGAAGCCGCTTTTCTGAAAACATGTTCGAAAGCTGCCTCACCATTTGTTCCCGGTGCAGTAGGGAATTTAAGATCTTGCTCTAATAGATACGCATGTAACTGGTAACCTGTATTTGTAAATTCACTTCCTGAATTGTTTGAAATTAAAACACTGATAAAGATAGAGTCCACATTAGCGTTATATTCATGACTTACTGAGATATCCAACGGGCTTTCAGTAGCGGCAGCAAAATCAATTACAGCAGCATTATAACCTACAGGTGCACCGTAATAAGCGCTAGCCCAGTTGCCACCGCCATAAGATCCGTTACCCATGTAGCCATCTATAAATGCAGAAGGAACCCCACCAAGACCATTGTCAGCATATAAAGCAGCTGTTTGTTCTTCATAAACTGTCCATCTTGCTCTTACTTCAGGAGTGTTAGTTTCATACATTGGATCGTATCCAGGAAACCACACTTGATATTTTACAGCAATTACTTTGTCAGTTTTGCTTTGCAAAAGTGCGTTGTAAGCAGGATTCTGAGCAGCACATGGAGGACATGATGCATTTGTGAATTCTTCAGCCAGGGCAAATTTTTGATTTGCTCTTTCTGAAGGATTTGCTTTAGATTTAATTGTTTGCACCAAATGAGAATGACTAGCAGAGGCTGACTGACCAGGGTTGGTTACCAGGCATTTTTCTGCGGCTCTGTTAGCTACTGAAATTGATTTCTGAGCATTCAAACTGATGCTTAGTGCTAGAAATAAAGTTAAAAATGTAAAGTACTTACCATTCATAGTTTTGTAATTAAAATTATATTTTATTAGTTAAGGCCGCAAAGATAATTGAAGACTCGAATAAAAACAAATATTTGTCAGCACCTTTAGTTGTTTTTGCAACTTACTAGCTTAGACATAGCATTTTGCCAAATTATATTCCGTGAATTAAATTGATTAAAATCGACGAAAATTCCGCCTATATTTGGAATTATTCTAGATTACGTCTAAAAAAGGCATTAATTTTTAGAAAAACTTCAGCCAAATTGGTCAATAAAATAATTTGTTAAAATTATTCAAGTTGGATATTATGATGATGAATTAAGATAATTTGCAGATATCTGAGCGCTTGTTTTATAAGTAAATGAACTTTTAATTATATTTTTATAGATATAAAAGGACTTCATCTTAAATACTTTATTTAGCTCATCTTTTGTTTTTGGGAGTCTTTGAATTCATATTAACTCTTATCTTTGATCTAAATGAAACTTCTAAGTAAGATAATGGAACTCTGTTTATTTTTTAAAATCCTAATAATGTCAGCTTTGTTATAACTTACAATTTGAAATTAGGCTTTAGAGAAATTTTTTTAATGAAAAATAAATAAAAATAAGTTTTGTCGATGTTATTTCTTACTAATATTTAGCTCAAACTGTTTGTATGATTGATACTCCAAAAATTCTGCTGGTTGATGATGACCGGTCTTTGAGTCCCATGGTCAAAGAATATCTTGAAGCAAAAGAATTCAGCTGCAGTCTTCATCACAATGCCTATGATGCATTAGAGGATTTGAAAAAAAACAATTTCAAACTCTGTATTCTAGATATCAAAATGCCCTTGAAAAACGGTTTTCAATTGGCTGAGGAGATAAAAATATTGAAGCCTGACACCCCATTTCTTTTTTTGACAGGGAATATTGAGAAGGACGATCGGATAAAAGGTCTTGAAGCAGGTGCTGATGACTATATCACAAAGCCCTTCAGTATGCAGGAACTCTATCTGCGTATTAAGGCCATTCTTAAAAGGACTGAAATGTATCATACAATAAGAAAAAGTATTTCACAATTTGATCTGGGAAAGTTCAAATTTAATGCTGAGAGCAGAGAAATCGTCGATAGCACCTACCAAATAAAACTTAGTGCCATCGAAGCAAAATTGTTGAAGATGTTTTGCGAAGCTCCTGATGGCATCGTGATCCGAGATCATGCTTTAAAACAAATTTGGGATGATGAGCATTCTTTCAGAGAGCGAAGTCTCAACGTTTATGTCAGCAAACTAAGGAGCTATCTTAAAAGCGATCCAAATATAGAGATACTGAATATCCATGGGACAGGGTATAGGTTGTTGATTAGTGGTCAGTAGTATTATAGTATATCAGTATATCAGTATATCAGTATGTCAGTAATCAGTAATCAGTAATGAGTAATCAGTAATCAGTAATGGAGCTTACTTCCTAGATTTGGGTATTAAGTAATCTTCAGGAACCTCATTCTTCTATATAACTAATTTTAATTTGCTGTAAATCAAAATTTTATATGGATAAAAACTGTAACGAATCAAAGACTTCCCCTTGGCCCCCTCTTGCAGAAGGGGATATTGTGCTAATCGACATTTTACATATCACATTTCACCTTATTTAAGTTATCTTTTTGATTTTGGAAGCAAAGTGTTACAGATGAACTACTTTCTACTTTCTAATTTTTCATAAGCAAAGTGGATGATTCGGAAGTACAACCTTGATCTCAACTACAATTTATGTTCCGCAGCTCATTCTAATTTCTACCTTCTAATTTCTAATTTTTTTTGAGCAAATCGGATGATTCGGAAGTACAACCTTGATCTCAACTACAGCTTATGTTCAGCAGCTCATATTAATTTCTACCTTCTAATTTCTAATTTTTTTTGAACAAAGCGGATGATTCGGAAGTACAAACTTGATTTCAACCAAAACTTATGTTCCAAAGCCTCATTCTAATTTCTACCTTCTAATTTCTAATTTTTTTTGAGCAAAACGGATGATTTGGAAGTACAACATTGATCTCAACCACAACTTATGTTCCGGAGCTCATTCTAATTTCTAATTTTTAACTTCTGACTTTATTTTTCAGAGCACCTCATCAAGATTTTTAAATATGTTCTGCAGAGAATTTTCCAATGTTTTGATTTCACTTGTTAGTATTTCTAAATCAGGTTCTAGTCCTGTTTCACACATTTTTTCAATAGAAAGAGCCGTTTCAGAAGCTTGAGTTTCATTGAGATATTGAAGTTGACTTTTAAGACTATGCGCAATTATTGAGGTATGCTCCCAATCCTGGTTTAAAATGGAGCTCTTCATATCCGACATGGACAAAGGGACATCTTGACGAAATACAGCCAGATATTTCTTGACGAGCGCTTCATCTTCAAATAATGATCTTAAAAGGCTGGTATCTATCATGGATTGAAATATTTGGAAATTTTATTTACCAATTCATCAGCATTGATAGGCTTGGTAATACAATCATTCATTCCACTATTAATACATTCTCTAATCTGCTGCGGAATTGCATTGGCTGTAAGCCCAATTATAGGAATGTTTTTAAAGTATTCGTCTTCCATGTTGCGGATTGAAATTGTGGCTTCAATACCATTCATTACAGGCATCTTAACATCCATCAGGACAAGGTCGTAATTTTTGCTTTTTATTTTTTCGACTGCGAATAAACCGTTTTCTGCAATATCAGTCATGCCATGAACAATGTATTTTTTTAGCAACTCTACCGCGACCAATTGATTTAAAGGTGCATCCTCGACGAGTAGTATTCGGAGACCTTTGGGTAATGGCTTTTGCTTTTCCTTCCCTATCTCCGTTAGATGAACAGCAGCATTCTCAAATATTAGGTCGAAGTGAAATTTTGAACCTGTTCCATGAGTTGATGAAACCCTGATATTGCCTCCTAATTGTTCAACAAGATTTTTAACGATACTGAGTCCTAATCCTGTTCCCTGATTTCCCACAGTTTCATATTCATTGACCTGTTTAAAACTTTCGAAGATGCTTTCAAGTTTGTCATCCGGTATGCCAATGCCTGTGTCACTAATCTCAAAATTGAGTTTTGTTTTATCCTCTTCAACAGGTGTTGCATTCATATAAAGTGTTACGCTTCCTTGCTTCGTAAATTTAATAGCATTGCTGATTAAATTTGTCAGGATTTGAAATAACCTTACTTGATCACCCATTAGCTTATTTGGCAATTCACCAGAAGTTGAAATATTAAATTCAAGATCTTTTTCTTTGACTTTAAAATCGAATAGTGTATGTAATTGTGATATAATCATCAGTGGTTCGAAGGGTTTATTATTGATAGTATACCTTCCACTTTCTATTTTTGCCTGATCCAGAATGTCATTAACTATCCACAAAAGATTTTCACTTGAAGAGTGTATGGCGTGGACATATTGATCTTGTTTTTGGTTGAGTGGGGTGTCTAATAGCAATCTATTTAAACCGATGATAGCGTTCATAGGTGTTCTTATTTCGTGGCTCATATTGGCTAAAAAGAGACTTTTATATGCTGCATTCTGCTCTGCCAACTCTTTTTCTTTATTGAATTTTGCTGCTTTTTTTTCAACTCTGATATATAGATAAATGAGGAATGCAATAAATCCGGCTACAAGTATATAGAATGGATAGGTAAGATAAAAGGGTGCTTTAATATTAACCTTAAGAATTAAAGGAGTTTTCGACTTAATGCCATCTTCATTTATAGCTTCTACCATCAAAGTGTAATCTCCGGGTCTTAAATTCGTATATGTAACAGATCTTTTTTCACCTGCATCCATCCACTTTTGATCAAATCCGACTAATTGATACCTGTATTTAATATGATCGCGAAGGATGAAGTGCAACGCTGCATAATGAATTGTAAATACTTTGTCGGAAAAATTTAATTTTATCTGATCAATAAATTCATGTTGCTCATCAAACTTTACTTCAGCATTAGCTATGTCAAGTCTGGTAAAAATAACTTTTGGAGCAGAGGTGTCTTTATAGTAATGTTCCGGTGATATAAAAAGTGCACCTGATGTGCCAGCAAACATAATATCCCCATCCAAAGAAGTTGCGCCGCTTCCATTGATATATCCGTCTTCTGTTTGGTAACTTATTACTTCATCTGTAGTAGAATTAATCCTTTGAATATATTTATCATGGGTATTCCAGGCAATACCATCTTTATCGATTTGGATTCCATCACTTTTAAGTGGACTTTTACTATTTTTGTCATATAATATTTTTAGTGTCTTTCTGGCTGGATCATATGTATATATATTGGTGTTGGTAGCTATCCAAAGTATATTTTTATTGACATAAATGCCGCGCATAGTTCCTTTCAATTTTTCCTTTAAAGGAAGTACTTCTATCTTTTTTGAAACAGGATCCAGAAGACATATTTTGCCTGATGAACTAAAGGCAATTTTTCCATTATTAAATTGGGTAAAATAGCTAACTGAATTAGAAGTAAGTTCGGTGTTCAATAGAGTAGGCCTATACCAAAATGTATCCTGAGTAATCTTGTCAAACTTGCACAAACCTTCATTAGAACCAAGCCAAAGGGTATTGATCTTGTTAACATCCGTATGCATTCTATTCACTGCCCCACTAGTAACCACATCTCCTTTGCCAATTTTGTTAAAGCGCATCTTTTCATTATCCAAAAGATACAATCCATTTAACCTAATATACATATATGTCCTACCCAGAGAATCACCTTCAATGCATTTTACATCGTTAAAACCTTCTGAAAATAAAGGTGGTTTAAGGAAATTAATATAATCTTCATAAAGACCCTTGCGCAGGAAAAGTCCTTCCATGGTATTAAACCAGTATAGACCTTGTGGGTCCTGATATACCAAAAGGGTATAATTTTTAAGATTATTAATACCATCCTCATTTTCCAGAACTCTAAAACGCTGTGTATGATAATTAAAGCGATTAATACCGGAAAATAGTCCCACCCACAAGTTTTTATTTTTGTCTGTGTATAATGAATATATAGAAGAACCCATTAGTCCTTTTGGATCAGATGGAGAATATCGGAAATGGGTAAGGATTTTATCTTTTAATGGAGAATAAATTAATAAGCCATCACTCATTGTGCCCAACGCCAAGGTTCCCATAGAATACTTCATTATTGCAGTAATGTGCCTGTCTTGACCTTCAACTTTTAATGGAGTAAATTTCTCGGTTTTAGGATTAAAAGTAGCAAGACCATTATTATATCCTAGCCATATTATCCCATCTTCCTCACAGTAGATTGCTTTTCCTTCAAGGCTGGAAGAAGATTTAAAGAATGGTTCTCCATAAGATTTGAGTATTTTTTCATTACGCATTACTTTGTAAAGTCCATTAAGTCCGAGTGCCCATATATTTCCATCAGGAGCGATTGATATATCTCCGGTATAGCGCGCTACACCGAAGTCTTTATGCAGATAATGTGTGAACTTTTCTGTGACTGGGTCGAATTCATCAACACCTTTTGAATGGATTATCCATATATGACCATCTTTATCTTCCACCATACCTTTTGTCTGGTTATTATATAGACTATACACATCATTATCATCATGAATATATCGCTTAAATGTTCCTTTTTTCCGATTCAGCTTATTGAACCCACGATAAGTTGTGACCCAATAATTACCTTTTTTATCTATCAAAAACCTGTCAGCAAATGAATTAGAAATGGTGGTGCTATCATCCTCCAGGTGAATAAAGTTGGTGAATGTAAATCCATCATATTTAGAAAGGCCACCTTGGGTGCAGAACCACATGAAACCATATTCATCTTGATTAATACTGAAAACGTGGTTTTGAATTAGGCCGTCATTCGAACTAAGATATTCGAATTCAGTCCTACTTTTTTGTCCAATTGATAAACAATGAAGTAGGATTAATATGATTAAAGAAAGATATGATCTTATTCTGCTCAAAACATTATTTCAGTTTGTATAAAGGTATAAATTATGATTAATTATTAGTGAAAATAGAAAAACCAGCCTGCAGGATTAGTTACAGGCCGGATAAATATGGGATTATTTAATATTAGTTTCTTTTTGATTCATTATATAATGCTATGGAATTTAATTGGTAGTCTCCATTTTGCTTTCTCCTCCATCACTATAGATTGCTTTAATACCATAGACATTGTTAACATTCTGGATCTGGTAAGTTTTCTCTGTGTTTTTTAAACGACCAATTGGATCGAATCCTGTTTTCGAAGCATTTTGTTTGTAAATCACAAAAACATAATTTCCTGTTTGTTCATATTTCCATTCTAGCATGGAATTGCCATCTTTATTTACAACTTTAAATCCCTGAATATTCTCACGTTTCCCACGGTCCACTGCAGTTATTTCCAAATCCTTAGAAATTGATTTGTTTCCGGCATCATCCAAAGCCACTATTCTATAGGCATATGATTTTCCTGCTAATAAGCCTTTATCAGTATATTCCTTTTCATTTTTAGTGAATACAGCCATTTTTTTCCATTCCTCATTTTCAAACTTTCTTTCGAGCGTATGATTGACCAAATCATCGGAAGAACTATTGATCCAGGAGAAAGAGACGGTAAGTTGTCCTTGCTCATACTTAGAGATAAGTGGAGCAGCAGGCGGCACGATATCCGGTTTTTGTAACTTTAAGATCTTACTGTATTGGCTGTGATTATATCTATGATCTACTGCTACAATTTTGTAGTATGCATATTCTGATAAGGTCTTAATATTTATTGAATCACCATAGATTGTTCCTGCAAAGACCTCACCGGTAAGTTGAGAGAATTCTGCCAATGTATCATTTGCCCAATAAACTCTGTATCCAATGATATCAGCTTCTGGACCTCTATTCCATGATATTTTGACTAATCCGGAAGTATCGATAGAACCTTTCATTCCTGTAGGAGGCTCTGGAGGTAAGCTATCTACTATATAACCTAAATCAACATAACTCATTGATTCATTACCTGACTTATCTACACTAAATATGGCATAATAATTGTCTTCAAGTGGATTGGCCTGTAAGTCAATAAATGCCCTTTCTTTTTTGTCGAGTTTTTTACTGATTTTGACAAAACCTCCGGTTGGCAAACCGCTGCGTCCTACATAGAATCCATCAAAATCCGGTTCATTAGGAGATGCTTCCCATACGATCTTAATGGCGCCTCCATTATCTGAGGCTTTGATGCTGTATGCAGGTGCCGGGGGAGTAAGGTCTATGGGGGTTGATTTAATGATTTCAGAATAAAGGCCCTGATCACCAAAAGGAGTATATCCTCTGAGTCTGTAAGAATAGTTTTTATTATTAACTACCATAGAATCTACATAAATAAATGCTTTTTCATTCTTTTCGAAACTGCTGACATAAGGGCGTTTGTTCAATTTTTTCCAAGACTTACCATCTTCTGATTTTTCGATGTCATAAGCTGAGAAAGCTGATTGATTCGTTCTTGTCCATGAGATCAGTACTTCACCATCACCGGCTTCCTGCCACATATTAGTGACAGGTTGTGGTTTGTATTTTTTGCTGAAATCCACGTATATTTCAGAGGTATCTGTTGGATATTCTGCATCAATGTGAGCTATGGTAATACGATATAAGTAGAACATTCCTGGTTTGACATCTTTGTCTTCAAATCTTAGACCTAGGCTAAGTGCAGTAGGAGCATCAAGGTCAGCTGCCATTAAAGCATAAGCATGTTTATTTTGCTGCTCATTCATTGCATTAGCCATATTTTCGCCTTTTAGGACATCTTTGTTACCATAGATTTCTCCATAAAGCATTTCCATCGCTACACCCAAATATTTATTTGTGGTATCTTTTGAAGCTACTTTATACTGATCAAGTGTCCATGGTTTTAAAGGAGTTTCAGTTATTTTTCTCCATGTCACATCCTCATTGGCATTTTCAATTGCTGTATTGAAAGGATCTGACTTAAAAGCGATTTTTTCAATATTGTAACCATATGTGTTGCCCATATCCCAATAATTAAAATCAGAAGGAGCCCATCTAAGAATGATTCTATCATTAGTTGCCCTACTGGTGGCTCCATGACTTCTAATTCTGGCTGTATCACTTAGCTGATTTTGAGGAATTTCGTTTTGAGCCAAAATATTTCCGCCCATTACAACCATTAAAATCAGGATTATTATATTATTATACTTCATTTATTTTTTTTAAAATAATTAGAAATTAAATTACTTATACTTCAATTTTTTTACGGATTAAAATTCAGCTCTTTTTTATATGAATTGTTGCCGTAATATCCATATTTAATTGAAAACTTCGTTCCATCTCCCGCATTCATACTATATGGATTATTATTGGGAAATCCACCTGAAGTAAACATAAATGTCAAGGCAGGCACTGCATATGATTTTATGCATTTTTCTTCTTTATATTCAAATACATAGTCATCAAAGCAATAGTTTTTGTGTTTTTCGAATACATATGCAGCATCGTTTAATGCAACTCCTCCCAAATAAATATTGACAGGCAATACAGGGTTTTTAGGATTCTGTTCTACGATCTTCTGTCCTTGTTTTGCCTTATTTATTTCATTTGAAGACAATTTTCCTTTTGGTACCAATATTTTTTGATCACCGTTGAGATTTATAGGACCCTCTGTAGCTGCATTCCACATTTTAATAGCTTCGATTGGCCTTTTTGAAAATAGTTGGTCGTCGATACCAAAGAAGCTATAATTACCCTGAGAATACCGATCACCTTTTAGCCCATTTGCTGTGGCATTCTTACTGCCTTTATATCCGTAATTGTAAATTCGATTGTCCAGATTTTTGTAATAGCTGTTAGTGCCCCAGATTACTTCTGGTTTTGCTAGAGGTTCAACTTTGATATCAAAATTTTCTTTGTAATATCCGTAAGCTTCATAGAGATCCATGTTTTCTTGACCTACCAGTAGCGGGAAGACTGCTCTATGTCCAAAGGTATAATTTGTACCTCTTATCGTGATGTTTCCGAGATAACTTTGGTCGCCGGATAGCTTATCAACTTTATATCCATTTCCAAATTTCTCAGCTGCCGTGCTATGCTTACTTGTTCTGAAATAATACTTGAATAATTCTTTTTCAATTACTTTTCCTGAAGCCTGGCGTTCCTTTACCTCATTGTATTTAATGGTGAGTTTACTAGAACTAGCCATTTGTCCTGAGGAAATATTAAAATTAGGATTAATACCTCCACCGCCATTATTAGGTATGTTTCCCATTGGCATTTTATCATTGATCTTATTTCCCGGTTTGGTTGGAGCTGCTACCACATTGCCATCTTCATCTCTGTATACATTTTTTGTATTCTTTGCGATATTTACTGGCTTGGATTTCGGCGTAGCGATTCTAATCATTCTTATTTGATAGACTGTTTCTTTTTGCAGATTAGTTGGAATCGCGAAATTAAAGTGCTTACCATTTTGCGTGAATGGAAAATCTAATGAATTTTTTGTCTCCAGATTTGTTAATCTCATTTTGAAGGTGTATTTGTACTTATCATCTTCTTTTACAGCTAGAAGTTCATCTTGAGCAGAGCCCAAATAAATATCAGCTTTATCATTATCACCAGATAGATAATATCTCTGACTCAACTGAGGGAAAGCGCTTACTACATTCTCTTCCGGAATATAATCAGGACGCTTACCTGTAGTGTATTTTATAAATTTGGGTTCATTCTTGATCAATTTCCAACTTCCGCTCACTTTTTCATATGCATTGACCACCACTGTAAATTTGTATTCTTTTTCTCCTTCCTGCCAATTGTCGGCTATGAAAGTAAGCCCATTGTATTCATTATTCAAGTGATATTTGCCAGGAACTACAGAAAGTCCTCTTGCAAGTTCAACCTTCTCTAAAACTAATTTAAACTTTCTGCTTTTCCCTTTTGGATCGGAGCTGAAATCTTTCAAAGTAAAAGTCTTGTTGCCACCCGGCATATTTACCTGATAATTAAATGATGCTTGTGGTGCCTCGAATACGGATACATCTTTTGTGCCATCTTCGGGAAGCAATTCATTAATCATGGGAAGTTCCAATCCTGTACCATCACCCCACACACATTTTTCACCAACTTCAAGAGAAAATTTGGTCTTAACACTAATAAGACCGTTGAGAATACTACCGCTGATGGCAAAGTCACCTCTTACCCAGTTTGGATTAGGTAATTCTGCTCTCATTTGTGCCGCGGCGGTAAATTCAAGTAAGCTAAATTTACCATGAACTCCAAATAATCTTAGTTCTAATCCTACATCACCATGCAAGTATGCGTAAGCAATCCCTTTTGCATACCATCCGTTGATGCCGTAATCTGAACTACCATTGCATGTCACAGTTGATTTTGAAAGTAATAAATCGGCGCCTAGGATGAATTCCAGATTGGCATAAAAGATAAAGAACTTAGCATTTAAATCAAACTTCATTCCTACACCCATAGCAAAGCCCTTGCCTAAATATACCTTGGTATTTGGTGCTTTTGGATTTTCATTTCCATTCAAACCAAGTGCCTGTCTAACTTTTAGTGGAGATCTAGGTAAGTCACCTATATCGGTACCCATCATGAAATAGGCATTAAAGTTAAGACTGACATTGACGACCTGACTCCCTAGAGCGATATCTACTTGTATTCTTTTAGGGTCATTCCATGGCTCGTCATCGTTAGTCCATTCACCTAATTTGACGTACCATATTCCCGGTTCGAAATGCAAAGTCAATGAAGCTTTTACAGTGACTTTTAAAGCACTTTGATTGAATCCTCCATCAATAGTAACTGCAGCATGAAACATTGGTTTTTCAAAATCAAGTTCTATATCAATACCAACTTTCAACAATCTTTTATCTCTGTCAGCAATAGGTCCCATGATAAATGCATCACCTTCCAAAGCTAATTTGGTAATTCCAAAGTCATCTGTGTTAAACTGTACAGTGAGTTTCACATCCGCATTAAAACTGGTTGGTTCACCTGTAGTGCCAATCGTCACTGAAGCCATAAAACCGAAAGTTCCTTTTTTAGGGGTATAGATCACACCACTTCTTGTTTCGCCTGCTTTTAAAGTTCCGGGCCCTTGATTATTATTTATCTTATCATTAGTGACAGCCTCTACATTGACCCTATCCATATTTCTGTAGACACCTCCACCGAAACCATAAAATGCGATTGCCCCTACTCCCGGTATTGGTAAACCACCAACGCCCCATCTTGCTCCTATGTCAACAAAGAAGTAGCGATAGTCAGATCCTGTTTCATTTGGTTGATCAGAAGGGCCTATTTTACCTAACTGTATGGTCGCATTAATAGCAACAGAGGCAAATTTAAGTGTTGCTTCCATGTCTCCTCTGAATCCTGTGCCATAAGTAGGATCATCTTTGTACAAATCAATAGAACCTTTAACAGCGATCACGCCCAGATCGCAGTCGATTGCGATTTTTTGTAATTCTATGCCTTCAAATTCAAACTCCTTAGCACCACCATTCCATTTTGCTTTTACCTTGATATTGGTTTCAGCTTCGAAAGCATTTGTTCCTTTTGATAAATTGACTTTTAATCCAAAACTGATTCCTGGTTTCAGCCCATTGTCATAGGAAAGTGCTGTTAGGTTTATAGGGAATTTGTTCATTGAGAACATGCCTTCAGGTTGACTTTCCAATGAAACGAATGCAAGATCTACCTCCGGTTTGACATTTCCACCGGTGACTTTAAGCTCCTGGAATTTTATTCCATTCAATGCCAGTTTTGATAATGGTGTCTGATTATTAGGACTTTGGTCAAAACCAATGCTTATTTTTCCATTAAGAATTGCGATCGGTTTGATTACGTTATTTACTTTCTCGATCGTAACGGAACTCCCTTCTTCAAGTTGTAATTTGGCAACCCAAAGTTTTGCTTCCAGATTATCCTGAAGAGTGATTCCAAACTGCCAATCTGTGCCATTATTGCCCTTTTGAATAGCAGCTGTATATCCCAGACCAGTTTCGGCTATCGGAATTTTTATATCACCTTCCATGCTGCCACCAGCTAATGCACTGGCTTCGATGTTTAGGCTGAGTGTGGAAATACTGAACTGCCAATTACCCACAGAACCATCAGAAATACTCAACACATTATTGGATTCTATCCTTGCCCAGAAACCTGTCTTGTCTATCATCAGATCTTCAACACCAAAGGAAATATTTTTATCTTTTTTCTTAAATCCATCCGGGAAGGTTACTGTAACATTTCCTATGTATAATCCCTTCCACTCAGGGTTATTGTTACCAAAGAAAGGATGATTGGGATGAAATTTAAGACCGGTTGGATTTTGATTATTATGCATATCTAACACAATATCCTCTACTTTGAATCGGAAATCTTGTGCGTCAGGTACTGTAAAGGTAGATGGGACAATAGTAGAATTAAACATCCAGTTAGCTCCTTCTGTAACATTAACTGAAAAAGGAACTTTAACCCTTGAATTACCTTGGACTATTTTGTCATTTTCTACTGGAAGTAATTTTTCTCTGGAAATAAGATATTCGCCTGAAAGTTTGACTGCTTTTATACCATCGCAGTCAAGTTCCATGTAAGTATTATCTCCTTTTAAGAACTTAAGGTCAACATAGTCGCTTAATGCGATGACTTTGTCAGCGGCAAGGGTAAATTTCGGGGCAATACCATATCCATTAGGTCGGATGCATAATCCTTTCTTTGAAAAATCTACGAACTCATTACCAAATGATTCTGCCAGGTCATAACCGAAGATTGAATTGAGGTATCCTTGTGTTGGTGTAAATATTAATCCCACGATTTGAAGGTTAAGACCATTTTTGTCAAATGCAAAAGGAACACCTATTTCTTGCATGCCTGGGCTGAACTTACTGACTAGTCGATTACCCTGAGTGACATAATTATTTATCTCATTGTATTTGTCCCTGGTCATTTGCAAAGTACCGTTAGGATCAGTTGCTGTGGCCTGGTCGAGCAAATTCGCTCCATCCACATGCGCGATTGCTTTGGAGGAACCAAAAGCCTGTTTGTCAGTATTTACCTGTAATCCTGTGAAATCCACAGCCACATTAACTTTCATAAAAGGAATGTGTATTATTCCTGTACCATTATTGCCATTAATTGTCTTGATAATCATAGCAAATTTACCTATTGATATCGTGTCATTTATTTTAGTTGAATAAGGGGAGGTATTGCCTGGAGCAGGCAATTCACATCCGGATACACACGCATTGTCATCCCCAGGCAACATATAATTAGGTTTCTGTGGAGGAGTAGAGAGGTCGTCTATTCCTCCAGGATTGATACCACCTCCAGAGGTTTTGTATTCAAATGAACAAGCGGTGCTGTAGCCGTTGTTTTTAAATAATGCATTCTTGCCGGGTTTTGGTTTAGCTCTTACCCTCCATGCATATTTTTTATCTTTAGTGAGTTGAGGATTGACCTGGCTATAAAGATAACTAGTTACTGGGACGGTTTTTCTGAAAAATACAGGTTCAGTAGCGGCATTAAGAGCTTGAGTAGGATTCTGACCCGGAAGAAGTTCAACCATAGTCAATTCATATTCGATATTGATAGGATTTACGCCAGCAGGTACTGTCCAGGAAAACAAAAGGTTTTGAGGAGTTTTGGGGCTTACCTTACTATCACACATTGGCTGAATAAGTATAGGAAGTTCATGGTGTGATATGGTAATTGTGGCACATCCAGCGTTTTGATTGCTTAGTGGCGCACCTGTGTTGTAATCTGCGGCGTAATAGCAGAAAGTATAAGTACCCTCAGGAAGACCGTTACCATTGACTAATTGACTAACTGAAATTCCTTGGATGGATAGATTATCAGTATTATAATAAGGAGCCAGTTGATTTCCCATTACTTGAATAGTAGCCATAGGCTGCACTATGATGGGAGTAGAAGGCATGAAATTGGGAGAAGTTTTGATAGAGATTCCGTTTCCGGTGATTGAACCCATCAATTTGATAGATCTCAATGTCGGCGTTGGATTGCTTACCATGATTACTACCTTATTCCCGAAGCTGACATAGTCAGATAAATATGGAGAATACGGAGGCAGAATGGTCGTATTTACAACCATTTGTGCATCAGTGTTGACAGCACAAAATATGCTGAAGAATAAGAAAGCTAGTTTTATAACTTTTTGGATCATTTCGTTAAAAATTTATTGTGTATCTTAAAACACCAGTGAATTCGGTGAAATTTTGACTGTTAATGTTATCTGATTTATTATTTAAAAAGCTGATGTTTACTCCGAAGTTGTGGCGTTTTTTGAGGTTATAATTGAGCCCTGCATTTATTGTATAGTTTTTATTGATATCTGATGCCTGCAATCCCAAAGCTCCATTTGCTGTGATCTTCCCTTCTTGCCAGGTCTGGTTATAACCAATGCTTCCACCGTTGCCTGTTTCTGTAAATGCGTTTGTTATATTTTTAGTGTGATTGACACCTACAAATATTGAGGCTTGAGATTGAAGCAACGAAAGATTATACATTAGATTAATTATCTGTGTGCTGTATTCCATATAAGCGGCTGTAAAAGCATTATTGTCTACCATTCTCATATTCATGTAACTTGCCACAACCATGTGGTATAATGAAGTGTTGCCCCAATTGACCCTTGGACTAATGGTAAAACCTGGGTTTCTGTTCTGCATGATAATGGTATCATTGACAGATACGAAACCATCTTTTTGTTTTGTGTAAAGATCCATCCAAGAGACATCTACTCCCCAATTTTGAGACGGATTTAATGAAAGATTGATATTGGGTTGATATCTATAAGTAGTTACAGGCTTTTTATTCATTAGGTTATCGCTATAAATACTCATGCCATAGCTCACCTGGGCTTTATTTTGCCAAAAGCCAAAATTATGTCTAATGCCATATGCATTAAGATCATTTTCAATAAAGTAGGCTCCCATGCTTTGAAAATCAGGGGCGATGCGTTTGTAGAATAAACTAAGATTTTGTCCTTTAAAGTTAAAATTAGTACCGGCCTCCATACCAAAATATATATGCGTTGCAATAGTCTGTGCGCCAACGATATTAGATAATGCCTTCCAGTCATCGCTTGGGGCCTTTTCTAGTGCCTTTATATTTCTATTAAAGACGCTTACTGCGGCTTCTCCATACACATTCATGAAGGAGGCGATTTTTAATTGAGTCTTTACAGCAAGCACATCATTTTTTCCCGGTTGCACCATAGTGGCACTATCCATATATTGAGTAGGCAGACTGCTATCATCGTCCTTTGATCTCATGTATACAAAATCGATGAAACTAGTTTCTGTACCATAACCGATTTTGGCAGCAAAGCCTGTTCTCTTGTAGGCGGGTAAATAGGTCCTAACTTTAGTCGTGTCTATTCCAGTCGCTCTTTGAAATCTTCCTGCAACGAAGCCAATTCTAAATTTACCGGGTGTAAGTTCGACGCCACCGCCTAAGAGTTGATGCCCTGCGAGACTAAATCTACTCCAAGTGATATTCTGGTAACCGATATATGCTTTTATCCATTTGTAGGTAGGAGCTATTCCAAATTGGTTAAATGGCTGGCTGAAGGATCTTTCCTGTTCGGAATAAGTGAATGATAATGGAATGCTAAAGTCACCTTTACTGAGGTTGATACTGCCGTTGAGCAGATAACTAAAAGGTTTTCTTCTTTGTTGAATGCCATTGGAACTATAAGAAGTAAGTTGAATTCCAGCAGAGCCGCTCACTTTAAAAGAATCTTGAATGGAGGTTATTTCTTGTCCTGATAATTTTATAGAAATCATCAAAGAAAGAAATCCAACGATCATAAAAATTAATAACTTCATTAAGTTAGTATCTTATTTAATTCGATAGTTTGTTTTTAATAAACGGCCGATGCTTAATCAAATCAAAAATGTGAAAAGGGATATTTTGATCTGTTTGATAATGCAAAGATGAGGGTAGGAGATGAGGTAAAGGTTTAAGAGAAGTTCAAAAAGTGTAAAAAAGTGTAAAATTTTTATTTTACTACAAAGACTTTCAACTTGTTAATAAAAAAGAATAGCAGATATTGGCTTTGTTGTTTTTGAAAAATGTGTTTAGAGATATATAAATAAAGACTTTATTAAATCCAGGGGCTTGAACACAGTTCTAAGTGAAATAATAATGGAATGAGAAGGCAGAGAGAGGAGCCATTCTGTCATATAATTAGAATGAAATTATTTTGAATAAAACATTTTGTATATTAATATTTGCGAAAGTTTATTATATTTGTTTTGTTCACCCAAAAATTTAAAATACCTAAATAAAAGAAAATGACGAATGATGAATTGACACATAAAGTGATTGGCTTTGCTATTGAAATTCATAAAAGACGAACCATCATAATTGTTTAATAAAAACTATTTTAGAAAAAATGTCAAACTTAGGATAGGTGCAGCGCACCGACTCTCTTTATAGTTAAATTAAATTATTATTTACCCTGGTGCAGCGCACCGAGATATTGAACGAATCAAATTTTAAACATTAAAAAATATATAATTATGGGAAACACATATCGCCAAGCATATTTTCATTTAGTATATGCAGTTAAATACAGAGCCGCATTAATTCAACCTTCATGGAAATCAGAATTAGAAAAATATACGACCAAATTAGTTCAGGAACAAGGGCATAAGCTAATTGCTATAGGTGCCGCAACAGACCATATCCATTTGTTTATTGGATATAATTTAAATCAAAATATACCAGATTTGGTTGAAGAGGTAAAGACATCTACTACCAAATGGATCAATAACCGAAATTTTTGTAATTCGAATT
>ERZ724527.368-NODE-368-length-22982-cov-4.749902_pt1 | contig 22982 bp, 15 predicted proteins | sample MGYA00376060_ERZ724527 | MGnify/ENA primary metagenome ERZ724527 (study PRJEB28724, sample SAMN07190886) | activated sludge metagenome | isolation source: activated sludge of sewage treatment plant in Hong Hong | place: USA: Christiansburg, Virginia | collected...
CATCAACCAAGTACAGGCCTGGGGCACCAAGCACTTCGAAGGCAAGGACAACCACAGTTTCGGGGTGATGACCGCGCAGGAGTGGAACAACCTGTTCGCGAAACACATGGAGCATCACCTCGGGCAATTCGGGGTGTGATCGAGATAAGGTGAGCGATGCATGCTGAGCCTTGGACGGATCCATAGAACACAGGCGAACAACTTCTTTGTCCCTCAGAACTGCGGTCTCACCGGCGCATTGTCCAGGACCTTCTCGACCCTGGCCATCACAGCGGGCGTCAGCTTGTCCTGGGCCTCCACAGCGCCGAGGTTCTCCTTCAACTGCGCTTCCTTGCTGGCGCCGAGGATCACGGTGCTCACGTTCGGGTTCTTCAGGCACCAGGCCAGGGCCATCACAGGCAAGGTGAGCTCAAGGCTCTCAGCGATGGCCTTCAGCTTATCCACCTTCTTCAGACGGGCCTCGGTCAATTCGCGTTCGCGGAGCCAGTCCAGTCCTTCCATAGTGAGGCGCGTGCCCTTGTTCGCCTTGGTGTCGCGGTGCTTACCGCTGAGGATGCCGCTGGCCAGGGGGCTCCAAACCGTGGTGCCCAAGCCAACACCCTTGTAGATCTGGCCGAACTCCACCTCCACCTTGTCGCGGTGGAACATGTTGTACTGCGGCTGCTCCATCACCGGGCCGATCAGGTGGTGCTGCTGCGCGACCATGTGCGCTTCCATGATCTCCTGCGCGCTCCACTCGCTGGTGCCCCAATAGAGGATCTTGCCTTGCATGATCAGCTGGTGCATGGTCCACACCGTTTCAGCGATAGGCGTGTGCTTGTCCGGACGGTGGCAGAAGTAAAGGTCCAGGTAGTCCACCTGCAGGCGTTTGAGCGCTTCGTTGCACGCTTCCACCACATGCTTGCGATGAAGCCCTACCTGGGTGGGGAGCTTACCGCCAGTGCCGAAGAAGACCTTGCTGCTCACCGTCCAGGTGTCGCGGCTCCACTTCATCTTCTTCAGCACCTTGCCCATCACGCGCTCGCTTTCTCCGCGGGCATAGATCTCGGCGTTGTCGAAGAAGTTGATGCCGTTTTCGTAGGCGGTCTTCATCAGCTTCTCCGCGACGGGATCGCCGATCTGCTTGCCGAACGTGAGCCAACTGCCGAGGGAGAGTTCAGAGACCTGGAGGCCGGAAGTGCCGAGGCGACGGTAGCGCATGGGGGAAGAGGGAGAATTGGTGGGATCGCTGATCGCATGTGCTCATGTGAGCAGGTGCCCATGTGCGCATGAAGGATGGTGGCGTAGTGCGGAGATGCGCTGAACGCGCGTGCAAAGGTGCGGTGAATGAACGCGATCACCGACGACTTGTTCGGGGTAGGGCTTTTCCACAGATGTGGACAAGTTCCACAGGGATCACATCGGCTTCAGCGGGGCTTCATACACGCGGCGGAGCTTTGCATTCACCATCAGGAGATCGGCATGCATTCGCGCGCGCACCGAACAATGGACACCGTCAGCCGCGGCTCCAGCACCCTGCGTTCATGCACCGCCCGGGAGGGCCAGGACAGGCCATCGTAGGCCACGCAAGGTGCGCCTTGCGCACGTATTCAGGAAGAGGCTCCGGGGACGGGGCCTTTTCCGTTCCGCAGCAATCCGTTCAGTGCTGCACCTGCAAAGGCACCACCGTGGCGCCGGTTCGCACCATGTAGCGGCCATTCTCCAAAGCGCTGAGGTCCAAGGTCGCGTCATAGCCGACCTGCACACGCAGCACCTCACGTCCCGTCGCATCGATCACCTGACAAGGCCGGCCGGAAAAGGTGGAAGGCAGGCGCACGGGACCGGTCGTGGGGTTCGGGTAGGCGCTTGCCTCCTCTTCAGCGTTGGGCGACGTGATGCCCGTGGCACTGTTGGAACGGTACAGGTGGAAGTAGCCGTACATGTAGAAGGTGCCGGTGGAATCGCAGAAGACGCCTTGGATGGGTTCGTTGCCTGCGAAGCCCAGGCCGTTGCTTGCGTTCACCCAGGGGGCGCCACCGTTGTCCGTACTGAACACCGTGATCTGCTTCGCAGCGACCCAGGTGTCGCTGCTCAACGAGGCGGCGATGTGCTGCAGTTCGTTGTTCAGCGTGGTGGTGATGCCCGTGTTCACCGCCTGCCACGTGTTGCCGCCATCCGCTGTGGTGATCACGCGGTCCACGCCGCCCACCGCGATGATGCGGTCGTTCATGCCCCGCGCGATGCCCAGGCCATTGGTGACCTGAACGACCCCGGTGGAGATCGCCGCGAAACCGGTGCCGTCGAGGTTGCCCCGGTACACGGTGCTGAGCTGCACCGCCCAGATGTGGGTGGTGGTGACGGCCATGGACGTGAGGAAGGTGCTGGCGCCCACGACGCTGGTCCACGACTGCCCATCGTCGGTGCTGCGCAGGACGCCTTCGCCATACAGGTATACATCGCCGCTGGGGCCGCTGGTGAAGCCCATGAAGAACCGCAAGGCAGGGATGCCATTGGAGCTGCCAACGGATGTGAAGGTGTCGCCACCATCGGTGCTGCGCCAGAGGGCGTAGGTGTTGCCGCCGTTCGCACTGCCCCAAAGGAAAATGGTACCCGTGATGCCCACATGCATCCGCTGGTCCGTAAGCCCACCATTGGGACCGCCGGTGCCTGCATGCAGCTGCCAGCTTTGGCCATGGTCGTTGCTCACTAACGGATGGATCGGATTGCCGCTCTGGATAGTGACCAGTTCGCCGTTCGGGCCCAGTGCTAGGCTAGTGAGCGTGTTCACCGGCATGGTGCAAGGGATCCAGGTGAGCTGGGCCTGCGTGGTCGAGAGGGTTCCGAAGAGAAGGGCGAGGGCGAGGACGTGGCGCATTGGGCAAAGGATGTTCGTGCTGCAAAGGTGCAACTCGCCTGCCGCACCGGACGTAGCGATCCATCCACATTGAACCAGCACCTTTGCGGGGTACAACCGTTCCACCATGAGCGCCATCGATAGCAACAAGGCCCCCGAGCCTGTCGGCCACTACCCCCATGCCCGCCGTGTGGGCGACCTGCTGTTCCTGAGCGGCGTGGGTCCGCGCGAACGGGGTACGAAGAAGATCCCCGGTGTGGAACTGGATACCGATGGACGCATTGCGAGCTACGACATTGAGACGCAGGTGCGGAGCGTGTTCCAGAACGTGCGTTGGATCCTGGAGGATGCCGGCAGCAGCTGGGAGAAGATCGTGGACGTCACCGTCTTCCTCACCAACATGAAGGACGACTTCCCCACCTACAACCGGCTGTGGAAGGAGTACTTCGAGCAGGACCCGCCCTGCCGCACCACCCTGGAGATCAACTGCCTGCCCACACCGATCGCCATCGAACTGAAGGTGATCGCGACGGTGTAAGCCGAAGAACCGCACTTGGCTCCGGATCGAACATTGTGCCCGCATTGTGATCCGCGAGCAGGAGACCGATACCCGCCTACCGTCCGTAGTAGAACACGATGCTCGCCTTGGCCAGCATCTGGCTGTTCAAGGTGTAGCCCACCACCGCAGGAGTTGCGTTCGCATCGAGGCCGAGCTTGTCGGTCTTCAAGGCGTACACGGTAACGATGTACTGGTGCGGACCATGACCCGGCGGCGGGCAGGGACCACCGTAGCCGGGCCCACCGAAATCCGTGCGGCTCTGAACAGCGCCCGCAGGCATTCCGGATTTTCCGGGTGTTCCTGCGCCGCTCGGCAGCTCTTTCGTGTCAGTGGGAAGATCGAAGGCGAGCCAATGCCACCAGCCACTTCCTGTGGGTGCATCGGGGTCGTACACCGTGATGGCGTAGCTCTTCGTTCCTTCCGGCGCGTTGGACCAACTGAGCTGCGGACTGATGTTCTCACCTGTGCAACCAAAGCTGTTGAATACCTGGCGCATGGTGGCCTGCCCCCCCACATCGTTGCTGGTCAGGGTGAAGGTGGCGGTGCTCTGAGCGCTCATGTTGAGCGAGATGGCAAGAGCGGAGATCAGGAAGAATGGTGTTCGCATGGTTGTGAATCTAACGTTTCATGCTGAGTTGTGTCCATGCGCTTGATAATGCTGTCCCATGCGATAAGAAAGCCTGCGAGCGAGGCCTCGTCCGTATACGCTGGTCAGTGTTGCATCACGATACGGGCGCTCCTTGCGGCGCGTCCATCTGTGCGCAGCATCACCAAGTACAGGCCCTCGGCTTCCTCCGATGAAAGGTCAAGCGGCTGAACGGCCATCAGCGCATTCACCTGTTGGCTCAACACCAACTTACCCGTGACGTCGAAGACATCGACCACGGCGCGTTCACCGAAACACTCGCTCGGGCAAATGATGTTCACGAGGCCGCTTGACGGGTTCGGGTACACGCGTAGGTCATCACCATCCGAGCCCTGACGGGCTGCCTCGTTGGTCGGTACATCACCGATACCCGTGATGCAGTTGACATCATCGATGTGCGCCACCACCACGTCATCCACAAAGTAGTATGAGCGGTTGGCGTAAACACCTGAAGAGTTGAACTGGTCCGCACCGAAGAACGGGCCGATGGTGATGTGGTCCACCGGTTCCTCAGGCACCACAACGCCGCAGATGTTCACCCACTGGTCCGTGCAGATGACCTCTTCGGATATCACATCGGCCGGCACGGGGACAATGTCCGAGTAGCTATCGAAGGCCACAGGACCACGTGTCAGTGCCGCTCCAACACCATTGATGCAAAGGTTCCCTTGTGTGAGAATGGCAACGTGGAACGAAACGAGGTAGGGCTCTCCCGGTGTGAGCACTTCGGTCAACGCCGCCTGCAAGTACTCAAAGTAGTACGGGTCCAGGTACTCCTTCACGATCATTCCGCCCATGCCTTTGCCACTGCGTGATAGCAGCCGCTTGGTCCCGCCCCCCAGGCCCGTGGTGGGCACCTCCTGGAACCGATCGAAGTCCGCGCAACTGCCGTAGCCATCGGACGACCCCGCCTGCAAGCGGGGCCAACCCGGTGCCACTGGTGTGCCGAGTCCGGCTGTGAACGTCACTTCCGGCACCATGGCCATGCAGTTCTCTCCCTGTTCTATGGAGGGGTTGGCGAGCAGCACAGGACCGAGACAGGTCTCATCCACACAGCTGTTCGCCGTGAGCGATGGGGTGATGAAGAGCCCGATACGCCCTTGTACAGGCGTGGCGTTCGCCCAACTGTATAGCCGGGCGTAGTAGGTCTGACCCGCAGTTAGCGCGGGGAGCACCAGGATGTTGTCACTGCAGGTGATGCTCGTGAGGTTACCCGGGGTTCCGCTGAAGAGCTCGAGCGTGAGGTCCGTGGTGTGGTAGCCCACCACCAAACGGGCCGCTGCAGCCGTGGCCGTGAACTTGAACCAGATGTCATCATCCGCTACATCGCTCACCACGCATTGCGCCGCCACTTGGCTCTGCGTGGCGCCTGCGGTATTGAACAAGGCGGAATAGTCGGTGCCGTATGGAAGGGAGAGCGCTCCGGCCGCCTCATCGTTGGTGCCCGTGTAAACCGCGGTGGTGAACGCGCAGCGCTGCTCCACACCCACGTTCACCGTGTAGACCCGGTACCAATAATCCTCTCCCAGTACCAGTCCGTTCGCCACAACGGAACTGTTGCCACAACCGACCACATGCGCGTCGAGCACGGCGTCAACGGTGCTCAAGGTATCGTACACCTCGATTTGAAGACCGCCGATGATGGAAGGTTCCGCGAAGTGCAGGTTGCGTGGCTCGGCCGTGATCGTGTGGCTGCTCGCCGTGGCGATGAAGCGGAACCAAGTGTCATCATCCGGGTTCGCCGCTGGACCGCACAATTGAGCGTTGCTTTGCGTTGCTCCGTAGTTCTGTGCTTCGAAAACGGGCTGCGCGAAGGCGCTTCCACCGACAGGGACCATGAGGGCTCCCGTGATCACGTCATTGACGAGTTCATCGAAGAGCATTGGTCGATAACGCGAAAAGGAGTTCGCGGAGAGCCGCAAGTGATACTCGGTGCCAACGGTAAGCCCCGTGTAGCGCACGCGCACATTCGCCATGTCTACCTGACAATCGAGGCTGGCGAGCGCGCCACAGCTTCCGCTCAACAACTCCACACCCACGCCCGGACCGGAGATCCCAGGAGCAATGAAGGCCGCCGATGTATGCGCGGCAGTGAACTTGAACCAGGTATCGCGGTTAGCACCGCATGCGCCCGAGCCGTTGGCAGCGTTGATATTCTCCCGTTCCTGGATCGCTTCGAAGTCGGCCAAAGTGGAGTAGGGAAGCGCGGTCGCACCCGTGCATTCGTCATTCACGAGGGCCGGTTTCACCGCGACGCGGAACGCACCTTGATCACCGGCCATCACCCGAATGAAGCAGGTGCTGCCTGCGGTGAGGCCATCCACGGGGATAGCATTGCCATTGGCTTGTTGACACGTGACACTGGTGAGCGCACCGCACGCGCCGGAAAAGACCTCCGCGTAAATGAGTTCGTCTTCCGTGTAGGTCCGGGCGCATTCAACGATGTGCCTGCCATTGCCTGCGGTGAAGCTGTACCACACGTCCTTCGCGGAGCCGCCACAGGAAGGAGGAAGGGATTGCGTGGCGCCGAAGCTGTAACCTGATAGCGCGTTGTCCGAAAGCACGAGCGGAACGGCCGTTGTGCATTCATCGTTCGTGGGCGGCGCGAAAACGCGGATCGATGTGTTCACCGTGTTCGAACTGCTGCCGATCTTCAAGTAGTACGTCTGCCCGGCGGTAAGGCCGGGGAAGATGAAGTCCGGCTGAAGGGGTGTTTCGCTCCACACACAAGTGAGCGAGCCGCAGTTCCCGCTGAAGATGGCGGCGCGTGCGTCCTCGGTGCTGACCACCGATACCTGAGGGCCGGGCGCAACGAACGAGAGCCAGACATCATGCGCCACCGATGCGCAAGGCACGGTGCTGGAGGTGCTGTTGATGGTGGAGAGCCGGATCGGCGTGGCATCGTCCGCACCTTCGGCCACCTCGATGGGCCATGCGCCGCTGCACTCGTCGTTGAGGGCCGGGGAGAACACGCCTGCCAAGGCCCGCGCGCTCACCGTGGCCGCCGTGCTGGCGCTGTGCATACGGATGTGATAGGATTGACCGATGGCCAGACCCGTGGCCTGTGGCACGTTGCAAGCGATGCTCGTGAGGTTGCCGCAATTGCCGCTGAACCATTCGACGGTGGCGTCACCGCCGCTCAACCGCATCGTTGGGAAGAAGTGCGCCGTGTGCGTTGCGGTGAAGCGGAACCACACATCGTCGTTGGAAGCACCTGCTCCGCCCGAACAAGCCGCTTGCGATTGGGTGGCCCCGAGCGAACTGATCTCCGTACCCGGCATCACCGTTATAGCATCCGTGGTCACGGGTAGTTCAATGGCACCCGCGCAATCATCGTTCGGTGGCCCCGATACCACGGCCACCCACACCATGCAATCGTTCAGGCCGCAGTTAAAGGGGTTCACTGTGAGCACGCGCAGGTAGTAGGTGGCGCCCACGGTAAGGCCGGTCAATTGCGGCGTGGCGCTGTTCGAGGGGAAACAACCGATGCTCGTCAACGATCCGCAGGTGCCGCTGAACACTTCCATGCTCGATTGGTCCAAGCCATCGCCTTCGGTGCGGATCCAATGCTTGGTGGCCGTGGCCGTGAAGGCGAACCAAGCCGACCCGTGAATGGCCGATCCGCTGCAGGCCGTAACGGGCGAAGGGGCCGCACCCGGGAACTCCAGACCGTTCACCGGCACGAACCCGGCCTGCACGTTGCTGGCCGACACGTCCAGGACGATGGCATGGGCGCAATCGGAGTTGATGGCCGTCTGGGCCGCGACAGGACCGGCAACAAGGGCCGCAAGAGCGAATAGGATGGAACGCATGGCTGGTGGTCTTTCGGCCAGCAAGGGAGCACCTTCTTCCGGGCCCGGGAAGGGCTACCGAGGCTACGGCGAACGATCGAGGCAACGGTTCAGCCCCGCAGCTCCCTTGTCACTTCCTCCAATCGCCGTCTGCTCACTTCGACGCGCACCCCGTTGCGCAAACGCACCCGGCCTTCGCCATCGATGCCTTCCACGTGCGACCGGTTCACCAGTGCGCTCTTGTGCACGCGGATGAAACCGAAGGGGGATAGCATCTCGTCGTAATCCTTCAACGTGCGTGCGCTGATGAAGCGGCGATCGTCCAGCAGATGAAGTGCGGTGTAGTTGTTGTCCGCTTCACACCAGGCGATCTGGTCCGGGGATACGGCGTGCGTGCGATCGCCGTGCGTCAAGGTGAGCTTCAACGCTCGCTCATCGCGCCGGGCCACGTTCGCCAGGAAGTGCTCGTTGACGGCCGCCTTGGCCGGATCGCCGTTGGAGCGCGCCCGTTCGATCGCGGCGCGGAGTTCGTCCGCTTGCACGGGCTTCAGCAGATAATCCAATGCGCTGAAACGGATGGCTTGGATCGCATAATGGCTGTGGCCCGTGGTGAAGATCACTTCAAAGTCCCAACGTCCGAGCCGCTTCAGCAGTTCAAAGCCATCACCGCCGGGCATCTCCACATCGAGGAAGACCAGATCGGGCTTGTGCGCTTCGATGGCCTCGGCCCCCTCGGTGATGTTGGTGGCTTCGGCCAGCAGCTTCACCTGCGGCGCCACTTCCGCCAACCGCTTGCGCAAATGCTCGCGCGCCTGCGCTTCGTCATCCACCAGCACCGCCGTGATCATGGCAGCAAGTTAGCCCAACACCACTTCCACTCGCGTGCCCGCCGGCGCACCGTCGCGCTCCAGGTCGGTGAAGGTCACACGGCCCGTTCCTTCCAATTGGTAGGTGAGCAGTTGAAGCCGTTCGTTGGTGAGCTGCAGTCCCATGCTGGCACTGCCGTCCGGGTGGGCTCGCTTCGGTGCGGCCGAACGCCCCACACCATTGTCCTCCACCACGCAGATGATCCGTTCGTTCACCTCGCTGAACCGAACGGTCAGCCACTTCTCCCCCTGCTTCGGTGCCAGCCCATGCCAGATGGCGTTCTCCACGAAAGGCTGGATCAACAGGGCCGGGACCGGGATGTCCTCATCCAGGAGGTGCGGATCGGCCTGAACGGAAATGTTCAGTTCGTTGCCGAAGCGCAGCGCTTCCAGTTCCATGTACTGCCGGAGGAAATCCATCTCATTGCTCAAGGGCACACGATCCTTCACGCTATGATCGAGCACCATGCGCAACATGCGCGCGAAACGGTCGAGGTAGGTCGTGGCGCCTGCACTATCGCCCTTGTGCACCAGGTTACCGATGGCGTGCAAACAGTTGTAGATGAAGTGCGGGTTGATCTGCGTGCGCAGCACCTTCAACTGCAGGAGCCTGTTGATGTCCTCGATCCGTTCCTTCTGCCCTTTCAGCTCCGTGTTCAGTGCCTCCAGCGTGGCCGCATGCGAGCGCTTCAGGCGCAGGTTGCGCCACACGAGCACCGCACCACCCAACGCGAGCATGGCCAAGGCCAGACTTCCGTAGAGCTGGATCCTCTGTGATCGGATGTGCTCGGCCTTCTGATGGTTCTCCGCATCCAGCCGTTGGATCTCCTCCTTGTTCAACCGTGTCTCGAACTTCTTCTCCAGTTCCACCAGCTGTTCGTTCATGGAGCGCTCAAAGAGCGTGTCCTGAAGGTCGCGCACATGCTTCGTCCAATGCAGCGCACCCGCGATATCACCCAGCGAATCCAGGCATTGCGCGCGTAGTTCACCGAAGTCGATGGCGAGGTCCAGTGCGTTCCCGCTGAGCCGGTTGAGCGAGTCGCCCTTATCAAAGGCCGCGATCGCCTCCTGATACCGCCCGGCGAGCAGCAGTGATTCACCCAGACTGCTGTAGGTCCATGCCATGGCGTGCAGGTCCGTGCTGTCCTGTTCGGCAAGCACCTGTTGATGCAACTTCATGGACTCCTCATGCCGACCGCTCAGGCTCAGGGTGCTCGCCAGGTTGTTCATCAACGCCAAACGCACCGGCAGGGACCGATCACCGATCACACGTAGACCCTCCCGGTAGAAATACGCTGCGGAATCCGCTTGTTGTAAACGGCTGTGCATGCTGCCCATCGCGTTCAAGGAACGTGCTAGCTCCAAAGTGTCCTTGCCATACGTGCGGGCCAAGGCATAGAGGTCCTTGCGATTGCGGTCCGCCTCATCATAGTGATGCCCCTCGACGTTCAGCTTCATGATGAGGTACATGGACCGCAACGTGCGGGATGTATCCTTGGTCTCCCGGGAAATGAGCACGGCCTGCTGCGCATGGCGCATCGCTTCCAAGGCATCATCGTTGAGCTGCAGGGCCAGGGCCAGGTGGAACTCGGCCTCCTGCCGAAGTGCACTTGGCGTAGTGGATAGGGAATCCAGGATGCGCGTTGCTGAACGTTGCAGCGCATCCCCTTCCGCGTTCCTGTGCAGTTCCTGGAGCTGATGGATCAGGGCACGCTCCTTACTGTCCTGGGCAAGGAGGGGCCAAGCGAACAGGCAGAACACCAGCAGGTGGGACGTGCGCATGGCGTGAAGATCGTACAGCGGGCTCATCCGAACACCGCAGCACCGAGCACGGACCACAGCCCCATCAGCAGCAGAACCCCCACCACGTCCATCCACACGCCGGCCTTCACCATTTGCTTCACACTGAGGTGGCCGCTGGCGAACACGATGGCCTGCATGGGGCTGGCGATGGGCAGCATGAAGCCACAGCTCGCCGCCAACGTAGCGGGGACCATCACCATCAGCGGTGCCATGCCCCAGGCCTCCGCACTGCGCGCAAGGATGGGCAGGACCAGGCTGGCCACGGCGGTGTTCGAACCCAGTTCGCTGAGCAGGGTAACACCCGTGGCAATGGCGCCGACCTGCAGCACATCCGATCCGGTCCGCCACCCGACAAGCGCTTTCCCCAAGGTGGCGCTCAACCCGCTCGCATCAATGCCGCCCGCGATGGCGAAGCCGCTGCCGATCAACAGCACCACACCCCACGGAATGCGCTGCTGCGCGAACTCCCAATCGAGCAGTGCGCGCTTCGCCCCTTTCGATGGGAGCAGGAAAAGCACGAGGCCACCGAGCATGCCTACGGCGGGATCGCCCATGCCCTCAAGACCAAGCCACCCACGCCAGCCGTGAAGCGTGAACGCATCGCTGAACACGATGTCGTCACCCGTCATCCAGAGCAATGCGGTGGTTGCGAACACCAGGCCGGCAAGCCGTTCATCACGCGTGGCAGCACCCAACTCCTTCAGCTGTGCGCGCAGCGCGTGCCGCTCAACGGCCGCCGCACCGGGCAGACGGAACAACACACGTGTGAGCAGCAGCCAGGTGATCCCGAGAAAGAGGAAGGCATAAGGGACACCGAAGAGCATCCATTGTCCGAAGCCGATCGCCGGTTCCGCTGGGAATTCCTGCTTCCACATCGCCATCATCACCAGGTTGGGCGGTGTGCCCACCGGCGTGGCCATGCCGCCGATGGTGGCCCCATAGCTCACCGCCAAGGCCAAGACCGCACCGAGCCCCCGCTCCGATCCTGTGGTGCGCAGTAGGCTCAATGCGATCGGCAGCATCACGAGCACCGCCGCCGTACTGTTGATCCACATGCTCAAAGCCCCGCTCGCCAACAAGGTGCCGAGCACCAGACGCGGCGGTGAAGCCCCGATGCGGCTCACGGTCCACAGTGCGAAGCGGTTGTGCAAGCCGCTGCGCTCCACCCCCAAGGCCAGCAGAAAGCCACCGAGGAAGAGAAAGATGATGTCGCGGCCATAATGCGCGGCCGTCGCCGGCAGGTCCTGGATGCCGAACAGGGGGAAGAGCACCAAGGGTAGCAATGCGGTGACCGGGATGGGCACGCATTCGCTGATCCACCACACCGCCATCCACAGCACAGTACCCGCCATGGCCGCAGACGCATCACCGATGTGGCGCAGGCCTGCAAAGGCGATCAAGCCCAAGAGCGGACCCAGGAGGCGGAAGACAAGTGCACGCAACGTGAATGATCGTAGGGACGGAAAGATAGCAGCGGCCACAATGATCCTTCCGAAGCAGGTCGGACAGCATGCACACTGCCGAACTTCGCCGCTGCAAATGTCACTGAACCCATCACCCGGTCGCCGCCGTTGGCGCATCGCACGCCGCGTGCTGCTCAGCTTGCTCGTGCTGGTGGTCCTCGCGCTCATCGCCCTGGGCATCTGGTACCGCTCCAACGGACAGCAGTGGTTGGACCGAACGGTACGTGAACGGATCGATGAAGTGGTGGACCGGGCCAGCGTTGAAGGCTACACGTTCACGCTCGGCGAACTGGAGACCGACGCACGCAACGGCGACCTCATCGTCACCTGTGCACGGCTCTCCTTCGACAGCACCTTGATGGACAGCTTGAAGCTCGGCAAGCTCGACTACCTGTTCGCTGCGCAGGCCGACCGCATCGCCCTGCGCGGCCTCAGTTTCTGGCGCCTGCTGCTGTACAGGGAGTTCAAGGCCGAAGCCATCGAACTGGTGGCACCTGACCTGCGCTACATCATGGGCGGTGCACGCTTCAACATGGCCGCCCCTTTCCAACGCATCGATGGTGGTGGTGGCGTGCGGATCGGTCTGCTCGCGGTGGACACCGTGCTGATCCGTCGTGCGGCCTGCACGGTGGAGGACCTCGGCGATCGCTTGCCGCGCCTGGACCTTGCGGGGCTCGAGGTGACGGCCACGCAGCTGCACCTTGCGGTAGGCAAGCATCAGCAACATGTGTGGGTGAGCACGGAGGACGCCACCTTCGACCTCGACAGCTTGGGCACGACGCTGCCTGACGGCGCTCACCTGCATTGTGGCCGGATCACGCTCGACCGCCGCACGCGTACCGGCAACATCCGCGACCTGCGTCTGGACCCTTCACCGCATGACCTGGACACCAGCGCCACCGACCGGGTGCAACACACAGTGCTTGCATTGCAGGTGAACAACATCGCGTTCAACGGCATGGACGTGGACCGCCTGATCACCCACCAGGTATTGAGCATGCGCACCTTGCTGGTGGACAGTGCGCAACTGGACGCCTCGCTCGACAAGACCCTTCCCGATACGCCTTCGCAACCACGCGCCCTGCCACCGGCCGCGTTGTTGGCCCTGCGCTTCACGGTGGAGGTGGATACCCTTGCCGTGCGCGAAGCGAACGTCCGGTACCGCGAGCGCGATGCCAACACCGCGCGCTGGGGTCAGCTGCCCTTCACGCACATGCAGGCCCGCTTCGCCCATGTATCGAACACGGTGGACCCGCGCGCAACGCCTGTTCCCCTCACCGGCACCTTCAGTGGGATGCTCTTCGACAGCGCGGGGTTCAGCGGCACGTATGATGCGGAGCTGAGCGGATCGCAGCGTTTCACCTTCGCCGCACAAGTGCGTGACCTGCCTTGCCTGCAACTGGACCAGGCCACGCGGCCGCTGTTGCGCATGGTCGTGGAGGATGGGCAACTGCACCAGCTCGACCTGCGCATGGTCGGCGATGAGCGTCGCTCGAAAGGCACCGTGGCCATGCGCATGAGCGACCTGCGCGTGCGCGTGGAACCTGGAACTCCGGTGGACGAACGCCACAGCATGTTCGGCGCGCTGCTGGAGACCATGCTCGCTGAGGAGTACGGGGGCGGCCTCGACATGGACCGCCGCAAGAACTACCAGGTGGACCGCAACCCCGAACGCGGTGTGTTCACCTACATCTGGCATGTGCTGCGCGAAGGCATCGCGCGCAACCTGTTGCCCGAGGCCATGGGCCGCGTGAAGGGCATGATCCGCATGGACAAGGCAAAGCTCCGCGCCGCACGTACCGAACGACGCGCTCGCAAGCGAACGCTGAAGTAGCCTCCGCTCAGTACGAGCTCGGCATCGAGGCGTCCACGCAGATGATGATGTCGGCCTTGCCCAGATGCTCCTTCTCCAGGTCGCTCAGACCTTCCTGGGATACCGTGGCGATCGTGACCTGCTTCAGCTCCGGTCGCGCACGTTCGAGGTACCAACCGATGGCCTCATGGAAGTCCGAATGGTAGCTGCCATTGAAGTGAAGGAAGCGCGCACCCGGCTTCGTGTTGGCCGCGATGAAGTGCGCCATGGTGGCATCCTTCAGGGCCTGTGCTTTCACCGTGTTGGGGCCGCCATGGTCACCCATCATGGTCAGCATCTTCACATAGCCGGGAAGCTCCGGATCGAAGGCGATGGGCAGCGGTGCGATCCAGTTGCGTTCCACGAGCGGGACCGTATCGAGCGCTTCAAAGCCCCCTTTGCTTACTGCGCGCGCATAGCGGCGTGGCACGTTGGTGGCCACGAAGGGCAACTGCTTCTCCTTCGCGAAGGCAAGGAGCGGTGCATAATCCGTCCTGTGGTTCGGCCACAGGCTTGCCAGCGTATCAAGGCCCTCGCCATCAACCTCGCCTCGTAGGTAACGGTCCAACGCGAGCTGGTCATCCGCTTCGATCATCTCGGCACCGACCACCAAAGGACCTTGCGCTGCGAGCTCCTGCATCACCACCAGCTCCAGCCAGTGCGCGATCGGGTTGTTGTGCAGCTCACCGAACAGGACCACATCCCCGGCGTTGATCAGGCGGTTGAACTGCTTGTCCGTGAGCTTCTTCCCTTTGCTGTCGAATAGCGTGTACGCCGGCCGCACCTGTGCTTGGGCGATAGTGGTGAGCAACACGCTCAGGAGCAGCAGTGCTTGGCGTCCGAAAAGTGAATGACTACGCATCAGCTAACGAAGGGTGGAGCGTGGGAGCGGTGGAGCGAACGTACGTCAGGCTGGCAACAGACGCTTCAGTACCGCGGACCAATCGGGGTATTGCGCGGTGCCGAAGTGGATCCATTCGCCTTCGAAGGGCAGTGCACCGTTGTTGGGGTGCGCGTCGATCAGGAAGTCACCCTTATTGAGGTGCTTGGTGGGCGATATGATCAGGCGCTTGTAGCCGACATCACCGAGATGCTGCTGCACCCAATCCAGCTTGTGCTGCCAGGCCCCAGGGTTCTTCCACGGTGCGGTGCTCAGGATATAAGTATGGTACGCACTGCTCAGCTGGCGGAACGCATCGAGCGCACCGGGCATCGGCTTCAGGCCTTCGAAGACCCCGGGGATCTCGTCGGGATTCGCGGCGTACTCGGCCCGCACCGCCGCCGGCACATGTTCAATGGCATGGGCCAGGTCGGCGAGCACGTCGTCCATGGCGATGTAGAGGATCTTCTTCATGGGTGGGGGAATGCGGTCGGGGTGAAGTTCGGTGTTGTCCGCTTCAGAATGAAACGTCGTAGGCGATGGAGCGCAACGTGAAGCGGCCGTAAGTGAACGGACCGGAGGGCAATTGCCAGATCGTTTCACCGTAGCCCGGCAACAAGCGGCCATCGATGGTGCGGTGGTCGCGCATGGGCGTACTGAAACGACGCTTCTGCGGAGCCGCTGGCGGTGCGACCACATAGCGGTCATCACTGAAGAAGTCCACCAACCGGTGCTGCGCGTCGAACAGCAGCGTAGCATGGATGGTGATGCCTCCGTGCGAAAAGGTCGCCTGCGCGCTGCGCTCCTCCACGGCGGACCAGGTGATGCGCGGGTCCAACAAGGCCCCAGGAGCGAACAGGCACAGGTCGTTGAACCAGGTGACCGTTTCAGCGGTGTCCATTTCGGGACCCTTCATGTTCATCACGGGCACAAGTCCCGCCAACTTGATCAACATGGTCGCGTGCCCATCTTCGTATGCATGCAAGCCTTTGGTGGGCAATCCCTTCATGGTGGCATCCATCCAGAAGAACCGTGCGGGCACATCGAAGCGGTTCACCTGCACCGTAGTGAAAGGCATCCACGGCCCGCCTTCGCTTCGGATGCTGCCTTGAAAGGTGATGCGCATGTTCCGGGGTTCCAAGGTGCCAACCACACCCGCTGTGCGGAGGTAGTGCTGTACACAGGTCGGAAGCGCCACCAGGTCGGCTTCTGTGATGCGGTGCGCAGGCAACGCGGCGGTCGCCTCCACCGTGCGGTCAACGGCCCTGGTATAGTGGCGCTTGAAGTTCCAAGAGGCCGCGCCGACGATCACCGCCAGCAGTACCAAGAGGTTGGCCACGGTACCGAAACGTGCATCATGCCAATGCAAGGCAATGAGGACCTGCGAGCAGAGAAGAGCGACCGCTGCTACCACCCACCACTTCTCGGAACGCATCAGCAACAGCACAGCGGCCAGTACGAACAGCGCACCGGCCATGCCCCACACTACACCCAAGGGCCGACCGATGGTCTTGGTGAGCGCGCTCACTTCAGCCCAACCGAAGGCTTTCGCCACGCCAAGCCCATGGATGAGGCCGTGCAGAACGAGAAGGGCGACGAGCGCGGTACGGAGCATGTTGGTGGATCATCACGAAGGTCGACCATAGGAAAGGTGCGCCGAGGTGAGCTTCGTCAACATCTACCACTTTCATGTGAGCGCAGCGCCCACGCCGACAGGACAAGCCGCCTTGTGGCTTCAAAACCCTGACCCATGAAACAGTTGTACGCGCTCGTTCTCTTCCTCTCCGCATCGGCTACCAGCTTTTTCCACCAGCACGGACCGCCACATCAGCACATGGTCTAACGATCCTCATTGTCCTGAGCCCCGACGCTTGACAGCTTTGAGGAACCAAGCTTCCGAGCGGCAACAGTGCTTCTATCGCTGCAGCACGAGCATGGTAACCGCCATGCGCACGAACCTCCCCTACACGACGATAGCACTTATCGTCGCCATGATGTCCTACCAAGTTCATCTGAAGGCGCAACCGGGCACGAACGACCCCACGTTCAACCCGACCGACCTTGGTTTCGGCAATGGCGATGGTTTCCGAGGGAATGAGGTGACAACCCAAGTGGTGCAACCGGATGGCAAGATCATTGTTGGCGGTGATGTCTCCTCGTTCAATGGACAAGGTCCGGGCTACTTGTTCCGGTTGAACGCGAACGGCAGCTTGGACACGTCGTTCGATGTGGGAACCGGTCCCTCGGGATGGGTCAGCAGCATCGCACTTCGCACGAACGGCCAGATCATCGTAGCGGGGGCGTTCAACGCATACGATGGCTTTGGCGTCCCGGGCCTCGTTCAATTGAACACCGATGGCAGTAGGGATATGACCTTCTCGCCCTCGATCCCCTCGGACCATATGACCTTGACGGTGCTTGTTCAGCCTGATGGCAAAGTGATCACGTCAGGGTCCCGGATCGGCACCGACGGACTCGCTCATATCTGGATGGAACGGTTCAATACGGACGGGAGCACGGATGCGACCTTCGTCATGCCAATAGGTGAACCGTTGGAGGAGGTGATCATGGACATGTACCTCGCAGCCGATGGATCCCTTTTGATCGGCGGCCGGTTCACTTCGCTCAATGGCATCTTGCGCAGCAACATCGCTCGACTGCATGCGGACGGGTCGCTTGATCTCTCCTTTGACCCGGGCATGGGATCCAATGACGTCGTTGACGCCCTTGCTGTGCAGCCTGACGGAGAGGTTCTGGTCGGCGGTCATTTCACAGAGTTCGATGGCACTCCGATGAACCGCTTGGTACGTCTCTTCCCCGATGGAACCGTCGACCCTTCCTTCACGATCGGCACCGGTGTGACAACCTCATCCCTACCAATCGATGTAAGCAGCGTGAACCATCTCGGTCTTCGTCCCGATGGTCGGATCCTGGTCGGTGGTGAGTTCACGGAATATGATGGCATGCCCAGCGGTGGATTGGTCCAGCTTCTTGCCAACGGATCGATGGACCCCGCTTTCGAAGTGGGCCTCGGATTCCAGGAGCAGTCCTATGTCTACACCTTCCACATCCTGCCCAATGAGCAGGTGCTCGTGGGTGGTTACTTCAGGCGCTATCGCTCACAAGGTGTGAGCGCCGACCTGGTCCGTCTGAACGCCGACGCAAGCCTCGACGAAACGTTCAATGCAGGTACTGGTGCGAACGGTCCCGTTCGCGCCTCCCTTGTGCAACCGGATGGAAAGATCCTGATCGCAGGCGACTTCACCCGTTACAACAATGTGCCGCGCAACCACATCGCCCGGCTCAACAATGATGGTAGTGTGGACCTGAGCTTCGACCCGGGCAGTGGCCTCCAGCCTTCCGTGTTGGAAAGTCCGATGTACCTCGCGTTACGTACCGATGGCAAAGTGTTGGTCAGCGGCGGATTTGATGCCTTTGATGGGGTACCTGTAGCGCAGGTCGTGAGATTGAACCCCGATGGTTCCCACGACCCCGCTTTTACCGGAGTGCTCGGTGGAGGGCCCTTACTGATCCAACCGGATGAGAAGAGCCTCGTGGGGCCTCACCGCTTGAACAGCGACGGAAGCCTGGATGGATCATTTGACGCAAGCTGGATCATCGCGGACGTGCATGCCATGGTCCTGCAACCCGACGGTCGCATCATCGTGGGCGGCGGAACATACAGCAACGCCCCCGGCCTGTTCGCGAGAATCAATGTCGATGGGAGCATGGACCCAACGTTCGCTTCCGGAACGAGTTTTCCCAACGGCATCGTGACCGCACTTGCCCTGCGGCCAGATGGCAAGGTGTGGGTAGGGGGTGCGTTCACGTCCTATGGAGGGGTAACGCGCAATAACATCGCACGGGTGAACGCGAACGGCACCTTGGACATGTCGTTCGATCCGGGTACTGGCTTCGACCTGGAATTGGCAGCCATGGTCGCGCAGCCTGATGGGCGGATCATCACAGCAGGTCTGTTTGAAACCTACAACGGCGTCACCCGCAAAGGCATCGCACGGATCGACGCGAACGGCTCGTTGGACACCTCCTTCGATCCAGGCACAGGGTTCCTGAACTACGATGCGAGCGAGACAGGCCAAGTGCATGCCTTGAGTCTTCACCCCGACGGCAGATTGATCGCCGGAGGTTCATTCACGTCCTACAATGGCACTGGCCGCAACCGCATCATCCGATTGCAGGGCGATCCGGTGACGTCCTGCGACAACTGGAGCCTCGAACTGACCACGGACAACGCAGGTAGCGAGACCACCTGGGAGATCCGCAACGCCGGTACCACCACTGTGGTGGACGCTGGTGGTCCTTACGCGAACAACACGACCGTGAACGAAGTGGTGTGTCTGATCCCAGGTGCCTGCTACGAGCTGATCGTGACGGACGCGAACGGCATGAGCAACGGCCCCATCGGTGGCTTCGTGCTCCGCGACCAGAATGGCAAGCGCGTGCTTGACAACGCCGGTGACGGTGTGTTCACGGGCATCAGCCAGGCTGTAGCTCCTTTCTGCAGCCCTGTTGGCAACGACGCTATCCTGAGCAGCCAGTGCGACAAGGTGGACTGGACCCCGAACCAGTTCCTGATCGCTACGCCCAACAGCGCTGTTAGCGCTCAATACGGAGTAGGCAACCAGACCGACGACGGGTACGAGTTCCGCCTCTTCAACCCTGACGGTGGTTACGACCGCACGGTGTACCAGAGCCATGCGAACACCAGCGTAGGTGCTCCTGCCGGCCCGAACGCCGCTGCTCACCTGAACTACAGCGCCTTGGTAACGAACCCTGTGCCGCAGAACGTTCTACTGAACGTGCGTGTGCGCAGCCGTGTGAACGGTGTGTTCAGCGCCTGGGGTCCTGCCTGCCGCTTCAAGATCGACGCAGTTGCTGCGAACTGCCCAGCTGTACAGCTCGTGAGCACCCCCGGCAGCCAGTTCAGCTGCGGCGCCACGAACAAGATCGTCGGCAACTCCGGTCCGGATGGTCGCATCGTCTCCACGCAAGCTTCCCGCGTGATCGGTGGTGTGTCCCAGCAGGCCAACCGTTACCAGTTCGACATCACCACCACCGGTGGCTACAGCCGCACGATCGTGGCGACGACCCGTACGTTGGTGCTTGGCCAGTGGTACACGAACCCCCTGCTGTGCGGTTTCAACACCTACAGCGTGCGCGTGCGTGCCAGCTTCGATGGCGGTGCCACTTGGTGCCCTTACGGTGCTACCTGCTCGGTGGGCATCACCAACAACCTGGCTGCTCCCTTCTGCACCAGCGCTCCTGCCTTCGCTGGTGGTGATGACCGTGTGTTCTTCGATGGCGACGAGACCTCCAGCGTTGCTACCCTGAGCATGTGGCCGAACCCCAACCGTGGTGATCAACTGTATCTGACCATCGATCAGCTGAACGCCGACGTGACCACGGCCACTGTGGACATCTTCGACCTCTATGGCAAGAAGGTGACCAGCCGTACGATCGCGATCAACGGTAGCACGCTGAACACGGTGATCAACCTCGACGGAACGATCGCCAGCGGCATGTACCTGGTGAATCTCACCGCCGGTGAGCAGACCTTCGTCCAGCGCCTGGTGATCCAGTAAGCTGAACCTCTCTTTGCAAAGCGCCTCGCTCGGTTGAGCGGGGCGCTTTGCGTTGGGACCTCAAGACCACCTGTACTCAAGCAACCTGCTGATGTCGCCAACCGTCATCCCCACAGTCCACACACCCCATGAAACAGGCTCTCCTCCTCTCTTCGTTCCTTGCGTTCTCCACCGCCCTGCACGCGCAGGTGCCCATCATCGATTATGGTTTCCTGGTGGAAGACCCGAGCGTGCTGGTGAACAACGTGCTCGTGCAGCCGGACGGGAAGATCCTTGTGGGTGGCGTCTTCTTCAACTACGGTGGCAGTGGGCACGACCACTTGGTACGACTGCACAGCGATGGCACCATCGACGCCACCTTCAACCCGGGCGGTGTGGGGCCCGGCAACGCTGTGGAGGACATGGTGCTGATGCCTGATGGACGCATCCTGATCGCAGGCAATTTCCTCACCTACAACGGGTCCAATACCTTCTTCATCGCGCGCCTATTCGCCGATGGCACACTTGACCCCACGTTCAACGTGCAGCCCGGCTCCATCAACGGCGCCGTGTGGGCCATTGAGCTGCACGACAACCACAAGGTGATCGCCGGTGGCGAGTTCTTCATCTGCAGTGGCCAGAGCAGCCCGCACATCGCCCGATTCAACGACAATGGTTCGCTGGACACCACCTTCATGGTGGGCACGGGTTTCGACCACAACGTGCACGAACTGCTCGTACTGCCTGACCTCCGCATCGTGGTAGGGGGCCAGTTCACCCAGTACAACGGCACGCCGAGCGGACACATCGCATTGCTCAGCCCGCAAGGTCCCATTGACCCCACCATGGACAATGACCCCGGCTTGTCATCGACCGGCGGCATCGTGCGCGCGCTCGCACGCCAACCCGACGGCAAGATCCTCGCGGGTGGTTACTTCCAATACCACAACGGCCAGCCGCGTAGTGCGGTCGAACGCTTGAACCTCGACGGTACGCACGATGCCGCCTTCACTTCGCCGTTGTACATGTACGCCCTGGTGCGCGCCGTGGCGGTTCAAGCCGATGGCAAGCTCTTGGTGGGGGGTGAGTTCACTTCCTCGGAGTACGCCAATGCCATACCGGGCCCCGCGCGCTTGGTACGCCTCCATGCGGATGGAAGCCGCGACAACAGCTTTGCGATCGGCAGTGGAATAGGGCCGGGATCCCAGACCACCAGTTATGTGCATACCATCGCCGTTCAACCCGATAGCAAGATCCTTGTAGGAGGGTACTTCGAAACGGTGGATACCGAGACCCAATACCCGCAGATCGTTCGCCTTCTCGATGGCAACATCAACGGACTGGAAGAACTGGACAAAGCGAGCACCCTGAGCGTGTTGCTAGAACCTTCCACCGGCAACCTCTTCCTACAGACCACGTTCGGCGGTACGGATGATGCGTTGTTGCAGTTGCATGGTCTTAATGGCCAGCTCGTGCATAGCGAACGGGTGCGCATGGGTAGCGGTGCGCTCATCCCACTGCAGCTGGGCCTGCGCAGTGGCCTTTACCTCGTCAGCCTAACGCAGGGCGATCAGCGGGTCGCAGCGAAGGTGGTGGTGGAGTGAGATGGATCGCCGCGTCGGAAGAGCGCCGCACAGGTGAGACTCTTCAACGGTCGGTCGCTCCTTTCATGCAGGCCACTGGAACGCTAAGGCTTGGGTGTGCATGTGGCCACCCAGCCCGCGTACTGCTCCTCGCTGAGGATGTTCTTCACTTCGGATAGTATCGTGCTTCCATCGGCATTGCTGATGGAGTCCTCGGATTTCTTGGCTCCCGTTGCTTCGCATTCCTCCCTACAGGCATCCTGTACGAGCAACATCCGCCGCAACTGATCAGGGGTCAGTTTCAACGTGGCCCATGTTTCCGGCGGTGTGTTCAGCACACATCGCTGCAATATGGCCGCAGTTGGTTGAGGCCCGGGCACCTGCGCGTTGACCGCTCCGAACCAGGTCACCAAAGTGGTCAGCAGCAGGAGTCTTGGCGTCAACATGGGTCCGTGGGGTCGGTCGTTCACCGAAAGGTACGTCGCTGTGCAAGGGCGCCGAATATGGCTTGGGGGAACGTTGAGCCAGCCCTACTGGTAACGCAGCTTCACCACCGCATTGCGGTCGGTGGTGGTCTTCACCAACAGACGCACTCGGCCATGACCCGTGCGGATGTATGCACGCGCTGTGTTCGGCGGCACACGGCCCAGGTTATGCGCCACCACCAGCACGGTGTTGTCGCCCCAGTTCAGAGGCAGGTAGATACGGTGGTGCTTCGGGCTGAGCTCGTAGTGGTCCAATACCACCTGACCGTTCAGGAGCACACTGATCGTATCACCGTCGTGCTCGGCATCATCCCACAACACCAGCGGCACACCGCTGCGACGCGTGGAGAGCGTAACCAACGTATCGGTGGTGCGGTCATCGAATTGCGTGGAAGGCCATGGACCTTGTGGTACGCGCTTGGGCAGCCCGAAGTGGTGACGGTACACGAAGGCCAATTGGTCCTGCGTACCGGTGAAGGTCGCAGCACCGGCCGGGCTCGTTACGGTGCTGGTGAAAGCGGGTGTGCGGTCGAAGTGGTGCACCCAGCGCACAGCGAACTCGTGCCGGTCCGACGAATCATCGTAGTACCACAGGCCCAGATCGGGTGCGATGAAGGCACGGGTCAGCGCATCGTAACG
>ERZ724527.369-NODE-369-length-22945-cov-4.818785_pt1 | contig 22945 bp, 19 predicted proteins | sample MGYA00376060_ERZ724527 | MGnify/ENA primary metagenome ERZ724527 (study PRJEB28724, sample SAMN07190886) | activated sludge metagenome | isolation source: activated sludge of sewage treatment plant in Hong Hong | place: USA: Christiansburg, Virginia | collected...
CGCATTGCGCAGGTGATCGAGGACAACCTGAAGTACCTGGCCACCATCGAGACCTTCGACAACTGCAAGCCGATCCGCGAGACCATCAATGCGGACCTGCCGCTTGTGATCGACCACTTCCGGTACTTCGCCGGGGTGATCCGCGCGGAGGAAGGCTCGATCAGCGAGCACGACCCCAACACCGTCAGCATCTGCCTGCACGAACCCATTGGTGTGGTGGGCCAGATCATCCCGTGGAACTTCCCGTTGCTGATGGCCACGTGGAAGATCGCGCCAGCGCTCGCTGCCGGTTGCTGCGTGGTGGTGAAGCCTGCGGAACAGACACCCACGAGCATCCTCTGCTTGATGGAACTGATCGGCCACATGCTGCCCCCCGGCGTGCTCAACGTGGTGAACGGATTCGGCCCCGAGGCTGGCAAGGCCTTGGCGCAGAGCCCACGCATCGCGAAAGTGGCGTTCACCGGCGAGACCACGACAGGCCGCCTGATCATGCAGTACGCCAGCGAGAACCTCATCCCTGTGACGATGGAACTGGGCGGCAAGAGCCCGAACATCTTCTTCCCCTCGGTGATGGACGCCGACGATGATTTCTTCGACAAGGCCATTGAGGGCGCGGTGATGTTCGCGTTGAACCAGGGCGAGATCTGCACCTGTCCTTCGAGGATGCTGGTGCACGAGAGCATCTACGAGAAGTTCATTGAGCGCGTGATCGGTCGCGTGAAAGCGATCAAGATGGGCAGCCCGCTGGATGCCTCCACCATGCTCGGTGCACAGGCCAGCAACGACCAGTACGAGAAGATCCTCAGCTACATCGACATCGGCAAGCAGGAAGGTGCCGAGGTCCTGACCGGTGGTGCGGCAGCCAAGTTGGAAGGCGACCTGGCCGCCGGCTACTACATCCAACCCACCGTGCTGAAGGGTCACAACAAGATGCGCGTATTCCAGGAGGAGATCTTCGGTCCAGTGGTATCGGTCTGCACCTTCAAGACCACGGAGGAAGCGATCGCCATCGCGAACGACAGCGCCTACGGTCTCGGTGCCGGCGTGTGGACGCGTGACGCGCACGAGCTCTTCCAGGTACCGCGCGCCATACAGGCCGGCCGCGTATGGGTGAACTGCTACCACGCCTACCCTGCCCATGCACCCTTTGGCGGCTACAAGAAGAGCGGCTTCGGACGCGAGAACCACAAGATGATGCTGGGCCACTACCGCCAGACCAAGAACATGCTGGTGAGCTACAGCAAGCAGAAACTCGGCTTCTTCTGATCCGAAGGAAGAAGGCACTTGCGATCCACCATGCTAGAGCACATCACGCTGATGGAACCGGACACCCTCCCGAAGACCTTCGTGCCGCGCATCACCGCGACGTTCGAAGCGATGGAACTGTTGGACATGATCCGCGCGGCGCATGGCCAAGTGGTGTTCCACCAGAGCGGTGGCTGCTGCGATGGTTCGCAACCCATGTGCTTTCTGAAGGACGAGTTCCGGATGGGCACACAGGACGTACGGCTCGGGGTGATCGATAGCGCTGAGTTCTGGATGCATCAGGAGCAGTTCGAGTATTGGAAGCACTGCCAGCTCACCTTGGATGTCGTGCCCGGTCGCGGCTCAAGCTTCAGCTTGGAGATCCCGTACGGCAAGCGCTTCCACATCCGGTCGCGCATGTTCACCGAGACCGAGTTGGAACACCTGACGCCGTTGGCCTACACCGAATAGTGCACCGATGCTCTGTGCTGAACGCCGATCCGAAAGGGTCGGCGTTCGGCGTTCATGACTGGCCTTCAGCCATGACTCAGGGCCACAGCAGGTCCCAATAGCCAAGCAAGGCCAGGTATGGCAGAGCGACCAGCGCGCCGATCGCCAACCGCCAGCGAGGAGCATGACGTGATGTCCAGACCAGAAGCGACAGCAGCACGACCAGCACCACGGGCAACCACGCGGCAAAAGGTTCCACATCCCCAAGACCGAAATAGTAGACACCTTCCTTCAGTAGCAGAAAACCCGTGATCAGCACGAACACGAAGCAGGTCATTCCGAGCCACCACATGGGCATCAGGCGGCCGATCGGATTCCGGAACAGGCGCCTGACACCACGCACGGTGAAGAGCACTGCACAGACCAAGCCCACAAGGATCGCCGCGCCTACGAGCACCACCAGCGTCCACCACAGCCACCGTTGGTGGAACGGCGTGATGTAGCGCTGCAAGGCTTCGTACTCGCCGCTCGGCGTGAAAAGCGAGGCCATCGGGATCACGCGATCGCCTTTGGCCAATTCGTCCTTCAGCTTGAACCGGACCTTTTCGCCGAAGTCGTGGTAGAACCAGAGGTCAACGTCGCCGTTCCGCGTGTCGAAAAGCGTGCTGAAGAGCGTGCCCTCCCCCATCTTCTTTCGACAGGCGACCATGCTGTGAAGCACTTCGGCACCGCGCTCCAATGTCGTGTCCGCGCCGGCGGCCAGCAGTGCCCGACCTTTCTGCAGACGTGGCATCGGAATGGCATCCGGGTCCGTGCATGTGGACATCCGCCAGTTGCCAAGGGCGAATGCGGGATCACTTCCGATGATCATCGTGTCCGCTTCGACGATCAGGTGATCACCATTGCGGTCCACCAGAAAAAGCATGGCATGCGTGAGCCAGCCGAGGTCACAGGTACGGAACACCGCAGCAGCCTCGTGCACGGTCGCGCAGGTACGCATCACCATCGGCATCAGGTCGTCGAAGGGAATGAAGCGCTTCCCTTTCCGCACGCGTGGTGCCACGGGCTGCACAACGAGCCCATCGAACACCAATCCGGCTTCGTTCATGCCGATCTGGTCGGTCATGGAGCGCATCGGACTCCCATTGAAATGACCGAAGTAGATGGCACCGAAGGCTCCGTCCTTCCCTTGTTCGAAACGCACCTGGGCGTTGATGCTCCACGCATCCTCGTTGTTCCCCACGATGGTGCGACCATCACGGGTGACCTTGAAGGAGGTGCAAGCCTGTGCGTTCAGGGGCAGGAGCAAGAGCAGCAGCAGGAGCAGGAAAAGGGGCAGGAAGGGGATCCGCATGGTTCGGGAATGCCGAAGCAGTGGTCAGGTAACGGACAAGGTAGAAGTGCCGATCGGTATGAGCGGCTGAACCAACACACCATCGGCGGGGAATGACCGGGGCCTTCACGGATCTTCGCAGGGCCATGAGCACCAAAGCGATCCAGCGCAAAGCCGACGAACTGTTGAGCTTCGGCATGAACAAGCAACAGGTCTTCGACAACCTACTGCTCGAATTCCCGGTGGCCAAGCCGAAGAAGGTGGCCGACCTGGTGCGTTACCGGCCCACGCTCTGGTCGCGCGAACGTTATCGCTCCGCGCACCTCGCCTTGCTTGCGCTCATCGCCGCTACCGCTTTGCTGCGCATACTGGGACCTGTGCTGCAGCATTCGATCCACATGGATATGCCGACCACCTACCTCACGCTGGTGCCCATCGCATCGCTGTTGCTGGGGTACAGCTTGTATCGTTGGCAAGGGCAGGTGTTCGAGTGGGTGGGTTGGGGCAATCTTGCAGGTGCCTTCGGCCTGCTGAACGAGATCAGAGAGCTCGACATGGAGGCGTTGGACCTTGGTGGCGTGTTGGTGAAGGTCCTGGCCGTCGCCATCGGTGCGCTGTCACTTTATCTGGCACGCAAGGTCTTCGCCAAACCCCAGGAGGTGAAAGACCCTTTGGGGCAGGTACCATCCCACTATCTGTTCCCCGCAGAGGGAATTGAATGATCGCAGGACACCACCCCGGTCCGAAGCACTTCCCCCGCCGGAGCATTTCCCTCCCAAGGATCACGAAAAACGCTCAGTAGGTCAGCTCCAGCACGTCACCCTGCCTTTGCAGGAGCGTGATCTTCGGGTTGTCCGCGGTCACCTTTTGGTTGGGGTACAAATGGTACACGGCAACGCGCGGCGCATCGATCTTGATGTTCTTCTCCTTCGCATCGATCATGATCCAACCGGGCACGAACGCGATGTCCATCGTCTGCACTTGCCCGACGGTCTCCGCCTTCTCGGTATCCCCGTTGAGGTAGATGCGTTTGCCGTGCCAGGTGATCAGGTAGGAGTGGTGATGGCGGGACAGGCTGTGCTTGGTGCGGAAGGACTCCACGGTGAACGCTGCCGCTGCATAGATCGGTGCGGAAAGATCGGCACGTCGCTTCTTCTTCACCTTCCACGGTCCGTACACGGTCCCGCTCAGGCCCTTCACCAGCTTCTTGCTGTAGTGGTCCGCATGGCGATGGGTGAAGATGTGGGTCGCGTTGGCGCGGATGCTGTCGATCTCTGAAGCCGGGTACTCCATGTAATTGTACGCACCGGATCGGTAAGGGAAGTCCACGTACACGTCCAGCGAGCCATCGGTCATATACAAGCCACAGTTGCCGATGAAGCGCACGGTGATGACGTTGGTCTGTGCCGCCGCGGGGAACGCGAACAGGAGGACCGAAAAGGCGTACGATATCCGCAGGAAGGAATGATGCATTGGTCCTCGATGGATCGGGAAGGTGGCCCAACGTACGGAAGTTGTGGTTGCCGGATCCGTTCGGGATGGCCACCGTGTGGCTCCTGCCGTTCACTTGGGATGAGCGGCATCCGCGCGTGCCGACCGGCGCCTCCATGATCACCGTGCGGCCGACCTTCGTTGTGTCATGAGCAACAAGGCGATCCGGACCAAGGCCGAGGAACTACTGTCCTTCGGTGTGCCCAAACAGCAGGTGTTCGACAACCTGCTGCTGCAGTTCCCCGAGGCCAAGCCCAGGAAGGTGGCCGAGGTGGTGCGGTACATGCCCTCACTCCAAGCGCGTGAGCGCTATGGGGCGATCCATCGTGCGTTGTTGATCACCATTGCATTGAGCGCAGTGCTCCGCATCGTTCACCCGCTGTTGGATCCCGACTACGACTGGGCGAAGGGCTTCAAGTACGTGAGCCTGGTACCCGTGGCCACTGTGCTGGTGGGCTGGACCATTTACCGCTGGCAGGGGCAGGTGCTCTCGTGGGTGGGCTGGGGCAACCTGGCCACCAGCGGCAGCTTGGTGAAACAGGTCACCAAGTTCGCGGGTGGTGAAGTGGATGCGTGGAACGTGGCCTTTGCGGCCATGCCCGTGCTCATCGGTGTGCTTGCGCTGGTGCTGGTGTACGGTGCCTTTCCGCGTTTCAAGGTGGACAAGGACCCGATGGGTGGGCCCGACAGGATCCTGTTCCGCGAGGACCATGCGGTCTAGCGGTTCCACACCATGGTTCGAATTCGCACCTGTGGGGTCGTCCCGGTGGTACGGACTTCCGCTGTGTCTGACCGACGCCCCGAAAGCAGCAGCCCCCAGTACACCAGCCGGTCGAGGAGGAACGGTTGGGTGCCGGCAATTTCACGCGTGTGCATCGGCAAGTGTGTTCCGGTGAACGATCGGAATATCATGCATCCTGTGCACGCCACCAGCGATGGGTGGCACCGCAGCAGCGGATGCACCTTGTCCAACGCTGTACCCAGGCCGAAGCGGTCCACGCCTTCCACCATCAGGAGCATCGCCACTTGGGAGGCCGTAAGCGCTGAAGCGATGCCTACGGGGGAGTCAGGGCGCTCCGGCACGGAACGAGCGTCTGCGGTCGGGAAGGCGAGCACCCGACCACCTGGAACGACCGGACCGGAACGCCACTGTGCACCGGCCTTGCCATGAACAACGCTTACTGCCTCAGGCTACGACCCGCTCCTCCACCTTCCTCCGCTTGCGTCCGAAGCGCTTTCCACCGACCCGCTCCATCAGGCGTGTCATGAGGTAGTACATCACCGGAACGATGAAGAGGGTGAGGATCAGCGAGCTGGTCAGGCCACCGATGATCACCCATGCCATGCCGTTCTTCACTTCGGCACCATCGCCGCTCGCCAGGGCGATCGGCAGCATGCCGAAGATCATGGCCACGGTGGTCATCAGGATGGGGCGCAGGCGCTCCTTGCCGGCCTCCACCAGGGCCTCGGAGAGCGCCATGCCCTCCTTGCGCAGGTGGTTGGCGAAATCCACGATGAGGATGCCGTTCTTGCTCACCAGGCCCAGCAGCATGATGAGGCCCACGATGGCGAAGATGCTCAGCGGCTGCATGGTGAGGGCCAGTGCGAGGAAGGCGCCCACCAGCGACACGGGGATGGAGAAGAGCACCACGAAGGGGTAGAGCGCGTTCTCGTAAAGCGCCACCATGATGAGGTAGACGAGCAGGATGCCGAGCACCAGCGCCAGTCCGAGCGAGCCGAAGGCCTCGCCCTGGTTCTTGGCATCACCGAGGTATTGGATGGTGATGCCCGCCGGAAGCTGCTCCTTGGCCAGTGCCTTCTGGATCTCGGCCACGATGGTGCCGCTGGGGCGACCCACCGCAGCGCTGTTGATGGTGATGCTGTTGAGGCGGTCGGTGCGCTGCAGCACGCTGTTGCCCACGGTCTCGTACACATCGGCCAGCTGGTCCAGGCGTACGGTGGCGCCCTTGGTGTTGGTCACCATCAGGCCGCGCACGCTCTCCACGTCCTGCCGGTCGGCCTGATCCAGCCGCACGTTGATGGGATATTCCTCGCCGGCCTCCTTGAACTTGTTGCGGTCGTTGCCGCGGAAGGCGGTCTGCACGGCCATGCCGATGTCGGTGCTGGTGAAGCCCAGGGCGCCCATGCGGTCCTGGTCCAGCCGCACCTTCACCTCGGGCTTGGGGCTCTTGGTGCTGAACTGCACGTAGTCCGTGCCGGGCGTGGCCTGGGTGATCCGTTTCACGATCCGGGCCGTCTTCCACAGGCTGTCCATCTCCACGCCCTTCACAGCGATCTGGATGGGGGTCTGCGCGCTGCCGGTGATGTTGGTCTGCGTCACGGTCACCTTCAGTCCGGGGATGGTGCCCAGCTCATCGCGCAGCAGGGTGCCGAACTGCTCCGAGGTGATCTTGCGGTCCTTCTTCGGCACCAGCTTCACGTTGATCTCGGAGAGGTTGGCGTTGGCGGATCCCGCACCGCCGCCCATCTGCCCGCTCTGGGTGCCCACGTTGGTGAAGGCGTTCACCACTTCGGGGTGCGCCAGGATGAGGCGCTCGGCCTGCTGGGTCAGCTGGTCGGTGGTGCTGAGCGAGGCCTGTGGCGCGGTCTCCAGCTGCACCAGGAACTCGCCGCGGTCGCTGGGCGGGATGAAGGTGGCGCCGATGAAGCCCGTGGGCACCAGCGCGAAGGCGGCGATGATGAGCGCCAGGATGCCGAGCAGCACATAGCGCTTGCGGCGCAGGGCCTTCTCCAGGGCCCGGCCATACCACTGCTGCAGGTCGGTGATGGTCTGCTCGAAGGCGAGCGCGAAGCGGCCCCACAGGGTGTCCTTCGTGAGGTGCTCCAGCTTGCCCCAGCGGCTGGCCAGAAGCGGGGTGAGGGTGAAGGCCACCACGAGGCTCATGAGCGTGCTGATCACCACCACCAGCGAGAACTCGCGGAGGATGTTGCCGATGAGGCCGCCGCTGAGGGCCAGCGGCAGGAACACCACCACGTCCACCAGGGTGATGGCCATGGCGGTGAAGCCGATCTCGTTACGCCCGTCGAGGGCGGCGGAGTATTTGGTCTTGCCCATCTCCAGGTGGCGGTAGATGTTCTCCAGCACCACGATGCTGTCGTCCACCAGGATGCCCACCACGAGGGAGAGCGCCATCAGCGTCATCAGGTTCAGCGAGAACCCGAGGGCGTACATGGCGATGAAGGTGGGGATCATGGCGCTGGGCAGGGCCACGAGCACGAAGAAGGAGCTGCGCAGGCTGTGCAGGAACAGCAGCATCACCAGGCCCACGATCAGCACGGCGAGCGCCAGGTCGAACATCACCGCGTTGGCGCTGGAGAGCGTGTAGAGGCTCTGGTCCATGGCGATGGAGTAGTCGAAGCCGGTGTCGGCCAGCTGGGTCTTCAGTTCGACCATGCGCTTCTTCACACCCTGGCTCACCTCCACCGCGTTGGCATCGCTCTGCTTCACGATCTGCAGGCCGATGCCCGGCTGCCCGTTGATGCGGTTGAAGGTGGTGGCCTCGCTGAGGCCGTCGGTCACGCTGGCCACGTCCTGCAGCAGGATGCGGGAGCCATCGGCGTTCTCGCGCACCACGGTGTTGCGCAGGTCCTCCACGGTGCCGGCGCGGGCATCGAGGTTGATGGAGAGGCGGTCCGCCCGGGTCTCCACGTTGCCGGCGGGGAAGGTGCTGCTGTTGGCGGCCACGGCCTGCGCCACCTGTGCGGTGCTCAGGCTGTAGGCCTTCAGCTTGGCGTTGTCCATCACCACCTGCACCTCGCGTTGCTGCGCGCCGATCAGGGTCACGCTGCCCACACCGCTCACGTTGCTGATGATGGGCGCCACGCGATCGTCCAGCAGCTGGTAGAGGTCGCCGGGCGACAGGTCGCTGTTGATGCTCATGCGCAGGATGGGGATCTCGTCCGTGCTGAAGCGACGCACCACGGGGTCGTCGCTGTCATCGGGCAGCAGGGCGCGTACCTGGTCGATGCGGCGTTCGGCATCACGCTGGGCATCGTTCACGTTGGTGCCCTGCTTCAGCGTCACGGTGATGGCCGATACGCCCTCGGTGCTGGTGCTGGCGATCTGGTCCACGCCCTCGATCGCGCTCACGGCGTCCTCGATGGGCTTGGTGAGGGTGTTCTGGATCTCTTCGGGCGACGCACCGCGGTAGGTGGTCTGCACCATGATCACGTTCGCCTCGAACTTCGGCAGCAGGTTGTAGTTGAGCTGCTTGTAGCTGAGGAAGCCGAAGAGGATCAGGGTGACGAAGATCACCGTGATCAGCAGCGGCCGTTTGATGGCGACTTCGGTAATGGACATCGGGTAGGGTATGAGTGCTGAGGGATGAACGGGTTCCGCGCCGCTGAGGTCTATTGTTCGTTGGACCCGTTGCTGGTCGCACTGGCATTCCCCGCCACGCGCACCTTGCTGCCATCCACCAGGTTCAGCTGGCCGCTCACCACCACGGTCTCGTTCGGCTGCAGGCCCTTGAGCACCTCCACCTGCTCGCCGATCTCGCGGCCCAGGACCAGATCGCGGTGGCTCACGCGGCTGTCGGCGCCATCAGGGCGCACCACATAGACATAGGGCTGCTTCATGCCCTCGCCGAGCGCTGACTTGGGAATGACCAGCAGCGGCGCGGCCTCTTGGTGCTCGAAGCGGGCGTTGATGAAGGTGCCGCTCTTCAGCGGATGGGCCTTGTCGTTCTGCACCGCCACCTCCACCAGGTAGTTGTGGCTGGCGTCGCCGCGCGGGCTCACGAAGGTGACCCGGCCCTGGAAGGTCTCACCGGGGAAGACCTCGGTGGTCACCTGCACGGCATCGCCTTCCTTCACACGGTAGGCATCGCGCTCGCTCACGTGCACCTTGGCCTTCAGCTGGCTCACGTCCACCACTTCCACCACGGCGGTGTTGGCGGTCACGTACTCACCCACCTCCACGTTCTTCGCCACCACGGTGCCGTTCACGGGGCTCACCACCTGGGCATCGCGGATCTGCTGGCGGATCTGGTCCACCTTCACCTTCTGCGCCTCGTAGTTGAAGTGGACCTCATCGTAGTTGGCCTCGGTCGCGGCCTTGCCGGACACCAGTTCGCGGTAGCGATCGTCGTCCTTGCGGAGCTTCTCCAGCGCCAGTTCGGCGGCCTGCAGCTCCAATTGCTTCTGGGCCACTTCGAGACTGCCGAGCACCTGGCCCTTGCTCACGCGCGAGCCGAGGTCCACGGTGAGGCTGGCCAGCTTGCCCTGTGCCTGCACCATCACGCGGGCATGTTCATCGGGTTCCAGGGTGCCCGGGACACTGAAGCCGCCCTCCACCGGTGCGATGGCGGTGGTGATCACGTTCACCGGGAAGGCGAAGGCGCTGCGGTCCACGGGCTGCTTCGCCGCGTCGAGCTTCTTCTTGTTGGCGGCCAGTCGCAGGCCGATGCCGAGGACGAGGAGGATGCCCACGATGGGCAGGATGTACTTGCGTGACATGGTTCAGAGCGAATTGGCGAAGGGGATGAGGGTGCCCAGGGCCTTGTTCAGGTCGATGATGGCGAGGTAGTATTGGAGAAGGGATGCAGTGTAGTTGTTCCGGGCCTCCTTCAGTTGGTAGTCGGCGTTCAGTACATCGCTGAAGGGCGCAGCGCCGAGGCTGTACTGCTTCTCGGTGAGCCTGAACACCTCTTCAGCCAGACGCAGGTTGGCGTCGTCGTTCTCCACGTTGGCCAGTGTGGCCTCCATGCGGGTGCGGGCATTCTGCTCCTCCAGCTCCCAGGCCATGGAGTTGAGCTTCAATTGCTGTTGTGCGTTGGACAGCGCCAGTTGGCTTTGTTTGAGCTGGCTGGATCGACGCGAACCGCTGTACAAGGGCACGTTCATCTTCACGCCCACGGTGGCGTAGTCGAACCATCGGTCGTAGCTGTCGCCGAGGTCGTTGCCCTGGGCATTGGCGCCGTAGCGTCCAAAGGCACTGAGGGTGGGCAGGTAGGCGTTGCGCTTGCGACGCACATCAATGCCGTTCAGGAGCAGGGCGGTCTCGGCGTACCTGTAGGCGTTCAGGCGGTCCAGGCTGAAGGGGCCCTGGGTGGTGGCGATGAGCTGGCCGCCTACCGGCAGGGTGTCCACCAGGACGATATCCGTGGCCAGGGGCATGCCGATGATCTGCTTCAGCTGGCCCATGGACAGTTCCATGTTGGCCTGCGCCACGGTGCGCTGCGAGAGGATGTTGCGGCGGGCCACTTCGAGGCGGTCCACATCCAGGGCCTGGGCGACCCCCATGGAGCGGCGCAGTTCCATGAGGGGCACCAGCGAGTCATATTGTGCCTGGTTCGCATCGAGCAGTTGCACCTTCAGTCGGGTGGTGAGCGCGGCGGCATAGGCGCGGGAAGCCTCATAGATGAGCTGCTCTTCCGCCTGTTCCTCGCGGATCCGGGCCATCTCCCGGTTCGGGCCGGCGGCCTGGATGCCGTTCAGGGAGGCCAGGTCGAACAAGGTCTGTTCGGCCTGGATGTTCAAGGTGGTGTTGTACTGCGTGCCGAACTGGACCGGGGTGGGCTGGTCGCTGAAGACCCCGGGCGGTAGGATCGTCGTGGGGCGTTTCAGGTTGTTGTCCAGCTGGCCACTGGCGTTCACCTGGGGCAGGTAGCTGCTGAGGGCCTCCGTGGCCTGGGCCTCGGCCCGTTCCCGGTCGTTGGCCGCGATCACGATCAGCGGGCTGTTCGCCTTGCCAAAGTGTATGGCGTCCTTCAATGTGAGCGCGGGTTGTGCGCCCGCTATCGCAGCGAGCAAGAGCAAGGGGAATAGGAGATAGGGGCGCATGTTCAGCGGTCGTTGATGGTGGCGTTCTCGGCCATGCGGTGCAGCACCTTCAGCATCGTTTCCACATCCTTCAAGGCGATGCCTTCCAGGACCTGCGCAAAGACCTTGTCGCGCACCCGGGCAGCCTTCCGGTGCACCTCCTGTCCCGCCTTGGTCACCACCAGGTTCTTGCGGCGCCGGTCCTCCGGGTCCATCTGGCGTTCCACCCAGCCTGCCTGTTCCAGTTGGTCCAGCTGGCGCAGGATCACGCTCTTGTCCTTGTGCAGGTGATTGGCCAGGTCCGTCTGCACGGCCTCGCTGTTGGTCAGCAGGAAGTCCAGCATGCCGAACTGCGGCACGTTCACCCCCACATCGGCCGCGTCCAAGGCCAGACCCAGGTTCCGCGCCAGTATGCGCATGGACATCGGGAGGGCTGCGGCCAGTCGATCACTATGTGTGCTCATGTCGATAGTTGCGTTTTGCAACGGTGCAAATGTACATATAGTTGCATTGAGCAACAATTATCTTTAACACCTATTGGATATTCCATGACGGAACCGCTCCTCGGAACATCTCCCGGACGAGCATCGCTCTCCGCAAGCCCCCGGATGATCATCTCGGGACCGCAGCGCCGTTCAGCCGAACTTCATCCCCTGCGCAGCGCCTTGCTGTTCCTGATCGCTGGTTATGGCGGCCCAAGTATGGATCGGTGGGCTCCAATGGCGCCTGCCTCGGCAGGGCCTGGTCCCACTGCAGCTACGCTCGTGTGGACCCTCCGAACGATGTGCCCACGTTGCCCGAGGCGCTGCTGCCGTTGACAGGCACGCACACCGGCTGGAAACTGTCGTTCACCGTCGCGCTCCGCGGGTGGTCACCGGACCGCCGTCATGGCCACAGCATTCCCCAGTACAGCAGACAACCGAGGAGGACCAGCTGGGTGCCGGCGAGCACGCGCAAGGGCACGCGGAGGCGTGCTCCGGTGTGGGATCGTATAAGCATCCATCCTGTGCACACCATCAAGGCCAGCGGTGCCCAACGCAACAGCGGGTGCACCTTGTCCACTGCATCGCCCAGGCCGAAGTAGTACACGCCTTCCACCATCAATAACAGGCCGACGAGGAAGATCATCAAGACCGAACCGGCACCCACCACGAACCACGGCAGTCCCGTTCGGAGCGAGCGCGTGCGGACCACCACAAAGACCCAGAAGAAGAACAGCGCCATGGCCCACAGGCCACCAAGCAAGGCCACCACACCGAGCCCTGCCAGCCCCCACCACAGCCAGCGCTGGTGGAAGGGCGTGAGGTGATCCCGCAACCTTTCAAACTCGGGTCGCGGACCGAAGAGCGAGGCCATTTCCACTGTGTGTGGTCCCTTGGCCAGTTCCTCTTCGAGGTCGATCACCACCGCTTGGGAGAAGTCGTGATAGAAGTACAGGTGCACCATGCGCGCTTCGACGTCGAAGAGCGCGCTGAAAAGGGTGCCCTCCCCCATCCGCTCGCGGCACACGGCCATGCGCTCCAGCGCTTCGGTGGCCACGTCGAGGTCGTTGCCTTCACCAGCCGATAGCACCTTGAGGCCCACCTGCAGGCGTGGGATGGGGATCGTGGCCGGATCACCACAGGTGCTCATGCGCCAGTTGCTCAACGCGTACCAAGGATCCTTGCCTACGAACATCGTATCAGGCTCCACAATGAGGTATTCGCCTCCGGCATCGCAGAAGAACAGCATTCCGTTCAACGGTCCGGCGTCCTGCGTGCGTAAGTAGGTCGCAACCTCCTGCACCGTGGCGCACGTGCGCATCGCGCGCGCGACAGCATCCGAGGTCTCCATCCACGGCAGGCTTGAACGTCGCTTCACCGCACCCGGGGCCAGCACCAGGCCATCGAACACCAGGCCGGCGGTGTTCATACCCATCTGGTCCGTCATGATCCGTAACGGACTGCCGTTGTAATGGGCGAAGTAGATAGCGCCATGCTCACCCTTACCGCCGGGCACGAAACGTACCTGCGCGTTGATGCTCCAGGCGTCCTCGTTGCAGCCCACCAGCGTACGGCCATCACGGGTATGCTTGAAGGCGGTACAGGCCAGGGCCCATACAGGCAGTACGGTGGCCAGGAGGGCAAGGAAACGCATACGGGAATGAATGCGAAGAACGGTGAACGTAACGCCACGCGGACCGTGTGGTGCGCAGGAACCAGGCACTTACGCTCAATAGGGATGCCTCACTCCTTCACCCATGTCGCGCCCATCACTGCACCCTGCTCCACGCGCACGGTGATCCGGTACAACCCGGCAGGCAGTGCTTCCGTGGCGATCACTGGCCGGGCATCGATGGTGCGCTGTTGCAGAACCATGCGGCCCATGGCATCGAAGATGGAAATGGTGTGGGGTCCACGTGGAAGGTCCAGTGTGAAGTGGGTGGTGCCGGGGTTCGGGAAGAGCCGCATCACTCTCATGCGCTGCGCATCATGGACCGTCAGGGTGAAACCGCAATCATCTACCCCGGGCATCGTGAAGCCGCTCTCCTGATCGCTATAGCACATCAGGCCGTTCCAAGGCATGTCGGTGACGAACCAGGTCCATCCATTGAGATAGAGGAACTGTCCACCTATACGCTCATACAGCGTATCGATCGGCAGATCCGGAAAGGGCTCCACGACCAACCGACGCAGCTGAACTCCATCGATGTCCGCGGTGGCGGTATCGACCACCGTGAGCACGATGTTCCCATCATCGGGCCAGCCCGGAGCGCGCCAGTGGTCACCTGGCGAGGCGCCGTACCAGAACATGGTGTCATACGCGCTCACGCCGTCCCAGATGTACACGATGTCATTGTCGTAACGGGTGTACAAGGAAGAGGTGGTATACGGCGCGTAGTTGCTCGTCCCCCATGGTGCGACCACATGGGTCTGGCGCAGTTCCTGTGCCACATACCCACCGATGATGGTATCCCCGACATACTCGGCTCGCTGAACACCCCAATAACCACCGAGGACATCCGCATACTCATGGGTCCACGTGGCCCCCGGCGGGCACCAGCTTTGGGCGCAGGCCAGTGAGGGCAGCAGAGCCAAAAAGATCAGGGCGGCGCGCATGATGATCGAATGTAGGGGGAAACGGAGTGAAGGGGTAAAGCGATGCTTCCGCCAGGGGTGGGAGCGGCAGCCCGGCGCAGCAGAGCGCGAGCAGCGCACGGTGCGAGGAGGCGGCCGCAGGAAGCCACCGCAGCCCGATGCGATGCCACGCGCTGCGAGCCGGCTACAGCGGACAGCCCGCCCGGGCGGCCCCTCTCTCAGCCTTCGCACTCAATCACCCTCTCACTGGTACTTTCGCCTCACGTCGACGTTCGTCCAAGCTCCTCCCTACCAGCCGAAACACAGGATCCGCGTCGTTACGGCCGCCTCGCTCTTCGATGGTCACGATGCCGCCATCACTATGAATTGTGTTATCGCCCGGCGCACGACCGCCGAATGCCAGCGATCAACGAGCAAAAGGACTACGCCCGTTTCCTGTAATTCAATACCGCCAGCCCGTTGACCACCACCGCAAAGAGGGTGATGATGCCGAACTGCTTGGCGATCTGCGCCGGTCCACTCCCCTTGAGCAGCACCATGCGCACCACCTCTACGAAGTAACTCACTGGATTGAACCACGTGATCTTCTGCGCCCAATGTGGCATGTTGTCGATGGACGTGAAGAGGCCGCTGAGCAACACGAAGATCACGAGGAAGAACCAAGAGACGAACATGCCCTGTTGCTGTGTGTCACTGATCGTGCTGATGAACAGACCGACGCCGAGCACCACCCAGAGGTAAATGGCCGCGAACGCGAAGAGCACCAGCACGTTGCCCTCGATGGGAATGTCGAAGGCCAGCTTGCCGATAAGGAGGCCGAAGGCCAAGAGAAAGAGCGCGATGAACCAGAACGGCAGCAACTTCCCCAGGATGAACTGCCACTTCTTGATCGGTGTCACGTTGAGTTGTTCGATGGTGCCGATCTCCTTCTCGCGCACGATGTTCATGCTGCTGAGGAACATGGCCACCAGGGTGACGAGCACCACCAGCAGGCCCGGAACCATCAAGTTCTTGTAGTTCATCTGCAGGTTGTACCAGAAGCGCGGGATCACTTCCACCGGAGGTGCTGGAGCGCGTGATCCGCTGATCATGTGTTGTGCGATATGCACCTGCTCGCTCGCGATGATCGCACGTGCATACACCAGGACGAGGCTCGCGAACTGGCCATCCACACCGTTGAGGTCGAGCATCAGATCACCGTGCGCCTTCCGGCGCAGATCCGCTTCGAAGCCCGCGGGGATGCGAAGCAGGGCATCAGCATCGCCTGCATCGATCGCTGCCATGCCTTCGGGGAACCCACCGATGATGCGGTCCACGTGGAAGCGATCGGAAGCATTGAAGCGGGCGATGAGTCCGCGCGATGTCGAACTGCCGTCCATGTCGCTCACGATCAAGTGCACGTTGCGCACTTCGAAATCCGCCGCGTGGACGAGGATGAGCAGTTGCATCACTGGCGCGACGAAGATGATCGGCAGCATGCCCTTGTTCCTGAAGACCTGCAGGAACTCCTTGCGCAAAAGGTGGAGAACGATCCTCATTGCAGGCGCACTTTGAACTTCTTGACGCTGATCGCAAGCAGGGCGAGCATCATTCCGGTGAGGATGAGCGTTTGCGGCCAGAGCACGTTCAACCCCACGCCCTTGAGCATGATGCCACGCAGGATGATGATGAAGTGTTTGGCCGGCATCACATTGCTGATCACCTGCAAGGGCCACGGCATGCTGCTAGTGGGAAAGATGAAGCCACTGAGGAGGATCGTGGGCATCATCAGCACGAAGAGCGAGAGCATGAGCGCGGTCTGCTGGGTCTTGGCCATGGCGCTGAACAGGAGCCCAAGGCTCAGCGCGGTCATGATGAAGAGCAGTCCTTCGAGCACCAGCAGGAGGTAGCTCCCGTTCATCGGCACATGAAAGAGCGCACGTGCAACGATGAATACGAAGGTGGCGTTGACCAACGAGAGGATCAGGTAGGGCACGGCCTTCCCGACGATGATGAGGATCGGGCGCAAGGGCGAGACCAGCATCACTTCCATGCTTCCGTACTCCTTTTCGCGCGCGATGCTGATGGAGGTGAGCATGGCGCTCACGAGCATCAGCACGATGGTGAGCACGCCCGGCACGAAGAGGAAAGCACTCTTCATCTCCGGGTTGTAGTGCAGGCGATGCTCCACGCTCACCAGTTCGGGCATCCGCTTCGTGGGGTCGCGTGCCACCCACTTCGTGATCATCTGCGACGCGTAGGAGACGAGGATGTTAGCCACGTTGGGATCCGAAGCATCGGCGATCAGTGCGATCCGCGCGTGGCCTTCTTCCAAGTCCTTGGTGAAGTCAGGTCCGATCCCGATAACGAGCTTCGTCTTTCCCTCCTTGAAGACGTGTTCGATGTCCTCCGCACGCTGGAGCGGACCGGCATTCACGAAATAGCTGGAGGCAAAGAAGGAGTTGGTCAGGCTTTGACTGCGCACGTCATGACTTTGGTCGAGCACGGCCACTTGCGCTTCCTGTACCTCGGTATTGATCGCGTAGCCGAAGAGGATGATCTGCGCCACCGGCATGCCGAAGAGCACCAGCAGCGTGCGCCGGTCCCGCATGATGTGAAGGAATTCCTTCTTGACGAACGCGCGGAAGGTCTTCATTCGCTGCGTTGACCGCCACGGGCCAGTTGGTAGAACACCTCGTCCATCGTATCGGCCTTGAACTGCTTCTTGAGCGCGGCGGGCGTGTCGCAGGCTGCGCGAACGCCATCCACCATGATGCTCACGCGGTTGCAGTATACGGCCTCGTCCATGTAGTGCGTGGTCACGAAAACGGTCACGCCTTTTGCGGATGCTTCGTAGATCATCTCCCAGAACTGGCGGCGGGTGATGGGGTCCACACCTCCGGTGGGTTCGTCCAGAAAAACGATGCGTGGTTCATGGATCAGCGCAACGCTGAAGGCGAGCTTCTGTTTCCAGCCAAGGGGGAGCGAGGCCAGGAGCGTCTTCGCATGGTCGGTCAGACCGAGTTCCTCGATCATCTGCTCCGTGCGCTGTTTCAACCGCGCATCATCGAGGCCATAGATACCACCATAGAACCGGATGTTCTCGCGCACGGTGAGGTCGTTGTAGAGCGAGAAGCGCTGGCTCATGTAGCCGATGTTGCGCTTGATCTCTTCGCTCTGCGTGTACACATCGAAGCCGGCCACGGTCGCTTCACCGGACGTGGGCTTCGAGAGGCCGATGAACATCTTCATCGCCGTGGTCTTGCCTGCACCATTGGCGCCCAGGAATCCGAAGATCTCGCCCTGCTTCACGTCGAGGTCGATGGCGTCCACGGCGGTGAACGTGCCGAATCGCTTGGTGAGCTTGCTGGCGGAGATGGCGATCCCGGCGTTCATTGCATCAAGTGCATGAAGAGGTCCTCGATGCCGGGCGCGATCGGTTCTACGGTCACCTCCGAGAGTCCTTGTTCGGTCAATGCTTCACGAAGCGCAACTGCGTTCATCGAAGGAGCGCCTGTGATGTGCAGCGCTTCGCCGAATGGGAATACGGCTTCCACGCCATCCACTTTGCGAAGCGTCCGCAGCAGGGTGTACGCATCGCCTCCTTGCGCTGCGAAGAGCGGACGATCGACGCCTTGCGTGATCTCATCAGGTGTGCCAACGCGCAGCAACTGTCCGTTCTGGATCAGGCCGACGCGGTCACAGAGCCCAGCTTCGTCCATGTACGGTGTGCTCACCAGGATGGTGATGCCTTCCTGCTTCAGCTTGCGCAGCATCGCCCAGAATTCGCGGCGACTCACGGCATCCACACCGGTGGTCGGTTCGTCCAACACGAGTACCAGCGGCCGATGGATCAACGCGCACGACAGCGCGAGCTTCTGTTTCATGCCTCCGCTCAACGCACCGGTCCTGCGCTTTTCGAAGGGCTCCAGCATCACGTAGATGTCCTTGATCAGGTCGTAGTTCGCTTCCACCGTGGTCTGGAACACACTGGCGAAGAATTCCAGGTTCTCGCGCACGGTAAGGTCCTGGTAGAGGGAGAAGGTGCCGGGCATGTAGCCCACATTGCGTCGCACATAGCGGTAGTCCTTCACCACATCATGCCCGTCGAAGGTCATGGTGCCGCTATCGGGCAGCAGCAGTGTTACGAGCGAACGGAAGAGTGTGGTCTTGCCTGCGCCATCGGGGCCGATCAACCCGAAGAGCTCGCCTTTCCGTACCGCGAACGAGACGTCCTGTAGCGCCTTTACGGCACCGTAGTTCTTGCTGATATAATCGATCGAGATCACTTCACGGCTGGAGTGAGGAATACTTCACCGGGCATGCCGCTCTTCAGCTGGCCTTCACTGTTCGCCACGCGCACCTTGAACGCGTAGACCATGTCCACGCGCTCTTCGCGTGTTTGGATCGTCCTCGGTGTGAACTCCGCTCCGCTGCTGATCCAACTCACGCGACCGGGCAAACGGACCAAGCCGCCATTGTTGCCGTCGATGCCGACTTCCACAGAACCGCCTTGTTCCAACGACGCCAGTTGCGTGCCACTGATGTACGCGCGCAATTCAAGCGTATCCAATGCCGCGATGCGGTACAGCGCCCTGCCGGGTGCGGCCAGTTCGTGGGGCTCGGCGAGTTTGCTGACCACGGTGCCGCTGGTCGGGTTCACGATGCGCATATCGGCGATCTGCCTGCGGATCATGGCCTCTTGTGCGTTCATGGCACGCACCTGCGAAACGATGCCCGGGTTCTGCGTTTCCAACGCTGCGACCTGTTTCTTCTGGATGGTGATCTGCCCGCGTATATCGTCCAATTGCTTCTGGGTTGCGGCTTTCCCCGCGACCAGTTCCACCAGTCGGGCCTCCTCCCGTTGCAGGTCCACGACGCGCGCGTCCTGCACTTCCACTTGGGCTATGAGGTTCCGTGCCTGGCTGGCGATGGCTTCGCGGTTCGCAGCCACCTGTTCGGCTTGGAGCGAAAGGAGCGTGGTGTCTATCGTGCCTACCGGCTCACCGGTACGCAGTCGCATGCCTTCTTCCACCCGGAAGTCGATCAACTCGCCTGCGCCTTTCGCGCTCACGAGCGTTTCCACGGCCTCGAAGTTGCCATAGGCGTCGGCCTCGCTTCCATCATCGCCACAGGAAGCGAACAGTGCGGCGATCGGAAGCAGACAGGGGATATACGTTCTCATTGTCCGGCGATGTTGAGCCGCACGCGTTGGGCGAGCAGGCGTTGCAGTTGATGGACCTCGTGTCCGAGGCGGGCCGAGTTCTCCTTGTTCAATTCGGTGATGTACTCGGATGCGGTGATGGTGCCGAGGCTGAGCTGCTCGCTTTTCACACGCGCCACATTGCCGCGCAGACCGACGAGTTCATCATCCTTCTCCAGTAAACGGTCCAGCTTGTGCATCTCTTCGTCCTGCGCGGCCAGGGCGATGTTCACTTGACGCAAGGCACGCTCGCGCTCGTCCAGTATGATCCCCCGTTGAAGTTCGGTCGTCGCACGCTTGCGATCCACCTCTCCCCAACCCAGGATGCGCCATTGCAGGCTGACCCCGCCCAGGACCATTGGCCGCAACGTGTTGTCAAGGATGTTGTAGCCGGGTAGACCGCCGCCGACGTTGCCGAACACGCCCAATGTCGGGCGCCGCGATGCGGTCGTCATGCCCAGTTGCGTTTCGAGCGCTTTCACTCGCACGTCGAAGGCGCGGATATCGGGCCGCTGTGTGGGGTCCAGCGTGGCGATCGTTCCAGGGTCCGGCCGCACGAACGTCGCCGTTCGGGCCTCCTCGTCGCCGGTCAGTAGGACGAGTTCCCCACGGAGCCGGTCTTCAAGGGCTTCGGTGCCGATGCGCTCCTGCTCGGCGGTCAGCAGCTCGGCGCGCAGCACGTCCTCCTCGGAGGCGAGCGCCGCTCCGGCTTTTACGGCCTGCTCGATGCGCGATCGCTGCTCTTCGATCGTCGCCGACTTCAGATCGGACAGCCGCAATTGTTCGGTGCATAGCAGTACCCCCATGAAGCGTTGGATCACCTGGCCTTTCAGGTCGATGATGCGCGCCTCGGCCTGCAGGCGCTGGCCGTCCGCGTCAAGGGCCACCAGTTCCCGCCGTTCGTGGATGTTGTTCCCGTCGTAGATCGTCTGGTTGAAATTGAGCAGCACGCGGTGGAAGTCCAATGGGACCAGTGGAGGGCTGCCGCCCGGTGCGCCACCGGGGAAGGAGATCTGTTCGTTCTGCCAAGTGCTCGTGGCATTGAGGTCCAGCCGGGGCATCCAGGTGTTGGCCACATCGCGGTCGCGCAGCGCCGTGATGGAATCGATGGCAAGCAGCTGCTGCTGTATCCGATCATGCCGGATGGCCCGCACGATGGCGCTGTCCAGCGTGAGGGACTGGGCCATGAGCGCCGGTGCGAGAATGATCGACAGCAGGAAGAAGAGATGTCTCATGGCTTCAGGCTTTGCTGGATGACGGCGATGATGTGCGCCTTGCGCGAGAGCAGGAAGGCTTCCCGCTGGGCCTTGTTGAACTTCATGGCCTTGGCCACACCGGGCAATGTGCCGAAAGTGAAGGCGCACAAGCCCACGATGTCCATGACGAAGTGAACACCGATGGAGCGTTCAGGAGGAAGTCCCATGGCCTTCAGTTCGGGTTCCGCGGTGTCGATCACGTTGAATAGGATGTCCTTCGCGGCGGTCTTGGTTAGGATGGAAGGATCGCGCTGCATCTCGAAGAGCACGAAGGCCGGAAACCCGGGCACTTGCGACAGCATCCTGAAATAGCCGTCCACCAGCACGGGCACCTTGTCATACAGCGACCCGGGTGTCTCCAGCAGCGTTCCAACCTCGCGGTAGAGCATCTCCACCTGGTGGACGAAGACCTCCCGGAAGATGGCCTCTTTGGTCGTGAAGTAGTAGTGCAGCAGGCCTTTGTTCACCCCGGCTCTCTCCGCCAGTTCGCGCATGCTCATGCCGTCCATGCCCTTTTGGCGGAAGAGTTCCATGGCCGCTGCGATGATGCGCTGGCGCGTCCCGATATCCTTTAACTTACCCATTCGGGTAACAAAGGAACGGAATATTTACCCAAACGTCCAAATCTGGAGTCTTCCGGGGACTGGATGACCACACGCTCTCCTCGGCATTCAGAGGAGGATCAGGGCCGGGTCGATACCTTCGCAACATGTCCTTCGTCCAAGCCCCGCCCTACGTCCCCAAGCACAAGACCTGCCTGCCGGCAGGCAGGTCCGCATTATCTCCATCATTCGGGTCGATCACTCCTTGCTGAAGCCATCATGTCAACTTTCGTCCAAGCTCCTCCCTATCAGCCCAAGCATTAGATCCGTGTGGTCACTGCGGCATCCCTCTTCGACGGCCACGATGCCGCCATCAACATTCCCGCTTAGGCGGGATTTCGCTCCTCCGTCGCTCAACATGCTCGGCGCATCTACACTTCACTTGAACCCATCCCTCTCAGGTACCTTCACGCCATGTCCACATTCGTTCAAGCCGCACCTTACGTTCCGAAGAATAAGATCAGGGTGGTGACCGCTGCTTCACTTTTCGATGGTCATGATGCGGCGATAAATATTATGCGCAGGATCATCCAGAGCACCGGCGCCGAGGTGATCCACCTGGGGCACGACCGCAGTGTGGAGGATGTGGTGAACACCGCGATCCAGGAGGACGCGCACGCCATCGCCATGACGAGCTACCAGGGCGGGCACACGGAGTACTTCAAGTACATGCACGACCTGCTAGGAGAAAGGGGCGCGGGTCACATCAAGATCTTCGGCGGCGGCGGCGGGACGATCCTGCCCGAGGAGATCAAGGAGCTGCACGCGTACGGCATCACGCGGCTGTACCACCCGGATGACGGTCGTGCGATGGGCCTGCAGGGCATGATCAATGACATGCTCGAGAAGGCCGACTACGACCTGAGCGACAAGGTGAACGGCGAGGCCAAGAAGCTCAGCCCGCAGAACTGGCCGGCCATCGCCAAGCTGATCAGCACGGCGGAGAACCATCCGGAGGTGTTCGCCACGATCGCGGACGAGATCCACAAGAAGGCCGAGGCGAGCAAGGCCCCGGTGCTGGGCATCACGGGCACGGGCGGTGCGGGGAAATCATCCATGGTGGATGAGTTGATCCGCCGTTTCATCCTCGACCAGCCCACGAAGACCATCGGCGTGATCAGCGTGGATCCGAGCAAGCGCAAGACCGGCGGCGCGCTGCTGGGCGACCGCATCCGCATGAACAGCATCCGCGGCGAGCGCGTGTACATGCGTTCACTGGCCACACGCCAGAGCAACCTCGCGCTGAGCAAGCACGTGAAGGAAGCCGTGAGCATCCTGAAGGCCGCAGGCTTCGACCTCATCGTGTTGGAGACGAGCGGCATCGGCCAGAGCGATACGGAGATCCTCGACCACAGCGACGTCTCGCTCTACATCATGACGCCGGAGTTCGGCGCTGCCACGCAGCTGGAGAAGATCGACATGCTCGACTTCGCCGACGTGGTGGCCATCAACAAGTTCGACAAGCGTGGCGCCCTTGATGCCGTGCGCGATGTGAAGAAGCAGTACAAGCGTAACCACCAGCTGTG
>ERZ724527.370-NODE-370-length-22922-cov-4.999082_pt1 | contig 22922 bp, 29 predicted proteins | sample MGYA00376060_ERZ724527 | MGnify/ENA primary metagenome ERZ724527 (study PRJEB28724, sample SAMN07190886) | activated sludge metagenome | isolation source: activated sludge of sewage treatment plant in Hong Hong | place: USA: Christiansburg, Virginia | collected...
CACAAGCAGCACTTGGTGAGCGTCCGCAATATGGACTCCCAGAAGAGGCCTGCAAGGGCTCGTGAAGGCCAATCGGTGCCCGCCTTCGCCGTCCGAGCTCCTGTTTGCACAGTGCGCAAACAAGAGCGCGTATGCGCTATCGGCTTGCGCACCATGCATGTGTCGACAACTTCACAAGGACTTGAGGTACTCGCTCAGATCGGTTACCTGCTGCTGCGTGAGCCCCAGGCCGCGCCTGCGGTCATAGGTGCGGACCACGTCGATCAAGGTGGCCGCCGACCCGTCGTGGAAATACGGCGCGTGCTGCCACACACCCTTGAGAGGCGGGGTACGGTACTGTTTCGTGGCGGACCGCGATGCGTAACTCGGCGACTCGGGTTCCGTCATCGAATCGCCTGGCGGGTGCAAGCGCGTGTTGGCGTCCGTGAAGTACGGGCCGCTGTGGCACGTCGCGCAGCGGCCGGCTCCTTCGAACACCAGTTTGCCGCGCGCAGCGCCGGCCGCTTCGAAGCTGCCGGCCGGCGCCGCCGGGGCAGCCAGCGACAACTGGTAAGCCTGCAGCGCGGGCAGCCTGCTGGAAACGCGGTCTTCGGTACCGTTGGTGAGGTTCAGGTTCAGGCGTGGCTCCACCACCGTGCCCAGTCCACCCATCTCGGCCACCGCCACATAGCGGTTCCAGTAGGCCAGCTCGTTGCCGTCGCCAGTGAAGGTGACGCTGTGAATGCCTTCAAGTCCATAGGCCGGCGGAATCACGACCGGCCTGCTCAGACCGTCGATGTTCTGCCGCGGGTCGAACTTGCCTTTGCCCCAGGAGCTGAACATCTGCCTGGTTGGCGCATCGAGCGCCGGCGACAGCGCAATGATGGCGCCAGGGTTCAGGTCGCGGTTGGGCCAGCCATCGAGGCGCTTGCCGATGCCGGGCGCAAACGAGTCGTCCACGGTCGAGTGGCACAACGCGCAGGTGATGCCAACGCGCTTGAGAACATCCTGGCCGTCCACCGTCTCGACCTCGGCCTTCAGGCCCACCACCGCATCGAGCTTGAGCAACGCAATCGTGGTGGCCGGCCGCGTCAGGTCGATCGATCCATTTCGGATGCCTTCCACCACGGCGGCAGGCAGCGCCTGGGCATCCACCTTCAGGCCGACCGACAGCGCGGTCACGGGATCGACTGCAGCGCTGATGACCTCGTGCATGCGCAGGGCATCGGTCCACTTGGCTTCGTCGCCGAAGGTCTCGTAGCGGAAGATCTGGCGGCCCTGCTCGATCAGCGCGGCCTGGTCGACCGTAGTGTCGTCGTCGGATCCACCGCACGCGGCCACAAGGACGACGACCGCGGCGCAGGTGCCCAGCAGCCGCGTCGTGAGCATCGCCGCGCGGCGCGGCGCGATGTGCATGCGGCGCTCGCGAGATCGACGCGGCGTGACGGGTAGTGGCATGTTCATGGCGGGTTCCTTTGCGCGAGACGGGGGCACTCGGGCCATCGACATGACGGCTGTTCCAGCGAGGCCCCGTCCTTGGATGCCACCAGACGGCAAAGCGTGACAGCCGGCCTGTGCGTCTACTCGCCGTGCAGCGCGCGCACACGCGCCTTCAACTCGGGCAGCACCTCGGCCTCGAACCAGGGGTTGCGTTGCAGCCAGCCGTTGTTGCGTGGACTCGGGTGCGGCAGCGGCAGGACCCGCGCCCCGTGCTCGCGCCAGGACCTCACGGCCGCGGTCAGCGTCGCGCTGGTGACCGGGTTCAAATGCCAGGCCTGCGCGTAGACGCCGATCACCAGCGTCAACCGGATCGACGGCAACTCTTCCAGCAGACGCGCCCGCCAGGTCGTGGCGCACTCGGGGCGCGGGGGCAGGTCGCCCGAGCGACCTTTGCCCGGATAACAGAAGCCCATCGGCAGGATGGCGATGAAGTCCGGGTCGTAGAACAAGGAATTGTCGATGCCCATCCACGCACGCAGCCGTTCACCGCTGGCGTCGTCGAACGGAACACCGCTGGCGGCGACTTTGCGCCCCGGCGCCTGCCCGGCAATCAGGATGCGCGCCCCTGCTGCTGCCTGCAACACCGGACGCGGCGGCATGCTCAGGTGCGGCGCACAGATCGTGCAGGCCCGCACCTCCTGCAGCAGGCGACTCAGTGTCGCGCTCGATGCGAACGCACGCTGACCGATTGCCTTCACCGTTGCACCGGCGGGCTCCCGCGGCAGGCTGGCGTCCGGTCGACCTGCCGCAGGTAGGCAATCAGGTCGGCACGCTCCAGGCGATCGGGGACGCCGTCATAGGTCATCGTCGTGCCGGGGATCGCCTTCATCGGTGCTGCCAGGAAGCGATCGAGCGCCTTCTCGTCCCAGACGATCTTGGACTGCTTCATGGCCGTTGAGTATGCGAAAGCCTGCACGCTGCCGGCGCGCCGGCCGAACAGGCCGCAATGCCGCGGTCCGACGCGGTCAAAGGCAGGCGCATGGCAGGCGGCGCAGCGTGCGTAGATCGTCGCGCCGCGCAGCGCGTCCGGCGCGGCCAGCGCGGGCGGCCCCGCGCCGAGTCCGCTCAACACAAGCACAACGGCGATCACCCGCGCTCGACGTGTCATGACATGAAGGCCGCAGGCACCGGCGTTTCGCCCAGGGCCTGGCGCAGGATCGCCCAGTGCATGGCCTCGTCGCCCAGGATGCTGGCGGCCGCCTTGGCCAGGTCGCGGTTGCCGAACAAGGGCACGGCGCCCAGGTAAGCGCTGACGGCACCCTGCTCGAGCCCTGCCGCGAACTTCAGCACGTCGGCCTGCGACTTGAGCTGCTCGACCGGGAAGCTGTATTTGGCCTTGGCCTGCACGGCTTTGCCGCCCAGCTTGGCCACCGTCTTGGCGAGCAGGTCGGCGTGTGCCTTGTGATGCCCCTGGAAGCCCAGCGCGAGGTCCAGCACCCCCGGCTGCAGCAGCTTGCTCTCGGCGCCCAGTTGGTAGGCGGCGATCGCCTCGAGCTCGGCGCCGAGGGCCGTGTTGAGGATCTGCACGTCCTGGGCGCCGGCGCCGCCGGCCCGGGTGGCGAGCGCATCGTTGCCGGCGAGTAGCGCCACGGCCGCACCCGACAGCGTCAGCCCGGTGCGGTGGAGGAACAGGCGCCGGGCGGCAAGCGGGGAAGGCATCTGGAAGAAGGACATCACGAGCTCCTGAAAGGGTGAGTGAGCCCATTCGATGGTCGTCGCTTCAGTGGCGTTCCGGCCCGGGGCCCGCAGCGTCTTCCCATGCAAGGCCATGCGGGTCGAAACCGGGACGCAGCGTGGGCTTCACGATGTCGAAGTAAGGCGACATGTCGAAGTCCCGTGGCGCGTACAGGCTGTGGTGACGGATGTGAAGCAACTCGCGCCTGCAATGCCTGCCCGCCCCATCGATGCGGTCCTGGAACGTGACCTCGGGCAGGATGGGGTAGTGCACGGACTGGAAGGCCTCGGCGATCAAGGTCGAGCAGATCGCGCGCGAGGGATCGCCGCTGCCGAAGGCAATCATGCGCCGCCGCCAGCGCAACGGCACTGGAGGCGCAGGCAGCAGGTAGCGCGCCAGGTCGAGGAGGTTCTTGAGGTCGTAGCGCTGCCCGAGACGGCCGACCGCGAAGCCGATGAGTTGTTCGACCTCCGGCGGCGCGAGCCCGACCGGGCGGCAGATCCGGGTGTGCATGCGGGCAAAGGCACTGAGCGGGACGGCCCGCACGCCCGCCCGGAGATCGGCCTCGATCAAGGTCAGCGGCTCGGGCCCTGCTGCGCCGCCCGGCCATCCGCGGCCGACGAACAGCGCCGCATGGGACCAGGTCGACTGCGTGAGGAACTTGATGGCCATGCTGATGCGCGACTCGCCTTCGACCAGCAGCACGTCGCCAGGGCGCAATGCCGCCTCCAGCCGATCCGGTGCGACGGTTGCGACCATCGCGCCGTGCGGCCGCGGTGCGAGCAGGTAGGCGGCGAGCCGGTCGCCGATCGCCCTGAGCAGTCTGTTCATCGCGGTCGGCCACTCGAGGCGATGAGGTTGTCGGCTTGACCGAGGCTTGGCGCCGTCCGAGTGGCGGGCCCATCCCTGCCCGCGTCAGGGCCCGGGCACGTCGGTGCGATCGTGCAACCTGGCCATGACACCCGCCACGATGCGGTCGCAGCGTGCACCGTCGAACGAGAAGGTGTCGGCCAGGGCGTGATCGATATCCCGCGCCAGGCCTTCCCGCAACAGGCCACGGGCACGGAAGAAGCGCGTGCGCACCGTGGCCTCCGGCAAGCCCAGCGCGGCCGAGACCTCTTCGACGCTCATTTCCTCGACGGCCCGCAGCATGAACACCGTGCGGAACGCCTCCGGCAGCGCGTCGATGCACGCCTCCATCAGCGCGCGCACTTCAGAGCGCATCGCCGCGCGGTCGGGTCGATCGTCCGGGTTGCCTTCCATCACGTCCTCCAGGGTGACGTCCGCGAGATCGATCGTGGCGTCGAAAGCCAGCACCTGCGCGCCACGGCGGCGCAGCCGACCCAGCGCCTCGTTGATGACGATGCGCACCAGCCACGTCGACAGGCGTGCCTCGGACCTGAAACTGCCGAGCGCCCGCCAGGCGCGCAAATAGGCCTCCTGCAGCGCGTCCTCGGCTTCGGCGTCGCTCTTCAGGATGCTGCGGGCCGTGCGGAACAGCAGGCGGTTGTGCCGCCTCATGATGCGTTCGAAGGCCACATCGTCGCCGTCGGCGGCGCGCGCGGCGAGCGCCGCGTCGGCCGTGTCGTCGTTCAGGGTCGTGGCCGTTGCGAGGGATGTGCCGCGCATGCAGACCTCCGCGAAATAGAAGGGAACGATGCCCCTTTAGATGCGGCCCGCGGCCATTTCATTCCCGCGGGCGCCGCCGACATCGTCGACCGGCCCGCGCGAGGAACGGCCCTGGTCGGTCAGTTCTTCCACCTCGACGATGAAGTTCGCATCGAAAGCCGGGTTCTCGTTGACGCCGGCACGGGCATAACCACGCGGGTTGCAGACGACACGGATGCCGTTGACGCGGTGGTCGAAGCTGTCGTGCGTATGCCCGTGAATCCACAGCGAAACCCGGTCTGCGCGCAGCAGGTGCGAGGCGTCGGAGACGAAGCAGGCATTGAGCAGCGAATCGGCGAAGCGCGGGTGGATGCTGTGGCGCGACGGCGCGTGGTGCGTGATCACCACGGTGGGCCCGGCATGGATTTCGGCGAGGCGGCTCTCCAGCCAGGCCGCGTGGTGCCGGAAGAGACGCACCGAGTCGTCCGGCGTGAAGATCTCGGGCGAGGACTCGCGGGCTCGGATGCGGCTGAAGTCCCGCATCAGGCGCTGGGCCTCGGCCTTCGCCGCGCTGCGCTGCTGCGGGTCGTCGAACAGTTCGAAGTCGGTCCACAAGGTGCTGCCCAGGAAGCGCACCCCGCCCATGACGAGCTCGCGGTTGTCCAGTACCTGAACCTGCGTGCCCTGACACAGGCGCTGAAGTTCCAGCAGCGCGCCGTCGATGCTGCTGCCGTAGAACTCGTGGTTGCCGGGCACGTAGAGCACGGGCTTGTCGAACTTCAGGGCCCAGGCAATGGCCTCCCGCGGGCGTGAGATATCGCCGGCCAGCACGACCACATCGGCATCGTTGACCGGCCGATCCATCGCACCGAATCCCAGGTGCAGGTCCGAAAGGATGTTCAGTTTCATCGGTAGGCGTCCTGGCGGATTCTTGATCCCTGGCCTTGCGGCGGAAGACCGCGGCTGCAGGAGTTGGCGGGTGCGGATCCGAAGGGTCGGCTTCAGGCGCCCCTTCGCGGTCCGCAGGTGTACCCGTCTTCGGTGACGATGGAATGCATCGGGATATCGTGTGGCAGCGGATGAATGGTGGCTACCGCCGACATGGAGAATCCGACGCCTATCACCAGCGGCTTGCATGCCATGGCTGCAAGCGTCCGGTCATAGAACCCGCCTCCGTAGCCGAGCCGGTAGCAGGCCGGGTCGAATCCCACGACGGGCGACACCACGATGTCCGGCAGCACCTCGATCCCCTCGGCAGGCACCGGGATGTTCCAGATCCCGCTGGCCATGGGAGCCCCTGGCCACCAGGTGCGGAACACGAGCGGGGCATGCTGCTCGACGACGATGGGCAGCGCACATTGCGCACCGCCAGCATGCATCAGTTCCATCCAGGGCCGAAGATTTGGCTCACCGCGAAACGGCCAGTAGACGGCAACCGTACGCGCCTCGATGTTGCCGATCGCGTCGGTCAGGTGGCGTGCGATCGCCGCCGCGTGACGGCGCCTTTCCTCGGCGGAGAGTTTCAACCGCTCGGCAATCAGGCGCAGTCGCTCTGCCTTGCGCCACCGCATGATGTCCCCTCGTTCCAGGGTGCCCGCTACGATGCCTTCGTCCATCACGTGGCGACCGCCGTTTCACTCAGCCGCGTCTGGCGGCGCCGGCGGATCGGGACTGGGGGCATCCAGCCCCCACGACATCCAGTCGTCACCGAACAGTTCGGAGGGATGCGGCGTCGCCACGCTGCCGTTACCGCACATCAGCGAATCCGCCGGGCAATACTTGTCGCAACCCCAGCAGATGCGCTCGGGGTGCTTGGGATGGATAGGGAACTTCTTGACCACGACCTGCGTTCAGGCGTGCCTTGCTTCGACCCGTCCGATGTTTCTGCGGTGCGCCTCCAGCATGGCCCCGAGATCGGTCCGGACCTGCGCGTCCTGGACACGCGGAATCAGCACCTCCAGGCGGCGCACCACCCATGCCTGGCCGCGGTTGAGGAAGTTCACGCGCTGCTCGAGATCGGAAATCGCCATGGCCTTGCCCCAGAACGCACCAGTCGCGCTGGACGCGGTGCCCTCCAGCGCCTTGATGGTGCGCATCAGCATGCTGCACCAGCGGACTTCATCCTCGTGAACGTCCTGCACCAGCGTGGTCAATGCGCACGGCGGCATGTCGCGCGCCGTCTCCATGGCCACCCGCGCACCTGCACGTTCGGCCTCCAGCAGTTCGTTCAGCACCACCAGCACCTCATCACGCGAGGCCAGCGTGGGTTCGGGAACAGGGGTATTCATGGCAGGTCTCCCAGCGGATCGGTGAACGGGCCGACGATCAAAGAGTCATCGAATCTGCATCTTATAGGTCTGACCTCGGCGGTCAAGCCCCGCAGGGCATCAGACGTTGCAGGGGTCAGCGCGGGGTCGTCGCGTGTTGGAGCCGATGGGTGTCGGGCACGACGATCCGTCGGCCCTGGACCTGCAGCAGGCCCGCCTCGGCCAGTTCGTGCAGGATGCGCGAGAAATGCTCCGGGCTCAGGTTCAACTGCGAGGCGACCTCCGCCTTGCCGGCGGGCAAGGTCCACGAGAGGCTGGGCTCGCCATGGACCTGGCGTAGCAGGTAGGCCACGAAGCGCGCGGTGCCGCTGCCGATGGCCTGCCGGTCCAACTCGCGCACCAGGGCCTCGACGCGCCGGCTCAGGCCAGCAATCATCTGCCGCGCAAATTTCGGGTTGCGGTCGAGTTCCAAGAAGACAGACGCCTTGGGCACGAGCAGCACCAGGGCGTCGCTTGCCGCCTGGGCATCGACCAGGGCTGGCCGCTCGAGGAACATCACCGGCTCGCCGAAGCTCTGCCCTGGCCCGACCGTGCCGGTCAGCCGGCTGCCACGTGCTGGCGTGGTCGAGACCAGCTTGATGTCGCCGTAGACGACCACGTAGATGCCTTTTGCAGGTTCACCCTTGCGGAACAGGATGTCGCCGCGCTCGAGGCGGTGACGCACCGCGTCCGAGGCCAGTCGGGCCAGCGCCGCGCCGTTCAGATCCTTGAACAGCGGCAGCCGGGCAAGCAAGGCCGTCGTGGGGATGTCCCTGCGGCCCATCGTCTTCAGGCGATCACGGCGATCAGAGCTGGATCGTCGGCATGATCGAGCAGGATTGTTTGCACCCAGCCTTGCCACGCCTGGGCGAAGCGCTGGCGCGTCGCGTCATCGGATGCCGGCGTCAGGGCGTCGCGCATCAGGTCCGCCAGCCCAGCCGGCCGGGGCACCGCCTGCGGCCGGTGCGCGACTTCGACCGACCGACCGGTGTCCAGCCGCGTGAAGCGGATCTCGCCCGCCATGGGCACGCCGAAGCGCAGAAGGCCCTGGCGCCCGAACCGGCCTGCCAGCCCCTTGAAGCCGCCCTCGTTCGCGGCGCCGGTGATGAGGCCGACGACGCCGGCGATCACGCCCGCGACGCCCTCGTCGAAGGCCTGCCTCATTTCAACCCGCATGCCGCCTCGTTGCGGCGCACCATTGGGGTACAGGCGCGCCAGTGCCGCACGCGTCATCAGCCAGGCGCCGGCCACGGTCGGGCACGAGTGGCCGGCGAGCTTGACGGCATCACTGTAGTGGTATTCGATCACCCCGCCCTCGGCCGCGCCGAGGGTCTCGGCCAGCGGGTCGACGACGACGATTGCCGGTACCGCATCGAAGAAAGCGGGCGTTTGCATGGCGGCCATTCTCACGCCGCCACGCTTGCGAGCTGGGCCAGCCGCTGCCGCACCACCTGGCCAACCAGTACCGCGGCCGGGTACATCACCTCTTCCTCGGTGCGCGCGTGTTCGACCAGAGCTTCGGCAAAGGCGACGATCTCGCTGCGGCCGGTGCGGGCCGCGGCTTCGCGCAGTTCGTTCAGGGCCGCGACGATGGCCTGGTGCTCGGCCAGCATCTGCGGCAGCTCGACTTCGAGCTGATCGGTGAGCTCGAGCACCTCGGCCATCCCGGCGTTCCATTCGCCGCGAGCCAGCGCGGCGAGCAGGCCCAGCGGAGGCAGCGCGATCTGGTCTTCCTTGACGAAGTGCGGGTGCATCAGGCGCGCCAGCCTCTTGGCCGCCTCGCCGACCTCGCCGCCGGCCTGGGTGGCCTGGCGCAGCCGCTCGTGCAGCGCTTCGTGTTCACGTTGCAGGGTTTGGGGAATCGTGAACTTCATGACCGTCTCCTCGGGGTTTCAGTGAAGGTTGCGGATCGGCTTGAAGCCGGGGTGGTCGAAGTGGTTGCCGTACTGGTTGACGGCCTGTGCCACCATGACCAAGCCAAGTGCCGGGCGTGCCTTGGCGTCCTTGCCGGCCATCGTGTCGGTGCCCGCGCCGATGTCGGCGATCACCAGGTGCAGCATCGCGTCGGCCTTCGGCTCCAGCTTGCAGTTGGCGACGATGCCGCCGACTTCGTTCTCGACCTGCGTGGCCAGCTCGCGGTACTGCGCAGGTGTGAGCTTCCCTGCGTGGGCCGCACCCAGCTGCGGTTCGACCAGGCCGCGGATGCGGCCCATGCCGGCACGCAGCGGCTCGTCGGTCGCCCACTTGCGGCCCTGGTTCAGGGTCATCTTGTGGGTGGCGGCTGCGTCGTGGCTGTGGGCCGCTGTTTGCGCCAGTGCAGGACCGACGGGCGCTGCGACCAGCATCACCGCCGCAGCGGTCCCGATGAACAGATTCCGGACGAACGGTGCCATGTGGCTCTCCTAGGGGTTGAAGGGGCATCCTTGCCCACTGCTGCGTCAGACGGGTCCTCGCCCCATGGGTTCGATCCACCTCCGAGTTCCTTAGGATTCATCAAGAAATAGGCCGTGCCCACCAGGGACTGCAGCGCTACAGTGGATTCACCTGACGGGTGCGCACCGTTGTCGTGGAGTGTTGGCGATGCATCATTTCCAGATCTACCGCTACGACCCGGACCAGGACGCGTCGCCCCGCATGCAGACCTACGATCTCGAGATCGACCACGGCGACCGCATGCTGCTCGATGTGCTGATCAAGCTGAAGGCCATCGATCCGAGCCTGAGCTTCCGGCGTTCGTGCCGTGAAGGCGTCTGCGGTTCCGACGCCATGAACATCAACGGCAAGAACGGACTCGCCTGCGTAACGAACATGCGCTCGCTGCCGAGCACCGTGATCCTGAAGCCGCTGCCAGGTCTGCCGGTGATCCGCGACCTGTTCGTCGACATGACCGGCTTCTTCAAGCAGTACCACTCCATCCGACCCTGGCTCGTCAACGAGGATCCGCCGCCTGAAAAGGAGCGCCTGCAGTCGCCCGAGGCACGAGACGAGCTCAACGGCTTGTACGAGTGCATCCTGTGCGCCTGCTGCTCCAGCGCCTGCCCGAGCTACTGGTGGAACCCGGACAAATACGTCGGCCCGGCCGGTCTGCTGCAGGCCTATCGTTTCCTGGTCGACAGCCGTGACCAGGCCAGCGGCGAGCGGCTCGACAACCTGCAGGACCCGTACCGCCTGTTTCGCTGTCGCACGATCCTGAACTGCACCGACGTCTGCCCCAAGGGCCTGAACCCGGCCCTGGCCATCGGCAAGATCAAGGAAATGATGGTGCGGCGCGCGATCTGAACGCGCATCGTCTCGACCCAGGTGCGGCGCCCCTGGAATGGGCGAGCGGCTCAGTGCACGCTGAAGTCGATGACGATGGCGCCAGGCTCGCGCTGGCGGTATTGCACGCTGACCCGGTCGCCATAGCGCTGCGCGATCTGCGAAAGCAGCGGCAGCGGGTCGTGGTCGTTGGCAAAGCGCATGGTCTCGCCGGGCTGCAGGCTGTCCAGCGCGCCGAAGATGGCGGCGTGTCGGAAGCGCTTGGCCACGCCGCGGGCGTCGAACGGATAGATGGCGTCGGGTGACAGGTGCAGATGAGGTTGTGACATGACGGCTCCTTGGAGGTTCAGTGAAGGGGCCCGACGCACGGTGTCAGGCGGGGGAGGACCGAGAGGGCTGTGCGGGTTCGAAGGCGCCTCGGCGTGCACGCATCGACAGTCCGATGCGGTCCAGTTCGGCATCGCTGAGCAGCCGCGCGGCCATCGGCAGCAGTTCAGCCTCCTCGCGCGCCATGTGCCGCTCGTACAGGCCGATGAAGTCACGCACCTCGTCGTCCGTCAAAGTCGATGCGTTCCCGCAGGCCAATGGCTCCAGTCGGCGGCGCAAGGCGCGCCAGCGCTGTTCGAGTTCTCGGTGCTCGCCGGTCAACGAGGCCGTCAGCTCGCGCAGGCACACGGCGTCGGACCCGGCCATGGCCTCGATCAGCGCCGGGAAGAGGTCCACCTCCTCGTCGGCTTGGTGATGAACGGCGGAGGTGTCGAAGTAACGCATCACGGCGGCTGCGGCTTCCCGAGCCTGTCGGTCGGCACCCTGGCCGCCCACGTGGACAACGAGACGCCGCAGGGTGGCACATTGGGCTTCGACGCGGCCGTGACAGGCTGCGAGCATTTCCAGTGGTACTTCGAATCCGACAGCCGGAGCGGAGTGCCCGGGCAGGTCGAGAGGCTTCGCGGATGCGTTGCGCTCACGCATCGGACTTCCTGGGCCTGACGGGCTTGCGAAGGCTCCGGGGCGCTGCCACCGGGGCGGCCCCCGCGAGACGGTGCGTCGACAGGGCGCGCCCCGAGGCCGGTGCCGATACGGGCACGACCATGTCGGCCAGGGTCATGCCGTCGAGTTCCTTGAAGTAGGCCCGCAACGCGGCGTTGAACAGGCCCTTCAGGCGGCACGACGGCGTCAGCGTGCATTGGTTGGTCTTCGGGTCGAAGCACTCGACCAGGCGGAAGTCGGTCTCGGAGGCGCGCACCACGTCGCCGATGCGGACCTTGGAGGGATCCTTCAGCAGGCGAAGCCCGCCGCCGCGGCCCCGTGTCGTCTCCAGCACGCCCTGGCGACCCAGATCGGTGACGATCTTCATCAGGTGATTCCTGGACACCCCATGGCGTTCGGCCAGTTCGCTGATGGTCACCAACTGCTGCGGGCGTGCCGCGCAGTACATCAGCACGCGCAAGGTGTAGTCCGTGTATTCGGCGAGACGCATGCATGCCCCTAAAGAGGCATCAAGTATATGTCTTTGCTGTGCGTTTCGTCTTAAGATGCATCAAACATGCTTCTTATATGGACTTCACGGCGACCTGTCGGTCGCTGCAATATCCGTCACACGATGTCCGTCCAGACCCTTCACGCCGCGCCGCCCGAGGCCACCGAAGCGCCACCGACTGCGGGCTGGCCGCTGCTGCGCCTGGGGTTCCGGCCGCTCTACCTGGGTGCCGCGTTGTTTGCGGTGCTGGCGATCCCGCTGTGGATCGCGCTCTTTCTGGGGCAGCTGACCTCGCCCCTGGCCGTGCCGCCGCTGCTTTGGCACGCGCATGAGATGCTTTTCGGATTCGCGGTTGCGGTCATCGTCGGCTTCCTGCTGACGGCCGGCAGGGCCTGGACCGGCCTGGCCACGCCGCGCGGTGCGTTCCTGGGAGTATTGGTCCTTCTGTGGGCTGCCGCGCGCGTTGCAGCCGTGGTGGGCCCATATCCGGTCTACGCCTTGCTGGACCTGGTGTTGCTGCCGCTGGTGGCCGCCGTGATGGTCGATCTTCTGGTCCGCGCCCGCAATCGCCGCAATCTGCCGCTGGCGGGCATCCTGGTGCTGCTGTCATTGGCCAACGGCGCCTTTCACCTGGCGGTGATCGGGGCCATCTCGATCGCCCCGCTGAGCGCGCTTCATGCCGGCCTGGCCCTGATCGTGATGATCGAGTGCGTGATCGCCGGACGTGTGATTCCGGCCTTCACGATGAGCGCCACGCCTGGCCTGAAGCTCGCCACCCGACCGGCCTTGGAGCGTGCAACCCTGTCGTTCACCGCGCTGGCGCTCGCGCTGTGGGTGGTCGCGCCGTCGGGTGCGGTCTGGGCGGCGGCCGGCGGTGCGGCCTTTGCCCTGGCGGCGGCACTGCACCTGGTCCGCCAGTGGCGATGGCAGCCGGCGAAGACGCGCGGCCGCCCGATCTTTTGGATCCTGCATGCAGCCTACGCCTGTATCGCCATCGGTCTCGGGTTACTGGCGCTCGCGCAATTCGGCCGGATCGGCGTGTCGGCCGGCGTGCACGCCCTGGCGGTCGGTGCGACCGGTGGGCTGATCATCGGCATGATCACCCGCACGGCGCGCGGGCACACGGGTCGGCCAATCAAGGCTTCGAAAGCCGAGGTGCTGGCCTACGGGCTGGTGATGACTGCGGCCGCGCTGCGTGTGCTGGGTCCGCTGGCCATGCCGCAAGGGCTGCCGCACCTCCTGGTCTGCGCGGCGCTCGCCTGGTGTGCCGCCTTCGCCATCTACATCGTCGTCTACACCCCGTGGCTGATCAGGATCCGACCCGACGGCAAGGACGGCTGAGCGAACGCGCCAGACTGCATGGCCCCTCGGCCTGTCCGCTTTCCACCCCTACCACCCAGAAGGAACTCTCTGATGACTTCCAACCTCGCTACACCGACCACCACGATCGACCTGCGCTCGATCGCAGCGCGCGAACGTCACGCACTGATCTTTGCCCGCTTCGATGCGCTGCAACCCGGTCAGGCGCTAGAACTGGTGAACGACCACGATCCGCAACCGCTGCAAGTACACCGACTGTGTCGACGTGTGCCCGGTCGATGCCTTCTGCGAAGGGCCGAACTTCCTCGTCATCGACCTCGAGCAGTGCATCGACTGCGCGGTGTGCGTACCGGAGTGCCCGGTCTCGGCCATCTATGCGGAGGAGGATGTGCCAGGTGACCAGCACGATTTCACGCCGCTGAACGCCGAGTTGGCCCGCGTCTGGAAGCCGATCACCAAGACCAAGAAGGCCTTGCCGGACGCCGAAGCGTGGCGCGAGGTGACCGACAAACGCGCTGAACTCAAACGCGGACCGCCATGAACACCGTTGCCATCCTGGTGTCGGCCTTTGTGCTGTCCTTCGTCGCATTGCTGGCCTTCATCTGGTCGCAGCGCACGGGCCTGTTCGACCGCAGCAGCAAGGGCGCCGAGGTGATCTTCGCGTCTGGCGAGATCGGGCGGATCGAGGAGCCTGCCGCTGCGCCGGCGGCACACGGCAGCCTGCAAGGCGCTGCCGACACGGTGGGCGCGGGCCAGGCGACTCGGGCCAACGTGGAGGAACTGGCCGAACGCGCGCGCGCCGACGCGTCTACCGCGCCGCTGGTGTTCTTCATGTTCTGCTGCGCCATAGCCTGGCTGCTGGTGGCCTCCGCGGCCGGGCTGACCGCGTCGATCAAGCTGCACGAGCCCGACTGGCTGGTGCAGCAGGCCTGGCTCACGTTCGGTCGCATCCGCACCATCCACCTCAACGCGGTGGCCTACGGCTGGGCGCCGATGGCGGGCCTGGGCATCGCGATGTTCGTGATCCCGCGGCTTCTGAAGACACCGCTGCTGGGCGCGCGCTTTGCGTTCATCGGTGCGGTGTTCTGGAACGCGGCGCTGATCGCTGGGCTGGGCAGCATCGCCGCGGGCATCAACGACGGTCTGGAGTGGCTCGAGATCCCGTGGCAGATCGGCATCCTGTTCGCCGTGGGCGGCGCGCTGATCGGCCTGCCGCTGGTGTTCACGCTGGTCAACCGGCGTGTCGAGCACCTCTACGTATCGGTCTGGTACATGGCCTGTGCGCTGTTCTGGCTGCCGGTGCTCTTCGTCGTTGCGAAGATGCCGGGTCTGCACCAGGGTGTGCAGCAGGCGGCGATGAACTGGTGGTTCGGCCACAACGTTCTGGGGTTGTTCTACACACCGCTGGCACTGGCGTCGGTCTACTACTTCCTGCCCAAGGTGATCGGGCGGCCGATCCAGTCGTACAACCTGTCGCTGCTGGGCTTCTGGGGGCTGGCCTTCTTCTACGGCCAGGTCGGTGGCCACCATCTGATCGGCGGGCCGGTGCCGGAATGGATGATCACGCTGTCCATCGTGCAAAGCATGATGATGATCATTCCGGTCGCCGCATTCACGGTGAACCAGTACCAGACACTGCAAGGGCGCCTGTCGGCATTGCGCTGGTCGCCGACGCTGCGCTTCATCGGCGTGGGCGGGCTCATGTACACCGCCAGCTCCGTGCAGGGCTCGCTCGAGGCCTTGCGCAGCATGAACGCTGTCACCCATTTCACCCACTACACGGTGGCCCATGCGCACCTGGGCCTGTACGGCTTCGTCAGCTTCGTGTTCTTCGGCGCGATGTACTTCGTGATGCCGCGCATCACGGCGCGCGAATGGCCCTATCCGGCGCTGATCACGGCGCACTTCTGGCTCGTGAGCAGCGGCTTCGCCTTGTACTTCGTGAGCCTGACTACCGCCGGCTGGCTGCAGGGCCTGGCGATGCTGGATGCGGCGCGGCCCTTCATGGATTCGGTGGCGGTGACGCTGCCTTACCTGAAGGGACGCAGCCTCGGCGGGGCCTTCATGGTGCTGGGCCACCTCGTCTTCGCCGCCCACTTCATGGCGCTCACCTTGGGTTTCGGCCCGCAGCGCGACAAGCCGGCACTGTTCCGGCAACTGTTCCGCAAGGCGGCTACGGCATGAACAACGAGGTCAAGCTCATCTCGGGCGCGATGGTGATGCTGGCGCTGTCGACCAGCGCGCTGGTCGTCCTGCCCTACCTGCAGGTGCACGATGCACCGCCGTTACCCGGCCTCAAGCCCTACACCAGCGCCGAGCTGCGCGGCCGCGAGGTCTACATCGCCAACGGCTGCGTCTACTGCCACTCGCAGCAACCACGCGCCAAGGCTTTCGCGCCGGACTTCTCGCGCGGCTGGGGGCGGGCCACCGTGGCCGGCGACTACGCCTACGACCAGCCGCACCTGCTGGGCACCATGCGCACCGGACCGGACCTGATGAACATCGGCGTGCGCCAGCCCAGCGAGCAATGGCACCTCGGTCATCTGTACCAGCCGCGGGCTTACATGCCGGGCAGCATCATGCCGAGCTACCCGTTCCTGTTCGAGGCCAAGCCCAAGGCGGACAAGGACGACGTCGTGGTGAGCCTGCCGCAGGGATACGCGCCCGCCGGCCAGGTGATCGTGGCGCGCCCGCAGGCCGTGGACCTCGTGAAGTACCTGCAGTCGCTGAATCGCAGCTACCCGGCCGTCGCTGTGCACGTCGGAGCTGCTGCGCCCGCTGTTAGGCCATGACCATCGCTTTCCAGGAAGCGGCCCGATGAAACCCGCCGAGATCCACCCCCAACAGCAGCGAGAGAACCCCGAGCCACAGGAAGGTTCGAACCCGATGCCCTGGTTCGTCATCGTCCTGACCGCGCTGTTGCTGGGGTTCGGCGTGCTCTACATCGCGCGATCGGCCATCGTCAACGTGCCCGCCATGGGCGACGGCCGCTCGACGGCCGAATTGCAGGGGGCCGCACCCGTGGCGGTCGGCGCAGCGGTGGACGGCGGGGCCGTCTATGCGTCGCGCTGCGTGGCCTGCCACCAGGCCGGTGGCGCCGGGCTGCCCGGCGTATTCCCGCCGCTGGCGGGTTCGGAATGGGTGGCAGGCAAGGAGACGACACTGATTGCGCTGGTGCTGCACGGCGCCACTGGCTCGCTGACTGTCAAAGGCAGCACCTACAACGGCGCCATGCCGGCCTTCGGTGCCCAGCTGCAGGATGCGGAGCTCGCCGCCGTGCTCACGCATGTGCGCAGCCAATGGGGCAACAGCGCGGCGCCGGTGACCGCGGACACCGTGGCCACGGTTCGCAAGGAAACGGCGGCCCGCACCGAGCCGTTCAAGGGCGACGTCGAGTTGATGCCGCTGAAGTGAACACGAGTCCCGTCACCGTGCGTGCAGCCGGGCTGGCCAGAGAAGCGATGGCGCGCCGCGTCAGCGCCATGCTGTGCCTCAGCCTGATGTTCGTCCTCGTCGTGGGGCTGGCCCACTGGACCCATGGCTTCGAGCTTTGGACCTTCGAAGGACGGCGAGAGGCACAGGCACAGGCCGGTGAGCTGCGTGCGCGTGCGGTGCCATTGCGTGCCATCGACGGCAGTCTGTTGCGCCTGTGGGGCGATGCCGACGTCGTGCCGGCCGCCTATCTCGTGGATTTTGTCTACACGCGCTGTCCGAGCGTCTGTCGCGCGCTGGGCAGCGAGTACCAGCGGATGCAGCGGGAGTTGGACCGTCGGCAAGAGTCGGAGCCGACGCTGCGTGACGTGCATCTGGTGTCGATCTCGTTCGACGTCGAGCACGACCAGCCGGCGCGCCTCGGGCGCTACGCCGCTGAGATGCGCGCAGATCCGGCCTACTGGACGCTGGCGGTGCCTGCCACGCACGATGACGCGCTCGCGTTGTTGCGCCCGCTCGCCGTCGTCGTGGTCCCGGACGGGGAGGGCGGGTTCGTGCACAACGGCGCGATCCACCTGCTGGACGAGCGCGGACGCTTGCGGGGTCTCTTCGAGTTCGACCAGTGGCCTCAGGCGTTGGCCGCGGCGCATCGGCTGGCTGCCACGCGGCGCGGGGGAGCGCAGTGAGGCACCGTCTCACGTTCCCGCGCGTTGCAGGGCGGATGGTGCTGGCCCTGCTGCCGCTGGTGCTGCTGTGGCCGGCGCTCCGTCACACGGTCGAAAGCCGCATGTCGCTGCACATGCTGGGCGAGTTCCCATTGCTGTTCGTGGCCGGCTGGTCGGCCAGCCGGCTGTGGCTGTGCCGTCTTTGGGCGCGGCGGTGGCTGCGCGGTCAGCGCCTGCTGGACTGGCGGGGCTGGACGGGCGCCGTGCTGACCAGCGGCGTGGCTTTGGTCTGGATGCTGCCGTCGGCCCTGGACGCAACGCTGCTGTGGCCCGCCGCCGCCGCGGCGAAGATCGTCAGCTGGTGGCTGGCGGGCTGGTGGCTTGCGGACGGCTGGCGCCGCATGGATGCCGAGGTGATGCTGTTCCTCGTCGGCAACCTGGCCTGGATGGCCGCGACGGCGGGTCTGCTCTACGTCGACGCGCCGACGCGGCTGTGCGTGAACTACCTGCAGGACGACCAGCGCCATGCGGGCGTCGGCTTGGTGCTGCTCGCGCTGCTGCTGGGTGCGCTTGCGCTGCGGCAGGCGATGGGCCACGCCTCAGGGCCGCAGGATGCCGCCGGGAAGACCCGTGAATCTGCAGCGATGCCCAAGCAGGACACGGCGGCAAGCATCGGGTTGTGAGATCGGTGCCACTTCCAGCAGCAGGAAGTTCAGACTCATGGGCGTCTTGCGTTCGCGGGCCAGGGTCCACAAGGGATGGGGTCGAACGGGGTCGGATGGACCGTCAAAGACCCAGGGTGAGCATGGCGCCTTCGGACATCATCGATCGGTCCCAGGGCGGATCGAACACGATGTCCACATGGGCCTCGCCCACCAGCGGCAGCGCCAGCACCTTGTCGCAGACCTCGTCGGCAATGCTCTCGCCCATGCCGCAGCCCGGCGCGGTCAGCGTCATCTGGATGGTCACGCGAAACCGCCCGTCGTCCATCGGCAGCACGTCGCAGACATAGACCAGGCCCAGCTCGACGATGTCGATCGGGATTTCCGGGTCGTAGCAGGTCCTCAGCATTTGCCAGACCAGGGTGCGCAGGCCTTCAGGCCCGCTCTCGGTCGGTTCCGTGGGCGCGACTGGGGCGCTGGGGATGGGCTTGCCGATCGCGTCGGCATCGGCGCCGCGCAGCCGCATCAACTGCCCCTCGACCCACAGCGTGAAAGAGCCGCCGAGCGCCTGCGTGATCTGAGCCGGGGTGCCCGCCGGCAGGTCGGCCGGACGACCATCGGGGATGCATTCGACCCGCACCGCGCGCTGGGTCACCAGGGGCTCGCGTTGCGGTCTCATGGCTTGTCGTCCAGCGCGTGCATCAGCGCATGCCAGCCCAGCAGTGCGCACTTGATGCGGCCCGGGTAGCGGCGCACACCGGCGAGGCTGATCAGCTTGCCCAGGTTCGCTGCTTCGGGTTCGAGTTCGCCGGTGAGCACGGCGCGAAAGCGCTGATGCAACTGCTGCGCCGGCGCCACGTCGCCCCCGTGCACGGCCTCGGTCATCATCGACGCCGAGGCGATGCAGATGGCACAGCCCTGGCCGCTGAAGCGGATGTCCTCGATCCGGTCCTGCGCCACGTTCAGCGTCACCTGCAGGTCGTCGCCACAGCTCGGGTTCTGGCCGCGCGCCTGGTGCGTGGGCGCCGGCAGCGTGCCGAAGTGGCGCGGCGCGCGTTTGTGGTCCATCACCACGTCCTGGTAGAGGTCGAGCTCGGCGGCCGTGGTGGGGTTCATCGCAGCACCTTCAGCGCATGCGCCACGCCGGCCAGCAGGCGCTCGACTTCGGCGTGTGTGTTGTAGAGCGCGAACGAGGCCCGTGTGGTCGGCCCCAGGCCCAGGTGCTCCAGCAGCGGCTGAGCGCAGTGGTGGCCGGTGCGCACGGCGATGCCTTGTTCGTCGAGCAGCGTGCCGATGTCGTGCGGGTGTACGCCCTCGGCCGCGAACGACACGATGGCCGAGGCGCCGGTCTCGGCCGACAGCAGCTTGACGCCGGGCAGCGCAGCCAGGCCGGCGGCGGCATGCTCGCGCAGCGCGACGACGTGCGCGTCGATCGCGCTGCGTCCGGTGCGATCGATGAAGTCGGCCGCAGCCGCCAGGCCCACCGCGCCGGCCACGTTCGGAGTGCCGCCTTCCAGGCGCATCGGCAACCCGGCGAAGCTGGCTTCGGTTTCGCTGACCCAGGCCACCATGTCGCCGCCGTAGCGCAGCGGCTCCAGCCTCTCCAGTGCGGCGCGGCGTCCGACGAGCGCCCCCGTGCCCATGGGCCCGTACATCTTGTGGCCCGAGAAGGCCATGAAGTCGCAGGCCAGCGCCGCCAGCTCAGGAACCGCATGGCCCACCGACTGCGCGGCATCGAGCACGGTGAGTGCGCCTGCGTCAGCGGCCAGCGCCAACAAGGCCTCGAACGGTGGGCGCTCGCCGGTCGCGTTGGCGCAGGCGGTCACGGCGAACACCCGCGTGCGCGGTGTCAGCAGACGCGACAGGTGCTCGACATCGAGCCGCCCCTGCGCATCGGGCTGCAGGGTGCGCAGCCGCGCACCACAGCGCCGCGCCGCCTGTTGCCACGGCACCAGGTTGGCATGGTGTTCCAGCCCGCTGACGACGATCTCGTCGCCGGGTTGGATGACCGCGGGCTGGACCCCCGGCGTCGACAGGCCATGCGCCACCAGGTTGAGCCCGTCGGTGGTGCCCGAGGTGAAGATCAGTTCGTGCGCCGCACCCGCGCCGACGAAGCGCTTGAGGGTGCTGCGGGCCTGTTCGAAGGCACCGGTGGCGCGCTGGCTCAGGGTGTGCACGCCGCGGTGGATGTTGGCCCGGTCGTGCTGCTCGAAATGACGCACGGCGTCCTGCACCGAAAGGGGCGACTGCGTGGTGGCGGCGTTGTCCAGGTAGGCCAGCGGCGCACCGTTGATGGTTTGCGCCAACACGGGAAACTGGGCGCGCAGGCGCTCGAGGTCGGCGCCGCCGAGGACCGCATGGTCAAGCGGGTGCCGATCACCCATGGGGCGCCCGCCGGCCCAGTGCCGGATCCGGTGCGAGATGACGGGCCACTGCCCCGCGCAGCAGCGTGTCGATGTCCAGCGCTTCCCGCAGAGCGTCGTCGTCAAAACAGCGCTGCAGCAAGGCGCCCGCCATGCCCTGGACGATCAGGCCGCGTGCCGTGCGCTCGTCGAGGCCGCGCTGGCGCGCATAGAACAAGGCTTCTTCGGACAAGGCCCCCCAGGTGGCGCTGTGGCTGGCCTGCACCTGATCGTGGTGGATTTCCAGGTGCGGCCGCAGCACCAGCTTCGGCTGGCCACCGGTCGGAATGCCGGCCAGCCGCTGGCGCACATCGGCCTGCGCGGCCCCGGGCGCGATGCGCGTGTGTGCATTCACGACCGCGCGCGCCGACCCGCTGGCCAGGGTGAGTTCCTCGATGGTGCTGGTGGTGCGCGGTGCGCTGTGCGAGAGGCGAACCTGGTGCTCCAGAGCCGAATCGGCCGCCAGCAGCAGGCCGGCGCTGCGGGCCACGGCGCCTTCGGCCTGCAGCGCGATCACGTTGCGCTGCAGGTGGTAGCTGCTGCCCGAGGCGATCAGCGCCTGTGCATAGTGCGCACGCCGTCCGAGCCTGGCGTACAGGTGGTGCGCGATGCGGTCTGCAGCACCCGGCGTGGCGATGCGCAGGTGCTGCAGCGTCGCGCCTTCGCCCAGCACGATGTGGGCCTGCAGGTTCTGCACGACCGGCTGCTGGCAGGCCACCGGCTGACGGTCGTGCGTCTCGACCAGCACGCAGCGCACTCCCGCAAGCACCTCGATCACCAGCATCGGCGCCTCGACGGCGCTGCGCGGCTGGTGGCGCAGTTGCAGCCAGACAGTATCGGACGGGCCACGGTCGGCGCCCAGCGTGCCGCCGATGCGCAGCCGCAGACCTTGCCGGCACAAGGCACGGTGGGCCCAGGCAAAGGGTGCGGCGTCGCCCTCGGCGCGATCGTCCGCATTGCCCGCATCGGCCGCATCGCCCGCACTCAAGTGCGCCGACAGGCCGGCCCACAGCTCGGCGCGCTGCAGGGCGTCGCCCGCGTCGAGCCAGCGGGCATCGACCCGGCCCTGCGGGCTGTGGCCGATCGGGTGCAGCGTCCAGCCGGCCCCCGCGAGCGGGTGGGCTTCACAGCCCGGCGCCGCTTGCCCGGTCTCGTCGCCCAGCCATACGGCTGCGTCAGGCGTCGGCAGGTGCCGAAAGGCTTCGGCCTTGCGGGGGATCCAGCCGCGTGTGTGCAACTGGTAGCGGGCTGCCAGGATGTCGGCGCGGGCGCTGTCCATGGTCTCAGGCGTCCAGCGTTTCTGTCGATCGCACGAAGCCGGTGCGGGCGATGTCGCCGGCCAGGCCGATGCCGCCGGTCTCGGCAATGCAGCCCTGGTCCAGCCGCAGCACCGCGTCGGGCACCAGCGATTCGATCAGCTGCTGGTAGTGCGAGACCACGAGGAAGGCCGTGCCCTGCGCCCGCAGGTCCTGCACCAGTTGCACGACGGCACGCACACCGTCCACGTCCATGCCGGAGTCGACTTCGTCCAGCACCGCCAGACGCGGGCGCAGCAGCGCCAGTTGCAGAAGCTCGTTGCGCTTGCGTTCGCCGCCAGAGAAGCCGTCGTTGACCGGCCGGGCCAGCATCGCCTCGGGCAGGCCCAGGCGCGTGGCCGCGGCGCGCGCTTCACCCAGAAAGTCGAAGGCGTCGAGCGGTGCCTCGCCACGCGCCTCTCGCACCGCGTTCAGCGCCGTACGGATGAACAGGTTGTTCTTGACACCGGGGATCTCGGGCGGCGCCTGGAAGGACACGAAGAGTCCGGCCCGCGCGCGGGCCTCGGGACTCAGCGCCAGCAGGTCCTGGCCGGCAAAACGCGCCGAGCCGCCGACAACGCGGTAGCGCGGGTGCCCGGCCAGCGTCAGGCCCAGGGTGCTCTTGCCGCTGCCGTTGGCGCCCATCAGCACCAGCAGCGCGCCTGCGGGCACGTCGAGCGAGACCGACTTCAGGATGTTGCGGTCACCGACGTCGACACGCAGGTCGCGCAGTTGCAGCAGGGGTTCGGAGGGGGTCATGGTCAGGGTGCCTGGTGTGTGATGGGTCGGGGGCTCAACCGACGGCGCCTTCGAGCGACACCGCCAGCAAGGCTTTGGCCTCGAGCGCGAACTCCATCGGCAGCTCGTCGAGCACCGCCTGGCAGAAGCCGCCGACGATCAGCGCCGTGGCATCCTGGGGGTCGATGCCGCGTTGCTGGCAGTAGAAGAGGCGCTCTTCAGAGATGCGGGTGGTGGTCGCCTCGTGTTCGACGACGGCGTCGTCACGCGCCACGTCCACGTAGGGGTAGGTGTGCGCGCCGCAGTCGGGCCCGATCAGCAAGGAGTCGCACTGCGTGTGGTTGCGCGCGCCGGCCGCCGTGGGCGCCATGCGCACCAGCCCGCGGTAGCTGTTGTGCGCGTGTCCGGCACTGATGCCCTTCGAGACAATGCGGCTCGTGGTGTTGCGCCCGAGATGGATCATCTTGGTGCCGGTGTCGGCCTGCTGGAAGTGGTTGGTCACCGCGATAGAGTGGAACTCGCCGCGCGAGTCGTCGCCGCGCAGCACCACGCTCGGGTACTTCCAGGCGATGGCCGAGCCGGTCTCGATCTGCGTCCACGCG
>ERZ724527.372-NODE-372-length-22843-cov-4.341671_pt1 | contig 22843 bp, 21 predicted proteins | sample MGYA00376060_ERZ724527 | MGnify/ENA primary metagenome ERZ724527 (study PRJEB28724, sample SAMN07190886) | activated sludge metagenome | isolation source: activated sludge of sewage treatment plant in Hong Hong | place: USA: Christiansburg, Virginia | collected...
ATGGGGGTATATCCCTGCGCCAAGCCCCATGCCTCATATTCCCGCCCTCCTCTGCGCTGCACTCTTGCTGTTGTCAGCCACGCCCCTGCAGGCGCGCCAGGATCCTGGGCCGGTGCGGGCCGAGGTCGGCCGTTTTCTGGATCTGCAAAGCCGCAGCCTGCCGGGCGAAGTGCGTGTTCAAGTCGGCGAGTTCAATGGCGACAACGGACTGCCCCCCTGCGCGCAGCTAGAGGCCTTCCTTCCCGCCGGCACACGGGCCTGGGGGCGGGTTTCGGTTGGCGTTCGCTGCCTGGCACCGACGACGTGGACGGCCTACGTTCCGTCAGAGGTGAGGGTCAGGGGGCTCTATCTCGTCAGCGCCGGGCCGATCTCCGCTGGCCAGGTGCTGGGCCCGGCAGATGTCCGCCGGGAGGCCGGGGAGCTCACCGCCCAGGTCGCCGATGTCCTCACCGATCCCAGTCAGGCGGTCGGGCACGCAGCGCGCATCAGCCTTGCCGGCGGCCGCCCCCTGGCGGCCAGTCACCTGCGCCAGCCACCCGCCATCCTTCAGGGGCAACCCGTTAAAGTGGTCTCCCGCGGCGCCGGCTTCCAGGTGGCCAATGATGGTGTGGCCCTCAACAACGCCACCGACGGCCAGGGGGCACAGGTGCGCCTGGCCAATGGGCAGGTCATCCGGGGCACTGCCCGCAATGGCGGCATCGTGGAGGTCACCCTGCCCTGAGGACGTGACTCCCGCATTTGCCCGAATCGGTTAAAGTTTCGCTTTCGTCGGTCGTTGACCCCATCGACATATGGAAGAAAGGGCAATGCCATGAAAATTGATAACTCAGTCAAGTCAGCAGCAGGCCTCCCGCCCAACGACGGCCGGACCCGCTCTGCCAAAGAGTCGCCGAAGGCCGATTCGGCCAGCGGCAGTGGTGAGAAGGTTGAACTGTCCTCCCTGTCTGCCCGACTGCAGCAGATGGAGGAAACGATCGCCAACACCCCGGTAGTGGATAGTGCAAAGGTGGATGAGATCAAACAGGCCATCACCGAAGGTCGTTTCAAGGTAGACACCGATAAGGTCGCTGATGGCCTGATCGAGAGTGTCCGCCAGATGCTTCGCGCGCAAACAGGGCCCGCCTGACGTGTCCATTGATCCGGGCCTCACCCAGCGTCTTGCTCGCCTGATCCATGACGAACAGGCCGGCTTGAAGGCTTTCATTGCCCTGCTGCAACGGGAGGAAGCCCTGCTTGTGGAAGGCCAGATCGATGCCCTGACCGCGCTGGCGGAAGAAAAAACCAAGCTATACCGTTCGCTGCAACGTCTTTCAGATGACCGCACGGTGATGTTCGCCCGACTCGGGGCGAAAGTGAGCAAGGACAATATCCGCATTGTCCTCGCAGATTCACCGGACGCGCTGGCGGCTTGGGATGTTGTTGTCACCCTGGCCGCTGACGCCAAGGAGCGGAACCGCATCAACGGGCAACTGATCACTGAACGCCTGCAGAACAATCAGCAGGCTCTCAGCACGCTCCTTGCCGCCGCAGAACACCCCCAGATCTACGGGCCTGACGGGCAGTCGCGCCCCACGGCCTCAAGCCGGCACCTCGGCTCCGTCTAACCGCCCCATCCGCCACACAGCCCGAGCGCCCTCAGCGGGCCGCGTTTCCGTCAGCGCCCGGCAGCAGGTGCCTGCGGAAGAGGCGTCGCCGCATCGGGCGGCAGGATGGAATCGGTGATGCCGGACGCCTTCACCGGCTTGCTCACTTCGGCTTCGACAACGCGAGACTCGATGAGAATGGTGACCCGCCGATTGCGTGCCCGACCATCCGGCGTGGTGTTGTCAGCCACCGGCCGTTGGTCCCCATAGCCTGCCGCCGTCAGGCGCGAAGGCTTCACCCCGCCATCCACAAACAATCGCACAACGCTCGAAGCACGAACGGCAGAGAGCTCCCAGTTGGACGGGAACATGGCCGTGGCAATGGGCGTGATGTCGGTATGCCCCTCCACGGTGATCGGAAACTCGGCACCCGCCACAACCTCGGCCACGGCCCGCAGGGCGCGTACCGCATCCGCGCCGAGCTGGGCCTCGCCGGGTGCGAAGAGCACACTGGCATTGATCTCGACCGTGATGCCAAAGGCGCCCTCCGTCACCCGCACCTGCCCGTCGGCCACAAGCGGCGCAAGCACCTTGCGGATCTCCTCGGCCATGTTCTTGACCCGCTCGGCCCTAGACTTCCGGGCCTCTTCGGTTTCCGACGAACTAGAAGGCGGCGGGGAGGCCTGGGGCCGAATCGAAGGAATCGGGCTGGAAATGATGCGCGGGCTGTCGCTGTTACTGGCGATATTGCGAAAGGCACTCACCACTGAATCGGACATGATCCGGTATTTGCCTTCATTGAGGGACGACAGCGAGTACATCACTACGAAGAAGGCGAACAGCAGGGTGATGAAATCCGCATAGGAAACGAGCCAGCGCTCATGATTCTCGTGCTCGTCCTCCCCCTTTCGGCGGCGTGCCATCCCTCAACCCCCGTAACCCTTCAGGCGGCTTTCGATGATGCGCGGATTGTCGCCATTGGCGATGCCGACAAGACCATCCACCACCATTTCCCGCAAGGCCACGAGGGTACCGACAACCCCGAGCAGCTTCTTGGCTACCGGCAGAAAGATGAGGTTGGCGGACCCCACCCCGTAGATGGTGGCCACAAACGCAACCGCAATCCCGGAGCCCAGTTTGGACGGGTCGGAGAGGTTTTCCATCACGTGGATCAGCCCCATCACCGCCCCCAGGATACCGATCGTCGGGGCATAGCCACCCGCCGCCTCCCAGATCTTGGCGCCCTGTTTCAACTGCCCCTCCCAACTGTCGATCTCGACCTCCAGCACTTCACGCAGGCGCTCCGGCTCCACGCCGTCGACCAGCAACTGCAGGCCCTTCCGAATGAAGGGATCGTCAATGGCCGGGATCTGGCTCTCCAGTGACAGCAATCCCTCCTTGCGGGCCACGTGGCTCCAGTTAACGACCTGCTCGATAAGGATGGCGTGCTCAAGCTTAGGGGGAATGAAGACCCACCGTACCATCTGCATGCCGCTGCGGAAGACCGTCAGGGAGCTCTGCAACATCACCGCACCCAGGGTACCGCCGATGACGATGAGAAAAGCCGTCGGTTGGATGAGAGACCCCACATGGCCTCCCTCCAGCACCTGGCCGACAAGAATGGCGGCGAGGGCCAGGGTGATGCCAATGAGGCTGATGCTGTCCATGGAAATATCCGCCTGGAGATTCAGGTGGCAGCCGCCCGGCGTCCACGGCCCCGACCTTCGCCCTTGGTCTTGGGCGCATTCTGGATGGCACCTGAGATACGCGAGCGCAGGCGGGCGATGGCCTGGCTGTGTAACTGGCACACTCGCGATTCGGATACGCCCAGTACCTCACCGATCTCACGCAGGTTCATATCCTGCTCGTAGTAGAGCCCCATCACGGTCTTCTCCCGGTCGGGCAGATCATCGATGGCCTTGATCAGGACATCGCGCATGTTGCCTTCAAGCAGGAGGGTGAGCGGATCGTTGCCCTCGAGGGTGATATGACGCTCCAGGTAGTCATCCTCGCCCTCGCCGGAGAAATCCTCGAAGTAAACCAGTTGGTAGCCCCGCGCCTCCTGCAGCATGTGCTGATAGTCGGAAAGTGGCAGGCCGAGGGACTCGGCCAATTCCTTTTCAGTGGGATGACGGCCATTCTGCTGTTCAAGCTGGTGAACAGCAGCCTCAATGCGCCGCATGTCCCGGCGCAGGCTGCGAGGCAGCCAGTCATTCTCACGGAGGCCATCCAGCATGGCACCGCGAATACGTTGCACGGCATAGGTCTCGAACTGAGCGCCCAGCCCTTCCTCGTATCGGTTGATGGCATCGAGCAGGCCGAGCATGCCATTCTGGATGATGTCTTCGACCTGCACGCTGGCCGGCAGCTTTGCCATCAGATGATAGGCAATGCGCTTGACCAGAGGTGCGTACTGGACGACGAGCTGTTCCTTGTCGAGGGTACCGGATGCGGTGTACATCTTTACTCAGCTTTCTGATCTGGTTATCCGGGCGATACGCGAGGTCTCATGTGTTTCATCGGCACCGATAGGCTTCTACGTTACCCAGGAAACAAAAAATCACAATGCAGGCCTCAACCGGCCACACTCGCCTGGACCGACCAGGCACGCAAGCGACGGATGAAGGCGCTGGCCCCTTCGGCCGGGTGACGCTCACCCAGGGGCGTGGTCATGGACTCGGCCAGACCGTCGCGCTCCACCTCGCCCCGCCACACAAGAGGCAGCCCCACGTGGCGGGCCGTGAAATCGCTGAGGCTGGCAAAGAGCGCGGTGGCGTCGGCCCGATCCCGCGCCCCGCTGACCGCCACCTCGAGGGAGCCCGCCCCCGCAACCGCCAGCCCCTTTATCCACTGACAGGCCCCGCGCGCACCCACACCACTCGCCTCGACGACCAGCAAGCGCCTTCCGGCGGCACGGGCGAAAGGGGTCAGGGACCGGGCATCACCCACTGAATGAATGGCCAGAAGGTCGGCACGCCGCTGAAGCTCGGTGATTCCCGCTTCGAGGCGGGCATGGTGGGCCTCATCCAGCAGGGAAACGGCATGGACCGTGGCTGCAGCAGGGACGACCCACAGGCCGTCAGCCACCTCACGCATGTTCTCGGTGACGTCCTGTTGGCCCTGGAGGGCACCAAGCAGGTCGCCCCCCTCCGGAAAGCCAAAGGCGCTCAGCAGGGAGCCTTCATCAGGCGCGTGTTCATCGATGACCACCACCCTGCGCGCACCTTCAGTCAGCGCCACCAGCGTCTGCAGGGCGAGAGCACGGGGGGCGCGCCCCGAGGCGAACAGGGCAACGACAGCAGAGGGCGTGCGGCGGAACAAACGGCGCAGGCCAGCGGCTTGATCGGAAGCGTGCAACATTTCAGAGCCCCCCGCGAAGGGCGGATGTGGACGGCTTGGTAGCAGATGCCATCAGCAAGCCGGCCTCGAGGGCCTCGAGACGAAAGGGCGATGCAGCGGGCAGCTCCTGGAGCGCCTGGGACAGCAAGGTGTCGCGGTTGGGCAGGTGCAGATCCTCCGGAACGCGCTGGCCGTTCGCCACATAGAACACCTCGACACGGTGACGAATGGCCACGTCCAGAACCGGCGCCAGGGACATGGCTTCGTCCATCTTGGTCAGGATGACACCGGCCAGATCATCACCCGCATACGCCCGCACCACATCGTCGAGGGTGTCGCCACGGCTGGTCGCATTGAGCAGCAGCAGGCGGGAAACCTTGCCGGCGCCGGTGAGCATGGCGGCCTGCTCGGTCACCATCTTGTCGCGCTGGCTCATGCCCATGGTGTCGATCAACACCATGTGCTTGTCGCGCAAACTGGCCAACGTCTCACGCAGATCGGTGGCATCACGCACGACGAACACGGGCACGCCGAGAATGCGCCCGTAAATGCGCAATTGCTCGTGGGCGCCAATCCGGTAGCCATCCGTGGTGATGAGGGCCAGCTTGTCGGCGCCGTGGCGCACGACGCAGCGCGCCGCCAGCTTCGCCGTCGTCGTGGTCTTTCCGACGCCGGTGGGACCGACCAGGGCGAACACCCCCCCGCGGTCAATGATGTCGGCGTCGCTTGCCATGGCACGGAAACGCCGATCCAGCGCATCGTGAAGCAGGCGGTGGGCGTCTTCGGGGGCTTCGTCCTCGGGCACGCTTTCGGCCAGCTCCCTGGCCAGCACGGCGGAGAAGCCCGCCTCCAGCAGATCACCGATGAGGCGGGTGCGTCCGGGGGCACTGCGCCCCATCTCGCCCCAGGCAAACCCGGCGAGCTGGCGCTCGATCATCCCCCGGATGGCAGCGAGCTCATTGGCCATCTGGGAGTTGGCAGACTCGAGGGCGCGGATGCGGGCCTCCTCCTCAACGCCGGTGGGACGCTGGCGCGGGGGAGTCTCCCGGGAAGGTGCGGCATCGGTGCGCAACGGAGATCGCGGCGCGGCTGCTGCGGGATCGGCCGGCGGACGCCGGACCTGGGTGGAGGCGGCATTGAAGACGTCCCGGGACAACTCAACCCGCGGCGGACTGAAGGGCTGCATTTCCGGCGGACGGGCCGCGGCGGGCCTGGGCTGGGCGGCGGGCACCGGCGCCGGAGGTGTTGCCGGCCGCGCGCCGGCCGCGCGGGACAGGCTGACCCGGAAATCGTCGTCAAAGAAGTCCTCGGCGAGCTTGGGACGTGGCGCAGGAGCGGCCGGAGGCGGCGCAATGGGTACGTTCTGGGCCGCCGCCTGGGCACGGGCACGCTGCAGGGTGGCCACATCGCCCGCCGGCAGAGCGAGGATTTCGACCCCGCCATTGGCCGCTCGATTGGACAGCACCACCGCGTCCGGCCCAAGGTCTTCCTTCAGCATGCGAAGGGCTTCGCGGGCGGTTTTGGCAAAGTAGCGCTTGACGTTCATGCTCCTGTCTCCGGGGTACGAAGGCTTTCATGGGCCCATGATGGGCACTTCGGTAGCTTTGATTATCGCCAGCGACCGCGCATTCGATGGCCGGGAAAAGACAGGTTTTAGGGCGCTATTCCCCCGACAAGGCCGGAAAGCCTCACGGGGAGGCGGAGATCATGGCCGAGACGCGGATCAGGCGCGTTTCGGGAACCTCGGAATTGGCCACCACCTTGAGGGTCGGAACGGCCCGGCGCAGGAAGCGCGACAGCAACCAGCGCAAGGGCGCCGGCACCAGCAGAACCGGAGGCAGGCCGGTGTCCTCCATGCGCTGGGCCGCAGCCGCCGTTTCGCGCAGGAGCGTGTCCGCCAGCCCCGGTTCGATGGCCCCGCCATCCGGCCCGCCACCCGCCATGGCCTGCATGAGCACGCGCTCCAGGCCGGGATCGAGGGCCATGACCTGGACCTCCCCGTTGCCGGGGAACAAGCCTTGCACGATGGCCCGGCCCAAGGCCTGACGCACCCGTGTGGTGAGCTCGAGGGGGTCCTGGATCCGCGGCGCGTGCTCGGCCAGGACTTCGACGACGGTGCGCATGTCGCGGATATTGACCCCTTCGTCGAGCAGGTTCTGGAGCACCCGCTGCACACTGGCCAGGGGCAGCAGCTTGGGCACCAGATCGTCGACCAGCTTGGGCGTGTCCTTGGCGATGTGGTCGAGCAGGGCCTGGGTTTCGATACGCCCGAGCAGCTCGGAGGCATGGCTGAGAATGAGGTGATTGAGGTGGGTCGCCACCACGGTGCTGGCATCGACCACCGTATAGCCCAGAGCATGAGCCTGCTCCCGCTGAGCCGCATCAATCCAGACCGCGGGCAAGCCGAAGGCCGGGTCGGTGGTGTCACGACCATTGAGAGGGCCGGAAACGCGCCCCGGGTTGATGGCCATGAACTGCCCGGGGAAGGCGGCCCCCACGCCGATCTCGACCCCTTTGAGGACGATGCGGTAGGCGTTGGGCTTGAGCTCCAGGTTGTCGCGGATATGCACCGGCGCAGCAAGAAAGCCGATGTCCCGGGCAAACTTCTTGCGAAGGCCCCGGATCCGCTTGAGCAGCTCGCCATCCTGCCCCTTGTCCACCATGGGAATGAGCCGATAACCGACCTCCAGGCCCAGGACGTCCACCGGGGTCACGTCGGACCAGCTCGCCTCCTGGCTTTCGGCGGGCAGCACCGGAGCCGCAGTCGGCGCCTCCGCCTCTTCTACCAATTCGGCCTGACGTGCACCACCACGCCACGCGAGATAGCCCAGCCCGCTGGCCAGCAGCAGGAACACGAAGTTGGGCATGCCGGGTATCAGGCCCAGGATGCCGAGGATGGCACCAGTGAGGAGCAGAACCTGGGGGTTCGAGAAGACCTGCCCGATCACCTGGGAGCCCATGTCCCCATCATCGCCCACCCGTGACACCACCAGACCTGCAGCCACGGAAATGATGAGGGCCGGAAGCTGGGCGACGAGTCCGTCACCAATCGTCAGCAGGGTGTAGTTGGTGGCCGCCTGGCCCAACTCCATATTGTGCTGGAGCACCCCGACGATCAGCCCGCCAACCACGTTGATGGCCATGATGAGGATGCCTGCCACCGCATCGCCACGCACGAACTTGGAGGCACCGTCCATGGCACCGTAGAAATCGGCTTCCTGGGAGGTTTCAGCGCGCCGGCGCTTGGCTTCCTTCTCGTCGATGAGGCCGGCGTTGAGGTCGGCGTCGATAGCCATCTGCTTGCCAGGCATGGCATCGAGCGTAAAGCGGGCACCCACTTCCGCAATCCGCCCCGCACCCTTGGTAATCACCACAAAGTTGATCAGGGTCAGGATGATGAACACCACCAGGCCCACCGCCGTATTGCCGCCCACCAGAAAGTGACCGAAGGCTTCAATCACCTTGCCCGCGGCATCCGGCCCCTTGTGACCATCGAGCAGCACGACCCGGGTGGACGCCACGTTGAGGGACAGGCGCAGCAGGGTGGTGACGAGCAATACGGTCGGGAAGACCGAGAAGTCCAGTGGCTTCTTGGTGTACATGGCCACCAGCATCACCATCACGGATACCGCGATGTTGAAGGTGAACATCAGGTCCAGCACAAAGGCAGGCAGCGGCAGCACCATCATCGCCAGGATCAGGATGATGAGCAGCGGGCCGGCCAGGGTGCGGATGTTGCCCGGGGCGAAGAGCGTACGCAGGTTCAGGCTACCGTTCATGACTCCCATGGTCTCCCGTTCCGGACCGACTGGAAGGCCGGAAGAAACCGGGGTTTACCCGTCAATTCGGCATTCACTCAGGTCGATGGCGCCTCCGCGGCCGGATCCATGCCCGGGGGAACGGCCAGCCCGCTGGGCTGCTCCGGGGGCAGACCCCCTTCCGCAATCCAATGGTTGAGCTGGAAGACCCAGGCCATCACCTCCGCGACCACGGTGTATAGCTGGGCGGGAATCTGCTGTTCGAGCTCGCAATGGGCGTAGAGGGCCCGAGCCAGCGGCGGTGCTTCGAGAATCGGAACACCGTGCTCGCGCGCAAGATCGCGGATGTTGTGGGCAATCAGGTTCATGCCCTTGGCCACCACGACGGGCGCTCCGGAACGTGCCGGGTCGTACTTGAGCGCCACCGAGTAGTGGGTCGGGTTGGTCACCACCACATCCGCCGTGGGCACCTGGGTCATCATGCGGCGGCGGGACATCTCCCGCTGGGCTGCACGGATGCGTGCCTTGATCTGCGGATCCCCCTCCTGCTCCTTCATTTCCTGGCGCACGTCCTCCTTGCTCATGCGCAACTTGCGGTGGTATTCCCAGAGCTGATAGGGCACGTCGATGGCCGCGATCAGGGCCAGACTGGCCACAATGAGGAGCGTTGCCAGCAGCACCAGACTGGCGAAGTCGTCCATGCTCGCCTCAAGGGGCTGGAGCATCAGGGCAAAAAGATGGTCGCGCTCCCGCCACACGACCCATACGCCCACACCAGCCACCAGGACAGCCTTGAGGCTGGCCTTCACCAGTTCAGCAAGTCCGTGGGTCGAAAACATCCGGCCAAGCCCCTGCAATGGGTCAAGGCGTGTCAGGTCAAAGCGCAGCGCCTTCACGGAGAACACCCACCCGCCCATCAGGAAGGGCACGGACAAGGCTGCGATGACCAGCGCCAGTAGCAAGGGGGTCACGGTCAGCATCCCGCTGGCGGCCAGCTCGGACAGGATGTGCAGCATGCCACCCGGATCAAAGGCCTGACTCCGTTCGAAGCTGAGCCCCGACTTGACCATCTGCATCATGCGATGCCCACCCCAGCGGCCAAGCACGTACAAGGCGGTGACCCCGACAATGAGCGAGACGAAGGTGGCCAGTTCCCGGGACTGGGGAACCTGCCCCTCTTCGCGGGCCTGCTCAAGCCTTCGCGGTGATGCTGATTCTGTCTTCTCGAGGTCGCTGTCTTCAGCCACGGCGGGCCCGACGGTAGTTCAGATCCGCAGAGCTTAGCGGCACCTCCCTACGGACCATCGCCCGAACAACCCCGGATTGTCGCGCCAATTTCGATCTGAACGCGCTACTCAGCGAGCAATCGCCTTGGCCCCGATGATCTCCTGGACGGCACTGGTCTCCCGTTGCAACTCGGCAAGCTTGAAACTCAGCAACATCAGTTGATCCTGCATCTGCCCGAGCAACTCGCGGCAGGCCTGCGCCGGCCCCCCAGCCAGCACGCGCGTGGAGTCGATGCGCGCCTGTAGCTCGGTGAGCATGACGGCCTGGCCGGGATGGGACGCGATGAACTGGCGCAAGGTCATGTCCCGTGCGGCGAAATAGGCGACCGGGTCACGCTCGGCAAGGAGTTTCCAGTAATCGAAGTCAAAATCACCCATGTGCGCCCTCCCCCTGCCGATCAGTGCCACGGCGAGAAAGGAGCACGGGCAAGGGGCAGTCAGGAAGAATCCTAACCGGCCCTTGCCCGGTGGGGAGGGGTGTACGTCACGCCATCCTGTGTCAAGGTGTGACGGCGTGGAATAAGTCGCGGCGCGGCGCGCCCTCAGGCGGCCAAGGCGGGCAACTCCATCCGGGCCAGCAGCGCGCGCCGCGAAACGCCCCCGCCACGGGAGTCGCCCAGCGCACCGAGCAACTCCTTCATGTCGAGAATGAGCACGATCTGACCGTTGGAGAGGGTCGTCACGCCGGCGACACCCTTGGGACGGAAATCATCCAGTGACTTGATCACCGCATCCTCTCGGCCGGCAAAGCTGTCGATGGCCAAAATGAAACTCTGCTCTGCACTCTGCATCAGCACGCCGTATTCGGGAGTCTGCACGGGCTCCCATCCCAGCAGGGACGAAAGGGGCATGATGGGGAGGACCTCACCTCGCACCACCATGGTGGCCCGCCCGCCAACCTCCTGCACCTCGGCCGGCTCAATCGGCAGAATCTCACGGACCATGGACAGGGGAACGGCAAACGGCTGTTCGCCCAGGCGGACCAGCAGCACCGGAAGGATCGCCAGGGTCAACGGCAAACTGATGACGAAGGTGGTGCCCTTGCCAAGGGTGGACCGGATCTCGATGGAACCGTTGAGCTTCTGGATATTGGTGCGCACCACATCCATGCCCACACCACGGCCGGACACGTCCGAGATCTGACTGGCCATGGAGAAACCGGGGAGAAACACCAGGTTGTAACTCTGGCGCTCATCCATGGTGTTCGCTTCCTCGTCGGTGATGAGCCCCTTCTCCACCGCCTTTGCACGAAGCCGTTCGGCATTCATGCCGCGGCCATCGTCGGCCACCAGGATCACGATGTGATCGCCCTCCTGACGGGCCTCCAGTCGCACGATGGACTTTTCCGGCTTGCCGTTGGCGAGGCGCTCCTGGGTTTCCTCGACGCCATGGTCCACCGCATTGCGAATGAGGTGGATGATCGGATCGGAAAGGTCCTCGATCATGGTCTTGTCGATCTCGGTCTCCTCTCCGGACAGGACAAGCTCCACGTCCTTGCCCAGATTCCGGGCCAGATCCCGGGCAATTCGCGGGTACTTCTGGAACAGACGTCCGATGGGCTGCATCCGGGTCTTCATGACCGCGTTTTGCAGGTCGGACACCAGGAGGTCGAGCTGACTCACCGCCAGATCAAGGGCATGAAGGGTTTCGGTATCGCTGCGCCCATTGAGGATGTCGCTGCGCAGTGCATTGAGGCGGTTCTTGGTGAGGCCGATTTCGCCAGACAGATTGAGCACCTGATCGAGGCGGGCCGTATCCACCCGGATCGAGTTGTCACGCTGCTTTTCGCTGTCCCGTCGCCCCACCGGGCCCGAAGCACCCGGCTTGTCCGTTGCGCGCCGCCCCACGGCGGCCTTGATGATCTGCTCAGGTGACTTCAAGGCCAGCTCTTCGTCAGACTGATGCAAAGGGGCGGGAGGAGCGGCAGGAGCCACTGCTTTTTCCGCAACGATTGCGGGGGCGGCGCCGGTCACCGTTTCGAACAGGGCATTCCAGTCCAGTCCGTCCGGGGACGTTGAGGCCACGACCTTCACGGGGGACGCGGGCACCGACACCGGCGCCGCTTGGGGCGCCTGGGTCGCACCGGACAGGGTACCCGCGATAGCCTGGCGCAAGTGCTCGATGAGCTGCGGGTCGGCTGCAGTCGGCTGAACACCCTGCTCGAGATAACCGAACATGTCACGCACGGCGCCTGTGGAGGACAGGATCACATCCATGACCTCGGGAGTGATCGCCAGTTCGCCATTGCGTAACTTGTCGAAGAGGTTCTCCGTCAGGTGGCACAGGGTGACCAGCTCCACGGCATTCAGGAAGCCCGCCCCCCCTTTGATCGTGTGAAAGCCGCGAAAGATGTCATTGAGCAGCCCCTTGTCATTGGGTGCCCGCTCAAGATCCACCAGCTTGTTGTCCACACCTGAGAGGAGATCCCCCGCTTCCACGAGGAAGTCCTGCAACAGGTCGTCCATTCCGGAAAAATCGCTCATTGCATTCGCTCCTTGCGGGCTACCCCGCTTCAGCCTGGATCAGAAGCCCAGGCTCTCCAGCAGGTCATCCACCTGCTCCTGGCTGGAAACCACGTCGTCCCGGCCCACGGCGTTGATCACCGGACCGTTCATCAATGTTTCCGAGGCCGCGGCCTTGCGTTCAGCGGGCATTGCCTCAATCAGAACCTGCAGTAGCTGTTGCTCCAGCCCCTGGGCCAGGTCCACGACTTTCTTGATGACCTGTCCGGTGAGATCCTGGAAATCCTGTGCCATCATGATTTCCATCAATTGGGCACCGGTCTCCCGACTGCCGGTGACCACATGGCCGAGGAAGTCACGGGTTTCACCCGCCAGGACACGAAACTCGTCCGGCGACATTTGCTGGGCATAGAGACGATCCCAGCGCGCCTTCAGGGCTGCGGCATTACTCTCAGTCCTGTCCTGGATGGGTTTGGCAATATCGGTGGCATTCAGCACTTTGCTGGCAGCCTGCTCCGTCATCTCGGCGATATAGGTCAGACGCTGTCGGGCGTCGGGGATGGCGTGGGCCGCTTCCTGCAGACTGCGGTCGTATCCAAGCTCCCGCAGGGTGTCATGGAGCTGACGCGTCATGACCCCGATGCGATTGAAGACCTTGTCGCGACTGTCGTCCGGTTCATCCTCGCCACCGCCAGCCTGCTCGCTGACCGAGTACTCGTCGGCCACCGAGTCGAAGAGGGCCTGGAGTTCGTCGTCGTCACCGCCGGCCGATACGGCTGGCGACACCACTTCGAGATGGCGCGGGGGTGCGATGGGCGCAACCGTCCCGCCAGCGATGCTGTCAAACAGGGATTGCAGATCGTCGCTATCGCCCGATTCATCAAATTTGAGACGCTTTGCCATGATGGAGCTCCGTCTGATCGGCTGCCTCAAGCAGCTTTCTGACCCATCTTCTCGAAGATCTTCTCGAGCTTCTCGGACAGGGTGGCAGCCGTGAAGGGCTTGACGATGTAACCACTGGCACCGGCCTGGGCCGCCGCAATGATGTTCTCCTTCTTGGCCTCAGCGGTGATCATCAATACCGGAAGGTGCTTGAGGGATGGCGTTGCCCGGATGTTCTGGAGCAGGGTGAGGCCATCCATGTTGGGCATGTTCCAGTCCGTGACGACAAAGTCGAACGGCAGGGAGTTGAGCTTCTGCAGCGCAATCTGACCGTCCTCGGCTTCATCGACATTAGTGAAGCCCAGTTCCTTGAGCAGGTTGCGGACAATGCGCCGCATGGTCGAAAAGTCATCGACAACGAGAAATTTCATCTTTGGATCCGCCATTTTGTTGATCTCCGTTCAATCCCTGTATGCCCGCATCAGGAGGGGGCGCAAGGTATCTGCCAAGACATCGGCATCGAACTTGGCGACATAGGAATCGACGCCGACGCTCTTGCCCATCGCCCGGTTGGCTTCAGACGACAGGGATGAATGCATGACCACGGGAATGCCTTCAAAGCGACTGTCCGCCTTGATATTGCGGGTGAGCACATAGCCATCCATCTCGGGCATTTCCGCATCCACCAGAATGAGGTTGAGTTCATCGCGCAAACTGACGCCGCGCTGCTGGGCATGATTGGCCATGCCCTCAAGACGGGTCCAGGCCTCCAGCCCGTTGAGGGCATGCTTGTGACGCACGCCGAGCTTATCGAGGGTTTCGGCGATCTTCTTTCGGGCCACGGCCGAATCATCGACAAAAAACAGATTCACGTCGTGGGCGCCCTCCAACGGACTGATCTGTCCGACCACCGCCTCGCCGAAGGTGCTGGCCAGGATGGTCTCCACATCCAGAATGGAAACCAGCTTGCCGTCCTGGAGCTCGGTAATCGCCGTGATGAAGTGGTGCCCACCCGACGTGACGTTGTCCGGTGCCCGGACCTTGTCCCATTCGACGCGGATGATGCGGTCCACCTCGTGCACCAGGAAGCCAAGGGTGCGCTTGCTGTATTCGGTCACCATCATGGATCCCCCCAAGGGGTCACCGGACACCGCGATGCCCATGACCTTGGCCAGCGCAAGGACAGGAATGACGTTCCCACGCAAGGAAATCAGACCTTCCACACCGGCAGGCATGTTGGGCGCCTTGGTGATGAAGGGTGTGCGCGACACTTCGCGAACCTTGAAAACGTTGATCCCGAAGATCTCCTGGGTGCCCAGGGAGAACAGCAGGATCTCCATGCGGTTCGATCCCGCAAGCTTGGTGCGGGCATCCACTGCCTCAAGCAGTCCACGATCGACACGATCCATGTTCATGATGCTCCTCTGTGTTCAGACGGCCTTGGCCAGGTTCGCCCGCTGGGAAATCAGGCGGCGCAGCACTTCGGCCAGGCGTTGGGGTTCGAACTTCGCCACATACTCGTCCACGCCGACCGAGCGACCCAGCTGCTGATTGGACATGCCGGACAGGGACGAATGCATGATCACCGGCACCCCTTCGAAACGCGGGTCGGATTTGATCCTCTTGGTGAGGATATAGCCGTCCATTTCGGGCATTTCCACATCGGTCAGCACCAGCGCCACCAGATCCTTGACCTTGCGACCCGAGGCAGCAGCGTAGGACGCCAGTTTCTCAAGCTCATCCCAGGCTGCACGGCCATTGACCGTTCCAACATAGCGCACGCCCAGCACGTCCAGGGTGCGCTCTATCTGCTTGCGGGCTACCGAGGAGTCATCGGCAAAGTAAACCGTGACAGGACTCTCCACCTCGATCGGCTCGATACCTTTGAACAGGAACTCGTCGTCATAGCGGGTCGTCTCGGACAACACCTTCTCGACATCAAGAAGCATCACCAGTTTCGGCCCGGGCAATTCGGTCACTGCAGTGACAAGGCCGCCCAGGTTGGCCGTCAACATGTCGGGAGGAACCCGCATCTGGGACCAATCCAGGCGCAGGATGGTATCGACAGCCTCCACGAGGAAGCCCTGGGTGTGGCCGTTGTACTCGGTCACGATCATGATGTCCCGCGGATTGTCGGTACTCATACCGGCATACTTCGCCAGGTCGACGACCGGAACCAGGACGCCACGCAGGCTGACCATTCCCTCAACGGATGACGGCATCTCCGGCGCCGCGGTGATGGGCGGCGTCCTCATCACCTCGCGAACCTTGAAGACGTTGATCCCGAAGGTTTCACGTCGCCCGGTGCGGGGGTCCATGCCCAGGGTGAACAGCAGGATCTCCAGTTTGTTGGTCCCTGCAAGCCGGGTTCGCGCGTCAATGTTCTTGAGAAGTTCGGACATGCTCAGTCTCCGTCTCAGACCCCTGCCGACCCAATGGCGCAAGCTCTGATCTGCAAGCAATATCGGCGGGGGGCGAGCATTCTTGAGGCTTCGCTTTCTCTGATGAAGTGCACCACTTCGCCAAAAAAAGACCCGCCTTGCGGCGGGCCAAACACTCTCACTGAACCTGCTTGGATAGCCTTTGGATCAGGCCCGGTATCCGATACGGAATCCGCCCCAGTGGCGCCCATTGACGTAAACCGGCGCGGAAATGTCATGCATGATTTCGCCGGTATCGCGGCGATAGGTCTGGATGAGGAAGGGCATCTCATGCTTGCCACACTGCTTGCCTACCGGATCATCGAATACCCGCTTGCTGCGGTTCCCGACAAAGTCCTTGTCGTAGTCACCCGTCAGTGGCTGGGAGAAACGCTTGTTGTGCGTGGGCACATAGCCGTTTTGATCGGTCCCGATGGCATAGACAACCTCTGGATTCGAATCCAGCAGCCGCTCCTGGAGTACGGGAAAGATCCGGTCGGTCAGGCTGTCGAAACGAGAGCTGTATTTCTGAGGGCGGGTGTTCGGGATGGGCCGGTAGGCATCGTCGAACAGATCGGCCTCGCTCAACTGCCCACCCGCAATGGCCTGCTCAAGCAGCATGCCCATCTGGCGTGCCCCGTCCCTCACGATGTCCGGCATCTTCTTGTGCACGGTCATGGCGAGTTCCCCCGCAGCACCGAGCTTGAACACCCGGCTGATCTCCTTGAGGTTGACCGCCAGGCCACTGAGGCTGGTGGCCTCACTCAGGGTTTCCTTCGCACCGGCTGAGTTGCGACCGACCATATCCATGATCTGGCGAACATGACCCACGATCTGGTCCGCCTCACGGCTATGGGTGTTGATCGCTGCCGCAATGGCATCAACCTTCTCCATGGTCTGGCGCGCCCCTTCGTTGATCTGCTGCAGTGATCCGGCCGCCTTCTGGGCCAGCTCGGCCCCGGCATGGGCCTGGGCGCTACCTGCGTCGATGGAAGCAATGGCGCTGCGGGTTTCCATCTGGATGGCCGAAATCATCATCCCGATCTCGGTCGTCGCTGCGGAAGTACGCTCGGCGAGCTTGCGCACTTCGTCAGCCACGACGGCAAAGCCGCGTCCCTGCTCACCGGCCCTGGCGGCCTCGATCGCCGCGTTGAGCGCCAGCAGGTTCGTCTGATCGGCAATCTCGCGAATGACTTTCACGATGCCACTGATCGCCTCGGAACGTTCGCCCAGGGCAGAAATCACCTTTGCAGAACTTTCCACCGACCGGGCAATCTGCTCAATCTCGCGGGACGCGCTGGTGACGACCTCAGCACCTTTCACCGACAGATCCCGCGCCACCTGGGCGTTGGCAGCCGTCTGGCTGGCGTGCTCCGCAACCACATTCACGCCATGGGTCATCTGCTCAATGGCTGCCACCATGCACTCGGCAGCGCCCTGTTGGTTGCTTGAACCGTCAGCCACCTGGCCTGCGTGACCAGACAAGAGATCCGCCGCCTCGTGCACCCGCTGCGCATCGAATATGACCTTGCCCACGATGCCCTGGAAGCTGCTGATCAGCTCATTGAACACCGCTTCGACCTCACCCACCTGACCTGCCGACACGCTTACCCTGCGGGACAGATCCCCATCCTTGTGCATGGCCCGAATGGTGTCCCGCAATTCGGCCAGGGGATGAATGAAGATGACCCGTGCCGACACCAGTAGCAACACGCCTACGGTGACGCCAAGAGCGATACAGACACCGATGAACCCCGGAGACAAGGCCAGACCAAAGGCGAAACCCGCGCCCACAGCCCCGCCCCCTGCCACCAGTCCGGCCACCAAGGAAATGATAGGAACTTGCATAATTGTCGGCCACCCCAGCTCATCAAGAAAAGGAAGCGGGCCATTTGCCCGCCCTCTGGAGCCGGCGGATAGCGCATCGCCGACACCTCTTCCTCGACCCTGCATTGCGCAGACGTCAAAGGCTTCGAGGCGTTTATCGGCGCTGCCTAGCTGAACTTAAGTGCCCCGCACATGCCGGACGAAGCACTATTTCACACATCACGGCAAGCGCTCAGCGAGCCGAAAAAGCACATCGACCCGATTTCCAACACCGCTGTAGCGCACTTCCTCGCAGACCCTCAACAAAAGGGGTATGCCTCGACCATGTCCCTTGAGAATGTCTTCGCTTGAGGGTTCCCCCCCGGCGAAACGGATCTGCTCCTCGTGATCAAAGCCCGGGCCCGTGTCGGCGCAGCTGATGTGCAGAACGGGGGGCTGTCCATCTCCCTGACGCAGGGACAGCTCAAACTCCACGGCCCCCATCTCCAGCCGCGCGAGACGCCGGGCCCGTTCGTCAAGAAAGACGTCCATGCCCTCGGCCCCCACCTTGAGAGACGAGGGCAGACGCAGGAGGCCGTGGTCAAGGGCGTTGTTGAAAAGCTCGGATAACACGAGGAAGAGACGCCCCGCAAACGGCCGCACCCCCTCGAACTGCTCAATGGCACCAAGTACGAGGGGAACCGCATCAAGACGCTTCAGATCGGCAGCACCAAGGCGAAGCACAAGACGCCAGTCACTGGCCGTCGGTGCGGCCGGGAAATCTGCCGAACTGACGGCGGGAACGGGCTGCGGCGTATCGGTAAGTGCGATCTGGGCGATCGATATGTCATCCCGCGGCGGATTCCCACCAGTCAGATCGTGCACGATCTCCGTGAGTCGTGGCAAACGCAGATCGGCGCCCAATCCCTGAAGTGCCGCGCCCAGACCATCCACGCCCAGCGCTTGGCCAGCAGCGTCCTCAAGCTCAATCAGGCCATCGGAAAACAGCAGCAGATGGTCATGGGGATTGACCACATGGGAATCGACGGTTCCATCGAACTCGTCATCATCCACGACGCCTAGGGGGAAGTGGTGCCGATTGAAGTGCAGGCGGACGCCACCGTCCGGCCTGACCAGCAGGGGCCCGGGATTGCCGCCATTCCAGACCGTCATGTAACGCTCCCGGAAGTTGACAGCGACCAGAGTGGCGGCGATGAAGCGGTCGACCGGCAGAAGCGCTCGCACCTTGCTGTTGATCTCCCGGGCAATGGCATCAATGCCGAAACCACGCTCGGTCATGCGATAGAACGGGGCCGTGACGGGAAGCACGTTGAGCGACGCCGCCAAGCCGTGACCCGCGCCATCGGCAAGCAAGACGTGCAGCACGTTTCCAGGGGTGCGCGCGGCAGCGATGAGATCACCGCTGAACTCCGCGGCAGAGGCAATCCAGTGTGATACGGCCGGATCTCCCAATGCCTCCCGATTGATCAGGCGCTCCATCACGAAGCGGGCAAGGCGCTGTTCTTCTTCTTGAAGACTACGATAGCGGGCCAGCTCCCGGTTCCGGGCCTCGGCCTGCCGCTGCATGGCTTTCAAACGCAGAATCACGCCGAGCTTGGCGTGCAGCATCTCGCGCGACGCCGGCTTGCACAGATAGGCATCGGCGCCAGCCTCAAGGGCGCGCATCTGCGTCGCCTCATCGAGACTGCCGGTAAATACGAGGCTGGGAATCCAGCTACCGTCGGTACGGGCACGAACCGTCTGCAGCAGCTCGATACCGTCCATGCCCGGCAGGCCAACGTCCGTCATGAGGACGTCAGGATAGGCCTCGGCGATATGCTCAAGGGCCTCGGTGGCGGTGCTCACCCCGGCAACACGATGCCCCAGCGACAGAAGATCCCGCCGGATCAGGTAGAGATCGTCAGGATTGTCGTCAACAACGAGGATGAAAAGGGATTCAGCGTCGTTCTCAAACACCGTCAGACGATCGGGAAAAGCTTGCCAAAGTTGGCGATATCAAGAACCTGCCGAACACTACCCTTGGCGTTGGCAAGACAAACGGTCTTTCCCGAGCTCTTGGCCTTGTCCCGCAGCATCAACAACATGCCAAGAGCCGAACTGTCCAGATAGGCTACATTGCCAAGATCCACCGCCACCTCGGTTGTGCCCGGACTCCCCAGGGCACGGTCTACCGCATCGCGAAACTCCCGATGCGAATTGAAATCGAATCGTCCGGAAAGTTGAATCCTGGCCTGACTCTGCTGGGTGCTGACGCTTGTATCCATTCTATTGCCTCTGTTCTTTCACTGACTAAAGCGACACTACCGAAATCGACTGGCCAAAATGCAGGCCTTAGACCCTGATGCCACGTTTCTCTGTCATCCGCAGACGGCTCAGCACACGCTGCCCGACCTCACGCAGAGATCCAACCTCATCAAGGGCGCCAATGGCAGCGGCTTCCCGCGGCATGCCGTACACCACGCACGACTCCTGATCCTGACCAATCGTCCAGGCGCCCGCCTGACGCATCGCCAGCAATCCCTGAGCCCCATCCTTGCCCATCCCTGTAAGGATCACCCCTACACCATTTGCACCCACCTGACTCGCAGCCGAATGGAAAAGCACATCCACCGCGGGGCGATGCCGATTCACCGGTTCTGACTGGGCCAGCTCACACTGATAGCCTCCTGCCACACGCCGGACCGATAGATGGGAATGCCCGGGAGCCAGGTAGGCGGTCCCGGGTACAACCCGCTCACCGTGTTCGGCTTCCTTCACGCGCAAGCGACACAAGCCATCAAGACGTTTTGCAAAGGACGCCGTAAACATCTCGGGCATGTGCTGCACCAGCAAGATCCCGGGCATTTGTTCCGGCATGGAACATAGCACTTCCTTGATCGCCTCGGTGCCTCCGGTCGACGCACCAATCAGCACGAGACGCTCATGCAGGACACGTTCAGAGAGCCCTCCCGACGCACCACCGATTGCCGCGAAAGGCTCACGCAGCAAGGGTTTCAGGGGGTCGGGCGCGGGCCTCTGAACCCTCGGTCGAGCACCGAAGGCGCATCGCACCTTGTCACAAATTTCTACACGATAGGCTTCGATCCCGGCGCGGGAATCAAGCCGGGGCTTGGGCACAAAATCGACTGCACCGAGTTCAAGTGCCTGTAGCGTAGCCTCGGAACCACGCTGGGTCAGACTCGATATCATCACAACAGGCATGGGCCGAAGCCGCATCAAACGCGCAAGGAAGTCCAGACCATCCATCTTCGGCATCTCGATGTCCAGGGTAAGGACATCCGGATTGAGCGTCTTGATCAGATCCCTGGCCACGATGGGATCCGGGGCAACCCCCACCACTTCAAGGTCGGGAGCTGAATTGATCACTTCGCTCAAGATGCCGCGCATCAGCGCCGAGTCATCAACAATAAGTACTTTGATGGCCATTCATTTATCCCAACTCTGTGCTAACCGAAATTCGTCATCCAAATAGTTCGACGTCACCTTGGACATTGTCGCGTCGAAGCCTGGCTTCATATTCACGCTCTCGGGCGATGAGCGTGTCATTCTTCACGCGCACCAGCTTCTTCATCATCACGCGCCCACTGACTGGAAAGAAATAGACCTTGCGCGGATAGATATCGAGAAGATCCTGAGCCACAATGGGTATGCGCTCGGTATGAAGATAATCGAGCACAAAGTCAACGTTCTTTTCCCCTACCTGAGCCTGGCTCAGACTCGCCAGCACCTTGCCACCGCCAAAGACCTTGGCCTCCAGATTGCTGCGCCGCGCCCCCAGTTTGAGCAGGTGATTCAGCAGAACCTCCATGGCATAGGCACCGTAGCGTGCCGATGACGACAATACGCCGGGCTCACCACCATTCTGCGGCAGCATGAAATGGTTCATTCCACCCAGGCCCTTGTCCCGGTCACGGACGCATGCCGTCACGCAGGAGCCCAATACCGTTACAAGCACGATATCGGAGGTGGTCACGAAATACTCCCCGGGTAACACCTTGACCGCGTCACACCCGAACGTACGATCAAAGTAGCGGTTGGTGGCCAGATGTTCGACATAACCAGCTTCAGCGTGCACGGGCTGGCGTCCTTTCGTACACCGTCCGCCCCATGGAACGGAACAGGTCGGCAGCATGCAGGAAGCTCTCGGAATGCCCCGCAAAGAGCAACCCATCGGGCTTGAGAAGCGGCACGAATCGCTCAAGGATGGCGTGCTGGGTCGGTTTGTCGAAGTAGATCATCACGTTGCGGCAGAACATGGCATCAAAGGGGCCTTGCAAGGCCCAACTCTTGTCGAGCAGATTGATGCGCTTGAACTCGATAAGACGTTGCAGATCGGGACGGACCCGCACCAGCCCTTCCTGAGTTCCTGTTCCCCTCAGAAAGAAGCGCTGCATGCGCTCCCGGGACAGGCGCTCCACACGATCAGCCCCATAGACGCCCTTTTGTGCCGTGGCGAGTACGTTCGTATCAATATCGGTCGCCACGATCTGTACCGGGGGGGCAAGCGTGTTAAAGGCCTCACACGCCGTGATGGCCAGACTGTAGGGCTCCTCGCCTGTGGAGGCGGCACTGCACCAGATCCTGAACGGGGCCTTCGAAAGATGCTTCTTCAGGCGCTCCGCAAGAATGTCGAAGTGATGAGCTTCCCGAAAGAACGACGTGAGGTTGGTGGTGAGACTATTGACGAAGGTCTCCCACTCCTCGGGCTCCCTTTGGGCACGATCAAGGTACTCGGCAAAAGTCCGGTCGCCTCGGGCCCGCAGGCGCCGGGCAAGCCGGCTATAGACCATGTCCTGCTTGATCGGAGAGAGGGAGATTCCCGCGTGCTGATAGATAAGCGCCCGGACGCGCTCGAAATCCGCATTGGAAAAGGCGAACTCACGCTCCGGCGCAGCGATCGAGGGTCGGGCAGAGACCGGCGCAGCCTGCCCGGTCACGGAAGGGCGACCCCCCGTTTTGACGCCCGGTGATACCCGGGGAAAAAGTGGCGGCTTTTCAGACATGCTGGGGCCTCACTCAGAACTCTTCCCACTCATCATCGACCTCGCTCCCGCCCCCCGCCCTGCGTACCTTGGGGACAGGAACAGCAGCACGTGCTCCCCCTGCCCTGGCGGCTCTCTCGGGCAGACGGGCGACGTTGTCAGGCACCGGCATTACCTGCGCGGCGGCGGGGTCGACAGCCTTAAGCTGAAACATCGCTACCGAACGAACAAGACTGCGTGCCTGCTCCTCCAGGCTCTCGGCGGCGGCGGCGGCCTCCTCCACCAGGGCCGCGTTCTGCTGGGT
>ERZ724527.373-NODE-373-length-22834-cov-7.162474_pt1 | contig 22834 bp, 18 predicted proteins | sample MGYA00376060_ERZ724527 | MGnify/ENA primary metagenome ERZ724527 (study PRJEB28724, sample SAMN07190886) | activated sludge metagenome | isolation source: activated sludge of sewage treatment plant in Hong Hong | place: USA: Christiansburg, Virginia | collected...
TAATGGCCAGTTTGAGTTTATAAAAACAAAAAGCCTCTTATTTTCAAAGAGGCTTTTTTGGAAAAAACATAATATACTATTTACTCACAATTACTTTTTGTTTAATTGTTTTACCAACTAAGAAATATATACCATTTGAAAAATGATTGACTTTATAAGAGAAATTATTTTGTTGAGTTAATTCAACCGTTTCAACTACTTGACCTAACTCGTTAGTTACATTTATAACATCTGCTATATGAGATTGAATTGTAAACTCCCCATTATTAGGATTTGGAAATACTAACACTGAATTTGAATTAGCAGTTAATTGCTGTATTCCTGTACAAATATTAACTGAAATTGAAACTGTCGCTGTATTGATGCAACCATTAGCATCAACTCCAGTTACGGTATATGAATCTGATGCAGCAGCAATAAATGGTGTTGCGTCTAAAACACTCCCTGTCCATGTATACGTTGATGCACCTCCGCCAGTTAAAACAAGATTATCGCCAAGACAAGCTAAAGTGCTTGTACTATTAGCTGTAACAATTGGTAAATTATTTACAGTAACTAATAGTGGTGCAGAATTAACGCAACCATTTAAATCTGTTCCAGAAACTGTATAAGAAGCAGTAGTAGACGGAGTAAATGAAACCCCATCAATAACCCCATTTGTCCAAGTATAAGTTGAAGCTCCTGCTCCAGTTAATGTAACATTAGATCCAATACAAACAGACGAAGTTGTAGCATTTGCAATTACAACAGGCAAAGCATTAACTGTCACAGAATAAGTCGTAGTATTAGTGCAGTTATTTGCATCCTTACCTATAACAGAGTAATTTGTAGACGATAATGGAGTAACACCAATTGTTGGAACCAAGAATCCTGCGCTCCATGTATAAGTATTGGCGCCACTAGCAGTTAAAGTTGTTGAATTACCTGCGCATAATACATTATTACCAGTAACGGTTAATGTTGGTAACGGATTTACAGTAATTGTTTTCACCGCAGAGTTTGTGCAAGTATTTACAGCCGTTCCGATTAAACTGTAGGTAGTAGTTACCGAAGGCGATACTAAAGTTGAAAAAGTAGTAGCTCCAGTGCTCCAAGTATATCCATTGGTAATTCCACCGGCTCCCGATAAATTTACCGAAGCGCCAGCACATATAACACTTGGCGTAGATACTATACTAATATTAGGTTTTGCATTTACAGATATGAATGCAGATGTTGAATTTGTGCAAGTATTAGCAGCCGAACCCGTTACTGAATAAGACATATTTGTGGTTGGAGAAACCACCGCTGTTGTACCTACAATGTTTCCTGGTTGCCAAGTATAAGTGCTTGCGCCTGCACCTGTTAATGTGATATTTGTTCCAGCGCAGTGAGTGGCAGGAACAATGATACTAACGGTTGGATTTGCAAGGGGTGATACAACAAACGTTTGTGTTTTTGTACAACCTTGCAAATCTTTAGCTGTTAAGGAATAATTAAAAGAAGCGCTTGGGAAAGCAGTAACCGTTGGTCCGTAAGCAGCACCTATAACGTTTGATGTCCAGGTATAAGAATTGGCTCCACTGGCAGTTAACACTGAAGTACTTCCTAAACATACAGAAAAGTTACCAGTAATAGTTGCAGTAACTTGTTGCACAGTTACTAAAGCTGTTTGTGTTTTCACACATCCTGTTGAAGTTGTTCTTCCTGTTACTGTATAAACAAAAGATGAAGCTGGAGCCGCTAAAATACTAGTAGCGGTAGAACCAGTATTCCAAGTATAAGTATTTGCGCCCGATGCAGTTAAAAATAATCCTGAACCAGCGCAGACTGAACCCGAACCGGCAATAGCAACTGCAGGTAATGCAATAGTTGTTAATGTTTTAGTTTTAGTACTGATGCAACCAAATGCATCAGTACCAGTAACCGTGTATATAGTTGTAGATGTTGGTGCCACAGATATCGTGTTTGTAACTTGAGAAGTACTCCATGTATAAGTTGAAGCTCCTGATGCGGTTAAGGTTGCTGACGAATTGGAACATACTGTGTTCGTTCCTGCAATAGTAATCGTAGGCTGAGTTGCCGTAACTACTACAGGTGTTCTTAAACTTTGAGCACATAAACTATCTTGCACATAATAAGTTACACTAGAAGTTAAAGTAGGTGTAACATATACGCTTCCATTTCCTAAATATGTGCCTCCAGTAGCTCCAGAATACCAACCTAAATTTGCAGTTCCAGTAGCTGTTAAAGTTCCTGAACTTCCAACACATATTGTTTGTGATGCTGCCGATGGAGATGCAGGAGCAAGACAAACATCTATTTTCCATAAATCACTTCTTTCACCTCCAACAACAGATCCACCATAAAGCCAAAATGCTCCTGCGTTATCTGTCCATGAACTTGATTTATATCTGCCACCAGGAGTATTAGTTGCCGATGAAACACCTTGTGTTCCGTACACAGCAACCTGACCAATTGAATTAGCACCAGATGTCCAAACCCAAGTATTATTTAAAGCATTATACATCCATAAATCATTTAAGGCTCCATTACCAGCTACAGAACCAGCGCCATAACCACCGTACAACCAAAAATTATTTTGAGAATCTACCCAACTAGTCATGTTCATTCGACCACCGGGGTAGTTAGATGCAGAAGGAAATCCCTTTGATCCATATACTCCTACTGATCCGCCAAAACTCGTTCCACTCATCCATGTCCATTGATTATTTGCAAAACTATACTTCCACAAATCACACAACATTCCTACACCAATTGATGCAGGAATACCATTTCCACCATATATCCAAAGGTCACCATTACTATCTTTAAAACCTTTAGCTCCAGATCTTCCACCTGGTACATTAGAAGGCCCTGAAGTTCCTTTAGTACCATAAGTGCCAACACTATTAATTGCATTACCGCCAGAAACCCAAGTCCATTGATTTGTTAGTACATTATATTTCCATAAATCGTTCAACAAACCACCCGATCCCGTCGTAGCTAATCCATTTCCTCCATGTAACCACAAGTTTCCAGAATTATCAATCCATGTTACAGCATCATATCTTCCTCCAGGAATAGTTGATGCGGTAGGAACACCTTTCGTACCATAAGTACCAACTTGATTTATTGCATTCGAACCAGACATCCACGTCCACTCATTTGTAGTTACATCAAACTTCCACAAATCATTTAAATAACCAGTAGTTGCCGTTGTTGCACGTCCATTCCCACCAAATAACCAAAGGTTTCCAGAATTATCTATCCAAGTAGCACTTGAATATCTTGAACCAGGAGTAGTCGTCGCCGAACTAATACCTTTAGTACCATATGCTCCAATTTGATTTATTGTGCTGGGACCTTTCATCCAAGTCCATTCATTCAGACTAACATTGTATTTCCATAAATCATTTAATTGTCCTGCAGCTCCAGAAACAGCATAACCTGTTCCACCGAACATCCACAATGAACCTGTATTATTTGTCCATGATACATGATCACTTCTAAAACCGGGCAAATTTGTTGCATTTGAAACTCCTTGGGTGCCATATACACCATACTGATAATTAGCTGATGAACCTTTTATCCATGCAAATTGCGCAGATTGCGATTTTGCTTGAAATAAATTAATAACTGCAATAAATAATAATAGTTTTTTCATGTAATTTAAATTTTACACGAAAATCACTAATTAATTGATTTTGGAAGATCTGAAGTTCACGAACCGTAAAATTTATTTCATGAACTGCAATTAGATAGAAACACGAAGTTCCTTTAAAAGAGTTTCAAACTCTTGTTTTCTGTCGCGAGAAATATTAATTGAAGTTCCATTATCCATGAGGATAGCATTCTCGCTACGGCTGTATTTTTTAATGAAATTGACATTAATAAAGTATGAACGATGTGTCCTAAAAAAGAAAGAACGATTAGATAAAATATCTTCGTAAAATTTCAATTTTTTACTCACCAAAATCTTTTGTCCGTCTTTTAAATAAAAGGTTGTGTAAGCACCATCAGCCTCTAATAAAACAATATCTGCAACTTCAACAAAGGTAAGGCCGTTGCTCATAGAGAGTGCTATTTTACGAATATCATCACCCTTATAAGATTCTTTAAGCAACTCTATTTGCTCCTGCATTTGAGAGTGCAGTTTTTTTTGTTTCAGTTTTTCAACGGAATTTTTTAATTGATCAATATCAATTGGTTTCAAAATATAATCAACGGCCGAAATTTCGAAAGCTTTGATGGCATATTCGCTGTAAGCTGTTACAAAAATAATATCGAAATCAATTTCTCTAAAAAAGCCTAATAATTCAAAACCATTATAATCGGGCATTTCTATATCTAGGAATACAACATCTGGCTTATGTTTATTAATTGCTAAAACACCATCAGGAACATTAGAGCAAGTTGCTAAAACATTTATTTCGGGGCAATAATTTAATAACAATGAAGAAAGAGTATTTCTGGCTCTTTCTTCATCATCAATAATTATGGCATTAATTGTATTCACCTATTATAACAAAATTAAACTATTTTTTTGAACCTGAAGAAAGTTTAATTGTTTTGTCCTTAATCATTTGATCTGAAATCGTAAATAAGGTACCTCTTAATGTTGTAGAATTTTTTTCGCACCAAGATACTTTTTCACCTAATTTACATGTAAATGTGTGAGAGGCATTAGGAGCAATAGTGTACACCATTGGGTCCATATCTTTTTTAACATACATATCTTTTCCCATGTCGTTAAACACAGTAACATAATTAGATGTCGCACTTTTATCATCCGTTTTTTTGACACTATTGCTGCCAGTTGTCGTTTCTTTAGGAGGCAAAGTAGCATAAATTGCTTTGATTTTAGTAAAAAATTCTTTAGCATCCGCATCTTTATCAAAAAACAATTCCAATCCTTGTTTTCTGTACAGTCCAAACTTTTTTAACCCACAAAGCATTTCCTCATACCAATCTAATTGTTGGTTACCAAAAGCATACAAGGAAACAACGCTAATTGTTCTTTCCTCAACTTTTTTAGGATAAAATGCTCTTTGAACCATCATATCAGTAAACAAAACGTCGCCAATAAAAAAATGAAATTTTTGAATCATATATAATGATTCGTCTGGATTTGTTTTGATACTTTTATAAATAATAGAATCCTGGCGGATTGCTACAAATGCACTTAACCCTTTGCCGCTAGATTCTTTATAATCGACTATTTTTTTTCCTTCAGCCACAATTTTTTTCCTTCACATTCAAAAGTTTGAGCATGAATGTTTGAGGAATTTATTATAGCAGATAAACATAATACCGTTGTTGCTAATGTTTTAATTTTGATCATAAGATTTGTTTTATAGATTATGAAACAAACCTATGTCATATATAAAACATATATTAGCATGAATGCATGAACTGTATGAATTAATTCATCAACCGTTAAACAGGAATAGAAATAATGACTTTTGTTCCTAATGGTTTCCCATCTTCATACAAATCAATAATTTCAAAACTATAATGCTTATCATTAAATGAATTCAATAAATCCATACGCTTGTCGGTTGCTTCTGTAGCAAACGATTGATGAGTCTTACTATTCCTTGCCTTTATTTCTTCTGATTTCTTTCTCCCCACTCCATTATCTGTGATTTCACAAATCAAAACATCATGCATCAACTTAAACTCCATAAATAAATTTTTATTTCCTTTCTTATGCAACAATCCATGTTTTAATGCATTTTCAATAAAAGGCTGAATAATCATAGGAGGTAAAAGCAAATGATCAACATCTATTTCATCGTCGACTTTAATTATAAATTTAAACTCATCGCCAAAACGTAACTTTTCTAATTCTAAATAAGTATCTAACAATTTAATTTCACGAAACAATGGAACTTCGTCTTTACCCGACATATCAAGTATCTCCCTCATTAGCAAACTAAATTTATTTAAATAGTAATTAGAATTTTTAATATCGTGTTTTAATATTAAATCTTGTAAAGAATTTAAAGTATTAAATAAGAAATGTGGATTCATTTGAGATTTTAAAGCCGTTAGCTGAGATGCAGTGACTTTGTTTCTTAACTCAGCTCTTCTAGTAATAAAACGGATTCGAATCATGAATAAAATAGCAACCACACCCGAACCCAAAAGCACCATTAAAGCGTAAAACCACCAGCGTTGCCAAAACGGACTCTTGATGATGAATTTCACTTGTTCTGTTTTTAAACTTTCTAAACCATCTTCATTAACGGCTCTAATTTCAAAAATAAATTCGCCACTCGGTAAAGAAGCATATTGTATGTGATTATTGATACCTGAATTATAATGCCAAGTTGCATCTAACCCTAATAAACGATACTTGTATTTAAAATTCCCTCTTGCCCTCAAACAGGCAGTATTAAAATCAATATCTATATTATTTTCATTATAATTTAAATTCAATAACTTATCATCTTTCTTAATCAATAATTGATTTACAAATACAGATGTAATTTCAATATTTGGGTAAACTGTATTTTTTGTGATTTGAGATGGTAATTTCAATAACCCCTTATTTGTTCCCAAAATTAGAGTTTCATTTATATATTCAATATCATTTATTTCTTTTGATACGATTCCATCTGAATAATCAAAAAATTCAGATTGCTGCGTTTTACAATTAATCTTAGTCAGCCCTTGCTCCGTTGCTACAAAAACAGTTTCTCCGACTATTTTAAAACTTTTAACACCATCGCCATGTAACAAATTTTCATGGTTGTAGTGTTTCCAAATTTTCTCTTTTTGTAAAACATACAATCCTTCGTTTACTGATCCTACCCATAATTGATCAAATAAAAAAATTAACTTATTAGCAAAAATAGACTTACCGCTTAATTTAATTTCGGATGTTTTTCCATTCGAATATTTAAATAATCCATCAATTGAAGCAAAATAAATCGTATTTGTTTTTTTATCAATTGTTAATGCTCTACAACCTCTAGTATGAAAAGCAATAGCTCGCCTATCTATATAACTACTTGGAATAGAATGGAATTTTGGAAAAACTCCAAACATACCAGATGTCACAAAAAACAAGGAATCACCTATCCAACAAAAATCTCTGAAATTATAGACCTCAAAAACAGTTTCCTTTTTTTGACCAAAAAACGATAATGGTCCATGCGCAACATACAATCCACCTCCCCATTCTTTCATTTTTTTCACGGTACGATAAGCAATTTCTTTTTGTTGTGAAAACAATTCAAATGTATTATTCTCGTTCAATTTGTATATTGAACCTGTGTAAGTCCCAACCAGCAATTCGTTTTTAGCTGTTTTTAATAAAGATGTAATATTATGGTCGGATAAATTAGAGCTTTGCTCATCGAATAAGCTTAACTCATAATTAGGAATCACATAAATTCCATTTTGCAAACTGCTTATCCATAAACTTCCTTCCTTATCTTGGTAAATACAGGAAATTTTATCGTTGTTAAAAAAGAATTTGCTTTCCTCATCTAATCTAAAATCCTTATTTAATTTTACAACTCCAGAAGAAGTGCACAACCAATGACGATTTAAATTATCTTTATAAACTTTATAAATCAAACCATCTTTTGTAAAAGGCAAGAATCTGTTTTTTTCAATCACCGATTCACCAACAACTAAAGAAATAATATACTCCCTTTTAATATTAATTTCAGTTAAAGCAATTAATGAATTACCATAAGAGTCAAGCGCAACGCGCTGCTGAACCGTAGTTGTTGAATCTAGAAATGAAATATCGTATTTCGAGCCTGATTTATAAATTACTCCGATACCATTTTTTTGAGATGTCACATAAATTTTTCCTTGAGTATTTACTTCAACTTCTTGCCAGCATATAGTATCTTTTGCATGATTTAACTTTGAAAATGAGGCCAATTTCTTTCCAATGAAATCATAACACTCAATTGTTTTAATGTTTGCAATCCAAATATGTTGTTCTTTATCAATCGCATATTGAGAATAAGAAGATATTTTATTAGATGCATCAATCACAAGAGTTAATGAATCCGCAGTTACTCTATATATCTGTCCGGAAAAATTTTGGCACCATAAATTTTTATCTTTATCAATTTTTAAGCCCGAAATACTTCTGCTATTTTGTTTTTTAGAACTATAAGATTTAAAACGAATTCCATCGTATCTATATAGTCCAGCGTCACAACCTATCCAAATATATCCAAAGTCGTCCTGAATAATTTGATACACTTCGCTGGAAGGCAACCCATTTTCTTCGTTTATTTTATAGTAATATGGAGTTTGCGATAAAGAAATATAAGTCTGACAACCAAATATCAGAGCAAGTAAAAATTTGAGAAATGTATATCTGAATAATTTATTCAAAATTTCAAAATGGATAATCTAAACGAATTTATAAAAAAAATTGAATAAATAGACCTTTAGAAGGTTAAACGATACTGAGGTATCACAAAAAATTTCAACTGGTAATCTGTTTTAATGGTTTGTGTATTCAAATCGTATTGTTGCTGAAATATATTATTGTGTTTAGTAACGTTTTGAATATCCACACTTATTTCATGCGTAAAACGTTTGGTATTTAATTTATACGAAGGTTTTACATCTATTCTAAAATAGGGGTCATACTGAGGATTGTACGCCTGCGTTCCATCTCTTACTTCATCCTGATAAGCAATAGAGGCAGGAATATCAATTGGCACATAACGTTTGCCGCCTGCGTAAGTCACCTTTACATCTAAGGCTAAAATATGTTTTTCTTTTATTTTAAATTCTTTTCCTGCCAAGGCATTAAACACATAGTTTCCATTAAAAGCTGTGTTTCTATAAACGCCATCGCTACCTGTATATTTACTTTCGAATAAAGAGGCAGTTACTAAAAAATAATAGCCTTTGCTATAAAATTTCTCTAAGGTCAATTCAATCCCATAATTTTCTCCTGTTCCATTGTTTACTAAGCTATCAACATTCGGACTATTAAAATCTGCGCCCAAATTTGCCGTACTAAAGTAATCTTGACGTGTTTTAACTGGCACTCGATACAAATATTGATAATACAGTTCTGTTTTAATACGCACACTATTAAATAAATTCACATCATACGCTAATACAGCATGTGCTGCTTTTGTGAAATCTAAATTGCGATTGGTTTCTTTTACTTGTCCGTTACCTAAATTAGCTGTTGCAAAATAAACATACAAAGGTTGCACCTGACTATGTAATCCTGCGCCAAAACTTAGAGATTGTTTTTTATTAATTTCATACTTTAAGCCTAAGCGTGGTTCAGGCGATTGAGCGCCATTTAGCAGCAAGTACTGATACGTAAATCCAATGTTTGCATAAAACTTTTCACTAAAGTTATGTTTCAATTGTATAAATCCACGAGTTAAGGCAGTTTGACCTTTATAGTTTCGTAATGTTACAAAGCCAGTTCCATAACTATCAATACTGTCTACAAATGTTGTATTATACAAATCGGCATAAATACCTGCGTTTAAGAAATTGCGAGAATTAAATTTCTTATTATAGGTAGTATTAATAGAATATCTTGTTGTATAAGATGTATTACGATATTCGGGTCTAATGGTTTCAGGAGTGGTACTTGTATCCACTCTATCAGCTAAAATATAGTTGTATTGACCAGATACGCCAATATTTGTTTTGATATAAGAACTGCTGCTCATTAAATAAGTATGTGAAATTCCGCCAGCACCGACATTTGATCTGAACAACATATTTCGCCCGCTATAACCATATAAGTTATTGTCTTTTGATTGCTGACTTTGCAACAACTCTGCATAACTTAAGCCGCCAATGCCCCAAATAGAAAACTTACCTAATTTTTTAGAAGGTAAATCTATTTTAAACGTTACATCCTGGTATTGCGGCACGGCACTACCAGTTCCAAAATCCAACCCTATGTATTTAAAAACAGAAAGTGTTGAGTAACGGTAATTAACCATAAAAGACGCGTTTTTCTTCTTCTTGCTAAATGGGCCCTCTGCTCCTAATTCGAATCCATTAAAACCAACCATGCCTAAAAATTCATATTTTTCATTGTTACCAGAACGCATTTTTAAATCAAACACGCCTGCTGTTGCATTACCATAATCTGCTGGAAAAGCGCCTGTCATAAAATCAGAATTATCTAAGGTATTATTATTTAAAATACTGATTGGTCCACCCGAAGAACCCATACTACCAAAATGACTAGGATTAGGGATATCCAAACCATTCAACCGCCATAAAATTCCTAAAGGAGAATTTCCCCTAACAATAATATCATTACGACTATCGTTGGCACCGCTTACTCCTGCAAAATTTGCTGCCATACGCGCTGGGTCGCCCCTACTACCAGCATAACGATTTGCTTCCTCGGTACTAAATATACGAGAACTAACCGTTGCCATTTTATTATTAGATTTAGTTTTATCAATTTCTGCGGAGATGATAACTTCTTGACCTTGCACGGCACTCTCTTCTAATTCAATATTTAAAACGGTTTCTTTTCCTGTAGTTAAAACAACTGTTTGAGATTTTTCTTTATAAGAAATTAAGGAAATTTTTAATTGCTTTCTACCTAACAACACATTATCAAAACGAAATTTTCCGTTTTCATCAGTAGTTGTTGCTTTTATTGGCTCTGAATTTAAAATACTGATAACAGCACCAGGCAATGGACTTTGCGTTTGCTTATCTAACACTGTTCCACGGATAGTTTGTGTTAATTCTTGTGAATATATATCACAAAAGAAAACAATAGATATTATAAAGAAAATGTGTTTCACAAATTACAGTTTAAGGAGTGCTAGATGATACAGGCAAAATTTTACCGTTATAATATAAATGTCCTTTTGCAGCAAAATCAAAAATATATTCTGCCATTTGTTTTGGAGATAACGGCGCTTGATAACCTGGGAAAGCTTCTGCTAACATTTCTGTTTGCACTGCACCAATAGCTAAACAATTAACGGAGATATTTTTTTCTTTTAATTCTTCAGCTAGACACTCAGTTAAACCAACCAAAGCTGCTTTTGATGAGCTGTACGCTGATAGCCCTGCAAATTTAGAACTACCCTGAAAGCCTCCCATGCTACTAATATTGACTATGTGAGCTTTTGACTTTTTTCCTAGTAATGACAATAACTGCTGTGTTAAATAATAAGGCGCAAATACATTTACCTTATAAACTTCCTCTAACTCATTATAAGAAATAGTCTCGTAAGGTTTGTTTACTAATGAACCTGCATTATGAATAATACAATCCATTTGCATTACTTCTTTTTTTATAAATGCAACAGCCTCATCCATACTTTCTCGAGAACTCAAATCCGTAGATATAGATATTAAATTAGGATGCGAAATAGTTTTTAAAGGTTCTAAATTTCTTGTCAAACAAAAAACGGTATCACCAGCATTTAAAAACTGCTGAACTAATTCAAAACCAATTCCTCTGCTTGCTCCTGTAATGATAACATTCATAGCTCTTAATAATTTACAACCTGTTCTTGTATGTTTGCTGGTAATTCTCTTTCACCATACTGTTGATTTCTTAACTGAGGCTCAAATCCTGCTTCTTTAATAGCATCCTGAATAGTTTTATAAGTAAAACGATGCGGGGCTCCTGCAGCACTTACTACATTTTCTTCAATCATAATACTGCCAAAATCATTAGCGCCACCGTGCAAACAAATTTGTGCTGTTGCTTTACCAACAGTTAACCAACTTGCTTGAATGTTTTCAATGTTTGGCAACATAATGCGGCTTAATGCCAGCATACGAATGTACTCATCGGCACTAACATTATTAGAAACACCTTTAACACGCTTTAATAAAGTTCCATCATCTTGAAATGGCCATGGAATAAATGCTAAGAAACCTTTTGCGTGAGCTGGCTTTTCTGATTGCACTTCGCGCAACCATACTAAATGTTCAAAGCGTTCGTAAATAGTCTCCACATGCCCGAACATCATCGTTGCTGATGTGGTAATATTTAATTGGTGACAAGCACGCATCACATCTAACCATTCACGTCCTGTGCACTTTCCTTTTGAGATTAAACGACGAACACGATCATTTAAAATTTCGGCACCTGCACCAGGTAAACTATCTAAACCTGCTTCAACTAAGGCTTTTAAAACTTCGGTATGAGTAGATTTTTCTAGTTTAGTAATATGTGCTATTTCTGGTGGACCTAATGAATGTAATTTAATGCTAGGATATAAAGCTTTTAATTCTTTAAATAAATTCACATAAAAACTTAAACCTAAATCAGGATGATGACCTCCTTGCAATAATAGTTGGTCGCCACCATATTTAATGGTTTCTTCTATTTTCTTTTTATAGGTTTCAATATCTGTGATATAAGCCTCAGCGTGACCGGGAATGCGGTAGAAATTACAGAACTTACAGTTAGCGATACAAACATTAGTCGTATTTAAATTACGATCAATTTGCCAAGTAACTTTATTAGAATTGTGTTTCTTGATTTTTCTGATATCGTTTGCTACGAAAGTTAATTCTGATGTAGAAGCATTTTCATATAAAAACACCCCTTCTTCAATGGATAAAAACTCCAAGTTAAGGGCGCGTTTTAAAAGTGACTGAACATTCATTATATTTTATTTTATCCTCCATAGCTTTAGCGAAGGAGGTAATTTTACTCAGTAAAAGTACGTTTTATATAGAGAAACAAAAAGCCCTTTTTAATGTTTAAAAAGGGCTCTATTTATAACTATTTTAAGCTAGTTTCTGGTAAGTTTGCCACCAACGGTCAGGAATTTCGTTATTCACCGCCATCTCGTAATCTTTATAGGAACAAGGTAATAATGTGTGTCGCTCAAACTTTAATCCTTTGGTTGGAGGGTAAGGAATTTCCATCCACCAACGGTCGCTTTTTTTACTCTTAAAGAAATTAATTTCATATTTCTCTTCTTGTAATACAACATGAAATTTCACATAATCAGAACTTGTGCGAGAGGGAAAATCATTTTTACGATTATAAAAACCATCCATAAAACACCAAATCATTTGTGCTGCTAGATTAGCTGTTTTGCCTTGTGTATCATATTCTGGATTAATTTCATAAATACCAACAGAAGATAATTTATCATTCATGCCTGCATAGCGCATCATTTGACAAGCCTCTTCAGAATAAAATCCGTTTGGTGATGCGTTAGGATTTGCAGGAGCATCACTATGTTTGATAGCCGTAATGTCAAAACTCAACATATCTGCATGGCGAATAATTGGTTCTGATTCCTCAATTGCATCACGAACTTGACCTAAACGATAGGTATCAAAGTACAAACGATTCATCATACTTAAACCTGTTTGATCCACTAAATAAGTTTGGTAACCTATGTTACTATAATTGAATAAAAAGTTAGGTTGATGTAAAATGATTTTTCCTAAGTAGGCTGTATTTGTTACATCTTCATCGGGATTCCCTAAATCAAAAGTAGAATCAATTGCGGCAATATTAATAGTTTGTTCTAATTTCTCGTAACCCAAAAACTGCGCATAAGTTAAATCCTGACTTCCACCAATGATTATTGGTATAACATTATTACGTATTAAATATTCAACCGTTGATTTTAAAGCATAGTAAGTATCTTCCACGTCATGCCCAGGTTGGATATTCCCTAAATCAACAATGCGCGGGCGAAAACTTCCTGGATATAAAGAATAGAAATAATCTCTTACTTTATCTGGTGCGGTTGCACATCCCACATTTGCATTTGCTCTTCTGTCCTCACACACACCAACAATAGCCATGTCTATATCTTGCAGCTCCGGAAAATCAGAATCGTTTGTATAAGCACTAACTACTCTGCCAATTTGATTTTCAGAATAAGAATCTCTTTCTAGTTCTATAGGTTTAAAAAAATGTTGTATATCGCTCATAATGAATTTTAGCTATCGTTAATTGTAACAGATTAAATTTATTTATAATGAAGGCTATTGTTCAGTAAATCAGTCAAACTTATTAACGAATAAAGGTTAGTAGTTCTGAAAAAACGACATAAAAAAATGATTTTTTCTGAAAAAATTTCAGTTGAAAGCCATAAAAAAATGTCAAAATTTCCTCAAAAACCACATGGCATAAAGCTTGTCGATTTTATGATATGATTGCAATCATTTAACAAACTAAATAATAACCATAAAAAAATAGGAGGAAGCCATGTTCTCATTAACAAAAACAAACAACGACAGAAACAGATTATTTACAGATTTTCCATCATTATTTGATGATGCTTTTTCAAAGAATTTTATTGAAAAACAAAACAGATTGTTTAATACACCAGCTGTGAACATTAAAGAAACAGACAAATCATTTGAATTAGATTTAGCTGTGCCAGGCATGGATAAAAAAGATTTCAAAATCGAATTAAAAGATGGAAGCATTACTATCTCTGCTAAACACGAGCATAAAGCGGAAGAAACAAACGAAAAAGAACGCTACTCAAGAAGAGAGTTCAGCTACAAATCATTCAGCAGATCATTTGTTTTAGCAGAGGATTTAGTAGATACAGAAGCTATTAACGCAAAGTATGAAAATGGTATCTTAAATGTATCCATTCCAAAAAAATCAAATACTCAAATTAATTTATCACGAGAAATTCAAATTTCTTAAGAAAGAAAGTCAATAAAAAAGGGAGATTAAATCTCCCTTTTTTATTTTAAAATAATTTTAAAATTTTACCAAATATTTACACGTTTAGCAACTGGTCTAAACATACCATCGCCTTCTTTCACTCCAAAAGCATCATAAAATTCTTGCATGTTACTTAATGGACCAACTGCTCTGAAATTTCCTGGTGAATGTGGATTAGTAGCGATCATTTGTTTTAAATAGGCATCACGCATTAAGGTTTTCCATCCTTGCACCCATGCTAAGAAGAAACGTTGTTCTCCTGTAAACCCAGCCATTACAGGTGATTTTTTTCCATTCAATGATTTTTGATATGCATAATAGGCCATCGTTAAACCACCTAAATCCGCAATGTTTTCTCCTTGCGTTAATTCTCCTTTAACATGCAATGTATCAATCGCCACAAAAGCATCGAATTGTTCAATTATCAACTTTGTTTTATCTGTAAAGTTTTTATAATCAGTTTCTGTCCACCACATTTTTAAATTTCCATCAGCATCAAACTGCGAACCCTGATCATCAAAGCCATGCGTTAACTCGTGACCAATAATAGAGCCCATTACACCATAATTAAAAGCATCATCTGCATTTACATCAAAAAATGGTACTTGCATAATTCCTGCAGGGAATGCAATTTCGTTTGATGTTGGATTATAATATGCATTAACCGTTGGTGGAGTCATGCCCCACTCCATTCTATCAACTGGCTTACCAATCTTATCTAACATTCTTTTATACTGAAATTCACGCGCAGCTGAAATGTTTTTCCAATACGAATCTTTTGTAATAGTTAAGGCTGTATAATCAATCCATTTATCTGGGAAACCTAATTTTTTAATAATCTTGTCTAACTTTAATTGAGCTTGAACTTTAGTTTCTGCACTCATCCAATCACGAGATTCGATACGAACACGATAAGCTGCAATTAAATTATCTACCATCTCATTCACACGTTTTTTTGATTTGTCATCAAAATATTTCTCCACATATAACTTACCCAATGCCTCTCCTAAAGCTTCATCAGTAGAGCCTTGTACCCTCTTGTAACGAGGCTTCATTTCTTTTTTACCAGCTAAAACAGTTCCTTGAAATTTAAAACTTTCATTTACAAACTTACTAGATAAATAAGGTGCTGCTGTTTGGATTAAATTCCATTTTAAAAACACTTTCCACTCAGCAATTGAAATAGAATTAATCAACGTATTTAAACCTTCGTAATACTTTGGTTGATTGATAATGATGTTTTCAGGAGTTGCAATTCCTATATTAGCGAAATATACATTCCAATTTACATTAGGAGTCAATTTTGCTAACTCAGCTTTTGTAAAAGGATTATATTGTTTCTGAGGATCACGTTGTTCAACAGCGTTTTGGCAGTTTTTAGCTAACTCTGTTTCAATTTTCATAATGGTTGCAGCATTTGCTTGAGCAGATTCAGGATAGTTGCCTAAACATTCAAACATGCGTGCGATATGCTCGCTATATTCTTTCTTTACAGATTCATATTGTGCTTCGAAATAAAAATCTTTATCAGGCAAGCCTAAACCAGATTGTGCTAAATAACAGGTATTAGCATTACTATTTTTAAAATCAGAATACACATAAAAACCAAGCATACCACCAACACCTTTTTTATTGAGGATTGCTGTTGTTTTTAATAACTCATCTTTTGTTTTAATTAAATCAATTGCTGCCAAATCAGCGCTAATTGGTTTAATACCATCTTTGTCTGCTTTAACAGAATCGATAGCCACAGAATAAAAATCACGTAATTTTTGATTGTTGCTTCCTGGTAATGCCTTGGTATCTTTAGATACATCTAACATTAAAGCTTTTAAATTAGCAACATTACGTTCGTTGATTTCATTAAAACTTCCCCAACTACCGTCACTTGCTGGTATTTTTTGAGTATTTAACCATTTGCCATTCGCAAATTTATAAATGTCGTTACGAGGGCTTACCGAAGAATCGATATAACTTAAATTAATACCAGGCGTAAGCGTTTGGGCAAACGCATTAGCTCCCAAAAAAAGAGAAGAAGCTATTAAAACTAATTTTTGCATAAATGTATTTTTTATAAATATAAAAGGATTTTATCAAGAAATGGTCAATTTTTATATGAATCGTCCATTTCAGTTGATGAACGGAATTAGTCCACAAAAATTTGAGGGGCTACCCCCTCGATTAAGCCATTTTCAGTGGCTTTATCAAATAATAACTGAATAGCATTTTTGCCAATTTTTCCTAAATCAATCGAAAATTGGTTGACATATAAAGCAATGTGTTTTTTTATCACCTCTTCACTCATTTCTTGTGCATGTTGTTTTACAAATGGCATACAACTTTCGGGATTAGCAAAAGCAAACTCAACACTTTGCTTTATCAAAGCATCAATTGTTTTTTGAAGTTTAGTATCAACATTTCTTTTAACCACAATACCTCCTAGTGGAATTGGTGCATGAATTAAGCCTTCCCAAAATTCCCCTAAATCAATGATTTTTTCTAAGCCTTTTTCTTCGAAAGTAAAACGGTTTTCATGAATTAACAAACCCGCATCCACTTGATGTGATAACACAGCTCCTTCAATATCTCTAAATAAAATTTCTTTTTTATTTTTTGCATTTGGAAATGCCAACGATAATAAAAAATTAGCCGTTGTGTATTTACCAGGAATAGCAATACTCGCCGCATCAATATTTTCAATTTTTACTTTTGAATCTTTTACCAAAAGAGGTCCGCAATTAAAACCTAAAGCACTACCACTATTTAATAAAGCGTATTGATTGGTTAAGTATATAAAGGCGTGGTAGCTTAATTTTGTAATATCGAGTTCCTCTTTAAAAGCTCTGTTATTCAAGGCCTCTACATCTTCCATTACTATTGTAAAATCAATACCTTGAGTGTCGATTTTATTATGCACTAGGGCATCAAAAATAAAACAATCGTTGGGACAAGGAGAAAAACCGAGAGTAAAGTCCATGGTAAGAGTTATTGCAATTGCATTACAAAAGTAGTTATTTTCAAATTAAACATTCTTAATAAATGTTATTAAAAAATCATTCAAATTTTTAATTGCCAAAGGCATCTGCCATTTATCTTTATCTCGCTTCTCCACATAATTTGAAATCGCTCGTATTTGAACAGAGTTTCCTTTCGTTCCTGAACAAGCTGCAAAAAAAGCAGCCCCCTCCATGCTTTCTACATCAGGATGATACAGTTGTTTTACTTTTTCAATACTCACGTCATTGCCATGAACAGTATTCACTGTAATTCCTTTTACTTTTTTCAAAAGCTCAATCATTAAATAAGAATCTTTATAAATTCCCATATAAATATGTTCGCCAGGAAGATTCATTTGATTGTATGTCAAAAATCCTTCTCCATCTTCTGCACCTAATTCACTTAATACATCTTCAGTAATGTGAACTAATTCACCTAACTCCAACTGTTTATCAAAAGCTCCGCAAACTCCCGAATTTATAATTAAATCGTAATCAGTATGCGCATATCTTCCCATCATGAGCGCAGTATTTACCATGCCAACACCAGTAATTAACACTTTAATGTCTTTCTCTTCAAAATCAATATTTGCATTGTTGATGCCTATTGTAGGCAAAGCAATTCCAAGAAAACCTAGCAATGGTTTTACTTCAAATTCTGTGGCTGATACGACTAAAATGTTCATTTATAATTAGTATTTTTACAACCGTTAATTTACTATGATTTATATTACCCGCAAAGAACATTTTAACGCCGCACACAAATTATTTAATCCGGCTTGGAGTGAAGAACAAAATAATGCCACTTTTGGCAAATGCGCCAACAAAAACTGGCATGGACATAACTACGAACTATTTGTTACTGTAAAAGGAGAAATTAATCCCGATACTGGCTTTGTAGTGAACTTAAAAGATTTAAGTACTTTGATAAGAACAGATGTAACGGAAGTTTTAGATCATAAAAACCTAAACATGGATGTAAAGGGAATGCCTATTATGCCTTCTACCGAAAATGTAGCGATTTTTATATGGGACATCTTAGCACCTAAAATCAAAGAAATGGGTGCTGCTTTACATGGTATTAAATTGTACGAAACCGATAGTAATTACGTTGAATATTTTGGAGAATAAACTTTTGTTGATTTCTGTTGTTATCCTAAAAAACTAAAACATGCTAAACGAAGAATTTGAACACGACATAACTGGCTACAAAAAAATTGATCAATACAACGACAAGTTAGTTGATTCGATTTCTGATATGTATAAAAATATTTTGGACGATGTTGGTGAAAATCCAACTCGCGAAGGCTTATTAAAAACTCCAGTAAGAGCTGCTAAAGCAATGCAATTTTTAACTCAAGGTTATGATTTGAATCCAGCTGAAATTTTACGTTCGGCTATGTTTAAAGAAGATTATAGCCAAATGGTAATTGTAAAAGATATTGAAGTATATAGTTTATGCGAGCACCATTTATTACCGTTTTTTGGAAAAGCTCATATTGCATACATTCCAAATGGACATATTGTTGGGTTAAGTAAATTACCAAGAGTGGTGGATGCTTTTGCAAGAAGGCTACAAGTGCAAGAACGTTTAACTAATGAAATTAGAGATTGCATTCAAGAAACATTAAATCCTCACGGCGTTGCCGTAGTGATTGAATGTTCTCATTTATGTATGCAGATGCGTGGCATACAAAAACAAAATAGTGCTACAACAACTTCTGCCTTTACGGGTGAATTTTTAAAAGATACGACTCGAAAAGAATTTATCAGTTTGATAAGCGCAAAGTTGCATTAATCACTCCTTCCCTTTAATGCCTGACTATTCGAGCGTAGATGAGAACAATATAAAGCATCTCGACTACAGATTTGACAATTAACACTTTATAGATCTTTCGTTTCTAACCCTACGTTAAACAACGCATCTAAACAACTTACATTTGGTGTAAAACCCAATTTATCAGCAAATACCTGATAGTAGGGCTTTATAACAGTATCGTTTTTTTGTATGTCAGATAAACTTCTGAAATCAAATACTTGCGATGGATTCAATTCAAAAGTTTGAGTGAATTTTATTTGTTTTTTTACTCGAAGAATATGCAATATAGTTTGTAACAACTGTGTATTGTAATCTAATAAAAACTCAAATTGGTTTTCGTAGAATGGTTTAAACTCATCTTCAAAAAACTCAAAGTACGGTGAATTTTTATAAGCACTTACTATAGTTCGCCAATGTTGTTTTCGCCAATCTTCGGCATAAGAAATTTTTTTGTCAGAAATCAGTTCTTTGTCAGCTTGTTTAATTAATGGAATACTTAAACTTAACTTGCCATTAGCCGTTACAATATCGCAGCGGTTGCGGTAGGTTTGTTTGACGAAGTTTTCGTGTTTTTCAATAACAATAGTGTCGCAGTTAATTACTTGAGAAAGATAATGAACATTAGGCAAATAAGCTGTTGACAATAAAACCGTTTTCATCTTATTTTATGCCTTGAAATAATCTATCCCACCTTATACCTTTGTGGTATAATTTATCATTAGAAAAAATAATACGTGTTGCTTTTCCTATGATATGATCTTCGGGTACAAATCCCCAATGGCGACTATCTTGCGAGTTATGGCGATTATCGCCCATCATAAAATAATAGTTCTGTTTAATCACATAACTCGTTTTATATTCGCCATTTATAAAAATGCTATCACTTTTCAATTCTAATGTATTGCCTTCGTAAGCAGAAATAATTCTTTCATAGATACATAGATTCACAGAATCTAATTTTACGGTATCACCTTTAGAGGGAATTTTTAAAGAACCATAATTATCTACATTCCATTTATAGTGAGCGTTAAATGGGAATACAAATTCATCCCACATTTCCTTTTTCTCATTGTTTTTTTGAATTTCAGTAATAAATGTTTTGCTTCGTAAAGTATCTGCCAATGACTTTGTAAGTGTAAATGAATAATCATTATTGTCAGATATTTTTCCTCCCTCAACCAAGTTGTATTGAGATGTAAACACTGAATCTAAAACTTTATCCGATTTTAAGTGGTAGTTAAATTGTAAACTATTCTCGTCATCCATTAGTTTATTATTCACATAAACTAAACCATCAACTATTTTAAAACTATCGCCAGGTAGGGCTACGCAACGTTTTACAAAATAGGTTCTATGATCTACCGGAAATTCATCTTCCATTGGATAATTAAAAACAACCACTTCATTCCTTTCCACATCAGGACTTCCAAATAATCGCATGTAAGGCAACGAAACCACATCCGAATAATAACTTTGATTGATAAATGGAATACTAAAAAGTGTTTTTAATAAACGTGGTCCGTAAGATAATTTATTGATAAACATATAATCCCCTGTCATCAGCGATTTTTCCATTGATGGAGAACCTACAGGTGAAATTTCGAATAAAAAAGTACGAATCATTAATACACACACAAACGAAATACCAATGGCCTTAAACCATTCGATGATTGATTGTTTGGTTGGTATATACTTTTTCATTTATTTAAACACTTGAACCGTTGATTTATTCTTATTGACTAATTGCCCGCAAGCTGCATCAATATCTTTTCCTCTACTTCTGCGAACGTTTACAATAATTCCTCTTCCTTCTAAATGTTTTACAAAAGCTTCTAATCGTTCTGGAGTTGTTTGCTTGAACTCACCATCATCAATAGGATTATATTCGATGATATTTACTTTGGCAGTTGTCTTTTTACAAAAGTCTCCTAGCTCACGTGCATCAATTATTCCATCATTAAAATCTTTGAATACAATGTATTCGAAAGTAACACGTGAACCAGTTTTTTCATAAAAATAATTCAGAGCTTCTTCTAAATTATCTAATGAATTAGATTCATTAATTGGCATGATGTGATTTCTCTTTTCATCATTAGCTGCATGTAGTGATAAAGCTAAATTAAACTTCACTTGATCATCGCCCAACTTCATAATCATTTTAGCAATACCAGCTGTACTCACTGTAATACGAGAAGGACTCATTCCTAAACCATCTGGTGATGTTATTCTATCAACCGAACGAATGGTTTCCGCATAATTTAATAAAGGTTCGCCCATACCCATATATACAATATTAGTAAGCGCTTGATTATATTTTGTTTCGGCTAAGTTTTTAACTAAGGCCACTTGATCATATATTTCATCAGCATTCAAATTACGTAAACGCTTCAATTTACCTGTTGCGCAAAACTTACAAGTTAAACTACAACCCACTTGCGATGAAATACAAGCTGTCATGCGTGACTTTGTTGGAATTAAAACACTTTCTACCACATTACCATCTGCTAATTTCATAGCACATTTAATGGTTTTATCGTTACTCACTTGCATGTCACTAACCGTAACCGCATTAATTACAAAAGTTTCGTTTAACCAATCGCGTAATGGTTTGGATAAATTAGACATATCATCGAAGCTATGAGCTGTTTTTTTCCAAAGCCACTCATAAATTTGTTTAGCACGAAATTTAGCCTCTCCTTTTTCTTTTAGGATATCTATAATTTGTGCTTCGCTTAAGGCGCGTATATCTTTTTTGGTTGATGTCATCCGTTTTACAAAGTTATCTATAAATACTTAAAAAGACGCATGATTTTAGATGAATAAGTTCTTAAATTTGGTCATGCGCTACATTACTGCCGACCAGATTTTTTCAGGAAAAGGATTCTTCCCATCTCATACCGTTTTGGTATTAGATGATATGAATACAATTAGCGATATAACAACTTTAGATTCTATAGAAAAAAGCAATGTAGAACATTTTAAAGGCATTATTACGCCTGGATTTATTAATACGCACTGTCATTTAGAATTAAGTCATTTAAAAAACGTTATAAAGCAACATACAGGTATTGTAGATTTTGGCTTATCAGTTATTAAAAATCGAAATAATCAATCTCCAGAAGCTCAGCTAGAAGCAATGAGGCAAGCTGATAGAGAAATGTGTGAACAAGGTATTGTAGCAGTTGGAGACATAAGCAATACAAACGTATCTATTGAAGCAAAAAAACAATCTGATTTATTTTACCACACCTTTGTTGAGTTAATTGCATTAAACCCAGAGCGTGCTGATGTAGTTTTTGATGCAGGAAAACATTTATTATCTGAATTTTCAAAAGCACAATTATCAGCATCTCTAGCTCCGCACGCACCTTACAGCGCTTC
>ERZ724527.378-NODE-378-length-22787-cov-7.502903_pt1 | contig 22787 bp, 21 predicted proteins | sample MGYA00376060_ERZ724527 | MGnify/ENA primary metagenome ERZ724527 (study PRJEB28724, sample SAMN07190886) | activated sludge metagenome | isolation source: activated sludge of sewage treatment plant in Hong Hong | place: USA: Christiansburg, Virginia | collected...
TTTATTTGATGCCAGACAATATTTTCCAGGCCAGCACTTCACGATCCGCACAACCATTCAGGATGCCATCAAGCAGCGCCGCATCCATTTTTTCACGGCCTTTGCACATCTTGCTCGCACGCAATGCAAACAAACGCCAGTGATCGCCCGCCTCTGTCATGGCTGTCGCCGCTTCTTTCAACGCCGCACTCTCCAGCAACTTTGATGATTCACGCAAAAAAGCCGCGTAGATAAAACGGAAACCGGCACCGCCTGTGCCAATTTCTTCTTGCATGCGCACAATATGCCCGAGATACAGAGGCAGATATTTTTCACATTGCACTGGATCGCGTTCCAGTTTTAACAATTGCTGGCCCATCCTCCGAATGCCGCGAATACCAATAAACGGGAACGGCGCTTTTGTCATGATCCGGGTATTGCGCCGGATGGCGGCGGGAATCTGTTTCGCATAATCCACACTGGCTGGCACATGTTCTGGCATGTACATCAAACCTTTTGCTGCCAATGCCCCTTTGGCAAAACGTGCTTTCATCAGGGAAGCGCGGTCACAACGCACAGGCGATTCAAATACCGGATCACTGATCAGATAATCATTGCCTTCACGGCCGTACACCACCAGATTGTGTGCATTGAAGTGGAAGCGCATACCTTCTGGAAAATACGGCAACCAGAACACCGACGTTTGCAGGCCCACCACACGCCCCTGATCCAGCACCGTGTCCAGTGCATCCATGCCGCGCTGTGCATCACGAAATGTCTGGAACTGCATCCGCACGCCTGTGGATTTTTGAAGCCCCTTGATAATCGCACGCGGTGGCATGCGATAAGCGATCAACGGTAACCCGGATAATTTCACAAAAGGAATCAGGGCGAAGCTCAAGGCAGCAGACAAACCAAATGCCATCGGCTCACTCATGGGAAGACCATGGTGCGTCAGCAGCGATGCCATCACACCGCTTTCGCAATGCGCGGATTGCCGGTGGATAAACCCGCTCATGGCCGCTCAACCAGAAGCCTGAGAGTGGCAACATCCAACCCTAATGCTTCGCTATAACGTTGCAGCAGCCGATCAGGCAAACGTGAATAAACCGACGGCTTGAAATGCCGGCGGATACGCCACTGGAATATGCCACTGGTCTGCGATAACAATGCCACATCCATTCGGCGATACACCATGTAATATTCCAGCGCAGATGTTTCGCCACGTTGCGCACGCTGCCATATTTCTGCCTGCTGCTGTTGCAGAAGATCCAGTGCAGAATCTGTGGCGATGGTTTCTGCCTCCCACCCGGTGGATTGCACGCCTACATATTCACCGCACGCATCTGTGGCATACACCAGTTTGCGATGACCGCCATACGTGTGGCTGTTGTCTTGCGGAACAGCGTCAAGTTCCATGGCATTTTTCCCGGGGAGGCATCACTGTCAGATGCATGAACGCAGTGGAGAACCGTCCGCTCTCGGGGATGTAACACAGCAAGGTTTCACCTGGCTGCAAAACACCAGAGCGGAATAATTCATCCAGCATAATGTAGATCGAGGCCGAACCCGTATTGCCTTTGCTGGCCAGATTGGTAAACCAGCGCGTCATCGGGATATCCAGCCCTGCTCGCTGCAAACCGGCATAAACCTTGTCCCGGAAAAAGAGGGAAGAATAATGCGGCAGGAAATAATGGATCGATTCCGCTGCCAGATTGCGTTTCCTGATAATAGCCTGCAACGGTTCTTCAACGGTGTAACGGATCACTTGCTCATTGAGCAATTTCACATCCTGCTTCACTGCCATAACAGATTCGCTGTCACGCGTTTCAGCATCACTATGTTGCCAACCACGCAATGTGCCGTCTGCATTTTTTGTTGCGCCGGCATACATGCAGGTTTCTATTTCTCCGGCATAAGACAGGATATCGATCCAGTCTATACGCAGGGATATACCTGCATCGCGCGGCGTATTTTCCAACAACACAGCACCGGCACCATCAGAGAGCATCCAGCGCAGGAAATCTTTCTCGAATGCCAACTCGGGCTGCTTTTCGAGTGCATCAACACGGCTGTCGATTTCGGCAGAAAAGTTTCCGGCTTTCATACTCGCGGATGACAATTCCGAACCTGTGGCCACCGCGTAACAGGCATCCCCGGTGCGCACTGCATTCGCCGCATATTTCAATGCCGTCATACCTGCAACACACACACCGCCAGCACTCAACACATCACACGCAGGCAAGGCCAGCTCACCTTGCACCATGCTGGCATGGCCTGGCATCAACTGGTCTGCAATGGATGTGCCGCAAGCAAGGGAGTCAATTTTTCCGTGATCCGCATCGAGTGCGCGCACCGCTTCTGCTGCCAGCTGCGCATTGCTGTGCGTACACTGCAACGTATCCGGATCAATAGCGTAATGGCGGCCAACGATGCCGTTGCTGCGCAAGATAGTCCGGCGCGCACGGGAAGGCTTTTCACCCACCTGCCCGAGCAGGCGCTCCATCTCGTCATTGCCTACCGGCGCATGCGGCAGAAAAGCGCCTGTCGCAGTGATATAAACAGCGTGAGTCATGGAAATCAGTCTTCTCCGGATGGAAGCGCGTAATAACAACGCTGTTGCGCAATGCGTGTGCGGGTAAGCGGCGATAACAATCGCTTGACCAGGGCAGAGACGGGCACCACGGTGAGAATCATCACTACGAGGAATACAACATACAGGCACAAAAACAGTTGCCGTAAAATGGAAGACGGCGAACCCAGTGCACGTAACGCTTTCCCCCAGATCACGAAACTCCGGCGGGCAATTTTTTCTGATGCAATCAGCCGCTCGTTTACCACCACGGCTTGCAAGTTTTTCAGCATGGGAGTGCTGTCACGCATATCGCGTGCAGGCAATTGCCGGGCAATGGCTTCACCAAAACGACTGGCGGCGAGAATATCGTCCGCTGGAATGCCTGCAGCGGGCACACTGCCGCCGAGAAAAGGCCCGCGCTTTCCTGTCATCATCCACATCGGCGTAGAAATGAATGTCGCAGCGGGATGCGCACGATCCACCAGCACGGCGTTATCCACTAATCGCGCACCCAGTGCTGCCAGTTTTCCTTTCATCACTTCCTGCGCCATCAGCCACATATTGCGACAGGCAATCAATGTCATCACCGGTTTGTCGTTGAGCAATTGCGCGGCTGCAGGGCTTTGCAGAAACGCCATCATGGGTTGGGAAGGCGACAGGAACCACACCTGGTACGCAAGGATGACGAGATCAAATGACGTGGCAGGATTCACTTGCAATGGCTGCAACGGCAACGGCTCTTCGTACACCGTTTCTGGAAACGTGTTAAAAAAACGCAGGAAAGACCATGGGAATGGATAAGGTGTCACCGGGCGCAACGTTTCGAACACCACCTCGATATCCGGTGCCGCCAGCAACGGTCCAGCCACTGCATTCACCACATCAGCCAGCTGGCCAGTCTGCGACCAGGAAACAATCAATATTTTCTTCATGCTGGACGCACAGACGTCATGCGGCGGCGACCTCAACCAGCAACAGGTTGCCCTCTGCAATGCGCGTGCCTGCCTGCAGGCATTCGACACGCATCCGCCCGTTCTGCACAGCTGCACATTGCACAGAAAATGGCTCACCGGGTAACAGCGTGCGCAAGAACTTGAACTTCCGGATGCCGGTTACCTGATAGGCAGGCCATTCAGCTGCCACCGCACTCAGGATATGATCCAGCACCACTACGCCGGGCACGACAGGATTGCCAGGAAAGTGACCCGGCAAAGCCGGATGGTCAGCGGCTATCGACATCTGCATGAAAAATCCCTGCGACTGCATTCACGAATCCCGGTAATTATCATGCTTATAATGATCGCCTGCCAGCATTGATGTTTTGGTATTTATGTTTTGTTATTTATGCGCTCGCTGATTCCCCATACAGGCACCATGTGCCTGCTGGACTATGTCGAGATGTTTGATGACCTGCGGATAGTCTGCCGTGCGAGCAGCCACCACAGGCAGGACAACCCGCTACGGTATCGTGACAGGCTGTCCGTGCAGGCAGGCATTGAATACGCAGCCCAGGCTGTGGCAGCGCATGGCAGCTTGCTTGCTCAACAGGGCGGTAACGCGCCTTCCCCACGTGGCGGCATGATTGCTGTATTGACGGATATCCACTGGCACACAGACCGGTTGGACACTTTTCCCGAAGACCTGGCTGTGATGGCTGAAAAGCTGGCCGACTTGCCGCAGGGTCTCAACTACCGCTTTTCCCTGTCGGCCGGGCAGCAACGCCTCCTGGATGGCGAGTTGATCATTGCCTTGCAGGACATTGTGCCTGCAGTAGCGACACCCATATGAAAAGCTCGCTGCTGGGCTGGTCTGCCTGGACGCCCGGGGTCTCCACGCCTGCAGAGTGGCAGGCGTGGGCCAAAGGGATGTTAGCGATTGCCGATGCACCGGATGCCCCTCCGGTGGATTTCATTCCAGCCATGCAACGCCGCCGCCTGTCACGCTTGTCACGCCTGTCATTGGCGGCGGCTTATGCCTGTGCAGGCGACAAACATACGCTGCCGACAGTGTTTGCATCCCGGCACGGCGAAATCCACCGCACACTTGGGCTGTTAGCGGATCTGGCACGCAACGAGCCACTGTCCCCCATGGCATTCAGCCTGTCTGTCCACAACACAGCGGCTGGCCTTTACTCCATCACCACCGGCAACACAGCGCCCTCGACCGCGATTGCAGCAGGAAGGGATACGCTACCCATGGCCATGATAGAAGCGACAGGGCAATTGCAACACCATGATGAAGTGATGGTGGTGTACGCCGAAGAGCCGCTGCCTGCCGAATACCAGGCATTTGCCGACAACGATAACAGCGCGCTACTGGGGCTGGCCTTCCGTCTGGGAAGACCGGGAACAGGACGGGACTGGCAACTACAACGAACTGCCCGCAACGTGATTACAACAGAATCTGCCGGCCTGATGCTGGCCCGCTGGCTCAGCGGAGAAGAATCCGGCTGGCTGCTGCAGGGCGAGCGCCACCACTGGGATTGGTCGTGGGCATAACATCCGGAATGAATTGGCGATCAAAAATCGACTGGCTGTGGCGCGTACTCGCCACCGGGCATTGCTTCAGTTTCCTGTTTGTCGGCGGGTTTATCCTGGCCATCACCGCCCTGCCTGTTACCCGCCTGCTCGGCAAAAGCCCGGAAGACAAAAATGCACGGGCACGCCGCCTCATCCACCACACCTTCCGTTTTTATTTGTGGCAAATGCAGAAACTGGGGTTGATGACGCTGACGATCCGCGGGCGTGAAAACCTGCAACAGGCGAATGGCAAACTGGTCATCGCCAACCATCCTTCCCTGCTGGATGTCGTGATCCTGATTTCCCTGTTACCTGACTGTGATTGCGTGGTGAAAGGTTCGCTGCGCAAGAGTCTGGTCAGCGGCGTGATCAAGGCTACTGGCTATACCGATAACAGCGAGGGCGAGAGTATGATCCAGCGCTGCCGCAGCAGCATGGCTGCGGGCTTTCCGCTGATCGTTTTTCCTGAGGGCACACGCAGCACACCGGGTGCAGACCCGGTTTTCCAGCGTGGTGCTGCCAATATCGCCATCCGTTGCGGTGTGGATGTACTGCCTGTTCTCATCACTTGTCATCCTCCGACGCTGCTCAAGGGGGACGCTTGGTATAAAATACCCGCTCACCGGCCCCAGTTTGCAGTGGACGTGCTTTCGCCCATGACACCTGCCACTGTTGTCGATCCGGAAGCGCCTCCCTCATTGGCAACACGCCAACTGAACCGCCATTGGCTCGCATTTTACAAAGAGAAATTACTGCATGCCTGATCTTGCCCTGGAACTGAAACACCTGATTATCGACTGCCTGGATCTGGAAGACCTGACGCCGGAGGATATCGATAGCGACGCCCCGTTGTTTGTCGATGGCCTGGGTCTGGATTCCATTGATGCACTTGAACTCGGCTTGCACATCCAGAAAAAATACCAGATCAAACTGGATGCCAATTCAGAAGATACGCGCAAGCATTTTGCTTCCGTCAATGCCCTGAAACACTTTATAGAAACCAGCGCATAGAAACCCAACGTATAGAAACCTACGTATAGAAACCCAGCGTGCCTGATGCCGCATTGAGGATGATTAGCATGACCCGTGAAGAGATTTACCAACAACTCCAGCAAATCCTTTTCGATAACTTCGAGATAGAAAAAGACAGGATTACACTGGATGCCAATCTGTACACCGAACTTGATCTCGACAGCATTGATGCAGTGGATCTGGTCATTCATGTGCAAGACTTGATTGGCACCAAGATCGGGCCAGATGAATTCAAGGCTGCACGCACCGTCAATGATGTGATTGACGTGGTGGCAACATTGCTGACGACGGTCAAACCGGCCTGACCGCTGTGCCCACTGCATTGCTGGCAATACTGGCACTGGTGTACCCGGTGCTGGTGTATATCGGCCTGCTGCACTTTCCGCCCAAATGGGTGGGCATTGCTATTACCGTCCTGCTGGTACTGCGCGTGCTATTGCTGCAACGCAAACTCTCTGCTGACATGCGGAACACCATGTACCCCGCCATCCTGCTGGCAATCGCTTGTGCAATGGCATCTGTATTTCTCAACCATGCCGGCGCGCTAAAACTGATTCCAGTGGTTATCAATCTCGCTTGCCTGATCGGATTTGCCAGCACATTGCGCCATCCGCCTTCCATGATCGAGCGTTTCGCACGCCTGAAAGAACCGCAACTCAGCGACACCGCCGTCGCCTACACACGTCAGGTCACCATTGTGTGGTGCGCATTTTTTTTGTTGAACGGCAGCGTCTCGCTTTACACCGCATTGTTCACCAGCATGGCCACCTGGACACTCTACAACGGCCTCATCGCCTATCTCCTTCTCGGGCTGCTGTTTGCCGGAGAATATCTGGTGCGCTTACGAGTAAAAGCGCGCGCGTCGCGATAATTGCATGATGTTGCGCAGCCTTTCCCATGCCTTGCAAGATCACCACGCGCCAGTGCCGATTGCATGGGAAGCAGGGCAACAGCACACCGGAAAAGATTTTTTATATGCTGTGAATTTCCTGCGCAATGCACTGGACAAGCGCACAGAAAATCGCTGGCTGCTGGTGCATGACAATACCTATCATTTTGCTGTGGGACTGTTCGCATTACTTGCCGCCGGCAAGCAGGTAATGTTGCCACCAAATGGGCAGGCAGGAACGCTCGCTGATTTGATGCAACATGCAGATGCTGTTTTAAGCGATATCGCTATTCACCCGGAAAAAACTGACTGCACATTGCCGCTGCTGGACCTGGATGCACCCTCCATCACCCTGCTTACCTCCGGCAGCACGGGCGAGCCCAAAGCTGTCCGCAAGACGCTTCGCTGCCTGGATGCTGAAATCCGCGCGCTGGAATCCTTGTGGGGCAAGGTTCTGGGCGATGCCTCCATACTCGCCACCGTATCGCACCAGCATATCTACGGGCTGCTGTTCCGCCTGCTGTGGCCCTTGTGTGCCGGCCGCCCATTCGCCGCGTATACCCATCATTACCCCGAGCAGTTGATAGCCGACGTGTTGACCCACGCCCGGGTGGCTGTGGTATCGAGCCCATCCCAACTCAAACGCTTCCCACCCGGCATGGATCTCACGGCAGCGCGCAGGCATCTGGCTGCAGTGTTTTCATCCGGTGGGCCACTCCCCGTGACAGCGGCACAAGACTGGCTTGTGCGAACCGGGCAAGCGCCGATAGAAGTGCTGGGCAGCACCGAGACCGGCGGGATTGCCTGGCGCCAACAGGTCGCACCTGATACACACTGGCAGGCATTACCGTCAGTGCAGGTAACGACAGATGCCGGGCAGAACCTGCTGGTGCAGTCACCCTTCACCGGCATGGACAGCGCCTACGCTACAGGCGACCGCATCCATGTCCGGGCAGATGGCCATTTCCAGTTGCTGGGACGCAGTGATCGCCTCGTCAAGATCGAGGAAAAGCGATTGTCCCTGACCAGCATGGAGCAACACCTGATGGCCTCGCCCTGGGTGGAGGATGCCCGCGTGCTGGTGTTGCCCCAACAAGCATCTGGAACAACAGGTGCCGGACGTCTCGGTGTCGTCGCCACGTTGACGACCCAAGGCCAGGCGTTGCTTCACGGTCAAGGTAAACAAGTACTCACACAGCAGCTGCGTCAGCACCTGGGTGACCACTTCGAACGCGTGTTGTTGCCGCGCAAATGGCGCTTTCCTGAACAATTACCCACAGATATGCAGGGCAAGACATCACAGGCGGCACTGGTTGGCCTGTTTTCCAGTACTGCATCCATACAAGTGGTGGCCGAGGATGATACACATCGCCAGTTGCACATCACCTTCCCACCGGACTCCCGCCTGTTCGACGGGCATTTTCCGGGTCTGCCCATCCTGCCCGGTGTGGTGCAGTTTGATATGGCGGCTCGCCAATGCGTCGGTTGGTACCCGCTGGATACTTTCAGCCGCATCGACAAATTGAAGTTCCAGGAACCTGTGGTGCCGGGCGATACCATTACGCTCTCATTGCAGAACATGGGGAATGGCCAGGTGCACTTCAGCTACGCACTCGATGACAAACCCCTGTCTTCAGGCAGGATTGTGTTTAAGACCTCGTCCTCAGATAAACCGCTCTGATTCCTTCCAGGTAGTTCCTATCTGGCGGTACTGCTATACAATGACCCTGCGGTCTGGCTGATCAAATTTTAAACAACGATAGACGAGCTGTAGTATTCCAGATGTTCAAACACAAAGAAGATATCCTGCCGGTATCACTGGTACTGGCCCTGACGGTTGTTGATTTCACCTTGTATTTCACTGTCCACAGCATTGCTGTGCTGGTGGGCTACTGGTTATTGATGTTGGTGCCAAAGGGCGTCATCTGTGCGTGGAATCACCATCACCAGCACACCATGACCTTCCGCTCTGCTGCGCTGAATCGACTGCTGGAACTCTGCTACGCCCTGCATACCGGTGTTACCAGCAACCTGTGGGTGCTGCACCATGTATTGGGGCACCACCGCAATTTTCTTGACCAGCAAAAAGATGAAAGCCGCTGGATGCGCAAGGACGGTAAAACCATGGGTGCCGTGGAATACACACTGAGCGTGGCTTTGACGTCGTATTACCGCGGTTATCAGGTAGGTAAACGCTACCCGAAAGCACAAAAAGTCTTTCTCGTATTCACAGCCATCACACTAGCATTGTTGGTCAGTTTAATAGCGTATCGCCCTGTACAGGCGCTGTTTATTTTCGTGCTGCCCATGATCATCAGTCTGCTGTTCACTGCCTGGGTCACGTACGATCACCACAGCGGTTTGCACACAGACAATGAGTTTGAAGCGTCGTACAACATCACTGGCCGCCTGTTCAATCTGCTCACCGGTAATCTCGGTTACCACACCGCACACCATCACAAACAAGGGCTGCACTGGTCCAAACTGCCGGCACTGCACGAGCAGATCAAGGACAAGATTCCTGCGCAGCTCTATCGCAAATCCACATTTGATTTTGCATTATCGCCGGATTGACCCATCAGTAAGTGGACACATGCCATGACTGACACCCGCACAGACAACCCTGAAAATATTCTTGGCTTCATGCAGGACCATATCCGTCGTTATCTCGCCACCGATGGCGAAGATGGCCACCTGATGAACGGTTTTCCCTGTCTCGTATTAACCACCACCGGCGCGAAATCCGGTGAGCAGCGCCAGGCCGCTGTTATCTACGGCCAGCATGGCAACAGTTACGTGATCATTGCTTCCAAGGGCGGCAGTGACACACCGCCCGCCTGGTTTGTAAACCTCGCCGCGAGTGGCCGCGGCCACATACAGGTCAAAGCTGCAAAGATGGACGTGACGATGCGCGTGGCTGAAGGTGCCGAGCGTGAACAACTATGGGACATGATGGCAAACATCTTTCCGGCCTATCTCGAATACCAGCAAAAAACATCGCGCCAGATACCTGTAGTTATTCTCGACCCTATGTAAAAAACCCGATGGGGCGTAAGCTAAGGGGAAAACGGCTTACAGGAGTTTCTGTATGAAAATGCGCGGTGTGAATCTCGGCAGCTGGCTGGTACTGGAAAAATGGATGGTGCCCAGCCTGTTTGAAGGGCTGGAAGCCACAGACGAAACCACGTGGTGTGCTGAGCTCGGTGACCGCGCCGCAGAAAAATTACGCGCCCACTGGAATACGTTTATCACCCGCCAGGATTTTGAGTGGTTAGCCCGCGTTGGCATCAACGCAGTACGCATTCCGCTAGGCCACTGGATCTTCGGTCCTGATTACCCTTATCACGAAAAATACGGCGCGCACCGTTACCCGTTTGTGACAGGGGGCATAGACATACTGGATCGCGCTTTTGACTGGGCAGAAGAATTCAATATTCGCATCATGCTGGATTTACACGCCGCGCCAGGTTGCCAGAACGGTTTTGATAACGGCGGCATCAAGGACGTGTGTGAATGGCATACAAAAGAAGAATATTTCCAGCATTCGCTCTCGGTACTGGAACGGTTGGCGGAACGCTACCACTCGCGTAGTGCCCTGTATGCCATTGAAGTATTGAACGAACCGCGCTGGGATGTACCAACCGATTACCTGAAACGCTACAACACCGCCGCCTATCACAGCATCCGGAAATTTTGCGCGCCAGAAAAAGTGGCGGTGGTATTCCATGACGGCTTCCGTGATTTCCGCGAGTACCTGGGCTTCATGCAAGCACCGGAATTCCAGAACGTGATTTTTGATATCCACCGCTACCAGTGTTTTGCACGCGAGGATATCGACATGGATATTTACGGCCACATCCAGAAAGCAGCTGTTGAATGGAAAACGGAAGCAGATAACATTAATCGTGAATTAAAACTGCCCACCATTTGCGGCGAATGGAGTCTGGGGCTTGATTTGAAGGTGGTGTCACTGTGGGCAGAAGGCCCGTACAACCATGCAACAGAGCACATGGATAACTTTCAGGAACACACCGCATTCCGCGGTTACGCCGCTGCACAATTGATGACGTATGAAACCTACGCCGGCTGGTTTTTCTGGAGTTACAAAACAGAAACTACACCAGCCTGGTGTTTCCGCGACAGCGTCGAGCGCGGCTGGTTGCCTGCACGCTTCCACTAGTTCTGCTTAAAATCGGTACTGCGTCGCCACCCCGGGGTGGCAGCAGCATATGTTGCAGGTTCATGGCCGTTTTTTTCATCAATATCGTGCGGCCGATCTGACAACAGACATAACGCCGCTGTATTGAACAGCTGTTTTTCTTCGTGGATACGATTCAACACAATCTTGCGTTGATGGTGTTTTTCCAGCCCGGTATGCACACTGATGGTGATGATAGTGGCATTCGGCAATTCACGGTGCAGCATTTCCATAATGCAATCTTCACCTTTTGCATCAAAAGCATCTGTTGCTTCTTCAATGAATATCCAGCTCGGTTGCTGCAAAAAGAGTCGCGCAAAACCCAAGCGCTGTTGTGCACGCAATGGCAGTATGCGATCCCATACATCCACCTCACCCAGTCGCGGCGCCAGCCAGGCAATGCCCGCACATTCAAGCGCGTAATGCATGGCACGCAAATCATACGTATCCGGCGGTGCCGGATAACTCAGCACAGACTGCAGTGTGCCTGTCGGCAAGAACGGACGCTGCGGCATGAACACAATCGGATGGTCATGCGGTAGCAATACTCGCCCCTGTCCCCACTGCCATAAACCGGCCACTACCTTGAACAGGCCAATGGCAACAGTGGGATCACCCGAGATCAGCACGCGTTCGCCGCGATGAATCACTGCACTGAAATTTTCGAGCAGGATCAAGCCATCCTGGTTTGCAATGGTAAGATTATCGAACTCCAGGGACAGATGAGCCGAATCACCAATATCAATACGATAAGGGTCTGGTTGGCTGGATTTTTTCTCCAGCTCGAGCAAGTCTTCATATAACGACAACACGCGATCTGCTGATGCGCGACAACGCGCTATCTCGCCGAGATTGTCGACTGGCCACGACAAGGCAGATGTCAGTTTCTGGAAGGCCTGTGCCGCCTGCATCAACACACCCAATGTCATGGTGCCTGCAATGTATTGCGGCGCTGCAATCAATATGGGAAACACCGGCAACAGCGCACCATAACCTGCTGAATACGACACAATCCAGGTGTAGGCCAGTGTTTGCCTGTTCCAGTTTTGTGAAATACCGCTGAACAGGCGCGAAGACAATTTCCGTTCCACGCGCTCACCTTGCATCAAGGCAATCGATTCTGCATTTTCACGCGCGCGCGCCAGCCCGAAACGGAAATTGGCTTCGGCAGTTTGCAACGCATTCGTTGAGCGAATCAGTGGCCGCCCCAGTAAAAAGCCCAGTGCCGCACCAATGCCCGCATACAAGAATGCCATCACCACCATGTAGCCATGCACAGCGACATCCGTTCCCGGCACGTTGGCAGTGCCGGATACAGCCAGCAGGATATCGACAAAACTGAACAGGATCAGCAGCGAGTAAAACAAGGTATGCCCGAGAGAAATCGTACTCTCGGTAACGATGCGGATATCTTCGGCAATCCGGCCGTCCGGGTTGTCATGTTCGCCAGCCACATACAGTAACTGGTAGTGACGGCCTTTACACATCCAGTGATCCAGCACACGGGCTGTCATCCACTCACGCCAGTCCAGCTGTAGCCAGCGTTTTACATGCAGATGCACGGCGGTGACTGCCATCGTGAGAATAAAAATGGCCAGGAACGTGCCTATCTGCATCACAAACTCGAACAGTGACCGCTGCTCGAGTGCATCAAACAATGCACGGTTCCAGTAGCTCATCCATACGGCCAGACCCACTTGCGCCAGCGTCAATAACCCAAACAACACAGTGAAGCCACGCACCTTCCAGCGATGCGCGCAATACCAGTAAGGGCCACAGAGTTGCATGAACTGCTGAAAGAAATTGCGCCTGGCGATAAGCGGTATCGCAGCGGGATCAGCGTTCTGGCTGGCAATCGGTAATACCATCGGGGAGTGCAATCTCTTTGCCGGCTGGAGGGTCAGGCTATGGTACCCAGCACCGAGACAAAACGCTAACGGCCACGCCATTGAACATGATAGAGATCATGAAGACGATCACGCAGGTTCTACACCGTGCCGCTGTTACGCGAAAATGATGAATGCCTGGTAGAGCGTGCTCAGGGTTTGATCCTGGTAATTTTCGAACCCTGTATTCCTATACCTGCCCTATCTTTTCTTTAAAACAGATGGATTACCTTGATCTAATTCAGGCAAATGCTTGACTATGGATTCTGAAAAAATTTCATAACCCCGTCGATTAAAGTGATTCCAGTCATTTGGGCCATGAATAATCTCATGAGCAGCGAAGGCTTTAATATCATCAGTAGTATCTATCACATCTACACCGTATCGCTTTGCAATCTCTTTAATGTTAATCCGTATAGAGTTGGAAGTTGCTATAAAATCCGATGTTGCATGTATATGCGCCCTGTTTTCAAAAGTTTGCACATTGACAGTTTCACTTGCTATCTGGTACGAGTTTAACACTGACGGAATATAAACAATGACGTACTTCGTTGACGGGAAGCGCTTCATTGATAGCCTTAAAGACTGCTCAAATGAGTAATATGCAATGCGCAATTCTTCATCGCTCAATCCGACAGTTGGTCCTTGAATATTATCTGGAAGCACAACAGCATTACCATCAACATTGACAATATTTACAGATCGTCCAGGGCCTGGTGTGACCCCACCCATAAACCAGGAACTTTCAGCAAGCTGCCAAGGTGGGTTCCATTGTTTCTCAGGAATTTTTCCTGAAACCTTCAATTCAAACAATGTCTTGGCGAAAGTAAATAGCGGTAAAAAATTGACATATTTTGTGTTGTTTACTTCATTCCATAGCCTATAGTTTTCAAGCGCATATCTATTTATATACTCTTCAAATATTTTTTCATTAAAAATATCATTTCCACTGTACAAGACAGGGTAGCTATATTTGAAATATGCAAAGTTGTCATAAAGATCATTTCCTTCGTAGAAATAAACAAGGGCAATGTCAGGATCCTTGATTATTGACGAAAGATATTTCTTGATATAGCCCATTTTTATAAACGGTTCTGTGATCATAGCGCGAATACTTCCGCAACCACTCACACCCAAAGTAATAACATCCCTTTGGGTGTTGTCCTGAATCAGGTGGGCGCTGCTATATCTGGCCATTGGTTTCCCAGCTTCTGCGTCCCCCCAATCACCTGCGCCTTCCGCATAAGAGTCACCCATAACCGCAATATAATCTACTGGAACTGCACCAGCCTTGGAGTTTTGGGCAAGAACACCAATGTCATTATTGAGATAGCGAATTGCAATCTCGGGGAAAAAATATGGCGCCCACGAAAAAAAAAATATTTCCAGAACAGCGTATAAAATCAGGGAAGCAACTATAAAAATCACTGAATTTTTTAGCATTTTTCACCTAAATATTATTTATGCCCACAAGGAAATTATAAGCATCCGGCGAATAATGGACACCCCGTTAAACCATCGGGAGCAAAACTCGACTGCCTGAATACTGGTCAGGTCATGGTACCTAGCGCCGGGATAAAACGCTAACGGCCACGCCACTGCACGTGATACAGATCATGGCGACGATCACGCAGGTTTTGCACTGTACCGGTATTGCGCGCCATGCTGAGTGTCTCCAGCCGCAAATCGGCAATAGCCACGGTTTCAACATTCGGCGTAGTATCCGCAGAAATACCGTCCCGGGCAAATGAGAAGTCACAGGGCGTAAGGATACAACTCTGTGCGTACTGGATATCCATATTCGCCACATTGGGCAGATTGCCCACGTTGCCGGACATCACCACGTACATCTGGTTTTCCACTGCACGCGCCTGACAGCAATAGCGCACACGCAAATAGCCCTGTCGCTCATCGGTACAAAATGGCACGAACAGGATCTGCACACCCTGATTCGCCAAATGACGGGCGAGTTCCGGAAACTCCGAGTCATAGCAGATCAATACCCCGATGGGTCCACAATCGGTGTTGATGGCATTCAGCTTGTTGCCACCCTTGATATTCCACCAATACACTTCGTTGGGCGTTGGGTGAATCTTTGATTGCTCATGCACACGCCCGTCACGCAGGAAAATATATGCGACGTTTTCCACGCGATCTTCTGCTACACGGGTCGGGTGCGAACCCCCGATAATGTTGATGTTGTAACGCAACGCCATTTCACGCATCGCTTCAATAAAACGCGGCGTGTATTTGGTGAGCGCCTCGATAGCTTCTGCTGAATTGAGTTCCTGGTCTTCTATGGACAATATCTGCAGGGAAAACATCTCCGGGAATACAACAAAATCCCCGCTGTATTCGGCCACTACATCTACAAAATACCGTACGTTTTCAAGAAACTCTTCAAAGGATTTGACACGGCGCTGCATGAATTGCACGGTGCCGATACGCACCGTGTCTGGCAGGCGGTTGCCATAATTCTTGGCGCGCTTCTTTTCACGCTCGGAGGGTTCTTGTGGATTACGCCACACCAGATGCACGCCATAACCGAGTGACTGCCTGTCACTCTCCATGTAGTTTTTCACAATACCAATCACTTCAAACCCATTGCGTAACTGGAAGGACAGTACCGGATCAGACTGCTTGCGCTCGACTATTTGCTCAACGTACTTCTCTACGCTATCAAACTTCGGCAAGTTTTTTGACAGCGACGGCAAACGGCCGACAAATACTATTCCCTTCAAACGCAAACCCTTGCACAGCGCCTTGCGCTCGGTGTATAGCCGCTGGCCAATCCGGTAACCCTGATAGCCAGGATCAACACACACTTCCATACCATACAGCCAGTCACCGTGTGCATCGTGTTTGGAGCCGTAACCGTTTCCTGTAATTTCTATCCATGAATGCGGTTTTAAACCCACACGACCTGCAATGCGGAAGGTGGCGCAATAGCCGACAATTTTTTCATCGACCGTTACAACAAACTGCCCTTGCGGAAAATTATTGATTTGCCCGATGATTTCACTCTCGGAATAGCCCCGCATATCCGTTCCCTTGTATACGCGGTTTGTGAGCAAGGCAATTGCTTTTACATCCATCAGGTTGGCATTGCGTACAATCAGGCGACTGCGAGAATCTGCCAGGGTATTGGGTTGGGCAACGGTACTCATATCCATCAATCGACAACAAAACCCCAGCATGACACGCCGTGTATGACGAAATGATGACTGCACCAACCGGCCATCGAATCTAGAATGGCAAGCATGGAACAGGAATGCACCATACTGGGGAGAACAACATGAATATTCTGGTTATCGGCGGCGCGGGCGTTACCGGCACCGTAATCGTGCGCCAACTGCTGGCACGCGGTTGTGACGTTACTATCCTGCATCGCGGCGTGCACACGCCAGACCTGCCCGACAGCGTGGCGCGCATTCATGCCGACCCGTATGCAAAAGACGGACTGACGGCTGCGCTGGAAGGAAAACATTTTGATGCGGTGATCGCAACGTACGGCCGTTTACGTCACGTCGCCCAGGCATTGCTTGGCCACACAACACGGCTGATCTCCATTGGCGGCGCCGCGCCGGTCTACAAGGGCTGGGGCGAGATGATGGCACCAAATCCGTGGGAAACCACACAACCGACACCGCTTTTTCTCGATGAAGACCATCCACTGGCCAGCGAAGAAACCGCCGATCCTTTTTCCATGGCGGTGCGCAAAACAGAAATGGATATTCTTGGCTTCCATCAGGCTGGCCACTTCAATGTCACGCATTTCCGCTACCCGCTGGTGTATGGCCCGAACAATATCTGCCCGGCTGAATGGGGGCTGATCCGGCGGGCACGTGAAAAGCGCACGCCGCTGATTCTACCGGCCGGCGGGCTCACACTGGTCTCGCGTGGTTTCGCTGACAACATTGCGCACGCCGTTGTACTGGCGGTAGAAAACCCTTCTGCTTCCGCCGGACAAATCTACAACATCTGTGATGATCGCCTGATCTTCAACCAGCAGTGGGTAACATTACTCGGCGACATCATGCGGCACCGTTTTGACACCATCGACATAGCTTTTTCTGCATTGCCAGCAGGATTCCGTGCCACCCCGCCACAGTTGTTGTATCGCCATCACTGTGTGCTCGACATCAGCAAAATCAAGGAGCAACTCGCTTACCGCGATGTAGTTACAGTAGAGGAAGCGCTGGAGCGCACCGTGAAATATTACATGGACAACCCGCTCGCCGACGGCAACGAAGCAGAGCAGAATCTCGGCGACCCGTTTGATTACGGTTACGAAGATGCTTTTATTGCCGCATGGCAGAGACATGGAGAAAATTTTTATTCAGAACGTGATGCCCTGCCGGCACCTAAAGTGGTATGGAAACACCCGTACCAGCAACCTGCAAAATAAGTTTCTATTCAGGAGATCTACGCACCCACCACTTGCGCAATTCTTCCAGCACCAGCATGAGCAGCGCGCCAGGCAGCACAAACAACCACACTTCCAACGGCAAGGATGACGTTCCAATAAGCTTGTTACCCAGTGGCGTGTAACAGGCAAAGAGCAACACGCTGATTTCCAGTAGTACGCCCCAGATAATCAGTTTGTTGCCGGTAAACCCGACCCGAAATAATGATCGGCGCGCACTGCGACACAAATACACGTTCACCACTTGCATGACAATAATGGCAGCAAAGCATGCGGTCGTTGCCTGAATATACAAGGCGTGGTTTGCTGATAATTTTTCACCATACTGCCAACCACCACGCACCAACACAAAGAAAAAAGCGGCCATCGCCACTACTGCTTCCATCAAGCCCAGAAAACCATAGGCGCGTAATGCGACAAGCGGGCTCATCAAACGCTCACCCAGAGGGCGGGGCGGTTGTTGCATAGTCTCGGGATCCGGATCTTCTGCACCAAGACCGACTGCAGTCAACGAATCCGCACCCATATCAATCGCCAGTATCTGTATCGGCGTTAACGCCAGTGGCACACGGAATAATACAAATGCAAGATAGGGCACCAACTCCGGCACATTATGCGCAAGAATGTAGGTAAGAAACTTGCGGATATTGGCAAAGATTGCACGGCCTTCTTCGATACCATTCACGATACTGGCAAAATTATCATCCAGCAGAATCATATCGGCTGCGGAACGCGCAACGTCGGTGCCCGACAAACCCATCGCAATACCGATATGCGCAGCCTTCAATGCCGGCGCATCATTAACACCATCGCCAGTGACCGCCACCACATGCTTTTTATCTTTAAGCGCTTGCACGATCAGCATTTTTTGTTCTGCAGCTACACGCGCGAAAACAATTTCATCAGCATCCAGCGCCAGACGCAGTTGCGCATCAGAATAAATTCTCAGTTGCTCACCAGTAATGACAAGCGGCTGCTCGCCACGCACCAGCCCGATCTTGCGCGCAATAGCCACTGCTGTTCGAGGATGGTCTCCCGTGATCATGATGATACGAATGCCAGCTTCATGACATTGCTGTATAGCGCGAGGCACTTCAGGTCTGGGAGGATCATCCAGCCCAGCCAGACCCGCAAAAATCAATTCACTCTCTTCAATGTTTTGCGGGTTTTCATCAGCAACTGACTTATAAGCAAACGCCAGCACACGCAAACCCTTTTCAGCCATTGCTAACTGTGTCTGTACGACACTCGCGCGATCATTTTCAGAAAACGCCTTTACTTCACCACCAACCAGCATGCTTGTGCACAATGGCAACAACGCTTCCGGCGCACCTTTGCTGTATAAGACCGGGCCCTGCGCCATTTGCTGCACCACTGACAGCCGCATACGCGCGGTATCGAAAGGAATTTCATGCAGCCTCTTGATACCCGGTTGCTCTGACAAATAGTCAGAGCTCATGGCGTGCAAAGCAAGCTCCATCGGATCACCCAGCCATTCACCATCTTTTGCCGGGCGCAGATCCTGACACTGCCTGGCGCATTCAAAAAACGCCCGGCACTGCACAGCATCAAAATTTTTGCTCTTCAAGTCACCAATGTCTGACAACTGCCCACCCAGAAAGACTTGCTCGACCGCCATACGGTTTTGCGTCAATGTGCCGGTTTTGTCGGTACAGATCACCGTGGTTGATCCCAGCGTTTCAATAGCGGGCAAGTGGCGTATCAATACTTTTCTCTTCACCATGCGTTGCGCAGCCAGCACCAGTGCCAACGTCAATGTCGGCAGCAATCCCTCAGGCACCATGGCAATAATGATACCGATGGCAAACAACATGTCTTGCCACAATGGCACGCCCAGCCAAAGCCCCACCAGAAAAAATAACAACCCCAATGAAATAGCTACGCCAGCAATCATACGACTGAGATGGGCAATTTCACGGCGCAATGGTGACTCTTCATCACCGCTTGCATCTGTCAGATGCGCAATCTTGCCAAATTCAGTGCGCATACCTGTGGCAAACACTACTGCACGCCCTTCCCCAGCGGCGACGGCAGTGCCGGCTAACAGAATATTTTCTGCCGTCATTACATCATCGGATTCACACACACCCGCCTGGCGCAATTGCACAAGCGACTCGCCGGTCATCGTGGCGTTATTGACGCCGAAAGAAAACGCTTCGATAACCCGACAGTCCGCAGGTACTGAATTGCCCTGCTCAAGCAACACCACATCGCCCGGCACCAGTTGCGAAACAGGAAGATTGGCTACAGTACCATCACGTAATACATTCACCATATCCGGCAAAAGACTTTGTAATGCCGCCAATGATTTCTCAACGCGGTACTCTTGCCAGAATGAAAAAACAGCGCTGACAAAAATAACCGTTACGATTGCGTAGCCCACTTTGGCCATACCTTCACCGGGTGCGTGCCATTCCGCAAAGAAAGCCAGAGCAGCCGCCAGCCACATGATGATGGCAAAAAAATGCGTGAGCTCTCGAAAAAATCGCAACCATGCGGGATCGCGCTGTATACCCCGCACAATATTCTCACCGTATTCCGACAGCCTCTGCGCAGCCTCGGCGGCTGTCAAACCTGACGCACGGCTCTTCAGGCTTTCCAGGACCAACTCACATGTTAATTGCTGGATTTTCATTGGTTTACCAAACATTGATTTGCCAAACATTGAATTGCCAAACAGTGAATTTTGAAAAAATTATTCTCTTGGCGCGGTTGTGACTATTCATCCGCAGATGGAATGGGCCATCGAATGCGTTCGTGCATCGGCCTCAACTGGCACTGCTGCAGAATCAGGCGTGGAACTTCCTGTTTCACTTGCGCCATGATGACACTCATAGTCTGGCGTGCACTGTTCAGGCTCTCACGGTATTCAGGATCCTTGATACGGTTTTGCTGTGCATCGGGATCAAGATGCACGTCATAAAACTCTGCATGCCCCGCGTTGCGTGGAATATCCGGATCCCAGATAGCATCGGCTATCGGGTTACACAGCCTGCGACCAAGATAATTCCGCTTGTACAAATAATCTTTTGTGCGTATCACCCTGGAAAAGTGCGGCTGGCCATGCGTGTTTCGTTCGGCATAAATATACTCACGCACTGGTTGCAATGGATCATTCAACGTCGGCAAGAGTGACACACCGGGAGTATCCGGCACAGGTGAAAGACCAGCCAGCGCCAGTATGGTAGGCATCAAATCCACCGCGCTCACTAACTGCTGGTTAGCCACCCCGGAACGAATTGCCTTCGGGAATCGCATCACCAGAGGTGTTTTCAAACCTTCTTTGTACAACGTTGTTTTCGCACCGCCAATGATGGAGCCATTGTCAGACAAGACGATGACCAACGTATTATCCAGCAGGTGTTGTGCGCGCAACCAATCAACAACGCGTCCGATATTGGCATCCGCACGCGCAATTTCATCGTAATAACCCGCCATTAACTGGCGTGTTAACGCATCGTCTTGTGCGTACGCAGGCACCACCAGCTTGGCAGGATCTTGACGCAGCAAAGGCGGGTACCAGTCATACGGCTCATGCGCATCCTTACTCGCCAGCCAGAAAAAAAACGGCTTGTTCAGCGGTCTCCGTGCCAATTCAGGCAACCAGTCTGCTGCACCGCTTTCCTCGCGCGGTTCTACCACACGCTCAAAATGGCTTTTGAATGGTTCGCCGAGATGCCATTTGCCAACACTGGCTGTGTAGTAGCCAGCCTGTCGCAACAATTGCGGCAAGCTGGTTATATCAGCGGGGACAGGATCACCCAGATTGGGCGCGCCCGTAGCAGATGGATACAGCCCTGTCAGAATACTGGCGCGTGATGGGGAGCAGGAACTGGTGGTCAGGAATGCTTTGTCAAAACGCATGCCTTCAGCCGCAAGCCGATCAATATTCGGTGTACGTACGACAGCATTGCCAAATGCACCCACATCGGCCTGGCCAACATCATCCAGAATAAAAATAACAATATTCGGCAGATCGGCCGAAACAGAGATCACCGATAAAGCACTCAACAATGCAAACATGATCACGCATAAAACTCGCCCAGCGTAATTTCTCAACGCAGCGCCTCCAGAACAGAAGCCTCCGTCAACACTTGCGGCAGGATCACAATTTCACTGCCCTGGCCCGGCGGAAAATACAGATATAGCGGCACACCGTTGCGATCAAACTGCTGCAGCAGGCGCGTGATTTCCGGGTCACGGTTAGTCCAGTCGCCGATCAGGTATGCAATCCCCTTTTCTCGCAAGTGCTGTTTGACGCTGTCACGCCCCAACGCCACTTTTTCATTTACCAGGCATGTCAGGCACCAGGCAGCAGTCATATTGATAAACACCGGTTTGCCACCTGCGCGCAGCTCTACCAGCCGTGCAGCGCTGTATGGTTCAGCATCACCGGTTTCAAACACCACGGGTTGCTGGATCTTGCACACTTCCACCACCAGAAAATGCGGCACCACCAACGCTAACAGCAGCACCGCCACCGCCAGGGCTTTTTCCCATATCCGTGCGGATGCATCACGCCATAGCCAGCCCGCCATGGCCAACAGGATCAGCCCACCAAGAACAGCCACCATGGCCATCTGCCCACCCTGTTGCCCCAACACCCAGAGCAACCAGACACCTGTGGCATACAGCGGGAAAGCCAGGAATTGGCGCAGGCGCTCCATCCATGGCCCGGGAGCAGGCAACCGGTGCAGCATTTGTGGCCAGTAAGCTAACAGGATGAAGGGCAAGGCCATGCCAAAACCCAGCACAGCAAATATCAGTAACGCCAAGGGTGCCGACTGGGAAACCGCATACCCCAGCGCCACACCCATGAATGGCACCGAGCAGGGGCTGGCCACCACTACCGCCAGCACCCCGGTAAAAAATGCGCCTTTGACTGGATTGCCCGCTACAAGATTCTGGCCGATACCCATCAAGCTTCCGCCGATATGGATCACGCCGGAAAAAGACAGTCCCAACACGAAAAACAGGTACACCAGCAAACTGATGAACAACGGTTCCTGTAACTGGAATCCCCATCCCACAGCTTCACCACCTGCGCGCAACAGCAGCATGACACCCGCCACCGCCACAAAGGAAAGGATCACCCCTGCTGCATAAATCCAGCTGTGCCAATGTGCCTCACTGTCCCTCTCACGCTGGGCTGCCATGGCAAATACTTTCAGGGAGAGCACAGGAAAGACGCAGGGCATCAGGTTAAGAATCAAACCGCCCAGTAATGCCATCAAGAAAATAGTGGCCAGATTGGCTGGTGCT
>ERZ724527.379-NODE-379-length-22781-cov-6.860644_pt1 | contig 22781 bp, 20 predicted proteins | sample MGYA00376060_ERZ724527 | MGnify/ENA primary metagenome ERZ724527 (study PRJEB28724, sample SAMN07190886) | activated sludge metagenome | isolation source: activated sludge of sewage treatment plant in Hong Hong | place: USA: Christiansburg, Virginia | collected...
TCCTCGATAGATACCGGCATCGCGGGGCGACTGGCCAATGACTGTGCCACAGCCATTGGATGCCTGTAAATGCCGACAAATTCCATATCGGGCACTAACGCGTGCCAACCCGCCAGCAACATCAATGTGCGGGGATCTTTAAATCCCCACAAGGGCCTGTCTGCGTACTCGGCAAGAATCTCCATGGCACGTGCCACGTGCTGTGACTCCCACATTGAGGCCGGCGGAGCGACAAGATCACCACAGCCAGGCAGCAACGGACTTTTCCAATTCAGGCCATTGGCCTTGAAGATGGCTTCATGCAAACTGACCACGTCCTGGTTTTCACGGTTTCCCTTGCGGTTGTATTCATTCCATGTGTGATGCTTCCCCAGAAACAAACCGCCCTGTTGCAAAGAACCAGTCAAACAGCTGGTGCCCGAGCGATGCATGCCTAGGATGCAAATAATTCTCTGGGGTCTGTCCTTCTTCATTCGGTATCAATACTCTACAATCACACTATGCTTTCAGATAATAACCACACACCAGTATACCTGTCGATCACGACTGTGCTGTTTCGAAGCGACATCGCCCAAATACAGCGTTTTCGCGACTGTCTGCTCGAGAGCATTCACCAACTGCGTAGCAAACGGCAGGTTGCACGCGTCAGCCTTGCCGTGGTCGACAATGCAGCCAGTCTGGATGGTGATCGCCATTCACATATTTTTACCCGATTGCAGGGTATTGATGCCTTACGCTTTATCCAACCTGAAGAAAATCTGGGCTATGGCCGCGCACATAATTTGTGCCTTAATCAGGGCAGCGACTTTCACCTGATCCTGAATCCCGATGTTTATCTGGCACCGGATGCATTAGTGGCAGGTATTGATTACCTTCACACTCACCCGGACACAGGCATGGTGACGCCATACGGGGTTAACGATCAGGGCAAACCATTGTTTCTATCCAAATGCTACCCTACGGTGCTGGATTTTCTGCTGCGTGGATTCGCGCCTGCCTGGCTGCGCAATATGTTTTCTGGCCGGCTGGCCCGTTATGAAATGCACGATGAATACCTTTCTGACTCGCCATGCAAAACGGTCGAAATTGCCAGCGGTTGCTGCATGTTACTAAAAACGGATTTACTGCAAAAACTCGGCGGGTTCAGCAAGGATTATTTCCTCTATTTTGAGGACTTTGACTTATCCGTACGGCTACGGAAATATGCGCTGATTGCATTTGTTCCCGACATGAAAATAATCCACGATGGAGGCCATGCAGCCCGAAAAGGGTGGTGGCATATCCGACAATTTTCAAAATCGGGCAGATTGTTTTTCTCTCGTCACGGGTGGAAGTGGCTCTAGCTATTCCTGGCTGTTTTTTACGACCTGGACAACCCGACCGGGGTTCGCTGAATCACCAAATGAAAAAACACGCTGGCATGTATGCAATGGGGTTTCATTACAGAAAAGCGCAAGTGCACCATCGTTATCCACCAGGTAGTCAATTCCCCTTTCATGGATATATTCCGCACGCCTTTTATCCCAATGCGCACGCATGGAACGAGAATCCATTACACCATCAAGATTAATGACCTTGCGATGCACTAGGTATCCCAGAACCCCTGAATTCATAGATCCAATAACCGCATCTGGCTGGGTATTGGTATTCACCCAATTAGCCACCACAAGATGCGAAGATAAATTGTTGGTTGCACCCGGAAGCTTTTCCGGCGAATACAGCCATACAACACTACCCAACCACAACGCCAGCAATACATTAGCGGCATTTTCAGCCCACTGGGTTTTGCAGCAATTCCTGCACCAGATTACAGCTCCCGCTATTGACAATAAAGCTACCAAGCCCACTGGCATGAAATACCACATGCGTACAAAACTACGAAATGCTGCGTGATAGCAAAAAACAGAAAATACCGCGATACAAAAAACTGCAGTCGCGCATGCGGATAGCGCCGAACGCCTTTGCAACAATAAAAAAAACATTGTGGAAATCCAGCATCCTATAAATAGAATTCCTAACAACACCCTACTGATAGATGTACTGATAAATATTGATGAAAATATTTGCATATTCTGATAAATCTTGGAGGGCATTATTAAAAAGTTGTATAAAATATGTTGTAAATTAAAATTCGGCTCCCCCCAGTAAATTGTCTCAACTTTACCACTCCCCTGCACCAGACTGCCAAAATTTACCTGATTCCATATCAACCAAGGCAACACTAGAAATAATGCAACAAGCCCACCAACCAGCAACCGCGACCAGCACTGCATGGCCATCCGGCGAGATATCCATGCCAGCGCCAGGAAAAGCAGTAACAATGCAATCCCATTATCGGTTCTCACAAGAAACGCAGCAGCAGCCACCACACCAAAATATATATAGCGATTAATGGGCACTTGCGGGTTCAGGAAAATTGTAAGAAATGCATTGAAAAGCAGCAACAGCATTAGCGTATTCAGTGATGTCTCCAGTCCGTTCATCTGCATATCAACGAATGTAGAGTGCACACAAAAAACAGCCGTAACAATTACGGAACAGAACCAGCCAGCACGCAATCTTGTCAGAGTAAAGTACAAAGCCACTACCGTAAGCAACGCACAAAAAAACATAATCCATTGCACACGATATACAAAATCAACACCATCATTCGCCGGCGTATAAAAAAAAGAAATCAATGCGAGCCACAGGGGATGAAACCCGTTGGATAACTGTTCGCCATCGTAGGTAATACGATGCAAACTGAAAATATTGGATGCGACCTTATAGTAGTAAAATGCATCATCTTGCAGATAGCTGGTCAGCAGCGAGTTGAAGTCCAGCATAGTGACCCGGAGCCTGGCCATCGCCGCAGCAACAAGCAGCGCCAGCAAAGTCAGCACATGTAGCAGCAGCGAAGAATGCGCCTTCATTTCATTGTGGTTCACTTCATTCCGGTTCATTGCAGTTTGCAAACTCTATACCCACGTTATAAGCCCTACATTTTGTAGCGTCGCAAAGATAAACGCCAGCTTTTACAATAGAGCGTACATTTTGCCGGAATTACCAACGTGAGTCTTCACCTGAGCCCCTCCCGCTTTGCTGCATTGGGCAAAACCTATTACTCACCTGTACGCATTCTACCGCTGCGTGCCGCACGCTGGGCTGCAATTTCACCATCTACTGCAGCACTACTCGGACTGGACACACAAACATTAGCTTCAGAAGCTACACTTCAACTCTGCAACGGGATTACACCTGCGCCTTTCCCTTCTGTGGCAATGGTGTATTCCGGCCATCAATTTGGCTCCTACAACCCACAACTGGGTGATGGCCGGGCAATGCTGCTGGGAGAAACCAGCAATGCTGGCATAGCCTATGAACTCCAATTGAAGGGAGCCGGCCCCACACCGTATTCCCGCCAAGGTGATGGCCGCGCCGTGTTGCGATCCAGCATCCGCGAATTTCTTTGTTCTGAAGCCATGCATGGCCTTGGCATCCCGACTACCCGCGCACTGGCGCTGATCACCAGTAACGAGCCGGTATACCGCGAACAGGTTGAAACAGGCGCCATGGTATTGCGCGTTTCCCCATCGCATATTCGCTTCGGCTCTTTCGAATATTTTTTCTATACGCAACAACAGGACGCTCTACAAGCACTGGCTGATTTTGTGATTGACCACCACTACCCTGAATGCAGGGAAGAGAAAAATCCGTATGCCGCTTTCTTGCAGCAAGTTGTTACACGCACAGCAAAGTTGATTGCACACTGGCAATCTGTTGGCTTTGCTCATGGCGTAATGAATACCGACAATATGTCGATTCTCGGTGAAACCTTTGACTATGGACCTTTTGGCTTCCTGGATGAGTACAACCCGCATTTCATATGCAACCACTCCGACCACACCGGTCGCTACGCATTTGCCCAGCAGCCCTCTATCGGCCTGTGGAATTGCAATGCACTGGCACATGCATTGTCACCGCTAGTCCCGGTTGAATACTTGCACGAGATACTCAGCAGCTACCAGCCTGCCATTGAAAAACATTATTTACAGCTGATGCGGGGCAAGCTGGGGCTGGAAACCGTACAAGGGGATGACGCCGCACTACTCGGGCAATTGCTGGACTTGATGCATAAAAACCATATCGATTACACGATTTTTTTCCGGATGCTGTGTGATTTTTCTACTTCAACGAACAATCCCAGCCTGCGCGACCTGTTTGCTGACCGCGACGCATTTGACCAATGGCAACACCAGTACAAAGCACGCCTTGCTGCAGAAAACAGTATAGACACCGAACGCAGCCAGCGGATGAAAACCTTCAATCCGAAATTTGTCTTGCGCAACTATCTGGCACAGCAAGCCATAGACATAGCGCAAAATCAAAAGGATTTTAGCGAAGTGGAAAACCTGTTGCATGTCTTGCAAAGTCCCTTTGAAGAACACCCTGAATTTGATCGTTATGCCGCCTTCCCGCCTGATTGGGGCAAGCATCTGGAAATCAGCTGCTCTTCCTGATAACCCTGAGGATATTACCAATGTCTTTTTCCTGCATCCCGAATGCTGCCGCCAGAAAAATGATAGAAAATAGCGAGGTCACTATTGTTGATATACGCGATCCCTCTTCTTTTGCTGCAGGCCACGTACCTGGTGCTTTATCTATCAACAACACCAATGTAGCCGAATTTATTACACACGCAGATTTTGAAAAACCACTGCTGGTGTTTTGCTACCACGGCCACAGTAGTCAGGGTGCGGCAGATTATTTTGGCTCACAGGGATTCTCTGAGGTATACAGCGTGGATGGCGGCTTTGAAGAATGGCGAACTAACTATCCAGACCAGGTTCGCTGAGCAAACCCAGTAATGTTGCCTGGAGTTTTTCCGGCGTCATTGGCCCTTGCACGACATTATCAAGCGCCACATTAGGCCCGTTGACGCAATTTCCCAGACACCGAAATGGTTCAATGCGCACTGTTTCCTTTGCATCGCACTGGTAGTAGTCCACACCCAGTACGCGCTTTGCCATCTCTGCCAGCGCCAGCCCGCCTTTTGAACAGCAACTGTCTGCCGAGCAAATATAAAGCAGATGTTTACCGGGGGGGCGCAGCGTGAATGACGGTGCCAGTTCAATTGCCCGGTAGATCGCCGGGCGTTCAACCCCGGTAGTATCTGCAATTAAAGCGACCATCTGCGGTGGAATGAAACCGATTTCCTGTTGCAACTGGTTGAGCAAATCCACCAGATCCTGATCCGGAACATAGGCGGCAATAATTTCAGCCGCGCGATCAAGAACGGAACTGGCAGGAATGGTCACACAGGCTCACAAACAAGAACAGGTATATCGCGATCCGTACGCGCCTGATACTCATCAAACCCCGGATAAAGCGATACCAGATGTGGCCACAGGTCACGCTTTTCATCCGGATCCGCTTTATGAACGGCATAATTTTTTGTGATGCCACCTACCATAATATCGACGTGTGGATTGGCCATAATGTTCTTGAACCACACCGGATCAGTGTCCAGACCGCCTTGCGAAGCAACCAGCAATTTCTTGTCTTCCAAGGGAAGATGAATGAGCGCCACCTCACGCCGTTGGCCGCTTTTTCTCCCGGTCATACCCACCATACAAATGGGATAACCGCCCGGAAATTTTGTCATCCATTTTCCGTTACTTTTCTTGAACACCCAGACGTTGAAACGGGTATATAGCTTCATCACCTTACGGATAAAGGGAACAATATTTGCTGGAATGACATCCACGTCTTCACGTTTTTTCTTCACATAATCGAATTGACTCATGGTGATACTCTCCTCTCTTCAAAAGCTTGCCTGACCATCTCCTGTTCTTCATCAGTCGGCACAACAAATACACGCACGCGACTATTCGCAGCACTGATGCACCAACTGTGCTCTGTGTTGCGTGCTTCATCCATATACGCGCCCAGCCAGCCGAGCCGCTGCATGATATACGCGCGAGTTTCTGCCTGATGCTCACCAATGCCACCTGTAAATACCAATGCATCAATGCCTTGCATGGAGGCCGCCAGCGCCGCAATCACTTCGCAACAGCGTCGCACAAATAACGTGATGGCTTGTTCAGCCTGCAGGTCATCGCTCGACAGTAGCACCTGCAAATCCGGACTGATACCGGATACGCCCAGTAACCCGCTTTCTTTGTACAGTAATTTTTCCAGCGCCTGCACGTCCATGCCTTCACGTAACAAATGCAGCAGAACGCCTGGATCCAGCTGCCCGCACCGTGTGCCCATGACCAGTCCATCCAGAGGGCTAAAACCCATGCTCGTGGCAACACTCACACCACACTGGACGGCACAGGCACTGGCACCACTGCCGAGATGCGCAATCACAACCCGTCCTTCGCGCAATGCGGGTTCTCGTGCAAACAATGCGCGGCTGACATACGCGTAAGACAACCCATGAAAACCGTAATGCTTGATGCCTCGCTCATGGAATACACGCGGCAAGGCATAGCGTCTTTGCAAATCACTTTGCGTCTGGTGAAACGCTGTATCAAAACAACCGATGTGTTGCGCCAGCGGCCATGCACGGCGCGCCTCTTCTACCAGATCCAGATTAAATGGTTGATGCAACGGTGCCAGAGGTTCAAGTTTACGCAACAACGCCATCACGTCGTCAGTCAGTTCAGTCGCCTCTGCAAAGTGATCTGCACCGTGCACTATACGGTGCACAACAATGTCCGGCGCGGCCAGTTCTGGTGCTTTCGATAGCTCACGGGAGAGATAATCAACTCCCTCCTCGCGCCCGACATTCCAGCCGGCAATACGCTGCACCACTCCATCCCGCAGGCTGAAAGACGCTGCTTTAATAGTGGCTGAACCACCGTTGAGTGCGAGAATGCTCATCCGTTATTACGCAACTATTTTCGAATAGGTGTTTGTTGTTGCTGGACCGCCACCAGCGCAGCGAGCGCAGCAGACACCACTCTCGATGCCACATTTTCAGCACGACTGGTCAGCGCCACCGGCACTTTTGCACCCATCACCAGACCTGCCGATGAAGCATGGCCCAGAAACGTCAGCTGCTTGGCGAGAATATTGCCTGACACCAGATCCGGTACAACAAGAATATCCGGGTCACCTGCCACGGGCGAATCAATCCCTTTCTGTTCGGCGGCTTCGAGCGAGATGGCATTATCAAATGCGAGTGGGCCATCAAGAATGGCACCTGTGATCTGTTTACGGTCTGCCATTTTGCACAGGGCTGCTGCATCAATCGTGGACTGGATCTGCGGCTTCACTTTTTCAACCGCCGACAGGATAGCTACCTTGGGCAGTGGATTGCCCAATGCATGCGCGAGATCAACTGCGTTTTGCACGATGTCACGCTTGGTGGCGAGATCCGGCTCGATATTGATGGCAGCATCCGTCACCAACAGCAACTTCGGGTAATCAGGCACAGACAGCACATACACATGGCTGGCTCGCCGCGCGGTGCGCAATCCGGCCACCGGGTCAATCACCGTCGTCAACAACTCATCGCTGGAAATCGCGCCCTTCATCAAGGAGCTGACCTTGCCTTCCCTGGCCAGTGCTACTGCAACAGCCGCAGAAGCGTGACTGTGCTCGGTGTCGATCAGCTCAAAACTGCTGATATCCGCCCCCAAACCATCGGCTGCTTTCTGGATACGGTTACGTGGACCCACCAGCACCAGATCTACCACGCCGGCTTCGGCTGCCGCGAGGGCACCCTCCAGCGACAACTCATCAACCGGATGGACAACTGCCATCTTTTGTTTGGGCTGGGCGCGCACCTGCTGGAGCAAGCTGGCAAAGCGCGGGTCAAGTTCGGGGGTAGTCATCGGGAAAACTCTCTGTTCCTGCATAGCCTCGAAGGATATCAGGAAACATATGACAAACTGGAGCTGTATCAATTCATACGCCTTCCGGAACATCGATTTATTTGCGCAATGCCGTCTTGGTGTATTATTAGACGCCAACCGGGGCAGCCCGGTTTTTTTGTGTCCAACCGCCTGTGTTCAGGGCGTTGCCGGACACTGTATTGATCCCAATCGAATGGCTTGACAGGTTTGACATGAGTATCGCTGATCGCTGGTTATTGCCGGATGGTATTGAAGAGCTGTTACCCGCACAGGCAACGCGTGCGGAGGCTTTGCGTCGCCAACTGCTGGATCTGTACAGCAGTTGGGGCTACGAACTGGTCATGCCTCCATTGGTGGAATTCACCGAGTCGCTACTGGTCAGCGGCAATCACGACCTGGATTTACAAACCTGCAAGTTGACCGACCAGTTATCCGGCCGCCTGATGGGCGTGCGCGCTGATATCACGCCGCAAACCGCCCGTATCGATGCTCATGGACTGATCCGGCCCGGCGCCACCCGACTGTGCTACGCGGGCAGCACCCTGCACTCACGCCCGAAAACTGCGCTGGCCTCACGGTCACCCATCCAGATCGGCTGTGAGTTTTACGGCGTAGCCGGTGTAGAAGCCGATTGCGAAGTGATTTCCCTGTTACTGGAAACGGCGCGCATCGCTGGCATCCAGGGCGTAACACTTGATCTCGGCCATGTCGGTATTTTCCGCGGGCTGGCTGAACTGGCGCAACTCGACAGCGAACAGGAACAAACCCTGTTCGATATCCTGCAGCGCAAGGCTTCCACCGAATTGACAGAGTTTGTCAGCGCCAGCGTGACCAATGCAGTGGCTGCAGAATTGCTACTTGCGATGCCTGACTGGAAAGGTGACCGCAGCACACTGGTTCGCGCGAATGCTGCGCTGGCAACAGCGCCTGCAGCAGTGCGCGAAGCCATCACCCAGCTCGAACAGATTGCAGACTGCATTGCCCAACGTGCGCCAGATGTAAAACTGTATTTTGATTTATCAGAATTGCGCGGGTACCACTATCACACAGGCGTGGTGTTTGCCCTGTATGTAACGGGCGTGGGTGAAGCGATTGCCAATGGCGGGCGCTACGACAATTTTGGCGCGGCCTTTGGCCGTGCGCGTCCAGCCAGCGGTTTCAGTGCTGACCTGAAACACCTGATGGATCTCGGCAATATTGAAGTAAAAAGCACTGGAGCAATCCGGGCAACACTGGATGGCTCAGCCAGCCAGTGGCAAGCCATTGCTGCGCTCCGTGCGAAAGGCGAGCGCGTGATTGCCAGTGGCAGTGGTGAATCACTGGACGTTTCCTGTGACCGTGAACTCGTGTTGGTCAATTCGCAATACCAGATAAAACCCCTTTCCCATTAATTCCTGTATTGAGCACAAGCGGAGTACCACTGTGGGCAAAAATCAAGCCGGTGAAAATGTTGTAGGCAAAAATATTGTTGTGTTAGGCACCCAATGGGGTGACGAGGGTAAAGGCAAGATTGTCGATCTGCTGACAGACCAGGCAAAGCTGGTCGCACGGTTTCAGGGCGGTCACAACGCTGGCCACACCCTGGTAATTGACGGCAAGAAAACTGTCCTGCATCTGATTCCATCCGGCGTACTACGCGACGGCGTACTGTGTCTGATCGGCAATGGCGTTGTTCTCGCACCCGACGCGCTGTTGAAAGAAATCAAAGGCCTTGAAGCCAGCGGCATACCCGTGCGTGAGCGCCTGCGGTTATCGCCAGCTTGCCCATTGATTTTGCCGCACCACGTTGCGCTTGATCAGGCGCGTGAAATCGCCAAGGGCAGTGCAAAAATCGGCACGACAGGCCGCGGTATTGGTCCTGCCTACGAAGATAAAGTCGCGCGACGAGGGCTGCGACTGGGCGACCTGCGCAATGAAAAAGCATTCGCTGAAAAATTGCGTGACGTGATGGAATATCACAACTTTATGTTGACGCAGTATTACAAAGTACCCGCTGTGGATTTCCAGAAAACACTCGACGAAGTATTGGCGCAAGCGCGGGAAATCCTGCCGATGATGGCAGATGTAACAGCCATCCTGCACGATGCACGCGCACGCGGTGCCAATATCCTGTTCGAAGGTGCGCAAGGTTCGCTGCTCGATATTGATCACGGCACTTATCCGTTTGTTACATCATCCAATACAACAGCAGGCGGCACCGCCACAGGTTCCGGCTTTGGTCCGCTCTATCTGGATTATGTACTCGGCATCACCAAGGCTTACACCACCCGCGTGGGTGCCGGTCCTTTTCCCACAGAACTGCCCTACGATGCAGCGGCCGATCAAGGCGATGCTATTGGCAAACACCTGGGCACCATCGGGCATGAGTTTGGCGCTACCACAGGCCGCCAGCGCCGCTGCGGGTGGTTTGATGCCGTTGCTGTGCGCAAGGCAATACAAATCAATAGCGTGTCTGGTTTATGCCTGACCAAACTCGACGTACTGGATGGATTGAAAACCGTCAAAATCTGCACGGCTTACCATGACGCCGCCGGAAAAACGGTTTCGCCACAACACAGCGATGATTACGCAGGCATCGTGCCTGTGTATGAAGACATGCCGGGCTGGAATGAATCGACTATCGGTGCAAAAACACTGGATGAATTGCCACAAACTGCCCGTAATTACATCAAAAGACTGGAAGAATTGACCGGAGCACCGATCGATATCATTTCAACCGGCCCCGACCGGATTGAAACCATTGTGCTTCGGCATGCATTTTCCTGATCATAGAAAACGCTAGTGCCAGCGCGTACCACATGCAGAGAGTTTCATTTTTCCGGCAATGGCTGGTGTCAGGGTCACATCTGATAACCAGCCGAAAAATAATGTGATGGCCGCCAATAAACCAAACTCGATTTGTGTACGCATCTCGCTAGACATCAAGCATAAAAAACCACCGCACAACGCCACTGTGGAATACGTCACAGGGCGGCCTACCGCTTTCATAGCCAATACAATGCCTGTATTTACGCTTCCCGTCTGCTTTGCCAATCTATTGAACTGCGTGAAAATGTGAATGGTATCGTCAACTGCAATACCGATCACAATACAGGCAATCAACGCAGTCGTGACATTCAAGCTCACACCGGCATAACCCAGAATACCGAAATAGATCAACACAGGCATAATGTTTGGCAACATCGCCAGAAAACCGTATTTGAACGATGAAAAAACATAAGACAGGATAAAAAATATAATGACAATAGCGGTCGCCAGATTCCAGACCTGACCCATAGCAATGTCATCCATCGTACGTGCCACCAGATACGTATTGCCTGTTACTCGCGCAGTAATGCCTGACGGGATATTTTGCTGCATGTAACGCTCAGTGCGATCTATCAGTGCAGACACATCACTGGAATTAACAGCTGTAGTCCTCACCACAATCCTGGCCTTCTGGTAATCCGGGCTGGCGTAATCCGGCAATTCATCATTACCACCAATCTGGACAAGCTGGCTCACTGTCATGGCATCTTCCGGTATCCTGAAATCTTCAGGGTCTCCAGTCATCCCTTTGTAGATAGTTTTTATATAATCCACAATCGATGTTGAACCGCCGATCTCCGGCTGCGACTCAAGCCAGCCCTGCAAACGCTCTATCGCCCTGAGATTTTCCGGAACCTGAAATCCGGCTTCTGATTCCATCTCCAGCACTACATCAAACGTATTGGCACCTTCAAGACCCGCATTGACAGCATTAAAATCCTGCCTGACAACACTGCTTTCCTTGAATCCGTTAATCAGGTCTGTGCCAATATTGATTTTTGTGAAGGCCGCCAGACAGATCGCCGCAATAACCACATTAATAATGAAAATAGGTTTGGTATTTTTCACAGCAAATATCGCCAGTTTTTCAAGACACCTGTCTATCCAGGTCACTTCCGATACTTCCGGCAATCGCCTTGGCAACGCGAGCATTTGCAATAGCGCAGGGGTCAATGTCAGGGAAACCAGCAGCGTCACGCATACACCAAAACCAGTGCCTATACCAAATTGCCGGATAGCGCCCAGCGAACTGGTGGCCAGCGAGAAAAAACCCACCGCTGTCGTAATGCCCGTGTAAATAACCGGCATCATCACTTCTTCCAGCATAGGCCTTGTCGGGTTTTCACCAACAGGCACCCACTTCAAACGCAATGCATCATAGTAGGCAGAAATAACGTGTATGGCGTATGAATAACCGACAACAATCACCACAGAAGGCACTGCTATCGATACCTGATTCAGGGTTTTATAAAAAATGGCCATAAACGCCATGGTGATCACGACTGAAATACCCACCACCAGCATAGGAATAAATACGCCGCGCAAGGAATGGTAGGTAAGTGCACAAACCAGCATCATGATCAGCATGGCCAGCGGTACCACTGTCTTTACATCACGCAACATCATGTTGCTCATCTGTGCCTTGATATGTGCTGCCCCAGTAATCCAGGAATTTCCCGGCGGCCAATATTGATCCGTCACCGCTATGATGCGTTCATCAATCTTGCTGTCCAGCAACTGCTTCTCTGCAATGTCCAACAGGTGCACAACGATGACCGTCACTTTGCCGTCCATTGATACCAGGTTGCCTGCATAGATTGGATCAGACAAGGCACGCAACCTGAGGTCATCCAACACAGGGCCGCTCTCTGGCGGCACGTTATAAAACGGCTGGATCAACAGGTCTTCACCTTCACTGCGAATATTCAGCGCCGTTGACAGACTGGAAACACGGTTTACCTTGTCCAGCCCCTCAATTTCCTCACTGATCTTTTTTATTTTCTCCAGATTGGAGGTCGTAAAAATACCCTGATCATCCGACAGCGCCACTAGCACGGTTCCACCGCTGTCGAATATTGCTTTCACCCGATCAAAATACACCCGATCCTGGCTATGGGCTGGCAGTATGCTGTCCACAGAGGCATCCAGCTCAACTAAAGGCTTTCCTGTTTTGACATCAACGATCAAAAAAAGGCTTATTACCGAAACAATCAGCCAAAAAACCATGATAATTCTGGATTTTTTAACCACAGATTCGCAGATAGATTTTTTTATATTTCTGTTATCCATATTATCTAATTCAGCTTTCAATCCGGGCCACGCGTCAACTGACGCTCACTGAAAAAACTTTCATCCAATGGCTGGTTGAATTTCACATCACGGGATTTCATCACCGTTCTTGAGAGTTCTACGCCGTCTTTCCTGGTTACCATTGCCACTTGCCCCATCACCCATATTCCGTCAATCTGGCTCAGGTCGCTGACATCCATTTGCTTGATCTTGTTGCCTTTTTTCAAGAAATTGATAATGCGGACAACAATATAGTTATCCTGGCGCACATAGAATATCGATTTTGAATAGCTTTCATCCTCGTCATCCTCCTTGTCTGTTGGTGTGCCTTCAATAACCCACACTTTCTGGCCATCCAGAACATCCTCTTTCATGGAGTGATAGACATAGTCATCTGAATTATGAACAGAAATATCTGCATAGGAAAAATCAGAACTCATAAACGCGAGCCGCTTGGAGCCAATGCGTCTCATCTTCTGGATTGTTGGTGTGTACATCCAGTGCTGGTCAGTTTTTTCTGTATCCTTGTAATCGATAGAAAAAAATCCGACGTTCCGCATAGTCAAGGGGAATACATAAAACATCATGCTGCGGGTTTCACTGTTATCGGGGCCGAATTTTTTCCGGAACGACAACAGCTCCTGTACGCGCTCATCGCCTTTAGGGTTGAGTACTGTCATGGTGACGCGGCTGGATGCGTTATCCCCCATCTCAACATCACTGGCTCTATCCATGATCAGCTTGGGGGTTATTGCCTGCTGCGCTAGTGCCTGCACGGATGCACACAGCAAGGAGACAAGCAGTAACGGGGTATATAGCGAACGTGCCTTGGTCATGAAATTAGCGCCTTTTAAACATAATGCAGTATAGCCATCCTTACCCTTGCTCAACATGCATGGGAATAGGGTAAGCTCGTCACTGCGCTGTACCCGCAAAAGGCACTAATAATATAGGGGAATACCATGCATCTGTTAACACGTCATGTATTTATAAAATTGCCTTTCCTTATCAAATTACCCTCCTTCATCAAAGTACTGGTTGGGCTGGCATTCGCAGCTACAAGCATCACTGCATTTGCCGATGGAACAAACGCAGGGCTAGTGCTCGCCACAGCCGGCACAGTGGAAATACAGCGTGGTACACAAAAAATTCCTGCTGAACGTAAAACGGTGCTGCAGGTAAATGATGAAATCCATACCGGAGAGAATGCCCGTGCCCAGCTTCGCTTTTCGGATGGGACCGTCACTACGCTGGGCGCCAACACAGGATTCCGCATCCAGCAATTTGACTGGACTGACAAGCAACCCACCAAGGCGAATGTTCAACTGGAACTGCTGTCTGGCGCCTTCCGCACCATTACCGGCAAAGCGCTGGCTGTGTCAGGCTCAACATTCGGCGTAAAAACCCCGGCAGGCGTGATTGGTATCCGCGGCACGGATTTCTGGGGCGGCTACCTGGATGCCAATGCGGTGGATGTGCTCCTGATCAGCGGTGAACACGCAGTAGAAGTCAGCAACGCCAATGGCAAGGTGTTACTGGAAAAAGCCGGGCAAGGCACAACCCTGAAGGCCGACCAATCGGCATTGGCAGTCAAGGAATGGCCTCAGGCCAAAGTAGACCGCGCGGTGGCAACCATCACCTGGCCAGACGGGCAGATTCCGCCAGACAACCTGTAAACCTGTCGCGGGTATTGCCTGCGACAGGTTAAACTGGCCTCCCCTTTCGCTACAGTTGCAGCCGATTGCATGCTCGTTTTCCCACATATTGATCCGGTTATTTTCAGCATCGGTCCGTTAGCTATCCGCTGGTACGGCGTGATGTACCTGCTCAGTTTTATCCTCGTGTGGTGGTTCGCTGTACGCCGCACGGAAGCAGGCCTCGCAGCTACCCGCAACCGGCAAGAAGTGGAAGATATGATTTTCTACGGCGCACTGGGAGTCATCCTTGGCGGTCGCATTGGCTACGTATTGTTTTATCAGTTCGGGGCATTTCTGCACAATCCATTGCTCCTCTTCAAAATTACCCAAGGTGGCATGTCTTTCCACGGTGGATTGATCGGTGTGCTGATCGCTTTGGCGTTATTTGCCCGCAAGATTCACCAACCGTTTTTCTCAGTGATGGATCTCGTGGCGCCATTAACCCCCATCGGACTGGGGCTGGGTCGTCTTGGCAATTTCATCAACCAGGAGTTGTGGGGACGCGCCACTGATGTACCGTGGGCAATGGTGTTTCCCGCTGATCCGTTGCAACTGGCACGTCACCCTTCACCGCTTTACCAGTTTGCATTGGAAGGCGTGTTGTTATTCGCCATACTTTATTTTTTCTCCAGAAAACCGCGGCCAATGGGCCTGGTATCCGGATTGTTTCTCACGCTGTACGCCACCTTCCGTTTCACCTCGGAATTTTTTCGCGAACCGGATGCGCATATAGGATTTGAAGCACTGGGCTGGATGACCCGCGGGCAAGAATTGTGTATTCCAATGTTGATAGCGGGCATAGCGATCTGCATCTGGAGCTTGCGCAAGAACAAAGCTGGAGTTAACTGATGCAACAATATCTTGATCTGATGCGCCATGTACGCGACAACGGCACGGTAAAAACCGACAGGACCGGCACCGGCACGGTGAGCGTGTTTGGCCATCAGATGCGCTTTAACCTCGCTGAGGGTTTTCCGTTACTCACGACAAAAAAATTGCACTTGCGCTCCATTATTTACGAATTGTTGTGGTTTCTTGCCGGCGATACCAACATCAAATACTTGCAAGACAATGGCGTGAAAATATGGGATGAATGGGCGGATGAAAATGGCAACCTCGGCCCGGTGTATGGTCATCAATGGCGCTCATGGCCGGATGGCAATGGCGGCACTATCGATCAGATCACACAGCTGATCGATATGATTAAAAACAAACCGGATTCACGCCGCCTGTTAGTCAGCGCGTGGAATGTCGCTGAAGTGAACAATATGGCGTTACCACCCTGCCATACGCTGTTCCAGTTTTATGTCGCCGATGGGAAACTGTCTTGCCAGTTATACCAACGTAGCGCAGACATTTTTTTGGGGGTCCCTTTCAATATAGCTTCATATGCATTGCTAACAATGATGATTGCACAGGTTTGTGATCTGGAACCAGGTGACTTTGTGCATACCTTTGGCGATGCACACTTGTACAGCAACCACCTTCAACAGGTGGAAGAACAACTCAAACGCTCACCCGGTACATTGCCACACATGAAAATCAACCCTGCAGTGAAGGATATTTTTGCTTTCCGTTTCGAGGATTTCGAACTGGAAGGCTATCACGCCCAACCGCATATTCCCGCACCGGTTGCTGTGTAATGACCGAAAAGAAAACCATTGCACTGATTGTCGCACGCGCGCATAACGGCGTGATCGGACAGGACAACCAGCTGCCTTGGCGCCTTCCGGAAGATTTGCGTTATTTCAAACGTATCACGCTGGGCAAACCCGTCATCATGGGGCGAAATACATGGGAATCACTTGGAAAACCATTGCCCGGCCGAGACAATATTGTCATTACTCGCAATAACAGCTTTTACGCCCACGGCGCAACTGTAGTCAATGACATGAAAACTGCATTGCTGCTAGCCGATTCGCTGGCTGCTGCCAGTGGCGCAGAAGAAATCATGGTTATTGGTGGTGCGCAGATCTATGCCGAAGCACTCCCCTATGTAACACGCGCATATGTTACCGAGGTGGACGCTGATATAGATGGAGATGCCTTTTTTCCTGCGCTGGATCCAGCAGAATGGATCGAGAAAACTCGCGAAAAGTTTTTGTCCTGTGACAAAAACCCTTACGACTACAGTTTCGTCATGCTGGAAAGAAGTTGCAGGTAACCTTCCTGAAAATCAGGGTACAAAAAATTAAATCCTTCACGCTGTAACAAGTCATTGGCGCACCGCTTGCCCTTTGCAGGCTGCATACGCCAGTCACTATCCACTACGGGGTTCGCAACAGCCATCTGGTTAGCCAACCACTGCCACACATCGCCCAACTGTGTCGGCCTGTTATCACTGGCAACGTAACAAGGGGATGGCGCAATACCCGCTTGCCAACGCTCAATCAGGAATGCCAGTACGCGGGCACAGTCATCTGCATGGATGCGGTTGCTCCACTGGGCAGCATTATTTATATCAACCCGCCCTTCCCGAACCAGCCGCAGCAAACGCTCACGGCCAGGGCCATAAATGCCAGAGAAACGTACACAGCTTGATGCGAAGCCGCTGGAAGCGACAATATCTTCAGCTTCCCGCAGAATGCGCCCGGAAAATCCGCTACCGGTAGCCGGGCTGGATTCATCTACCACTTCGCCATGATCCTGTTCGTAGACAGATGTGCTGGATACAAACACAAGCCGGGGATGCCCTTGTAAGGCAGCCAGCAAATTCCGTGTGCCTTCGATATAAACCTGTCGGTAACGGGCTTCACTGCGTTCACCCGGCGTGAGGGTAATCACTACATAGTCATAGCTGAGCCCCTGTAGCGCTCCGGAAACAGCATGGCTATCGCACAGATCTGCTGTCAGGGGCGCAATCACAGGAGGAAGTTGTTCAGGATGCCGGCGGAGACCCGTCAGGCAATATGCATCTTGCAGCAGAAGCGCCAGCCGTTGTGCGATATCACCACATCCAGCCAGCAGTACCGAAGGAAGTGCAGAATTCAACGACTGGCCAGTTGCGCCGGTGCGTGTCCGGATTCAATCCAGTCTTTCAGGCGATTAGCATCCCCTACGGGTGAGAGCTTGCCTTCGGAATCGAGCATCACCATCACCGCTTTGCGGTTGGCAACAACCGCCATCATTACCAGACAGCGACCCGCTTCCTGCGTGTAACCGGTCTTGCTGACTTTGATATCCCAGTCATCCTCCACATCCCGCACCAGCACATTGGTATTCTTGTATTGCAGCGGCGTACTGTTCGGGCGTATCGCCACTTCGCGGTTCGGCGTGGTGGTGAATTCGTGAATCAAATCGTATTGACTGGCAGCACGCACCATTTTCACCAGATCCTCGGCGGTGGAAACGTTCCCCGGGGTTAACCCTGTCGAATCATAAAACCGTGTATGCGTCATACCGAGCCGCGATGCCTTGTTGTTCATCGCATTGATAAACGCCTGCTTACCACCGGGATAGTGCCGTGCCAGGCTGGATGCAGCGCGATTCTCGGACGACATCAGTGACAGGCGCAACATCTCATAGCGGGATAGCCGCGTACCAACGGGCAGGCGTGATGTTGTGTGTTTCAGGTAATCCACATCCTCCTCGCTCACACTGATCGTTTCCTGCATCGAGGGTGACGCATCCAGCACCACCATCGCTGTCATCAATTTGGTAATGGATGCGATAGGCTTGGTCTGGTCTGCATTTTTGGAAAATATGGCCTGCCCCGTATTGGCATCGACCACCATCGCACTACTGGATGCCAGTTGCGGGTAAGCGGATTTATCACCGCTGGCAGCAGGCTTCTCGCTTTTGGCTGACACCTTGCCCTGGCTTTTAGCTGATACCGGTTTGCGGATGGTGGCAATGACTTGCTGCTTCTGCGGCTTGGCGGTGGTTGATGCGGATGAGCGGGTATACAGCTTCAACACCTGACCAGACTTGAGTACAGATTTTTTGCCAAGGTTGTTCATGCGCGACAATTCATCAGCGGACATGCCATTTTCACGCGCAATGCTATACAACGTTTCGCCCCGCTGAACGGTATGCGTCATTTGTGTGCCAGCGAACGCACCTGCCGCAAAACCGATTCCGGCTAACAGCAGCACAATACGCACTGTGATGGATCTGATGATCATGAATCCGCCCCTTTCTTCATGAAACCGCCCTGCACATCATTTTTTACACCTTATATCCTGAAAAATACAACTATGACAACAGTTTAGCAAGGTTTTACTCATCGCCAACCCGTCGGGCAACCGATTTGCCGGCCTGCACAATTCAGCGTTATCCTCACCTTTCATTGTCACGCCGCTGATTCTTGTCATCCTGATACATGTCAACGAACACCGCACCGCTTACAAGCCTGCACGGTATCGGACCACAACTCGCCGATAAACTCGCACGACTCGACATCCATAACAGCCATGATCTGTTATGGCATTTGCCGCTGCGCTACCGTGACCTTACCCGTGTCACGCCCATCGGTGCATTAAGCTTGCATGGCGAAGCGTTGGTAGAAGGCACGATACGCGCCTGCGATGTGGCATTTGGCCGTCGGCGCAGCCTCCTGTGCCTTATCCAGGACGGCACGGGATTACTTGCACTGCGTTTTTACCACTTTTCGAAAGCGCAGCAGCAACAGCTGGCACCCGGTGTAAAAATACGCGCATGGGGTGAAGCACGGCGCGGAAGCAGCGGTTTTGAAATGTATCACCCGGAGTATCGCCTTCTGGATCAGGGTGAAGCATTGCCGCTGGCCGACCGGTTAACGCCCGTGTACCCGGTCACCGAAGGGTTGCAACAACCGCGACTACGCAAACTGGTTGAACAGGTACTGCAAAAAACGGCACAAGATACTCTGCCCGATTTACTGCCTGCCACACTGCTACCCGCACAACTCAATATGGCATTGCGGGACGCGCTGCAATATTTACACTTGCCGCCTGTCGATGCGCCTGTCACACAATTACAGGAAGGCGGGCACCCTGCGCAGCAGCGGCTAGCTTTTGAAGAAATGGTAGCGCATCACCTGAGTCTATTGCGCTTACGCCAACAGCAGAAACGGGAACCCGGAATTGCATTGCCTGCAAATCTTCACTTACAACGCCAGTTTCTGTCCTCACTGACATTCCATTTAACAAACGCACAACTACGTGTAACCAATGAAATATCTGCCGATCTGGAAAAATCCGAACCGATGCTACGGCTGGTACAAGGCGATGTCGGATCAGGGAAAACCGTCGTAGCGGCACTCGCCTGCTTACAGACCATCGCCAACGGCAAACAAGCGGCCATGATGGCGCCTACTGAAATTCTGGCCGCGCAACATTTTGCGCAATTCCAGCGCTGGTTTGAACCACTCGGGTTTCGCTGTGTGTGGCTCGCAGGCAGCACAAAAACCGCTGCGCGACGCGACGCACTGGCACAACTGTCTGATGGCAGCGCGCATATCGCCATCGGCACACATGCATTGTTTCAGGACGACGTGCAATTTCACAATCTCGCATTGGTTATTACTGATGAACAACACCGTTTCGGCGTTCGCCAACGGCTCGCGCTGCAACAAAAAGGACAACTCTCTGCACTACCACATCAACTGGTGATGACAGCTACACCGATTCCCCGGACATTAGCCATGAGTGCCTATGCCGATCTGGATTGTTCTGTCATTGACGAGCGCCCGCCAGGCCGCACACCGATACAAACGGTAGTGATCGACAACCAGCGGCGCGCCACAATTGTTGAACGCCTGAGGGCAGCTTGCGCAGAGGGCAGACAAGCATATTGGGTATGCACGTTGATCGAGGAGTCAGATGTACTGCAATGCCAGGCTGCAGAAGCCACTGCCGCAGAACTGCACAATGCACTGCCTGAATGCCGTATCGGTCTTGTGCATGGCCGCCTGAAACCTGCAGAAAAAAATGCCGTGATGGCAGCATTCAAGGCAGGCGAGCTGCATGTACTGGTGGCTACCACGGTGATTGAAGTCGGCGTTGATGTACCGAATGCCAGCCTGATGATTATTGAAAACCCCGAACGCCTTGGACTGGCACAATTGCATCAGCTACGCGGACGCGTGGGACGCGGCTCTGCAGCAAGTCACTGCGTTTTGCTGTACGGTTCACCACTGTCACAACATGCACGCAAGCGGCTGGCCGTATTGCGCGACAGTGATGACGGTTTTGTGATCGCCGAGAAAGATTTGCAGCTGCGCGGCCCTGGTGAATTACTTGGCACACGCCAGACAGGAGCTGTCAATTTCCGGATTGCCGATCTTGTACGCGATGCGCATTGGTTGCCGCAGGTAAAACAATCGGCAGAACTGCTATTGCGGGATTATCCAGAACATGTTGATGCACTGATACGCCGCTGGTTACGCTCAGGGGAGCGCTATGCCAGAACCTGATAAAATCCGGCGTAATTGGTAGAATCCACCCTTATAAAACCGCAAACAGGTTCGCCCTATGAAAAACTGCACGTTGTTTGTAGCCACATGTTTCTTCACCTTATTACCGCTGTACATTATGGCGGCAGGCCCACAACTGACTGCAGCCCGTTTTGGCGTTGCTACAGGCGACTTGAAGAATGCAGTGACTTCTTCAGCTGGTGACGTCAATAACGATAATTATGATGACATTCTGATTGGCGCCCCTTTTTACGACCCTGTCGTTGACGGCAAAAAGCAGAAAAATGCCGGGGGCATCTGGGTGATTTCAGGTAGTAATGGGGATGTCCTGTTTGAAGCTACCGGCACGTACAGCAATGATCACTTCGGCGCGGCGACAACAAACCTGGGTGATATCAATTCTGACGGCTACCCGGATTATGCGGTGGGCGCACCCGGCGTTGATAGCAGCAGCAAGGAAGCCGGGGCTATCAGGGATGCCGGCATGGTGGAAATTTACTCTGGCAAGTTACACAGTGTGATACGCAGACATTACGGTGAAAGCCAGGGCGACCATCTTGGCTCCACTCTTGATGGCGGCAGTTATTACGTGAATGCTGATGCCATTCCTGACTATCTTGTTGCTGCAGACAGCTGGGATTATGTCAGTGGTGATTTGCGCATTCGCAATGTCGGCCGCGTAGCAGTGATAGACGGGGCCAACGGAAATATCATCTGGGAAAAACTGGGTGATGAATCCGGCAAATCCGGTTTCGGAAAAAGTGTCGCGCTGGTCGGTGACGTCAATTTCGACAGCCATGACGATTTCGTAGTCGGGGCGCCTTTATTTGACAATCCCTCACCACACGCAAAGGATGCAGGTGCACTCTATTTATATTCCGGCAAGGATGGCGTAGCGCTGCTCAGCAATCATTATGGCAGCAAAGCTCGCAACCATGTTGGCGCCAGCGTGGCCGACATGGGGGATATTGATAGCGATGGTTACAGCGAAATCGCATATGGCGTGCCTGGCAACGGGGAGGGTGCAATGAAAAACAGTGGCTCGGTATATGTCTACAGCCATCATGCATCGATGACATGGCAGTACGGCAACGGGCTGCGCAAAGGCGATGCATTTGGAAGCTCAATACACAGCGCAGGTGACGTTAATGTAGACGGAAAACCGGACTTGATGATCGGCGCGCCATTTTATGACGATGGCGCGAAAAAAGATTCCGGCGCTATTTTTATCATGACAGAAAGCGGAAATCTCTCGAACGGCAGCACTCGTGTGCTGACTGGCAGCTTTGCTGGAGACAAACTTGGCTCGATAGTGAATATCGGCGGGGACATCAACAATGATGCTAACAGCGACTTGATCACCACAGCGCCCGGCATGGACATCTACGATGCAGGAAAACTTGTCACCAAAAATGCTGGCGGCGTTCTTGGATATCGCATTAATTCCTTATCCGTCTTTACAACACCATAAATAAAGCCTTCTCTCATTAAAAAAGGCGCTTAATAGCGCCTTTTTTATTCCTGCTCATCCTTTTATGGTCAATAACTCCAGTTGTCTGGCATGTTACGGCCATAAAATATTTCATGCATCTCCTTGTCAAGTTTACTGGTGATACTCTTGATGTCGTTGCCAGTCAGATTGTCTGTAGTAGTACCAAATAGATAATGGTTCAAATCAAAATCATTCAGCATCATCTTGGTATGGAAAATATTTTCCTGATACACATTCACATCAATCATTTTATA
>ERZ724527.394-NODE-394-length-22180-cov-3.934780_pt1 | contig 22180 bp, 25 predicted proteins | sample MGYA00376060_ERZ724527 | MGnify/ENA primary metagenome ERZ724527 (study PRJEB28724, sample SAMN07190886) | activated sludge metagenome | isolation source: activated sludge of sewage treatment plant in Hong Hong | place: USA: Christiansburg, Virginia | collected...
CGTCGGGCTACCGCCCTTTAATTTCTGTCAACAATAATATATAATTCATCAACAACATGGGCAGGGAGTTTGAAGACAGCCGAGGCGGATTCCGCGGTGGACGAGGAGGCGATCGCGGTGGATTCCGTGGAGGTGACCGAGGTGGATTCCGTGGTCGCGGAGGTGACCGAGGAGGTCGAGGAGGAGCTCGAGGAGGTCGCGGCATGCGAGGTGGTGCGAAAGTCTTTGTATCGGCCCATCGACTTCCCGGTGTATTCGTCGCTAAGGGTGCGCAAGATGCTCTTCTGACTAAGAACATGACGCCCGGCGAAAGCGTCTATAACGAAAAGCGCGTGAGTGTCGAGGTCAACGGCGAGAAGGTGGAGTATCGCGTTTGGAACCCCTATCGCTCGAAGATCGCTGCTGCAGTGATCGGTGGTATCTCTGCTACCCACATTGTCCCTGGAGCTAAGGTGCTGTATCTTGGAGCTGCCAGCGGCACGACAGTCAGCCACGTCTCCGACATCATTGGTCCTGAAGGAGTCGTTTACGCAGTAGAGTTCTCTAACAGGTCCGGAAGAGATCTCGTCAACATGGCCAAGAAGCGAACTAACGTCATCCCTATCATCCATGACGCTAGAAAGCCACTTGACTATAGGTTCTTGGTTGGAATGGTCGACATTGTCTTTGCTGATGTCGCTCAGCCAGATCAAGCCCGTATCATTGCTGAAAACTGTCATCACTACCTGAAGAACGGTGGACACTTCCTGATTTCGATCAAGGCTAACTGCATCGACTCAACCAACGAGCCAGATGTTGTGTTCGCTAACGAGGTAAATCCCCAATTAATGTCAGATCAATAAGCTAAAGGAATACGGATTGAAACCCGAAGAGCAGATGACATTGGAGCCTTACGAACGCGACCATTCAGTGGTCTTGGGCAGCTTCCGCAAGTGACTTTGTCGTTCAGATATTTAAACTGTCAGTTCGTCTGTTTTTCATGTAGATGTCATTTTGGTGGTTCCTTGTATATGTCGTTATCGTATATGCATCGTTCAACCTCCTCCACGATCTTCGGTAGTGATTCAAGCTTTCGAATTTCCACCTTGTGGATTCGCTTCACAGACTCGACAAGGGTATTCTGGTCTCTTTAGTCCACTAGGGTGAGTGCGACACCTCTATCGGAGTGACGACCGGTTCTGCCGACTCTGTGCAGATACGTATCGATGGAGATAACTGAGTTTTCACGGCGACCTTCCCTTGGTGCGTCAACGTTGATCACAAAGCAAACGTCTCGGATATCTATCCCTCGGGCTACGATATTTGTGGCTAACAGAACCTTGAACTCTCCGTTACGGAAGTCAGTAATGATCTTCCTCCTTTCGTTGATAGGAACCTCAACCTTGGACCCATTGATAGTGCGATAGCCAGCAATGACCCCCAGACTCACTCCTTGGAGGTACTTGACGTTGGGATTGGTCATGTCTCGAACCTGCTTTAATGAAAGTGCTTACGCTTTCTTCAAAGAGCTTTTTGAAATTTTCGATATCAGAGACAGCGTTGAAAAAGATAAAGACCTTCGGTTTGAGTTTGGTGGTATTTCCATAGAGTTCTTTGAAGATGTCGTTGAGAATGTATTTGTACTTCGCTTCGTCTCCCTCGATGACATTGATGTAGTTCGTTACTCCCTCCAGAGTAATGGTATGGCCAATTTCATCACGCAGGATATCGTTGAGGTTCATTTCGATACAGTTCTTCGTGTTCTTGGCGAAGAACTCCTTGAACTATTTCTTCATGGTAGCAGAGCAGACAATCAACTTCAGGTTGGGGGCCTCCTCGCATATCTGCAGGATGTTCTCCAGCTCCTGCTGTCCCTGTTCATAGATCTCGTCAACCTCGTCGATAGCGATGAAGGCACAGTTATCCAGCTTCACATTCTTATTCGCGTGGCGGTTGGCAAAACTCTTCGGCATGGCTAAGACGATGTCACCAGGCCTGTGCCCCTCTCTGTCCATACGACCAATGGTAAAGTTAACCTTTTCGTGCTTCACACCTGAGCGCTCCACCTGTACCTGAAGCTTTACGAGCTCCTCCTCAATCTGCTGCATAAGCATCGCAGTCATGACGAGGATGATGGCCTGTGGCATGAAGACCTCGTTCTTCAGAGTTTTTCCATTTGGAAGAGTCTTATCCCTGGAGACTTGGATGCCAGGTCGGATGCTGTTTAGGATGGGAATCAAGTAGCACAGGGTCTTCCCGGAACCGTTACTGGAGCGTATGATCATGCTAAACTTCTTACGATCGGGGTCTACATCACTTTGGTATGAGTACTTGTGGTGATGGGCAGGGTCTCTTGTTGAATGCGGGTGGGCTTGATTTTACCAGCCTCCTTTAGCAACGTAATGATCTCGGGGTGAATGTCGAACTCTGTCCACTTCTTCTTGCTCTGTACGTAGGTTTTTTCTTTAGGTTCTTCCCCTGATTTTTCCGGCTTGGGTTCTACGTTCGGCTCCATCGTTCTAGTTTTAAATTCTATTCAAATCAACTCTCTTATCGCACCTGCGACCGGAATAATATCCTTTGGATGGAGACCCTCGCTTTTAATGGATAATTGATATTTTATTCCCCACCACTGATGTCGACTCTTCAGGAAAAGATGCAGACGGACTACACATGGATCCGTAGCTCACCCGCCGAGAACCCACGGCAGCGTGTCCACGGCTACAACTACGTGTACAACAACGCACCCAACAAGTTTGAACGCCTGGAGATGATCTACCGCTCTATCGGCAAGCAGTTTGACTGGGAGCTCGAGAAGTTCCGTCTCAGCAAGAAGAACATCGACCGTGGCAACAAGCGACGTATCTTCAAGAACTTCTTCCGCTTCGTGAAGAACCCTGGAGGCTACATCTACTGGAAGACGTTCCGCTTGGCTGAGCACAACCCACGCTTCATCGTCTGGGGCATGGTAACTTGGTTTTTCCTGAGCATTGTGCACTACAAGACCATCTCAAACGGTGTGCACCGCGGCAACAGTATCCTTATGCGATCAGGTAAGAATGTTGAGGGTACACCTGGCCAGTACCATGGATTCTACCCCAAGAAGTAATTTCTGGTGCTAGTGTAGGCCCTTCCTGGAGTTCTTTTCTATTCCCATGCTGCTGCACTATCCCATCAGCCCTCGCATGATCATTATGAACCAGACCTGGAAGCAGAACTTACGCAAGGAGTTCCAGCTCCTCAAGGCTTACAACGTCGACTATTGATCGATAATGACCGAAATGAGGATGAATCAGCCAACATGAAGTATCTAAAGACGCGAGTGGGTGCCAATCTGTTTGCCCTTGAGCCGTAGTCTGCGCCGTGTGAGGTACAGCCAGCGATAGGCACATTTCGCTACCAAACGATATCGTTGGTTTTGCTTGAGCTGCTGAGCAAAGACATCGGAGAGGGACAGCCCACCGAATGTTTTGTTTCCCGTTACAGTGCTACCACTAGAATTCTCGCTACGCTTGAGTAGTTCCTTGTGAACTTCGATGCGATTCAGGCGAGTGGTTGCCTCAGTAAGACTGTCTGTCTGACTTCGAATTAGTAAATTGGATTGCGAAAGGGAGTTCTTCAGCGATTCCAGCTGTCTTTTGAGTTAAGCGTTCTACTCCGCGAGCAATTCGATTCTCTTAGCATTAAATTCCTCGTCCTAAATTTCAATAAAGGAAGTACCTGCTCAGTGAAGTTTCTTTCTAGGTTGACTTTAATGGACATAGGCTTCTGTTCGACTGGCTGTTTTCCCTTTGTAGCAGGTGGGTTTTGAACTTTCTTTGCTGCAAGCAGCTCTATCTTCTTCTATTGGAACAGACTCTGGAACTGTGATAAGACCTTGGGGTTGACGGGTTGATAAAATTGTGCCAGAGAGTTTTTGGCGGAGTGGTGTTCCTTCCCTGTGCTGGACTCTGTCTTTGTCTTCTTGGTCATATCGGGGTTCTTCGCATTTGCATGCTGGTTCTCCAACTTTACCAATCCCTTCATTCTGTTGTTTTGGTCCAACACTCCAACACGTTTGAGGTTTCCTACAGTTTCCTGATAGAACTAGTTGCTGTGCAACGGAATGATTTAGTATTTTTTCTTAAACTCGCCGAATTTATCGGAGGGTTCTTCCTGCTTTGGTTCAAGAAAGTGCCCCTTTCTTCTCTTCTGCAAGTTGATTTCTATATAGAAGTCGTCTGCGTGGCTCTTGTTAATCTACTCGAAGCCCTTCTTTATTTCAGTTGTGGCCTGTTTGACCAGCATCCGGTAAAACTGTATCACCAGGTTCGATTTGTCCCTTGCCATTCGTTCTGTCATCTGCTTACTGAATCACTTTGATTGGTACTTGACTATCATGCAGATGCCCTTTTGCCTACAATACACGTTGTGCTCAAACGGTCTATCTTCAAGGAAGTTGACAATGCCGAATATGTCACCCTGAGAAAGAACCGTTCGACTACTTGAAAGTGTGCTTGATTCGTCGATAGCTATGCATTCACCTTTCAGCACGAATAGAACGGTGGAGTGCGACACCTGCTTTTGGATTAACACTTATTTTGGGTTCACTTACAAAAATCTTGCCGAACGACCGAATACGACTCTTTCCTTGTTTTCTAATCCCGCCCAGAACTCTTTAAGGCATGGATTGCTTGAGAACTCGAACAATTCTCCTATTCGCTTGTCAGTAAGGTAGCTGCAGCCAATCTTCAATTCCTTCGGCAAGAAGTCAGCTAGATACTGGTATCGTACCACCTCGACGCACTTTGCTGATGCAATATCTTGAAGCTTAGTAAAGGTGGAGGGATGTTTGAGCTGCAGTTCCTTCGCTTCCTCAAGTCTTAAAGTCAGCAGCACTCCATCCGTCTCGCCCATCACATCGAAGAAGTGGTAATGTGTGCCAGCGAGATTCAGCAACGCCATGTAGCCGATCATTTCTAAGCAGGGAAGGTCCGCGATGATGCAGTCATCATGAATAGCCACGGCCAATCCCGAAACTACAAGTCCAAAGTAGTCGACAGGCTCTTCCTTCCTTGCCAGCACTGAAGACTTGTTGAAGGAAAAACAACGAACAATTTCGGCCAACCCCACCAACTCTGATTGTGCCCACTTGAGGAATATGTTAGTGTTTTGATGGAGCAGTTCGAGCATCTTCGTCTTCTCCTCCGTCGAGTATTCCGCTGGGTACTACTTTGGCAGACTGCTTACGTCTTTCAATGGGTCGTTCTTGCGGTTTGGGGAGCCTCTCCTTGGCTCCTTGGACTATTTCATAATAAAAGTTATACTCCGATGGAAATGATCAGCGATCGAGAAGCCGGATGCTTGTGGGGAGCTGTCCTTGGAGATGTCATCGGGGCGTACGTTGAGAATGATAAGGCAGTGACTAAAGAAAAAGTATAAAAAGCTTTTACAATCTGTGGAGGAGGCATTCGGCATCTCGAACCAGGTCAACCTACAGATGACTCATAGCTGACAATGGCAGTTGCGAAAGGGTTAGTCGCAGGAAAGGGTGTCCTCAATCTGAATTTGATTGCACAGGAGATGGCCAATTGGTTTCTGTCCAAACCAATCGATGTAGGAAACACGATTCGAAATTCAGTTCCCAAAGCCTGCAATATGAAGGAATACCAGGCTCATTTGGTCCGAAAAGGAGCAAATTAACGATCACAGACCTCTCAAAGTAATGGCACTCTAATGAGCATTGCTGGTGTAGCTATCTGGTGCAAGAATCTACATCTACAGGATATTGAGCTTGCTGTCAGAGAGTTTACGATATTGATTCATCCGAACGAAGTAGTAGCACTTGCCAATACCGCTTATGTGATTGCAGCGACCTACTTAATGAACCATGCAGGGGAGGAAAAAAGGAATGTCATGGCTTTTGAAGAAGCTGAGAAGTGGTTGATATCGAAGGGAAACAAAGACTTAATTGGATGGATGGATACCATCAAAGGAACTGTTGGTAGCATCGACGAACTTCTCAAACAAGTGCCGCCAAATAAGGCTGAGGGATGGATCAAAATAGCTTTCACTTATGCAATGCACTTCCTTTTAGCGGGGGCTCCCTTCAAAAAAGCGATTGAAAAGATCATCAATGTGAAAGGGGACACTGATACGAACGCTTGCATAGTGGGAGCACTATTAGGCGCTTACCACGGCCTCAGCGGATTGGATATGCAGGTTCAAATTGATAAGATTTGCCAGTACAAAGGCAGGGTGTTCAAACGACCATAATGGCTAATCCCTGGCAAAGTTGTTCCAAACTTGATTACACGACTTAAAGAAATCGCACCAAAGGAACTCAAAATGGTGGGCAACTCTAACAACGACAAATGATCAGCTGATGCGAACTCTAGCCAATCCGTTTTCCTTGTAGAAGTTCTTGGTTATGGTCCTATCGCTGAACCCTGATTTCTTGGTGAAGTCAACAGCAGCCTCAAACACCTCGTTCTTTTGTCTAAGCTAACCGAGTCAGTACGTCATGCAGTAGATCCTGGGCTTAATCCATGTTGGGCTGTTCTGGCGGATGTCTCGGTAAAGTCGATGTCTAAAGTTAGGGAACAGGGTATTCCCACCGCTGATCACAATGTTCTGCAGGAAATTGTGACGGATATCCTCGTCAGCAAAAGAAATTGACTCGAAGATCGACTCCACGATCCCACTCTGGTCCAATCCAATGTCCTGTGGGTTGAACAGGATCTCTGGTATTTGAAATCTTTCCTTGTCTAGAGTAATCTTTTGACTGTAAGAGTCTGAGGTTCAACCATGTTTATACTTGGATCCCAGGTATCGCTCGCGTAGCCTCGTTTCATGAGCTCTTCATCTGGCAGGATAAAATGCTTGGAGTAGGTTCCCTTCTTAGCTCGCATATCCACTATGAGTGAGTCTGTGACGAAGCACATATCTTCCTTGATTTGCTTGATAAGGATATCGCTGTCTTTCAGGTCCAAGTGTCGGAAGCTCAGCAGTTCCTTCAGCCAGTTGGTCAGCAGTTTCCCACCGACATCCATCCTACATTTGGTAATTTCTTACTTGCGAACACCTTGCATCTGCAGCTCTCCCTCGATAAATGGTGAGAAGTAAGTACCACTTTCAGAGCTTTCCACGACGAGACAGTATCGGTTGGATAGCTCAAAACCCGATTGTAGAACTCTATTGCCGTAGTCCTTTCGCGCCTTTTCAAACAATAATGTGGAGGAGTGATATGGCAGCACTGCCTAGAAGTTGAAGTGCTCGAAAAAGATCTCAAAGTAGCGTGCCAGAACAGCCTGAGGCATGCAAGGCAGCAGTGGGAACGTTAACGAGAAGTCGAACAGGTCAAAACCAGACTTACGCTCTTCCACTCCCTCCACCCTCTTCAGAATTTATTCCCAAAGGGTCATTTCGTTGTCGAACTTCATCGTTGCTCCTCGCACGTTTGGTCGGTAGTAGATCATCTTAGTCTCATCCCAAATCTGTCCAAACTGCTCGCCAATCAGCTTATTTCCGGTGGTCTTGTCGATAGCGATCCTACTTCGACCACTCGCTGTACATGTTGGGCCAGCACTCGATGGGTTGGTCGCTAGCTGCCGTACCCACTCGTATGGTGCTGCTACCGTTATCCAGTATGAGTCGTTTGTTGGGGTTGCTCCGCCAATTCATAATTGTAATTTGCAGAGTGGTTGGGCATCACACTGTGACTTTGGACGCTGCCGCCGTATAATCCAAGTTATATTATTGCCGGAGCTGACAACGAGCATGCTCGACGAGAAGAAGATGCTAATCGACTCAATGAAGAAGCTCATAGTGTACTGCTGGTTTGCTAATGCAGCCACATCTCCAACAACAAGGAGCACCAGAATGAAATCTACCGTTCGCTCACGAAGAATGACATCGTTAAGATCATTTCCAACCTTGAGGACTCCAACGGCGGTAGCTGACCACCTTACGCAGTTCTTAGGAAGATGTCGGCGAGGCTACTCTGTTAGCTGCTCTACGATAACGACGACCTCAAGGAGCTGTTTGTGCAGACCATGAACATAGTGCCTGGTCATGGAAACGTACTGCTCACCTTATCGCAGATTGTGCTCAACAAGTTCCCGGAGGGATTACTTACTCGACCGGAACACATCATCGGTAGTCCTGCAACTTACGCAGAAATCATGCGCTTTTTGAAAACAGCACGACTTCCACCATCGAACGAGAAGGAGATTTGTTGGTTCATCGACGGTGAGAGGCCGGAACACAATTTGCATCTGATTACCCACAGCACCTTTCAGATTCATGAATTCCTCGATCCGGCTCGAGTGCTGATAGGCATTACTTACGCAAAGAAAGACACTAGTCGGAACCGAATCGGTTACCCTGAGTTTGGAGTAAATCAGACGCATGTTGGTATCACTAAGAGCGGTAAGCGGCTAGCTAATAATGCAGTGAGGGTGCGATCTGATGCAATGAACCATTCCATTAATGGGGGATATACCTAAAGGGATGCTTCTCAGGATTTTGATAAGATGATCAGAAGTGGAAGGGAAGAATCAAGCCTCACAAAGGGGGTTACGCCAGTTTCTGAAAAGGTGTCCAACAAAAAGGACGATCTGTCTTTCACATAAAGATTCTATAGACCAGAGGAACACAGCCGATACAGCATCAACAATAGCACTGGAATCACCATACAGAGCCATATTGCCGGAACTAAAAGGCTCACCGATGAAGGGAGCGAAGCCAATCGCATTCGCACCGATGAATCGGACAATAGTTTTTTGCGGAGCAAACCCAAGCAAGGTTTGAAATTACTCAGTGGCGCACAAGTGATCACTGCTACGAGCCCCCAAAGTGCTCAACCGTACACTAGTAGGGTAGTTGACAAAATCTTGAGGGATAAGGCTAACAATAAAGACGAAAAGCAGGTCATCGTACTGGGAGGTAGTAAGGAATCATCTCACCCAGGGTACATATTCGGTAAAACATAGAAGGACACTGACCGACAGAGATGTGAGAGAGCCATTCTAACCCCCAGCCGCAAATACAAAAGGTCCTTTGGTCTCCAACTACCTAATCCGTGGCAACTACACCGTAAATAACTTCGGTCGGTAATACAACAATTATACACCCACGAGCGACATACGAGATATTAAAAGGACAATTGGTGACCAAAGACCATCGCACGAATCGTCGTTCGATGGTGGCTACAAACCTTCCGAAATCTTTCTAAAGAAGATAAAGGACTCCGCTAAAAAGTGATCTTATAGTGGTTTCGTATTTCGAAAGGCAGCAACGGTAGATGCCGCCAGCCAATCGACTTTCATAATATTTACATTCCGAATGAGTGACTCCAGCAGTGAGTAGCACTTTCAAGCGAGGAAGGGAGACCGAAAGGAACTCACCAATCTCTCGCAGCCCGCTGCACCCAAGCAATCTGCACCTGCTAACGACCTTGACGATGACGATGATGGGTTCAACCAGGATGAAGCTCAGGAGCTTTTTAATGACAAGCCAGCTGCAGAGCCTGACAGGGGGGTTGACCGAGAGTCCAGTAGCAGGGAAGTCCGAAAGGCGAAGAAGATGAAGCGACTCAAACGCCATCGCAAGAATGATGATGAGGATTCTTATCGAGGACGCTCCGAGGATTAAGAAGAGGCAGCCCAGAAGCCCAAGCGAGTGAAGCAAATCAAGAAAAATGAAGCCCCAAGGAAGCAGCGAGCTCCCCCGAGTAATACCCCTTCTAATGGCAGAGACTCGCTAAGAATCCACCAAGGACATCGAAAGACGACAGTTCCAGGAGGAAGCCAAGGTGATAGCAAGCAAGTTGATTGAAGAGATGAATCGGCGTGCCGATTCAGACAAGCACAATGTCGAAATCAAGAAACAGGCACTCGAAAAATTGAACTACCTCAAGGAGATGTCATCGATGCTGGAGAACGTACCTTTCGTTTAATACAGAAATACGTGCAGTATTACTTCCTTGAGGAGGATGGGCTACAAGCGATGGAGAAGTGGATAAGAAAGTATCCGAACGGAGAGGATCCCAGCTATACCGTCCGGAAACGGGTGTTGGAGATTATCCTGTCTCTGCCCACCAAGTCGAGTCACATAAGCAAGAGCCAGGAACTCGCGGCTCTCATCGAGAAGCTCAAGAAATGTACTTTTATGTATTATTGAGCGACAAACCAGACTATGACTGACCTAAAGTTACTTAGCGAGAAGATCGTGTTCAAGTGGCAAAGCATCTGCAACTTCGACGAGAGAGAAAGGCTTGTGTGACCCGCCGCACCCCTTCTGATGTCAATAATCAGATGAGTTAGAGTATAAGTTTAGGAGTGGCGGTGCTCTGTTCCGAAAGAGAACATGGTCAGCTCTTTCTGAAACGTAATTGGCGTCTAAGGCAGTTCTGTCACACTACTTCCAAGGTTCTAAGGTTGGCGTCGAGTCAGCAGCACCAAACCAGCAAACCGCCAATTCCACTGAGCCACTTTCAGAGAAGGAGGATGAACCCGAGCCCAAGGACGAGCCACGAAGACCCGCAATAGAACGTTTGTTAGTGAAGACAAAGTACTACACAGCCTAACCAACGATTCGAGTAGTTACGTGGGACGAACTGGATAGCCTGAGTCTTTCTGAGATCGAATGCTTGCTGATCCTGAGCAAAGTGACTGATAAGGCTGAGCTACAGGACCAGTACATCATTATCGATCGGCTGGATTCACTAATTCAACGATACAATCCAAATTCGTACGCGCTTATTGTGGATAGCCCCTAGGAAACGACAGTTAGCGTCGAAAAGCTGTTTTAGGGTAGCTAGACCTTTCTTGAATTGATTTTCGAGGATACGAATAAACTGGCGAAATTGCCTGAACTGCCCGCCATTCCTAAGTCACTTCTGGAAGATGCAACTGGCATTGTAAGGGTGGTATTGTTACTCGAATCCACCACATGGAAGCACATGAGCTTCGCGAAGCAAGAGCTGACAAAGACCGAATCAACATCAAAACAACTTTCTTCAAGTGAAGTCCAGAAGCTGCCCAAACCGGCGGGATTGGTGGATAACGAGGAAGACACTCTGAAAATCGAAAGGCAAATGGACGAGTTTGCTGATATCATGATGGAGATGTGCAGCATCAAGAATTCTGCCCTATCTGACGGTTAGAGAAGGCTTCGAGCCGAGCAAGTATTGATGAGAATGATGGCTGGCCTGTAGGATTAGCCAGATGAATGAAACTTGATGTGGGTTGATGTAAAATAGCATCAATTGAGGTGGGGGTTATAATTTACACCATCAATGATGGATAGTGGACGACAGGAACGCCCATCCCATTCCAAACAATCAACGGATAGGCGATCTGAAATGCGCCTTGGCGACAACTTGCATTGTTTCGGGGAGCCAATGCAGTCTGCCAACAGCCCGCTCTCTAGCAGTCCGATGAAGTCACAGCCCATACTGGTATCCCTAAAGCTTGACCACCGTGACTTCCAGCCATCCGAGGCAATCCTGACCAATCGAAACGCTCACACACCTACTGAGAAAATCAACACATTTACTGGTTCACCACAATATACGGCAGGGACACCGCCATCAACCGCTTAAGAGAAATATTTCAAGGCTCCGCCAACATCGTTAAGAAAGCTGGTCAGCGATGGACGTAGGAACGATCACGCACCTGACGGGTTCAGCCGTTTACTAGAGGAATACTTTCCACAAAAAAGTGACCCTGCTATCGGACCCTGCACGCCAACTAACTAAGATAATTGGTTCTCGCAGGTAAACAAGCAGTGGTCACCTACTTCCTTACAGCAACGTGGTGACTGCCTGCCTAGACCCTCACAATACTTCCCCTCTGGACATCCATTGAAGGAAATAAAAATGCCAAGGGCAAAGGAACCATCATTCACAGAAGACTTAATGAGGAAGCAACCTAGTAATGTTTCTCCGACAGCAGCCACGATACAGACTTGCTCAACCTTTGAGACTCTTCGCTACAAAAAGCCTGATTAGGGGCAACGCCCGTCTGTTATGATTAAGTCACCACAGCACTCTAGCGATCGACTAAAAATTGGAGACTTCATCCTAATCAAAGAGCTCGGTTATGGCAAGTACGGAAGTGTCTACCTCGTCCGGTAAGACTAGAGTAATATAGTCACCGTGTTACAGGCTTCATTGCTGCTATTAAAGTCATTAAAAAACAGATGATCTTGGAGAACAATCTTCTGACTCAACTGACTCGCGAGCTGCGAATTCAGGCCTATCTGACGCATCCAAACATCATAGACATGTATGGCTGCTTCTACGATAAGGAAAACATCTACATCCTCATGGAACTAGCATCGGAAGGCGAGCTCTACAAGAAACTAAAGGAGAAAGAGCGTTATTCAGAGGAAGCTGCAGCCTTTATCATAAAAAATTTGTTGAGCTCGGTCCAGTACATTCACTCCAAGAAGCTTCTCCATAGGGATATTAAGCCCTAAAATATCGTTGTTGTTCACGTAACACCTCTTCGTAACTTAGGGGACTGTTAAACTCTGCGACTTCGGGTGGGCAGTTCATCGCGGTAATGACCTCCGATCCACTTTCTGCGGAACGCCACTCTATCTATCTCCTGAGCAGATTCTTGGACGTAGCTACAACGAGAAGGCAGACCTTTGGTCAATTGGAATCCTCAGCTACGAGCTAGTGGTTGGAAGAATTCCATTCCGAATCAACGATGAACGTCAACTCGCCAAGATCGTGACACAGGTGGTTGAATTTCCAAAGGACATGGAGATCTCCTAAGAGTTCAAGGACTTCGTCAAGAGCATCTTGAGAAAGGATCCTAAACAGAGACCTTGTAGCTCATAGTTGCTGCGACACCCATTCCTGGAAAAATACAGCGAGATGGAGACATGTGAAGAGCTGTGCGTAGATTGATGAAAGGCGAGCTGATGTCAGTCGCCTTGACTTTTTTGTCCTTTAGTTATCGATTTCTTTCCAAACGAATCACCACCAAAGCGTTCAGAAAGTGTTTAGAATGTGCTGCTCAACTGCTCGGGAAGCAGCATCAAAGTTCTCATCGTAAGTATTGCCCTCTAAAATGACAATTGGAAGCCCTCGTGATTACAGTTCGTGTTTGATTGTTCTATAATGTTCCTCCCTTTTGTCGAGAAACAGCCGCACGCCATCTTGATGCCCCTCTCCGAAGGGTTTGACCAGAAGATATAGGGAATACCTTGAAGAGTACTTCTCAATGGCTTCTTGGAAGAACCTTTCAATCGTATGGGCAGTCTATGGGAAGTACAGACGGCTGAAGATCATCGTTGTGAGGCATTCAGTATCGCAGAATAGCAACTTGTTGGCTCTGGAAAGTAGCTTCTCCTCGCTTTGTATTTGTCTTTCAACGATTAATGGGAAATCGGAGAGTTCGAGATCGGGCTTTTGCTCGCTTAACTCCCTGCCATATTCAGGAACCCATACTGTTCTGAACTTCTGAGCCAGTCTCTGGCACATGGTGGTCTTACCAGCGGACTCGGGCCCCATGACAACAACCTTCTTTACGAAGAAAGACTTTGCTGCGTCGCTGATGTAGTCCCAGTTACTAAGTGGTTTTTCCCGAATCGCTGTACCCGATATTGGAACTTTGGTACGTTGGATGTCAACGTCGTAATGCTGAATCTTCAACAAATCGCCTAGAGTCTTACCGTAGGGTTCAGATGAGAATATGCATTACAAGTCTGGAGGACTATTTGTTCGAACGAGATCAGTCCAGATCTTCCAAAAGTGTGGATGCTCATGCGGCCAATGAGGGATACTGTCATCGTTGATGTGCACCACTCGCTGCTGAGGGTAGGTCTGTTTCATCCATTGGTATCGTAATTATCCTGGTATTGACTCTCGTGTGGTGCTGCAGACGAGTATGGTTAGGTGCCGAGAGTGGTCGCGTGCGGTATCTATCATGTACTGATGCCCCTTGTGTAGTGGCATAAACTTGCCCAATACCACCGATGAAGCAAATTTTTTCATTCAAATTAACTCTAGAATAGGCAGCCTCGAAGTATTGGATTAGCATGGGCCGATCTATAATATCAATAATGCTGCACAATACAAACGATGTGCTCACCGACGAGGTGATCGTCGACGAGAGAAGGGGCATCGCCACCCATTCCAAGGCCATCACTGATGAACAATTTTCGTTCTACTACCGCAACTACCAGAAGTGGGCTAGGCCAGATCTCCACGAATTCCAGCAGCACCGCTGGCAGAGTCTCGCCTACGTCGGAGAGAGGTATTTGGGTATCCTCCGAAACAAGTAACTGGGTGAGCTAGGATAGCTTCAACAATGAGATGTTCAAGGCCCAATTATGGTACACTCCCACCTTCATTCTGGCTAACAAAGAAGTACCAAACTGATTCATGCAGAAACTCGAAGAGAGCTTCTTCAACTCGCTTCCACCAATGGCATTAGCCTTCGCCGGAGGAGGTTCTCGTAACTGGCGTGAGCGCAGCAATATTGTGAACTTCGTGGAGAGGATAGTAAGCCGAATACATGAATACGGAGTACTGCTGAACAACTCCAACACAACCGAAGAAACTCGCCAAAAGGAGAAGGAGCGACTCAAGAAGCTCTTCCGGGAGAAGATCAATGCTGCTTGATAAGGCAAATAAGATCACCATGGATGAATACTCGATTGTTTGGAGGGCTTTACGGGATGGTGAGGTAGTGTGTCTGGTTTGAAGTCCACCCATAATCATTAATATTATGTTCAGACTATTGCGGACGGTGGTTGGTAGGTTCAGCACAACGAACAACACTATCAAGACCATCGAAGTGACACCAGTGGAGATCAACCGCAAGCTGGGCATCTTCGATCCTCAGTAAGAGCGCTTGATATGAAGAACTTTACACCGAACCTGGGTCAACCAACATCGCTCGCAGTTGCGTGACCGAGTAGCACCGAACCTTGAGGAGTTGCCCTTCGAAAACGTGTATTTAGAGCGCAACGAAGTACCACTCCACCAACAATTAGGTGTAAACCCGCATCCTCAAGATCCTCCACGATAGCGAACTGGTCGACATCCGCAAGTTCAACTTCCAGCAGGATCTGCGCAAAGATCTAGAGCTAGACAGCCTAAGCGTGACTGCATTGGTGACCGAAATTGAGCAGGAATTCACCATTGTCTTCGAGGATAGAGTGTTCGAGAGCGTTCATCGACTGGAAGACCTCGTGAAGCTTATCTGCCGGGATGAAAAGGCCTTTTGATGTGCCAAAGATTATTCCACGCAGTATACGATATTTTCTACTTTCCATGATCGAACCTAACAGGTCCTTACGGGACGATGTTCTGACAGCCACGCCGTTCGTATCCACCGATAAGCGGTCCTGCTACCTCTCGTATCATTGAGCTTACAGCAGCCACATCACCGAAATTACAGAAGAAGACGAAAGCAAAGCTGAAGCAGCATTTAAGCGCAAGATGCCAGACACCAAGCTGGAAACAACTGCTGCTACTGAGACGACAGATAGGCCCAGTGCCTAAAAGCCTAGATCAAGGTTGTTAGACTGTTTGAGCTGCTTATCGTTTCTACGGTTGTTCCACTAAGGCTCATCCAGCGAGCAGTAGCCTAAATAGAAGGACATACTGAAAGAAATCCGGTTGATCAAACAACAAAATCACGCTCCTGTACTGCCAATGCAGGTTGGTAACCTCCGCAAGACACTCGTTCTCGACCTTGATTAGACCCTCGTTCACAGTACCTTCGCGGAGGGTTCCACCTTTGATTTCAAGGTCAAGGTAATGTGTTTGCTAGCATAGTTCGATCTGGGTGGGAAAAGTGTCACTAGTTATGTTCGAAAGCGCTTCGGCGTAGAGTACTTTCTGAATGAGATGTCAAAGGTCTACGAGCTAGTCCTCTTCACCGCAGCCACCAAAGAGTATGCTGAGAAGGTGATTGATGTGCTGGACTCGAAGAAGCTCATTGAACACCGGCTGTATCGTTAACACTGCACGCAAGTCAACCGGTTGTACTTCAAGAATCTAGGTACACTAAACCGAAAATTGAAGAATGTCGTGCTCCTCGACGTAAACCGTTGGTTTATACAGAACAGCCGTAATTCTGGAATGCTGCAACTGGACAATCTATTGCTGATAGATAGTTTCTTCGACAATTAAAAGGATAGGGAGTTGATCAGGCTCGTACCATTTCTCAAGCACCTCTCGGAAATGAACGATGTTCGACCAGTCTCCAAGAAGAAGCTGAGCTTCGACACCAAGGAAATCTACATCAAACCCACTTTCAGGGAGGCTTCCAATTCTACTATCGATACAGTCTCGGCAACCCCTTCGAAGGTCACGGAGAGGAACCCTGCAGATAAGGAGAGAGAAAGAGAAGGGAAGAGACGTTACTTACACGCCAAACGTAACAGTGACCTTGAGTCGCTCGTGAAGAAAGAAGAGGGTGCGAGCGGAGAGGAAACGGACTGCAAACTACCAATCAGATGACTTGTTGAGTTGTTTGGTGATCTTAACCGCAATCATAAACAGTCCGGTTGTCAGGATAACAGGTCACCGACGTCCGCGGCTAACTCGGATTGTGCTATTTCAGCCTTCTCCTCGACAGCTGGTGGTTCGGCAGGGGCCACTGCAGGCTCGTCATTGTGTTCAGCTGGATGTTCCTGATGTTCGGCTGGCGGTTCAGCAGCAGGTTGTTCATGTACTGGAGCGGGTTCAGGTACTGCAGCAGGCTGTTCGGCAACGGGTGCAGGATGTTCAGGCGCGTCGGTCAGTTCCAGTCGCTCAATTTCAATGTGTTTCTCACCCGACTCGGAAGCAAGTTTGAGGTGTTCATCGGTTTACTTTGGAACTTCTGCAGGCTTCTCTTCGTGTGCAGCTGGCTCAGGTCGCTTATCATCTTTCTTACTTCCCCCCATTATCTTCTTGGGCTCTTTTTCTTTTGTTGCAACATTAGCTTTGTCATTGGCTGGTGGCGCTGGTTTATCGCCAGGCTTCTTCACATCTTTCTTTGAGGTGATTGGGGTTGTAGAACCTGCTTTTGGGTCTGGTTTAGCGCCATGATCTTTCTTGGCTGTTTCGTCGTGCTCTACATATCAAAGCATTTTACTGACTGGTTCATCCTTCTTCGGAGGAGCTGGCTTTGGAGCAATAGGTGCCTTCGTGTCCTTCTTCTTATCAGATTCCTTCTTTTCATCCTTAGGCTCCTCTTTCTTAGCCTCTTCCGGTTTAGGACGAGTTCCAGAGCTTGTCGATATCACCCTGTCGACCTTTGGCCCGCTCTTCCCCGTCTCCACTGCCGGCGGGTTTTTGCCTAAATAGAAAGCTTTGATACTGATGGTGCCAGTTGCAGTAGGAACTCTATTGGGAGGTTTCCCATTGGCAGCTGAAGAGTGTTGTTTGAGCTCTTCAACGGTATGCTTGAGCGTGTTGACCTCCTCAGTGAGTAACTTATTGCTGGCTTCGACGGCCTCTAACCGCGAGATAATCTGTGCGAGAGCGTCGGGATGCGAGGCAGCCTATGGTTCATTTGGCTACATATCTATAATGCGATTTAAATATTTTGAAAAAGTGGAGGAGAGGCACGATGTCAGCTCGTGTCGAAAGCCAAAGCGCCCATGAATAAATCAAGCCCGAAAATTAATAATCCCTCAACACCAATAAACTCTAACACAAGGTCGTTCAGAGAATTGGCGATGAACAGGAGCGTGACTGTGCACCGAGGAAGTCAGGGAGACCATCCTCTCCTGTTGCCTCGGGTCGAGGATTATTACATGCCCGATCTCAAGTCATAATTTTCCATGGCCACACTGTTGTCAAAGTTCTAGCCTTCTGCAGTTTGATCCCAGGTAATTGTTAAGTTCTGCACACCCGCTGAATATTAGACTCTATTATCAGCCATTAAAGCCTCAGAACAATTGTTCCGGACCGTATTATTAAATTGAACATGACAGGACTGTGGGAACACAAGACCCAAGGCATCAACTACGATCGCTATCGACCGTATTACCCAAGTGACCTCACCAGTAAAGTGCTGCCAGCCTGTGGAAGTGGCAGCAGCTACCTGGACGTCGCTACAGGCACTGGCCAGCTGCTTTTCAGTCTGTACAATCGCTTCGAGAATTCATTCGGAGTCGATCTCAGTGAGCAGATGGTGGAGGTTTCATCTGCAAAGGCTAAGGAGATCAACAAGCGCGAGAATAACGACAAGAAGATCTCGGTTGCCCGGAAAGATTGTCTACACATCCATGAAGTCGTGCCAGAAGACCAGAAATTCGACTTGATTACGGTGGGTGAAGCACTGCACTGGTTCAACATCGACGAATTTCTCAAGTACGTTAAGGTTAGGCTCCTCCACTAACATGGAATATTCGGGGTGTTCGGCTATTACATTAGCCACTGCGAATTCCTCGAGGGTCCTGAGAGTGAGAAGAGTGAAGGTAATCGTTTCCATTAATCCAGCCAACGATATTTACTATGAGTTCTACGACATGATCGAGCCCTACTTTGCCTTCCGCATGAAGTAACTTGACGAGTGCTATACCGAGCCGAAGTATACTTTTGCTCAGCACTTCTCCGACATCCAAAGGACTGTGGAGTCAGCGAGAATGGATATGACCGCCGAAGATTTTATCAGCTTCTTCCGGACATACAGCGGCTACAACACCTTCCTGAAACAAACAGGGAGAGACGTTGCTGAGGAGATGAAGGCCAAGGTCAACGGTCGCAAAGTCGGCATGTGGGTCAAATACTTCTTGATACGGTGCAGCAACCCCACCGCCTGAATAAAGTTAAACTTCATGCCATTTGTTTGTGGGCGGATTATAAGTCGAGAGGTTCCTATCATTTGTACGAAAAGGCTCTGTTGGGGCGGCTAGTAACATCCTCCTGGCGGACATGTCGGTAGAATGCTGGTTGCACTTCCTTCGGGTGCAAATGGTGCACACCAATATTAGTGTTAGTGCTAGTTTGGATATCGTTGGGCTGGTGCTGCCGAAATGCAAAGTCCGTCGCGGTTCGCCCCAAGCTATGAGTCATCGAACGGTCCTTGAATGGCAGCCAGCTTCGCTGATTTGCTGTATCCTCCTTTAAGTCAGTGGCTGAATAACCTCTAGTGTACTTTTCTTCTGATTTTCACAGTACATAGTGGTCACGAGCTTCATACTGTCTGCCTTCAAAGGGTTGTAAACCCCGGCCGGTTTGGAGTTTCTATCTTCGATTTGCTGGGCTTCCTCCCGTGGGCCTAATGATGCGTTCCTGCCATAGGCATACGAATAGGATGTCTCCGAGAAGAGCTTATTATGGTTCTTGTCGTGCACATGAAACGTTGATCTGAATTCAGTTCCAGTCATTGGCACTGCCCTGTCTCCATTAACCTACTTCATATTGCTACTCGTCAGCACTTTGTAGTCCTTCCCCTGATACTTTTGCTAGCTGTTAGGATGAAATGGTGCTGTATGAGTCTTTTCCATATTCCTATCAAAGGGACGTTCAGCAGTCTTAAGGTAGCTCTCCACCTGCCCTTGAGGGTAGTCTAGCTTCATCCGTGACTTCATCTCTTTCTGAATAGACCATGCCGGTTACAAATCCATCGTCAGCGACGATGTGTTTGGTGTCCCATTTCACACGTCTGCTGAGACGGGGCATTGCGCGCTGGAATCCCTTATCATCGTAGGTTGTGATGGCTGTCTCCAGTGGGCGAGCTACTTTAACATCTGGCCGATCACGGAACTGCTGTTTATTGAATTGCCTCTCCTCATCCCAATTGCCTGACTAGCCTCTCTGATCTACCTATAAGAGTTCCCTTGTTATAGCCTTCGCAGATCTGCCAGACCGTGCTCATCTGATAAGTTATCCAAATAAAATATTATTCACATCAGCGATTGCTTACGCCGACCCTCGGCGATGTCCCCCTTTACAATGTTGATATCCTTCCTGAGTATATCAATTTTGAGTAGCATCTGTTCTTTGGAAGAGCGGCTTCGAGAGCGATCGCTATCGATCAGCTGTTTCTGGTAACACTCCAGCTGGTGGTTCATCTCGACCAGTAACTTTTCGTTGCGCATGATTTACTTTACAAGCTGGACATAGTTGCTATTGATTATGCTGGAAGCTTCGCTGGTACGCTGGGTTGCAATCTGTTCGTACCGATGCTCATACAATGATGAGATCGAGGGGTTTTGGTGTCTGTGTAGATTGCTTGTACTCTCCTTACGATGGGAGGAACTCGGTGGTGGTGGCTAAATTCCAGCAAACTCATTGGGATGGAGTGTAACCAGGGGTAGTTCAGACACCCGTGGCGCTGTGATCTCAGTTGAGATGGCCTACTTGAGATACGGCGTCCTAAACTTGCTGGAGGAAAGTTCGTTGAAATTGACATTTTCTTTGCGAAGAGAATCGGCTCGCCTATTGGACTGCTGCTCCTCCAACACGTTGATCGCTCGCTGTTTGCATACCTTTTATGTAACCTTCTCCAACACGTTTTGCTTTTAACGTTTGAGCTGCTCAACTTCCTTCTTCAGGACCATCGATTCCAATCGGGTTTGGTTCAGTACCTCAGTGAGACTGTTGTAGTCCCGGAGAATTTAGTTTGTGCGAAGCTAACTTTCCAGCTTTTACCTTTCAGAGCCCATCAGCTGATTCTTCAGTGAAGCATTCTCTTCTGCGAGCTTCTCGGATGAAACCCTTGATGTCACTAACTCTGACTGGCAACGCTCGAGTTATTGCTGCAGCGCTCGCATTGCTGCCAGATACGACTCCGGAACCTCAAGACCTAGAGATGGCGGTTCGTCATAGTCCATCTCCAAGTTCCGTTGAAGGAGGCGATTAGGTTGAGCAGTCGATAGTAGTTCCTTCGCTGGTGTATATTTTATGTCGGCAGGCGACATCTCAGGCCGCTCGGCTCTTTGCTTTCCCAAACTACCGTCCATTTTATTATTAACCACTACTGCACTATCATCTGATGTCGCTGGAGACGCATCCACCTCAGCTGCTCCAGGAAGAAGCACAGCAAAAGACCCATGAACTTGTGGCTCGCATAAGCGAGACGCTCCTTAGACGACTCAACTCCGTTGGCAAGGACAAACTATCCAGCGAGCAAACCTATAGTCAGTAGGATGCGGCTCTCCTGAAGTCTCTGCCACGTGATAGTGATCACTACGACATCCTCAACAGCCTGCTCACCTGCGAAATGATCATCAGCGAACTATTCTCCGACTCAGACTGGGCAGAGAAGATTATGCTCACGGGCTATGAGAACCTCACACAGTTCCTCTAGAACTTTACTCTGGTGCAGAGAGTGCTGCACGGTAAGGATCGTGGGTTAGTGTTCAAGGCACTTGAGTATTCTTCCAATCATCTCGATCAGTTGGTGGGAACATTGCATAGCTATCCAGTCGGGCTCAGGAACGTAGCTAAGAAAAACGCATTTATGGACCGTCACCTGAACATCCTTGAGGAAGCACGATAGAGTCTTCAAAATCCACCACCACTGAAGGGTCAAGCATCATCCGACAACGATGAGCTTATTCGAGAACTGCGTACCGAGCTGAAGGAGCTGACAGCAATGAACACCGACTTAAAGGAATCCTTAGTAAAGGCTGAAAAGGAGCTTGTGCAGCTCGAAGTCAAACTCATAGGTATCTTAAATGAGAGACCTGATTACGACCAATCACGGGACGATTCATTGTTGGTGGAAGAGTTGAAGGAAGAACTTGCAAAGGCTCGAATGGAAATCGATCGGATGGACGAATAGTTCCGGATCGAAATCAATGTACCTCCCACTGTTACATAGAAATACAATGAGGTCTTTAGGAGCATGGAAAACTAGATACGAACTCTCCGTGAGTATCACAACATCGACGTTATTGAGGAACTCGAAACATAAATTGTGAGGCTCCGGGAAGAACGATAACGCGACGACATGATTATCCACGAACTCAAATAACGCGAGCGAGAGCTGATTCGAGACATGAATAACCTGAAGGGCGCAGTCTCAACAGGTTACCAAAGTCCACGAGGAGGCAGCAACCGGCTTCGACCTTACCCACCGATCAGCAACGTGTGAACACGAGCTGGCTGGCGGCTGTGATAATGCTTTATATAGTACCTTCCAGCCAAACTACATCACAAAGCAAGGAAGCCATTGGTTGCAGCAACTGAAGCTCGACAACTATCAACGTAGATCTGTGATTAAAGGTATGAGTATATTTACTAAGAAAATGT
>ERZ724527.395-NODE-395-length-22155-cov-12.880090_pt1 | contig 22155 bp, 13 predicted proteins | sample MGYA00376060_ERZ724527 | MGnify/ENA primary metagenome ERZ724527 (study PRJEB28724, sample SAMN07190886) | activated sludge metagenome | isolation source: activated sludge of sewage treatment plant in Hong Hong | place: USA: Christiansburg, Virginia | collected...
GCATTAGAAACCACAACAATTATATCTTGTAATTCTTCACATTGATAAATTGCTTCAACTTGATTGTTTGCAATACCTAAACAATTGGTATAAACACTTGCGTCATGTATAGCCAATGACTTTGGCATAAACGCAGGCATAGTTACCAATGTAAATTGATGTGTATTGTTGGCTTTTATATTTGTGGTAGACAATTGATAAGGCAATCCTTCTCTTAAAAATATTACTTCTTCAAAGCTATATTGTTCAGAAATAAAGTGCGATGCAATAATGGTTGCATGGCCACATAAAGAAAAAGTATCGCCTGATGGCGTATAAAATTCAATATCAAAAATATTATTTTGCTTATGCAAAACGAAAGCTGTCATTGGTGTATTTTCTTCTATCGCAATTTTAGACATTGTTTCTTTAGAAGGAAATTGCTTGTTACAAAAAACAATGCTAGCAGGATTGCCCAATACTTCTTGAGCATCTATTGCATAAGGATAAATGAATGCTTTTCCCTGAACAATATTGATAATCTCTGAAGGCAAAGTTGATATGTTGATGGTAGATTGCTTCATTGAACTAAAACTCATAATTTAATTTAATGAAGAAATTTCGTCCTGGTTGTAAAATGCTTGAAGGAGCTGAAACACCATCTGCAGCACGACCAGCAGGATTAAAATAATTTACATTGAATAAATTATTACAAACCAATTGAATGGTAGTTCCATTTAAAATAGTATAGCCAATGGTTGTATTGGCAATTGTGTAAGCTGGAAAAACCTTCTCAGGATTTGCAGGAACAGAAGTGCCAGTTCCTGCATTCTTTATACCAACATAATTTATTCTACAATTGATGTTTAGTTTTTTAAATGCTGTATAGTTGGCAATTGCATTGAAATGAAAGTTAGCAATATCCGCTACTTTTAAATCAGCATCTTTACCGCTATCGTCAACTGTTTGCTTTGGATTGGTGTAAGTATAATTGAGGGTAAGTGAAAAGTTTTTATTGCGATATGTTGCATTACCTTGAATACCAAAAATATTAAACGCTCCTAAATTTTGATTTTGAGATGTTGTTGGAGATAATGTACGAACGCCCACAACATTATTAATCACTTCTTGATACATTACTAAATCAGCGGTGATGTATTGATTAATTTTTTTGCTAATTGAAACCTCGTAATTTTTAATACTTTCTGTACCCAACGATGGATTTGGAATACGACCACCAGCTGTTGCAAACTTGGTAAAGTTGGATACGTTTTGAATACCCCTGCTATAAATTGCTTTAATTACCCAATTATTTTTTGCAAAATCTACAACCAAACGTGGACTATATTCTGTGCCATATCCACCATTGGTTCTAATTTTATTTTTATCCATTCTTAAACCACCCGTTATACCAAAATATTTACCAACGCGATAATTACTTTGAACATAAACACCCAAATCTTCTAAATTAAATTGATTGCCACCTTGTGCTGCACCACTAAAAACTCCATTTTCTTCTGGTATTAAAATATTAGAAGTGTTCAAATAATTCCCCTGCAATTGGCTGTTTCTATACTCTACTCCTCCAATTACATATAAGTTTTGTGTTGGCGTAAACAATAACTTCAATTCACTTCTAAACTGTTTGTTGTTTTGAAAAAAGTAAGTTGTGTTGTATCCAGGTGTACTGTCTTTTACTAAATCTTTAATGCCCAAGTTGGCTCTTGAGTAATTGTAAACAGCAGTAACTCTTGTATCATTATCAATACCATGCATTCTGTAATTTGATAGTGATGAGAATAACAATTTATTAGATATTTTTTTCTCGTACTTCACAGAAATGTATGATCGTTCCGGAATCCAATAAACATTGTTAATGGCATGACCCAAGTCTGTATACAACGTTCCTGCAGCTTCTTTTTTAAACATGTATTGCATAGCAATTGTAAAATCGCCAACATTAATTTTTCCATTCAATAAAGTAAGTGTAGTCGGATTCGCAAAACCAACTTTTTGACCATTCACTATTTTATTATAAGCCGATTTGTCTAAATTTCTAGCAGCTGCAATTCCTGCATTGGTTAACACAATACTATCGGCTGTTGCACCTGTAGAATAAATGGTATAATAAGGGTGCGTTGCTGGCAAATTATTTGTATTGATATATGCTTGAGCATTTGTTTTAATGCTCATAATATTTTTATAGTTTACAGCATCATACACTGAAGGATCATAATCGAAAAATTTTTGAGAGGTTAAATCGTGTCTATCAGACTGATAATGTCTTGCAGTGAACATTGCAGAAAATGAATTCTTTTTATAAGCTACCGTAACATCGGCATAACGACTATTGAAACTTCCAAAACCAACATTTGCATGTATGCCAATGGTTTTATTTTGTTGAATGATGTCTTCAGGTTCTTTCGTAATAATATTAATTACACCAACAAAAGCATTGGGTCCATACATGGTTGACGCAGGGCCATAAATAACCTCCACTCTTTTAATATTTGTAATTGGATATTGACGAGAAATATCGGCAGTATTAGTCCATAAATCATTTTCTTCAACTCCATCTATGAGCAACAATGTTTTTTCCATTGTAGTAGTTCTCAATCCACGTTGATAAGCATTTGCATAGTTTACGCCATATAAAAGTGAAATATCAAAACCCGGCAAATCGGCCAACATTTCAATTAAATCTGTGTATCCTCTTTGAATGATTTCTTCTTTTGTAATAACATTAATGGTTGCAGGAGCTCTTCTAATATCCTCTGCCTTTTTAGATACAGACGATACAATACTTATACGTTGTGCTGAACGTACTAAATTTAATTCATATCTAAAACGTTCTGGGTCTCTAGAATCGGCAGTAAAATCATCTTTCAAAATAAGCAATTGACGAATATTGTCATCTGCTGCATTCATAGAATCGAGGGCTAAAAAACTCATAGCCAACAATCTATAAGCTTGTACTTTTTCTTCGTAACCAAAACCTTTTTCTTTACTTAAACAATTGTTTAGTTGTTCTATGCTTTCATTAAAACGACCAATATTGTATAAGTTTTCTGCTTCGGCAATTGTTGCCAATCCACAATTTTCTTGTGCTATAGCTTTTTGAAAAATGCTGCAACAACAAAGCAGTGTAATAAATAAATATTGTTTCATTGTAATACTAATTCGTTAATTAAATTTCTTCAAAATTGCTTATTTCAATGCTTTGTATAAAGCATCCATTGTACTCTTCCAACCAATAATTTTTTTGTCTTCACTACAAGAATAAATGTGTTCTCCATTGTTGCTATACAAAACTGCATACACCCATTTTGTATGTCCACCTTCTGATAATGTAATTACGTTTTGCGTTATTTTATTCAACGCTTCTTTTACATCAATTAGTTTAATGGTTTGATCTGCACCAGCTGTTGCCAACTGCCAATTTCCGTTGCTTAATTGATGCAATTGCAAGTTGTTTACACTTGATTTATGCAAAGCCAATGTTGTGGAATTGTTTTGTTGGTGGTCTCTTATCCAAATACTTCCATCGTATGTGCCAGCAGCCAATAAATTTTCGGTTGTGCTTACCGTTAAGCTTACCAATTTTGAACTTACTGTATACGTTTGTGCAGCATTGTTTTTAATTAACTCATCGTAGTTGTTATAAATTAAAACTTTATTGTCTGCTGCTAAATAAATTTTACCAGAGTTTCCCAAATGCAATGCCACTAAATTATTTCTTACAATACTGCCTTGCATTAAAGTACTTGCATCACTTGTAAATCGTTTTATTTCGTTGGTTGTTAAAACAATAAATTGATTGTTATTAATTACTGCAATACTTTTTGCAATACCATTAAAAGTAAATTTCAATGTTTCTTTAATGGCTTGTGTATTGGTAATATCAAAAACAAATCCATTGCCATTGGCTGTTGCTACAAATAATTTTGTGCCATCTTTTGATGTTGCCAACACTCTAATATCTTGCTTTAATTGAATAGGGTTTCCGATTGTTTGCAATGTGCCATTTTCGGCTTTAGCCATATACAAAGATCCAGATTCATCGGCAGTAAAAACAATGTTTGAGTTTGGTTTAGCTTCCATTACTCTAACAGGAAATTTATGATACGTTGCTTGGTTTTTATTGTTGATTGAATTGGTCCAATTGGTATGTAAAGCTGTATAAATTTCTGATGTTTGTTTAGGTCCATCATTTTTTTTGTTTAGCTCATACGCTTGCAATGCCAATTCTTTACTTTTCGTTTTATCACCTTCTCTAAATTTTAAAATTGATTGATTGGCTAAATTTTTTGCTTCGGCCAATTCTTTTAATCTATTAGAAATGGTTCTTTCTTTATCGGCATTTTTCTTTTCTTCTTCAGCCTTCTTACGTTGTTCTTCTGCTATAGTTGCATTTTTTTGTGCTTTAGATTTTTCTGATTCTGCAACTTTTGTTTGCTCCTCTGCATTATTTTTTTGCTTAGCTGCTTCTTGTGCATTTTGTTCGGCTACTGCTTTTTGTTTTATTGCTTCTTCAGTTTGTGCTTGAGCATTGCTTTTTTGTTTATTGGCTTCGTCTGCACTTTCTTCGGCTAAGCTTTTTTGTTTTTCAGCTTCGTTTGCATTTTGCTCGGCTACTTTTTGTTGCTGCAAAGCAAACAAACGTTGTTTCTCTGCTTCAATAGTTTTGTTATCGGCTAATAGCTTTTGTTTGTTGGCTTTATTACGTTGATCAAAAGAATAAATGGCCAATAAAAACCCTACCAATGCAATACAAGAAATAAAAATGGCTACCAATCTTGCTCTACGCAATCTACTTTTTTGCATTTTTTCTTTATGCAACAATGCTAACTCACTTTGTTGTTTACAATGTTCTAAAAAGAGCATTGCTTTTTCAAAATAGTTGTTGTATCGAGATGCCCAAGTGGCATTTGGATTGGCTTCTTCTTTCCATTTCCAAGCTAACTGCAATTCTGGGTCTCTCCATAATCCACCTTTACCCAATTCGTACAAATTGGCTGCTTCACATAAACGCAAATAAATATCGGCCGATTGATTTTCTTCTTCTACCCAATTAATTAATCTACTCCAACAACGCATTAAACTTTCGTGAGAAATATCAATGATTGTATCATCTGTGATTGTAACAGAAGCTGGTGGCATTAAAAAACTTCGTCCTGGCTGACGGAACACTTCTATCACTTCAATTACTTCGGCAGATGAAGCATTTGACAACTTATTTAGTTCTGAAAGTTTTGTTGGTCGTCTTATTCCTCTTGCATCGCTGCCTCTATCGGTTAATCCTTTAAATAAGCTTTCACAAATTTCTTTTTGTCTGTCTGTTTTTAATTCGTTGTAAGCTTCCTCCGCATGTTGAGATAAAGCTTGAGCCATTGTTCCAGTTTCTTCATACTCTTCAACATCAATAGCCGTATCTGGATTTTGTTTGGCTTTCCAAACATCCCATGTACGCATTAAAGCATGTTGTAAAATTGGAAGTTGATCTGGATTATCGCCAACATCATTCAACAATTGATTGAGCAATCTTGGTGTAATGGTTGCACCACCAACTGCCACAGGACCAGAAATTGCATCCCTCCTTTCATCACGAGTCATTCTAGGTACTAAATATTGCCCTTCATTAATGGCTTCTGGCAAACCTCTAAACTCTGTACAATCCCCTAAAAAATCTGAACGCATGGTGAACACAACATAAATAGGATATTCTTTTTGTTCGGATGCTTTCAGCAATAAATTAATGAAGGATATTGAATCTCGTTTTCCTTCTTTGGCATCTTTTTCTAGCTTACTAAAACGAAATATTTCTTCAAACTGATCTACTAAAATTAATAAATTGTTCTTTGTATCAATTCCACTTTGCTTATATATTTCTACCAATCCCTGGCTACTTCTTCTTAAAGTGCTTTCATTAATTGAAGTGTATGTAAATGCATCTTCGTCGCTTTCAAAATGCTGGTATAAAATATTGGGTTGTGCCAATGCTTGGGCCATATTGCCAATAGGATTGTTGCCGGGCCTAAACGTACAAATTTTCCAATTAGAACCTGCACCAGCCATAAAGCCACTGTGCAAAGATGGTATTAACCCAGATTTTACTAAAGAAGATTTACCACTTCCTGATGAACCAATTACAGCCAAAAATTTTACCATTCTTAGCTTTTTCATCAATTCATCTACCTGTTTTTCTCTTCCAAAAAACAGCACATCTTCATCCTCTTCAAAAGAACGAAGCCCTGGAAAGGGATTGAATATGTTGGTATCTGTTAGCATGGTTGATGTATAATTATTTAGATAACAGGTTTACTAATTGTTGAATTGGAACTTCATTTAAGCCATTTAAAACTTCGGCTTCAACCGATCGGAATCTTTGTTTTGAAGGTGAATCTGGCGAAGCCAAATACACTGCTTTTATGTTTAGTGGTTGTTCTCTTCCATAGCCATTGATTTTTAAAAAATCTCTCATTTTACTACGCAACCACAACTCGTTGGCATTGCCAAAAAATATAATTGCGGCATCACACATTTTAAGATTTTCAATATGATCTTCTCTAATTTGCGATTCATCTCCATCAAAAATTGGAATAACTACTTCATGTCCATTATCAAACAAAACATCTTCCAATGGCTTAATTAAATCCATATCCTGCATATCGCAAATCAAATAAATGAGCTTCGATTTTTTAGTTGAAGTACCAGTTTCGTTTACTGTTTGAGCAACTGGCTCAGGTTTCTTTTTTTCTTCTTCTAATGCTTTTAGTTTATCGGAAATAATACTTTTAAAATCTTCAATACTGCTTATAATAAAATCGGCACCAGCAATTCCTTCTTTGCCACTTTGCAGTTTATCTACAAATGCTTGTTGTCTATCATCTGTTGGTACATTATTTTCTGGCATCCAAATTAATCGAGGCAATTGTTTGGTTACACTTTGTGCTGTTGCAATTTCGTTTTGTATTTCAACAATACTTTTTTGTGTTCCTTCTGGCACAACACCATAACCAGCACCCATTAAATGTATACACAAATCGGCTTCTTGAATAAAATGAGTAACTTCTGCATGCAACACAGGGGCAATTAATGGCAATTGTTTGCTTGGTAAAATAGTATAATCTAAATCTTGCAATTCTCTTTTAATACTATCTCTAAAGTCTAATGTATCATAACTGCTTTCGGCTAAATAAATTTTCTTTTTTTGTTTTATTGGAAGTGCATTTGGAGCAGCAGTAGTAATTGTTGTGCTTGATGCTGTGTTTGAAACTGTTGGTGTTGAATGGTTGGTTGTACCTTCTAACGATTCTAAAAAAGTACAAATATCGTTTGCTAAATCGTCTAATTTTTCCCAGTAAGCTATTTCAGATTGTTGCCCAAAAACTTGTCCATATTCTTTTACTCTTCCAGAATTTGGATCGGTACTATAAAACTCATATCCCAATACATTTTGTATTTTTTCTGGATGTAACTCTAATCGTACAGGGGTTTTTATTACTTTAAATATTCTTGATTTATTTTGTAAGGTAAATCCAACGTTTTGCTCACAAGTAGCATAAAATTCATTCACTTCTTTTATACACCAATCGCTTTTTACATAACGTGGTGTAAGAATAGAAATCATAACAGCAACTTGCGAAAACTGACTTACAATTTGTTGATCGAAAATGTGATTGCCTTGTAATGATAAATCTCTCCAAATATTGGGTCTTCTTCCAAGTAACTGTGCTAAACGAATATCTAAAGCTCTATGAAACTCAGTGATCCATCCTTTTTGAGATGCAACCATAGACTCATCATCTATATGAGCATAGCTTATAAATATGTCTTTATTAAATTGCATGTTTTATATTGAATGTGCAATTGTATTGCTATTCTTTAACTGGATTAATAATGTTTAATACAGGAACCATTAGAAAAATATTCAAATCTTTTTCCTTCTCTTCTAAAGTTAATTTTTCATATGGGATTAGTTGATCGTGAATTTTCAACACCTCTTTCAACAAGGTTTTCTCTTTTTTGTCGTTAGGAAAAGGCCCATATTTAAAATTAAAAACCATTTTTTCTGCACTCCATCTTGTATGCTCAACGGGTGCTAATCTAGTAAAATATTGTGTAATATTTTGCTGTGTCATTGGCCAACAACCAATTTGTTTAAAAACATGCACTTTCATGGCTACTTGACGAGCAGCATACTTATTAGAATCTTTTTTGCGATAAGATAATAAATGCCAATGTTTTTTAATTGAAAAATAGTCAACCAATTGTGACCATTCAATACCAGTAGCTTTTTGTAGTTTCTTTAAAATAATGTCTTCTATTTCTTTTTCATTAAGTGAGGTATGTGTTTCTGGCAAACTCAACATCGTTTGTTCCAACTCATCTGCTATAGCAGCAGCATTCTTTATATTAAACTGATTTTCTAAAATATACGAAAATTCATATTTAATGGCATAAAAGAAATTGATCATTTTAGAAAGCTTATGTGTAAGCTCCGATTCTTCAATTAAACCTTCTGCAGTGCATGTATTGGTTATTAATCTATAAGTTTGAATTCCTAAACTTGTATTTAATAATTTAGACAATGATTGATCGGGTTTGCGATTGGCATTTAATAAATCTAATACATCAGTATCTTCTGGTAAGCAAACAACAATAGGAGTTTGTGTTGTACTTAATGTTTGAGTGTATAAAAACTGACGGAAACTTGCTGCTATAGAAATCAGTTCAGCATCTTTGGGTCCAAAAAAATAAGCAACTTTTATTTTACTTAATTTTTCAATATGTGTTTTCGACCATGCAAAATTTGCAAAGAAAGTTCCATTCAATAGTTTAACGGGTATCAAATCAATAAACTCACTTAAATAAGGATATTTATAAGTTAAATAGTTGAAATGCGTATCGGCATGTTCATCAGTTAAATATATTTTAAGTTTACCAGCATCTGGGTAATGGCTTAAAATCATGTTTTCTACAATAAATGCTTCTGCAACATCATTAAAACCAACAACAGCAATTGCATTTTCCGATTCTTTATCGTTAAAGTTTAAAAACTTGTAAGGCGTATAAGTATCGTATATTTTTTTTGCTGCCGATTCGTAAACATTAAAAGTTTCTAATTCATAATGATCATCTTCATTGTGTATATCAAAATAATCTTTTAAAATATTCTCATTGGCAGCACTATTAATGTGCACCATTATTTTATGAGGATCGGATTTGTCTTTTTTACTATTGGTCAATAAATAATTGGCTAAACTACCTGCAATTTCAATATTCAACTCATCTCTATTACTTGTTAAAATACAAATTTTAGATTGGTTAACAGCAGCCATTTGAAATGTTTTAATTTCAGATGGTTTTTCTGTAAAAACAATACCTCCATTGTGTTTAATGGATTCTATATATGGATTTGTTTCGTCACTTTCTACAACAATCACTTTGTATCCTTTTTTAAGTAATTGAATAGCCAATGTTTTACCAATATGGTTTAAACGAAAAATTACTATATGGTTTCTAAATGTTGCATTTATACGATAAATTAAATACGATTTACTAACTCTTTTCCAAACCAAACTAAATACACTAGTACATATTAACAAAGCTGCTAAATATTGTGCTACTAGAATATAGGTATTTTCTGGAACAGCACTAACATGGTGCATCATAAAAAAACAAATGGTAGCATATATAACTCCAAAAAAGTGGAAACCATGACCATTGGGATCATGCTCTGCTATTAAGTAATGTCCAAAAATAGATAAGCTAAAAACCAATATTACAATTAGAGGAAAAAGTACAGGATTGATTTTAGGACTTGGCGACCTCATAAGCTAAAAATAAATAGTGAGTTGTTTAATTCAGTAGAGTCAAAAATAATATATTGTACCCTATAAACCTTGTTGTTATTGTATATATTATGCAAATGGTGTATTTATGATGCATATGAGCAACATTTATAACTCTATAAGCATTTAAGAATATCTTATAAGCTTAAAACAAAGCCCATTAATGGTATTATATTGCAAGCAATTTAAAGAATACGACATGAAGAAAGCAGCTTTTATTCCTGCACGTTATGCAGCTACTCGTTTTCCTGCCAAATTAATGCAGTTATTGGGTAATAAAACAGTAATAAGGCATACTTATGACAACACCATTGCAACAGGTTTATTTGATGAAGTTTGGGTAGTAACCGATAGTGAAATTATTTTTAATGAAATTGTGCAGTATGGTGGCAATGCTGTAATGAGCAAAAAACAACACGAAAGTGGTAGCGATAGAATTGCTGAAGCCATTGTTGAAATAGATGTTGATATTGTAGTAAACGTACAAGGCGATGAACCTTTTGTAAAACGTGAACCATTAGAAAAATTATTGGCAGTATTTACTGACGCAAGTGTGCAAGTTGCTAGTTTAATGCAAGTATTAACAGATGCAAAAAGCATTGCCGATCCTAACTATGTAAAAGTTGCAGTTGATAAAAACATGAACAGTTTACTATTTAGTCGTAGCCCAATTCCTTATCATAGAGATACAAACCTTTTACCAACTTATTATGAACATATTGGTGTGTATGCCTTTCGAAAACAAGCTTTACTCAACTTTACCAATTGGGAAATGACGCCTTTAGAAGCTGCTGAAAAAATTGAATGTTTGCGTTATCTTGAAAATGGCATTCAATTAAAAATGGTTGTAACCGATTATATGGGTATAGAAATAGATACACCAGAAGATTTGGAAAAAGCCACACAATTTTTATAAGCTATTATTCTAAAAAACAATAGCTTTAAAGCAGTAAACTGCCAATATGCGTTACTTAGCTTTTTTGCTTTTATTATTTTGCACAACTGTTGTTGCACAAAAGCAAGAAAAAATTATATGTCGACATTTAAATAATAGCAATGGTTTAATGCATGGCAACATTAACAGTATAATACAAGATACAAATAAGTTTATTTGGCTTGCAGGAGATGAAGGTTTACAACGCTACGATGGTTATGAATTTACCAACTATTTCAATGACCCAACACAACAAAATAGCTTTCCAAAGGGTAGACTCAATAGCATTGCGATTGCTCCAAATGGCAAGTTGTGGATTGCTTCTTTTTTTGATGGTTTTGGAAGTTACAATTGCATAAATGGAACTTTTAAAAATTATCGTCCAGGTAATCCATCAATACTCAATAGCAATGCCAATGGATATAGAGATTTTTTTATAGATGCAGATAATACAGTGTTTGCAAGCAGTACCAATGGAGTTGTTAAAATAAAAAATGACAGTATTGTACAAGTTTTTTCTACACAAAACTCTGCATTACAAGGAAGCCTTGTAGGGCATGTTGTTAAAGATAAAAAAGGCAACTTATGGATTGGAACTGTGGGTGGATTAAATTGTTTAAATAGTAGAACAAACACAGTTCAAAATCATACAAACAATACAACTATAAAGGCTTTTGCAGCAAATGTTCTAAAAGATAATATTGGTAACAAAGCTGCTATTGCTAAGTTGTTTATTGACAAAAAAAATAATTTATGGATTAGTACTTGGCAACCTTCTTTGTATAAATACAATATAGATAGCAATACTTTAATCAAGATACAATTACCCAATGCAACAAACAATCCTTACGATTTATTGGCCACCACTTTTGTAGAAGATGATTTTAAAAATTTGTGGATAGGTACTGTAAACAATGGATTGTATCAATACAACAGCTACAACAATTGTTTTAATCATTATACACACAATAGCTTTGATGAACAAAGTATTTCTACCAACGAAATAAATGCATTGTTAAAAGACGTAGATAACAATATTTGGGTTGCTGGAAAAAACACAATCAGCATTTTTAATCCAGAAAAAAATGTCATTCAATCACTTGCTAGTAATAGCAGTGGTGCAATAACATCTACATTTTTTTCTGCTGACGGAAGCCTTTGGACTGCTGATGCCCAATGGCTTTATCATTACAACAACAACTTAAAATTTGTTGCCCAATACAAACAAACAAACAGTAAACAACCAAAAGATGTTTGGGTAATGAAAGAATCATTTAACAAAAATGAAATTTTTATAGGCAAGCAAGATGGCTTTTTAATTTTCAATAAAACAACCAACAGCTTTACAGATTATTCAACAATTAAAGGTTTAAGCAACAACCCAATTACAGATATTATTGAAAGACCCAATGGAATTTTTTATTTATGTAGATGGTGGTGGAATGACAATTTAGTTGAACTGAATACTCGAAAAAAATTAGTAACCACCATACAATTTTCGAACAATACGCAAACAGAATCTAAGTTTGAAATTGCCAATGCAATACAAAAAAATAAAGATGAATATTTTTTGTTTTCTAAAAAAGGACTCTTTATACTGAATGCCCAAACCAATAAAGTAATACTTGAAGATTCAGCTTTTATTGCTGGGCAATCAATTTTAGTAAACAACAATTTCTATGCTGCAACTGCTTATGATGGTATTAAGGTGTACAACCTAGCAAGTAAAACAATTACATCTATATCTAAACACAATGGTTTAAATGCTTTCAACACCAAATCAATAGCGTATGCTGGCAACAATATTTGCTGGATAGCCACCAATACTGGCTTATTTAAATGGAATATTGCTACAAATACTTTTACACAATTTGATGAAAAAGAAGGGTTGTTTAATACAGCAATTATTGGTAGTAGTTTAGCAGTTGGTAGTACAGGAAATGTTGTCTTTAGCAATGGTGAATTGTTCTACATTAATCCATCTACAATTAAAGCAACAAAGCAGCCACCGGTTACTATTATAAGTTGCACAGTGGGCAAAAAAAATATTTTACCCAACCAATTTAACAGTACAATTCTTGTAAACTATTTTGAAAACAATATTCAAATAAAGTATGCTGCCATTAATCATTCTCAATCGCAAATTAAATACCAACACAAACTAGTTGGGTACGATAAAGATTGGGTAAATGGAGAACAAAGATTTGCAAATTATACAAACCTTCCAGCCGGAAAATATACTTTACAAGTTAGAATAACCAACGAAAATGATGTTTGGGGAACTGTTGAAAATAAGTTGCAATTTAAAGTTACACAAGCCTTTTATACTGCTTGGTGGTTTTATGCATTTATTGCTATACTTGTTTTAGTTACTATTTATTTTTATTATAAAAGCAGAATCAATAGAATTATTGAACTTCAAAAATTACGCAACAATATCTCAAGAGATTTACACGATGAAGTTGGATCAACACTTAGTAGCATTTCAATACTTAGTACATCGGTATTAAACAATATGCAAACACAGCCAATAAAAGCAAAAGATTGGGTTACGCAAATTGGCCATTATGCAATACACATGCTAAATGTAATGGACGATATTGTTTGGACAATTAATCCGAAAATGGATTCATTTGAAAGCCTTGTTGCAAGAATGAAAGAAACAGCTTATACACTTGTAGATGCTACAGATATTGAACTAAAATTTGATTACAATGAAACTTTGAATCAAGTAACATTACCCATGCTTACCAAAAAAAGCATTTACTTAATTTTTAAAGAAACAGTTAACAATGCCATTAAACATGCACATTGTAATACAATACAAATAATTCTAAAAAAAGAAAATAGCCATTTATTCATGCAAATAAAAGATGATGGAAAAGGCTTTGATGTAGAACAAGAAGTTAGTAGAAATGGACTAAAAAATATTCATCAACGAGCTAAAGAAATCAACGCAAAAATTATTGTTACAAGCAATTCTAATAATGGAACTCAGTTAATTCTAATTATACCATTGTAACCCATTTATGGTATAATTTACCTAAATACAATTTGTATTTTTATGCAAACACAAGAATTGGATATACGCATTACCATATTTGATGATAGTGAAGCTATTAGAAACTCACTGTATCAGTTACTAAACTATACACCAGGTTTTTTGGTTGTGGGTATGTATGCTAACTGTACCAATTCCATTCAAAAAATTGAAGAAAGTTTACCAAGAGTAATACTGATGGATATAGATATGCCTCACCAATCTGGCATAGTTGCTGTAAAAGAAATTAAGAAGCAATTTCCAGCTACTGATATTATTATGTTTACTGTTTTTGAAGATGAAGATAAAATTTTTGAAGCTTTAAAAGCCGGAGCAACAGGCTATTTGTTAAAGAAAACACAGCCATTAAAAATTATTGAAGCAATACAAGAAGTTACTGTAGGAGGAGCTCCAATGAGTGCTTCTATTGCACGAAAAGTAATGTTGCATTTTAATCAATCGGTAGCAAAGCAAAACAATAAAGATGTATTGGCTGCAAGAGAACAAGATGTATTAAAAGGATTAATAGCAGGATATAGTTATAAAATGATTGCAGCTCATTTAAATATTAGTGTTGAAACTGTAAGAACTTACATTAAACGTATTTACGATAAAATGCATGTACACTCAATGACAGAAGCTGTTGCCAAAGCCATAAAAGAAAAGTGGTTCGAGTAGTTTGTAACCCTTTTATGGTATTTCCATAATTACACATTTAAAATACTTTCATGTTCAAATTAATTATTTTATGAAACGTATTTTACTTGCTTTCTTTTTTATACAAACTTTAAGTGCAGTACAAGCACAAATTAACCCTGCAGGAAGTTACGATAGTTGTGGTGCAGCAATTACATTAACTGTAAATGCAAGTTGTACACCAAGTGGTCAAACTTATCAAACCACCAATGCTTCAAAAAGCCCCCAAACATCGCCAGGGTTTAATAGTTCTGATGATGATGTTTGGTTTAAATTTACTACGCTTGCCGACCAAACACATGCTAAAATACAAATATTAAATGCAGTTGGAGGTATGGGCAACTGCATAGAATTATGGAGCAGTTGTAACGCATCAAACCATTTAGAATATAGTTGTGGTACTGAGCTAAATTCAACAAGCTTAACCCCTAACACAACATATTTAGTAAGGGTGTATACCAACGGAACTTTTGCAACATTGAGTTCTTTTGATATGTGTGTTGTAAATACAACACCTCCGCCTCCACAGCCCAATAGTAGTTGTTCATTTGCAAGTAATATTGTTGTTTCTACAAACTCACTTACTTGTAACCTTTTTCCTTTTTCAAATGCATTTGCTACTGGCAGCACAAGTGTTGCAGCACCTGCATGTTTAAGCAGTAATTATAAAGATATATGGTTAAAATTTACACCTTCAAATATCGGATTGCTTTCTTTTAGAATGCAAGATTATGTTGCCATAAATGGTTCTTCTTTTCCTACTTATTACGTTGCAGTGTATGAAGGAACAGGAGGATGTGCATCGTTAAACTATATTGGTTGTTCATCTTATATACCAACATCTGGTAACGATTTTCAATTACCAGGTACTTACAATTCAGGAACAACTTATTACATCAGATTGCTCTGTGATAATTCAATTGAAGGAAGTTTTCAAACTTGTATAAAGCCAAGTGCTACTATAACAAGTTATCCAACTGCTGCAGATAGTACTTGTTCTAGAGCAATACAAATTCAATCATCAGCAAATGCAACAGCAGCTTATACAAGTGGTTCTACCAATGGTATAAGAGTAGTTAGTCAATTGGCATGTTACGGCTACAATGCTCCCAACGCTTTAGCTTGGTATAGTTTTACTGTACCTTCTTCAGGTATATATTTTGTAGACTTTACCAATTTTGTTCGTTTAACCTTGAATGCAAACAATGCAGGTTTTAGAATTTTAAAACGCAGTAGTTGTTATTCAACTGCAACAGATTCAATAATTACAAAACCACCTGAGGGTACTTATGATACACTTATTTGTGTTGATAATATTTCTTACAACAATCAAACCGTTGCCTTAACCAGTGGAACACAATATTACTTAACCGTAATGGAAAATAGCTATAATGGTGGAAGAGTTGCTTACGATGTTAGAGTTATTGGCTCTACACCTGCTATAAACGATGATAGTGCAAACGCCATAACATTAATTCAAGATGTTACTTGTGGCAGTAGCACAACAGCAACAACTTTACGTTTTAGTACACTGAGTACAACACCCAACCCTTTTGCATTAAGCAACAGTGGCACTTACACACAAGATGTATGGTATAAATTTGTTGCAGCAACTACAACAGCAAACATTAATGTTACACTCAATAGTGGTACAACAAGATTGGCAGTTTACAATAACAATGGAACTATTAAATACGATCCCGGTGCAAATGCAAGTTTAATTACTGTAAACTCATTAACTATTGGCAATACCTATTTAATACGTGTTTTAAATACCAATGGCACACCTGTTGCAGCCAATGCTAATTTTAATATTTGTGTATTTGGAACTCCGTCATCTTCTATTGCTGGCACTGTTTCAACTTGTACCAATAGCGATGCTGTTTTAACTTCTACCAATAGTGGCAGGTGGTTGCATTTTACAAAAGCTGGCTTTCAAACAGTATCAATATTTGATGGCCCTGCAAAACCTAGTTTTAACTTTATACCAAGAGGAAATATTTCAACTACGTATTTTACAAATACTGGCGGCGTTAGATTAAATATTGGTACTGCTTATTTAGATAGAAATTTTGAAATAAGTGATGGAGGAAATAACTTTTCCAATAGCCCAGTACGAGTACGATTTTATTTTACAATTCCCGAATTTAACAACTTAATTGCATCAGCCAACAATGGAGGTATTTCTGCTCCAAACGAATTAAAAGTATATCGAATTCCAGGTGCAAGCTGTAGCAATGCAACAACTGCTGGAGGTTTATATTACAACATTGATAGTTATGGTTACCTAAGCGATCCATCTGCTCCAACTGTTGCAACAGGATATTATGTAGATATGATTACACCAAACTTTTCCGGATTTTTCTTACAACAAGCTGCTCAAAATTTATTGGTTCCTGCAACATGCGGTAGTTTCTCCTATAAAATAAATCAAGAAAAAATTCAATTTTCTCTTTCTACACTTACAGAAAAAAATGTATTGGCATACGAACTTCAACATAGCAAAAATGGTGTAGAGTTTACAAGTATTGAAACTATAAATGCACAAAACAACAATAGCAATTCTTATTCATTTATTACAAGGCAGTCAATTACCAACAATGCATATTATCGTGTTAAGCAAATCAATAAAGATGGCTCTAACAGTTTTATTTGTAACACACTTCGCATTACAACAAAAACATCTCAACATATTTTTAAAGCCATTTATCCGAACCCTGTTAAGCATGAAATTTATTTAGAAAAACAACAAGAGTACAATGGCACCATTCAAATAACCATTCTAAATACCGCTGGAAAAGTATTCAAACAACTTTCACTATATCAAACAACTAATTCAATTATTAAAATACCCGTTCATCAATTAAGCAACGGAATGTATTACTTACGAATTATTAAAAAAGATGGAACTGTAGAAACAAAACAGTTTATAAAAGGGTAAATGTTAGCCGGGGGGCTAATACTTTGGGCGACAATTTATTGTCGCCTTTTTTATATTCAAAAAATTACCTCAATTTCGTTCAATTCATTTTTAAGTATCATTCATTATAATACAAAACTTATGCAATTTAGAAATTTTAAAATGGTAGATTATGTGGTGTATGGACGTGGCAGCTTTAATCAACTAGATGAAATTTTGGCTCCACAACGTAAAGGCGATGCTCCAATGATTTTTTTAGTAGATCATTTTTTTGAAGGAAAGGCATTGGCCAATCGTGTACCTCTTAGAGGAAAAGATAAAATTGTTTTTGTTGATGTTACCTACGAACCAAAGACAACTCAAGTAGATGCTTTGGCGAAAGAATTAAAAGATGAGTTTGGTACAGTAAGTGGAATTATTGGTATAGGTGGAGGAAGTGCAATGGATTTAGCAAAAGCCGTAAGTTTAATGATGACAAACACTGGAAGTAGTGCCGATTATCAAGGTTGGGATTTGGTTAAAGAACCTGGTGTTTATAAAGTAGGTATTCCAACATTAAGTGGTACAGGTGCAGAAGTAAGCAGAACAACTGTATTAACTGGCCCAACTCGTAAGTTGGGAATGAACAGTGATTTTACACCTTTCAATCAAATTTTATTAGATCCAGAATTGTGTAAAGATGCTCCAATTAACCAACGTTTTTATACTGGCATGGATTGCTATATTCATTGCATTGAAAGTTTAGAAGGTACTTACTTAAATGAGTTTAGCAAAAGTTATGGAGAAAAAGCATTGCAATTGTGTCGTGAAGTATTTTTAGAAAATTCTACTTGGACAGATTCTCATGACGATAAATTAATGATGGCTTCTTATGCTGGAGGCATGAGCATTGCTTATAGTCAAGTTGGTGTTGCACATGCAGTAAGTTATGGGTTAAGTTATTTGTTGGGAACAAAACATGGCATTGGCAATTGTATTGTAATGAACCATTTAGAAGAGTATTATCCTGCAGGTGTAGTTGAGTTTAAGAAAATGGTTGAGTTGGGTGGATTTGATATTCCACAAGGTATTTGTGCTGACTTAAAAGAGGAACAATTTGAAGCAATGATAAATGTAAGCATTGGCATGAAACCTTTGTGGGAAAACGCTTTGGGAAAAGATTGGGAAAGCATTATGACTAGAGAAAAGCTAAGAGCATTGTACGAAAAATTATAAATTAAATTTTAAGCTATACACATGCAATCAATTTCGAACGATGTTTTACAAGTTACTATTTCTGCAAAAGGAGCTGAGTTACAAAATATTCAACACCTTGAAAATGGACTAGAATATTTATGGAATGGAGATGCCAATTTTTGGGGAAAGAAAAGTCCGGTTTTATTTCCAATTGTTGGTGGATTAAAAAATGGTGAATACACTTACAGTGGCAAAACATACAAACTAGGAAGACATGGTTTTGCAAGAGAAATGGAATTTGAAGTAACTAATTTAACCAACCAATCTGTTGAATATACTTTAACTAGCAATGAACAAACTTTAGAAGTTTATCCGTTTGAGTTTAATTTTAAAATTATTTATTCACTCAAAGAAAATACACTTACGTGTACATATATTGTTACAAACAGTGGTAATGATAGTATGTATTTTTCTTGTGGTGCTCATCCTGCATTTGCAGTTCCTTTAACCAACAATACAACATTTGAAGATTGGTTTTTAGAGTTTTCTTCTATTGAAAATGTAGGCAAATGGCCTTTATCAAAAGATGGATTAATTCTGCAACAACCAATAGATTGTTTAAACAATACCAATCAATTGCCTTTATCAAAATCGGTTTTTTATAAAGATGCGTTGGTGTTTAAAAATCTTAGTTCTAATAAAATTTCCATTGTTTCTAATAAAAGCCCTCATGGCTTAACCATGCAATTCAACAACTTTCCTTACTATGGAATTTGGAGTGCAAAGGATGCCAATTTTGTTTGCCTAGAGCCCTGGTGTGGCATTGCAGACAATACAGAAACAACTGGACTGTTAGAACAAAAAGAAGGAATTATTAAACTTACTTCTAAAGATATTTGGCAAAAAAATTGGCAGGTAACATTGTTTTAATGTACCTGCCAATTCAATTAAAATTACTATTAATTATTGTTCAATTTTTATATCATCTTCAGATTTTATAAAAATTTGTGGCTTGCCTTTATACTCTTTTACAACGCCTGTAATACAAACATTTTTATCGCTGTAAAACTCTTCGGGTGCTGTTTTAAAATTCTTTCTATCATCTTTTGCAATAACAATCGTTAAAGGACTTTTAGGAAAAGCTGCACCCATATTGAGTAAGGTCATTTCACTTTTATCAAAAAACTTCCCGCCAAATATTTTACCACAAACTGTTACAGTTTCTCCAATATGGTTTACAGCATCTGCTGGTTGAATATTTTGAGCCTGCATAGTAAGATGCATACCTAAAAAAAGAGCAATGGCAATAGTAATTTTTTTCATTTTTGTTCAACTTTTTTTTACAAAAGTAACTACAATATTTTTTGTTCAACATAAATAAATACCGTTTATCAAAAAAGAAAATCATTAATTAACATACAGTCTTTACATTTGAACTGAAAAGCTGAATTATACAGCATTTTTTACGAATACTTTAGTCATATGAACATCTAAGCAGAGCTTAGATTTCTTAAATAAGAAACGGCTCTAATTACCACTCAAACAAATACCTAACTCTTAGGTAGGGCATCTTATTATTTTTCAAATTTTAATTTTATTTTACAATGACAACAATGAATACTTCATTCAATGTCCGTTCTATAGTTTCCTTTATTAAAGAATCTCTCAATAGCGAAGACAAAGATTTTACAACAGGCAGTTTACGCAAAGCTGTTTTTTTATTGGCCATACCCATGATTTTAGAAATGTGTATGGAGAGTGTTTTTGCAGTAGTTGATATTTTTTTTGTGGGCAAACTTGGGGCTTTGGCAACCGCTACTGTTGGTTTAACAGAAAGTATGTTAACCATAATTTACTCTTTAGGTTTTGGAATTAGCATGGCAACAACAGCAATGGTTGCAAGGCGTATTGGCGAAAAAAATACTAAAGATGCAGCCAAAGCTGGAGCACAATCTATATTGATTGCAATCGTATTAAGCTTAATTATAAGTGTAGTAGGCTTCTTTTTTTCAAAAGATTTATTGTACTTAATGGGGGCAACCAAAGAAATTGCAGAATATGGTTATACGTATACAACCATTATGCTGGTGGGCAACATTGTAATTATGTTGTTGTTTTTACTCAATGGAATTTTTCGAGGTGCTGGCAATGCAGCAATTGCAATGAAAAGTTTATGGGTTGCCAATATTTGCAACATTATTTTATGCCCAATACTTATTCATTATTATGGAATAATAGGTGCAGCAATCGCAACAACAATTGGTAGAGGACTTGGTGTGATATACCAGTTGCGTCAGCTACTAAAAGGCAAAGGATTAATACAGTTGCATTTGCAGTATTTTAAACCACAAATAACTATCATTAAAAGTTTATTGAATGTTACTATCACAGCAACAATGCAATTTATTATTGCTAGTGCTAGCTGGATTGCAATGGCAAGAATTATGACCAGTTTTGGTAACAATGCCATTGCAGGTTACACCATTGCCATTCGGCTAGTTGTATTTTTTATATTGCCAGCCTTTGGATTAAGCAATGCTGCAGCAACTTTAGTAGGGCAAAATTTAGGAGCCAGCCAACCAGAACGTGCTGCTAAAAGTGTTTGGAAAGTTGCCAAATACAATGCCATTTATATGGGATTTGTTTCATTACTTTTTCTATTTGGTGCCGAATATTTTGTACGTTTTATTACCCATGAACCTCTAGTAATAAAAACAGCAGTATTGGCTTTAAGGGTTATTACATTGGGATATATATTTTATGGAATTGGCATGGTAATGATGAATGCTTTTAATGGTGCTGGAGACTCCAAAACACCTACTATCATTAACTTCTTTTGGTTTTGGATATTTCAAATTCCAGTAGCATACTTTGTTGCCATTAAACTAAACTGGGGCGAAATGGGTATTTATTTATCTATTGTTGTTACAGAAACATTGGTTACTTTAACCTCTATGTACTTGTTTAAAAAAGGGAAATGGAAGTTGGTAAAAATTTAATAAAAAGGAGGTTGTTTTAAAATTACCAATAATTGTCATATTTGTCGAAATGTTGCTATCATTGGTATTCAACCTCTTGCCCTTAAAAACTAATTCAACACACATATTTAATACTGCTTAATAGTACCATTTTATACAAAAAACATAACTTCATTAAAATTTACTCTTACATGTTTAAATGGACATTTTTATTGTTTGCTTGTTTGTTTTGTTATACTGGCTATTGCCAAACAACAGCACTAACTAAAAAAGTTGATGCATTAATTGCAAAAGGTAAAATAAGTGATGCCGAAACTGTTGTTACACAAGCATTACAAAATAGCAATACACAACAATCAATATTATTACTTAACCAAACTTTTGCTATTTACATTACTACTTTAAAAGCATATAAAAATGCTGATGAATATGAAAGTTTTTTTAGTTCGTACAAAAAAGTTACAACACAACCATATTATAAAAACATACACGATAGTTTAAAGGCACAAGGTTTATTAGAATATGGAATAACCTTAATATATAATGGTCAATCCATAGAATCGATTGAAGTATTTAAG
>ERZ724527.396-NODE-396-length-22132-cov-6.459120_pt1 | contig 22132 bp, 20 predicted proteins | sample MGYA00376060_ERZ724527 | MGnify/ENA primary metagenome ERZ724527 (study PRJEB28724, sample SAMN07190886) | activated sludge metagenome | isolation source: activated sludge of sewage treatment plant in Hong Hong | place: USA: Christiansburg, Virginia | collected...
GCTTGGAAGCCCTACTTTCCGAGAGAGCCTCTTTCGATCACGCTGCCGAATGGGAGTTACTAGCTTTTGGGATTGATCTGCACTCGTCGAACCAAATTTTTGTTGGCAGAAATCACTAAAATCATCAAGTTCGTTGAGCTCAAAAAAATTCCCTTCCAGAATGCGCAATTCGAGATTGAATTTTTTGAGATCACAGAACGTCAATAAAACATTGAGCCCTGTCAGCGCCGACTCCATTGCAGCGACAGATTTGGATGAGTTCCTTACTTGTGTAGTGATATATAGGTTGGGGTAATAAAGCGGCATGCCTACTGATTTATCAACCAGCAAACAATATCGCTCCCCACTCTTCATGACGTAGCTGCTGATTCGGTAGTTGAGAAATACTTGAGACAATGATGACCCCGCCAATTATTTACACTTTGACAAGGTATAGCATAAACATTTTTTGACGTCGAGCAATTCTTTACATATTTTAAGAAGACATAAAAAATGCCCTATATTAGAGGGCATTTTTATAAAACTTTACAAAGTAAGTCGCAGGTATTTTTTAGAACGGAATATCGTCATCAAACTGATCAAAACCGGCAGCTGGTGCTTGCTCTTGTTGACGAGGTGCATTGCTACGGCTGCTGCTGGCACCACCACTCTGGCTGCGCTCAGCAGGAAAGTCACCACCACCGGCACCACGGCCATCCAGCATCTGCATTTCATTCGCCACAATCTCCGTGGTGTATTTGTCTTGCCCGCTGGCGTCCTGCCATTTACGGGTGCGCAGCGAGCCTTCCACGTAAACTTTGCTGCCTTTTTTCAGGTATTCGCCGGCAATTTCGCCTAAACGGCCAAAAAACACCACGCGGTGCCATTCGGTACGCTCCTGGTTCTCGCCAGTTTGCTTGTCTTTCCAGTTCTCGCTGGTGGCCAAAGTAATGTTGGTGATGGCACCACCGCCCGCCGAAAAACGGGTCTCTGGATCCTTGCCGATATTTCCTATCAAAATGACTTTGTTAACGCCTCTGGCCATAAATAACTCCAACTCTCTCGTGTGAATGAATGCCGCCCGCCCGACATTGGCGGATGGCGCAGGGCTACTATACTGGATATTTGATCAGTGGTGAATATGCCGCCGGAAGAAAACGCTCAACCGGCGGCCAGCGCATGGCTGTGGCGCTGTATCCCGTCAGGGATCAGAAAACCACATCATAGGAAACCCGTAACAGGTCACCGTCGCCGGTGAAACCAAAACTTTTATCATCCTGCTTATCAAACTGGATCTTGATATCGCTTTTGGGTGTGAGGTCATACCGCAACACAACCGTGTTGGTCTGCCAGCGGAAATATTCGTAATACGGATCATTGGCACGCTCACGGTATTGCGCCGTATTGACCATTGCTGTCCACTTATCCAGAAAGCGATAGCCAACACCAACACTGTAAGCCGGGGCGGTCACGCGCTGGTTATCGGGAAAATCTGTATCCTCCCGCACATTCTGGCCAACTTCCGACAGGAAGAACCAGTCACCAAAATCCCCATTGAACGCCAGCGAATATGCATTCATTTCTGACTGGTCTTTCCAGCCTATATCCTTGTATTCAAACTGCACGTCAGCCTGCACGTAATTCACGCGCGCCACCCACCAGTCTTTACTCATTTCCAGCGTAGCACCGACAATGTTGCTCCATTGTGTATTCGTGGTAGTGGGATAATAGAGCTCGGTATAGTGATTCTCCTTGACCGTTGAACCGCCGCCAAAGAGGCTCGCCTGCATGTTGATGCCACTCCAGTTCATGGCATGATTGAGGCTGACACCCTCGTAATTATTCACTTCCCACCCGTACATGGCGGATGGTGGCGTGATCATGGTGTAGGCAAAACCTACATCCTGGAATTCAGAATAAAAATACAGCGGAATGCGCTTGCGACCCGCATCCAGCGACCAGTTATCGGTCAACTTATAGGTGAGGTAAGCCCATTGCAGGTCTTTGTCCCAGTCTGAACTGTTGTCCGTGGCACGACGCACTATCTGGCTGGTAAACGAAATGTGGTCTGTAAAATCGTAAGAAAACTGTATGCCCGCTTTGGTATCCGGCTGGAACGTCCAGTTACTGCCTTCATACACACCGCCATTGCTCCAGTCTGTCATCACACAAGGGCAATCAATTTGAGGACTGTAACTGAGGGGGTCGTTATAGCTTCCACTCAGGGCAGCTCCAGCCACTACAGACATGAAACCGGATACATGCCAGTTATCACCGGTATCTTCGGCTGATGCGGGCGGGGCGGCTGCCACAAGACCCAGAATGGCAAAACCAGCTGCGCGTAGCGGAGGAAGAGTATTTTTCATTGTTAGACTCCTGACCATCCCTGCGATTGTATATAAGGATACGCAAGAAATGTCCAGCATCATCCAGCGTGGGGACTATATCCAGCGCATACGCCATCCAGTGCCGCCCGGTCACAAATGGTGTCGTCTACTTTCAGATAGGCTATTTGCTCTTCCGCCACCACGAGCACTTCTGCCACACCGGGCATACCCTGCAAACGCAGGCGCATGGCTTCCGGATCCCCTGCAAATGGCAGCATCACATTGAGCAGGTAACGCGGTTCCTGCATGGTTGCAGCGAGCCAGCACCATCCTGCTGCAGGCAGGGCCAACATCCAGAATAACCAGCGCGGTTCACCGACGTGCAACATCAAACCACCCAATGCACCGCCGGCAAACGTACCGATAAACTGGCTGGTGGAATACACGCCCATTGCTGTTCCCCTGCCACCGGCAAATGATTGTTTGCTGATCAGTGACGGCAATTGCGCTTCGAGCAGATTGAAAGCGAAAAAGAAAAGGAACAAACCGGAAAGCAAGGCAGCATTGAATTGATATGCCGCGCCAAGAAACAACAAGGCAAACACCAGCGCACCCACTGCAAATACAAACACCTGTTTTACCAATCGTTTTTTCTCGCCGATAATCATTAACGGAATCATCGCCACAAACGAGCCACCCAACACCGGCAAATACACTTCCCAGTGGTGTTGGCGATCCAGTCCCAGCTGTTTTTCCAATAAATGCGGCACCACAACAAATGATGCCATCAACACCATGTGCAAACAAAAAATCCCGCTGTTCAAACGCACCAGTTGGCTATCGCACAACACACGCCACACCAGGGCCGGAACAGGCAACGTGTCACGATGCGGGCAGTGCAGTGTTTCGGCAGGCGGTTCTGGCAATACAAAAAATACCAGCAACATGCCTGCCAAACCCAACAATGCAGTAATCCAGAACAGTCCAGACAAGCCACCAAAATGCGTGAACACCGGACCGAGCAACATCGACACACCAAAAGACAAACCGATACACGCGCCAATAGTCGCCATGGCTTTAGTACGATTCTGTTCCGAGGTGAGGTCAGACACCATCGCCATCAGTGTGCCAGAGATAGCACCACTGCCTTGCAGCGCGCGGCCAATGATCAAACCATAAATAGATGTAGATAGTGCGGCGACAACGCTACCGGCAATAAACATCAGCAAGCCGCCGATGATGACGGATTTGCGGCCGATACGGTCTGACAACACACCGAGCGGCATTTGCAACACCGCTTGCGTGGCACCATACATACCCATGGCAATACCAATGAGCATCGGCGAGCTGCCTTCGTATTGCATGCCATACAACGACATGACCGGTAGGACAAGAAACAGCCCGAGCATACGCAGCGAATACAGCGCAGCCAGTGTGCTGACAGCGCGTTTTTCCTGTTGCAGATTAACCGGCACGGACAAGTTTCCAGAATGACTATAGGTAGGAAATAAAATAGAGGCGCGCATTCTAGCAGCATGCGCAGGAAGGGCAGCCCAATCGAAGGGCTGCGCGATTTATTTACTCACGGAAATATGGTCGGTCGAAGGAGCCGGCGGCGCTGGTGGCGGTTTGATCTGGCCAAGATCCCCGCCAGGCGGCGCAATGTCCATCCCGCTTGTATCGACATTTGCAGGGACAAAAACCCGTCTCTCATCTTCACGCAAGACATCAGCACCGGGCGCATCAAGGGACAGCTCACTCAGATCAATTGCGCGCGGCACAAATTCCTTGAACTCCACCAGCGTTTCGCCCACTTCACCCAGTTCAAGGCCAGACAAATCCAGGGCAGGAGGCGGCACGCTGCGATCAGCCTCCAGAGGCTCCTCGGCATCAGTGGAGAAAGGGTTGCGCTTCACCAGAGCGATATGGCTGATGTCGACTTTTACCGCTTCGGGCTGAGCCACTTCGCCCGGACGTAACAGATCTGAACCTTCCGGCGACAGGGACCACGGATCCACTGGTGCTGCCGGTGTTGATGCAGGTGTCGGACGGGGCGCCGGTGCAGCAGACTGTGGCACGGGCGGCGGTGCAGGCTTTGCTGCGGCGGCAGATGCTGCAGGAGCAGCGGCGGCAGGAGGAATAGCCGCGGCAGGCGCAGGCACCGCTGCGGGTGGCGCTACTGGCCGGATCTCGACGATAGCTCCGGCCTGCTCCAGCACGGTCCTGAATTTGTCGCCTGTTGCACGATCACAATTGGCTTTCAGCACCACCGGCCGGCCGGCAAAAAAGTTCTCCACCTTCGCAATATCTGTCTTGAAGAGCTGGGCAAACCGCGCTTTGACATCGGCCAGATTATGCCCGGACACAATATCCCCACGGAATACGACATTGAAGAGTTCATCAGCCATGGCTTTGCCCCTACGCGACCTGAATCATTCCCGCATTGTAGCGTTTCTCGCGGCCGAACCAACTGTCGCGGGCTGGCATCGTTATAATGACCCATACCACTGCCCTGATAGCTTGCCGCCTTGATGGCCCACACCCTATGAATCCACACGCTTACAGCGATACTGAGCGCGCCGCCATCTACCGCGCCATCCAGGAACGACGCGACATGCGCCATTTCCTGCCGGACCCGGTCGATGCCGATATGCTGGCCAGGCTATTGCAAGCAGCGCATCACGCCCCCAGCGTCGGCTTTATGCAACCGTGGCGATTTATCCGAATAACCGATGCCACGCTGCGGAAGAATATCCATGCGCTGGTGGAGCAGGAAAGGCGAGCCACTGCCGTTGCCCTGCAGGAACGCGAAGACGCATTCATGAAGCTGAAAGTGGAAGGCGTGCTCGACTGCGGGGAGCTACTGGTAGTTGCGCTCATGGATCGCCGCGAGAAACATATTTTTGGCCGACGCACGTTGCCAGAAATGGATCTCGCGTCTGTTTCCTGCGCCATACAGAATTTATGGCTTGCTGCGCGCGCAGAAGGGCTGGGTGTGGGCTGGGTGTCACTCTTCGAACCGGAAGCATTAAAAACACTGCTGGGTATGCCAGAAAGCAGCCACCCTGTTGCGATACTGTGTATCGGTCATGTAGAAAAATTTTATGAACAGCCCATGCTGGCCGAAGAAAAATGGGCAACGCGCATAGACCTGAAAACACTGGTCGCCGAAAACAGCTGGCCCAAATAACTTACGGTGATAACTGGAATAACTTACGTTGATAACTGGAAGAACTTACGGTGATAACTGGAATAACTTACGGTGATGGCTGGAATGCCGGGTTGGCAGGCAAACTCAACGCCCCGCCAGTAGAGTGCAACCAGGATTCCAGTTCACGCATCATGTCATCGCCGCGTTTTTTTTCTGACGCAAAGCGATTGTGTTTTTCCTGCGGATCATCGGGCAAAAAATACAACTCTGGCGCATTGCCATTACCTTGCTCACTACTGGAATAATAACGAATCAACTTCCAGCCATCACGCAGCATCACTGCAGCTGGCACCTGGGAAAAATCTGCATTTGTACGTCTGCCGGCTTGATCATCCGAATCATCAACCACACTATCCAGTGCATACGCTGGAAAATACCAGTACAACGCGCGCGGAGACAGCTTCCCTTTACCGGACAAAAAAGGCGAGATGTCTGCACCATCCAGCAATTGCTGTCGCGTATCAATGCCCGCCAATGCAGCAACCGTTGGATAAATATCCACGCCGCTAACCGGTACATCCACTTTTATTCCACTGGCATTACCGGGCACCAACCACACCATGGGCACACGAATACCGCCTTCATACAATTGTGATTTCTGTCCACTGAGTGCTTGTGGATCGCGAACCCAGGCATAGCCACCATTGTCCGACATCAACACAATTACTGTGTTATCGGCGAGGCCATCTGCTGCTAGCGCAGCACGCAACTGTGCCACACCGCGATCAATATGCTCCACCATCGCCGCATATTCCGGGTAATACGGTGTCATATCACAATATTTCAGCGCTGCAGGCGGCCTGCAAAATGTGTCGCGTTTTGTTTGGTACTTTTTAACCGTGTCAGGCGGGGCCTGAATAGGAAAATGTGGCGCATAGTGGGAAAGATAGAGAAAAAATGGGCGGTTTTTATTTTTATTAATGAACTTTGTAGCTTCATGATTCAAGCGATCTGTCAGATACTCGCCAGCGGGCGCACCCTGCAACCCCGGCAGCTCTTTTGAGTAAGGCGCATGAAAAGATTGTCCGACACCACCGCGGTGACCGCCAATATTGATATCAAAACCCTGCCCTTCCGGGCCACGTGCAGCACCGTGACCAAGATTCCATTTGCCAATCTGCGCAGTTGCATATCCATGGTCATGTAATAGTTCCGCCAATGTGTACACCTGTTCCGGCAGAAATACATTATTTTTTGGCGTTTGCAATTTTCGGCGCGCAGATTCACCCATGTCCCCGCTCATCATCGTGTACACGCCAGTGCGGGGCGCATATTGTCCGGAGAGGATAGCTGCCCTGCTCGGCGCACAATTCGGCGCGTTGGCATAAGCCTGTGTAAACGTTGCGCCATCATGCGCTAACTGGTCGATGGCTGGCGTCTCGATAAAATCATTGCCCATAAAACCCGTATCGTGAAGACCCAGGTCATCCAGCAGTATCACGACAAAGTTGGGCGGTTTTTTTTGTGCAGTGGTTTCGGCTACAGCCTGCAACGCCAGACACACCAATAAGAGCATTGCATACCGGTACTTCACAAACCCGCTCCGGCACGCAACGCGTGCAGGCAAATACAAGCAAATAATCCTGCCACCATGTCATCCAACATAATGCCAAAGCCACCATGGATTTTTTTATCACATACCGAAACAGGCCACGGTTTCCAGATATCGAACAGGCGAAAAAAACCGAATGCCAGCAGTGGCCAATACCAGTGGAGAGGCAATGCAACCAGGGCAATACCGTAGCCGACCCATTCATCCCATACGATGCCACCGTGATCGTGCACACCAAGATCGCGGGCGACGCTGTTGCAAATCATCACGCCAATCACTGCCATGGCAAACAGCACTGCTACGAAAGCCCACAACGGCAAACACCACCACAATGCGCAACAAAACGGCATTGCTGCCAATGTACCCCAAGTGCCCGGGGCTTTACGCGCAAGCCCACTGCCAAAACCGAATGCCAGCAAGTGACGCCAGTTTTTGTATGTCTGCGGATTGATGGAAAGATCAAACATCAGAAATGCCTGAAACCATTGCTGGTATTGCCTTGTTCTTCGCAAGGTACACCATATTGGTCGACAACCAAAACCCCTTCGCCTTCAACAATGCAACCGACGCGGTAGAGATCACCCAATGATTGCAACGCTGCTGCATGACAAGGCGCTGCAGTAAAACACAAGCGGTAATCGTCACCCCCGCAGAGCGCCCATTGCTGCGCCTGCCCAGCACTCACACTGTCACGCCACGCCGCCGCCACGGGCAGCGCATCCAGCTCAACACGCGCGCCAACACCACTCGCTGCACAAATATGGCCGAGATCTGCCAGCAAACCATCAGACACATCAATGCCACTACTCGCAACGCCTCGCAAGCGCACACCGAGAGAAAAATCAATAACAGGGCAATAAAAACGCTGCAATAAATAGTCAGCAGCCTCGCTAGAAAACCCGAATCTTTTTTCAATCAGCGCGAGCGCCGCTGCACCATCACCGAGCGTACCAGACACCCACACATCATCGCCTGTTTTTGCATTGCTCCTGCACAAGGCTTTACCAGACGGCACACTGCCATGCACTTGCACGCTGATACACAAGGGGCCGCGCGTAGTATCTCCACCAATCAATGGACACTGCAGTTGCTGGGCAGCCTGTAGCAAACCCACAGAAAATTGTTCGAGCCAACTTTCTTCTGCTACTGGCAGTGTGAGTGCCAATGTAAAACCGAGGGGCTCGGCGCCCATCGCCACGAGATCGCTGGCTGCGCAGCGCAACGCGCGCGAAGCAATATAAGCGGGGGCAGCATCCACGTGAAAGTGCACACCTGCAACCTGTGTATCAACAGACACAACGAGATCTGAATGGGGAGGCAGTTGCATTACCGCACCATCGTCACCGACACCTAGAGTGACATGCGCAGGCAATACAGGGGGCGTAAAATAGCGCCGGATCAGATCAAACTCACCGAGCGCCGGCATGTGCGCTAACGCTTTCTGGCTGTCTCGGCTGGCCGTAGTTCATGCGCCAGCTTGTCGAGTACGCCGTTGAGGTATTTGTAACTGTCCGTCGGGCCGAATTTTTTCGACAAGCGTACCGCTTCTTCAATCACTACACGCCATGGCACATCAATGCGCGACCTCAATTCATAGGTAGACAATCGCAATTGCGCGAGTGATACGGGATCCAGCTCATGCAATGCCCGGTCAATGTGCTGGTCAAACAATGCATCGAGTGCGTCTTCCTGCGCTACCGCTTCGAACAACAACTCGTGGAAGTATGCGAGATCCACCGCAGCCATATCATTGTCTGCACGGAACTCTGCTTCGATACTGGCGGGGCTACTGCCCGCAAGAATATGTTGGTAAAGCGCCTGCACAGCGTAGTGACGTGCTTTCTGGCGCGCACCAACATCCAGCTGATCCACCGCTGTTTCCGTGTTGCTCACATGGGTTTTGTTCACACCGGTTTCATTCACAGTTGCGACAGCAGGCTAACCATTTCCAGCGCAGTTGTGGCAGCTTCCACACCCTTGTTACCTGCTTTGGTGCCGGAACGCTCGATGGCTTGCTCGATAGAATCTACTGTCAGCACACCGAAAGACACAGGAATGGATGCATCCAAACCAACCTGCGCCAGCCCTTTCACACACTCGCCTGCCACATATTCAAAATGCGGGGTGCCACCCCGGATCACTGCACCGAGTGCAATGATGGCATCAAACTTTTTGGAAGCAGCCAATTTCTGTGCCACCAATGGCAACTCGAAAGCACCCGGAGCGCGCACAATAGTGATCTGGGCATCGGCCACGCCATGCCGACGGAGCGTATCAATAGCACCGTCTTTCAGGCTCTCAACCACAAAGCTGTTCCAGCGGGCGACCAGCAACGCATAGCGCGCCTTGGTGGGTTTGAAATCCCCTTCGATTGTTTTGATGCCTGACATAAAAGCGCTCCAGCGGACATGGATTCGGTGGGATCGGCAGTTTACCACAAGCGTTATTGCCTGTTGGCCACCCTGTGGCAGGCTCGTCCAGACTGCTACTGCCTTGCCGAGACTGCTACAATACAGACCCCATTGCCAGACCCACTGCACAGGCCCCACTGCATCATGACCGACTTGCCAGAATCATCGAGAAAATCCCTCAGCTACAAAGACTCCGGCGTTGATATCGACGCTGGCACTGCACTGGTCGAGCGCATCAAGCATGTTGCAAAGAAAACCCGCCGCTCAGGCGTGATGGGAGGACTGGGTGGCTTTGGCGCCCTGTTCGAGATTCCCAGCCACTATAAACAGCCTGTACTGGTTTCCGGCACCGATGGTGTAGGCACCAAATTGCGCCTGGCGATTGACCTGAAAAAACACGACACCGTCGGTATCGATCTGGTGGCAATGTGCGCCAATGATCTGGTGGTATGCGGTGCAGAGCCGCTGTTCTTTCTGGACTATTACGCCACCGGCAAACTCGATGTAGACATTGCCGCCAGCGTTATTACGGGAATTGGCGAAGGCTGCGAACAGGCCGGCTGTGCATTAGTGGGCGGCGAAACAGCAGAAATGCCCGGCATGTACGAGGGCGACGATTACGACATGGCCGGATTTTGCGTGGGCGTAGTGGAAAAAGACGACATCATTGACGGGTCGCGCGTCCACGTTGGCGACGTACTGATCGGGCTGGCTTCGTCTGGCGCACATTCCAACGGCTATTCATTGATCCGCAAGGTTATTGAAGTTGCTGGTGTGAACCCGGCCACTGAAATGCTTGCAGGCAAACCAATGGCCGACTGGTTGATGGCTCCGACACGGATGTATGTTAAATCCATCTTGCGCCTGATCCGCGCAGCCGATGTTCGTGCCATTGCCCATATCACTGGCGGCGGTTTAACGGAAAATTTGCCAAGGGTTCTGCCGCCCGGCTCCAAAGCGGTTATCGACACCAATAGCTGGAAACCGGGGCCGCTGTTTGACTGGTTGCAAAAAAATGGCAACGTCGCCCAACTTGAAATGTACCGCACATTTAACTGTGGTATCGGCATGGTAATTTGCGTACCCCAAAGCGATGTCGACAATGCGCTGTCTATCCTGTCTGCCACGGGTGAAACTGCGTTTGTGATTGGCGCTATCGAAAAAGGCGCAGCAGACGTTGAATCGCATGTCGAGTTTAGCGGGCTGTAAATACTTCGGGCGCAGACATCGTTATGGCTAAACGTCTGGTTATTCTGATCTCTGGCAGCGGCAGTAACCTTCAGGCTTTCATTGACGCCATCCAGACAGGTGCGCTGGATGCAAAGATTGCCTGCGTGATCAGCAACAAGCCGGGCGTGTTCGGCCTGGAACGCGCCAGCAAAGCCGGCATACCTACCGCAGTATTGGTACATCAGGATTTTGCCTCACGCGAAGATTATGACAAGGCATTGCTGACAGAAGTGCAAAAGTATGCGCCAGATCTCGTGATTCTCGCCGGGTTTATGCGCATCCTGACCCCTGCGTTTGTTACGCCGCTTTATGGCAAGCTGATAAATATCCACCCCTCCTTGTTGCCAAAATATCCTGGCCTGCACACCCACCAGCGCGCGCTGGAGGCAGGAGACAGCGAAGCAGGCGTGACTGTGCATTTTGTATCCGCAGAACTGGATGGCGGGCCAGTAATTATCCAGGCACGTGTTCCGATATTGCCAAATGACGATGCTGATACACTGGGTGCCCGGGTACTGGAGAAAGAACACATTATTTACCCGTTGACCGTCCGCTGGTTGTGCGAAGAGCGCCTGCGTTGCGATGACTATCGTGTCTGGCTTGACGGACAGGCGCTACCCCCTACAGGAAGGAATTACCCGTGAAAAAAGTTGTAGTCGCACTCGCCATCGCTGCGGTTCTTGCCAATGTGAACCTGTCACAGGCAGCAGAAGAAAACGGCGCACCCAGTGCTGCGATCAAACACGCACCGTATACAGCTATTTATCAGGCGGTTTACAAAAACTTCCCGCTTCAGGCAACCCATCGCCTCGAACAAACGGGAGATGACTGGTATTTTTCCAGCATCGCCAGCGGATTTTTTGGACAGATTGAAGAAAACTCGACATTCACTTATTCAGATACCGGCATTGTGCCACTGCATTACATCTATAGGCGTAGCGTGTTGGGTCAGGAGCGCGAAAATGAACTGACCTACAACCAGAAAGACAAGGTTTTGTCTGGCAGCAGAGGCAACAAGAATTTCACTGTCCCGCTAGCTGGCGGCGAACTGGATATGGGAACGTACATTCTTGCACTGCGTGACGATGTAGCGCGCGGCATGAAAGAACCCTGCTATAACGTAATCGATGATAACAAAGTTGAACGCTACTGCTTCCGGGTGACAGGGACTGAAACCGTTGATACCGCACTGGGTAAAATGGAAGCAGTGGTGGTAGAACGCGTCCGCAAGCCACAAAGCCCGCGCTATACCCGTTTCTGGTTTGCACCATCACTGGATTACAGCATTGCCAAACTGGAACATCAGGAACAGAAAGGGAAAAACGCGTATTCGCTGGAAATCACTTATTACAAGCGCGAAACAGTCAAATAATCAGCAACGTATATTTCTTATTCATGCCGCAGAATATCTGCCGGCTGCACCCTTGTTGCCCGCCAGGCTGGATATAAACTGGCGACTGCACTGATCAATAATGCCGCAGCGACAACCAATCCCACATCCATTACCCTGAGGTCAGATGGCAGATAATTGACGGGGTAAACATCCGTACTGAGAAAACGCACGCCCAACAAACCTTGCAAACCCTCTGCAATAAACGGCATTGCCCATGCGAGCACACATCCCGATATAGCACCGATCATGGTGCCTGTTGCGCCAATCAATAAACCGTGCAACATGAAAATGTGCATGATGCGACGGTTGGGTACACCCATCGCCCGCAAGATAGCAATATCGCCCCGTTTGTCTGCCACCACCAACACCAGCGAACACACCACATTAAATGCGGCAATCACAATAATCAGCGTCAGCATCAACACCACCATCTGCCGCGACATCTGTATAGCCTGATACAAATTACCGTGCGTCTGGAACCAGGTTTTTAGGTAATAACCACGCGGCAGGGTTTCAATCAACTCCCAAGCCACTTCATTAGCATCCAGCCAGTTGTCCAGTGTAAAACGGATGGCTGAAACACCGTCAATCTTGTAATAACCCTGCAGCAAAGGCAATTGCGCCAATACAAGATGGTTATCAATTTCTGTACCCGTTTCATACAGCCCGGCCACATGCAAACTGAGGATGCTGGGTTCAGCCTGCTCAGCACCTGAACCAGGCAACATCACAACAGCCGTGCTGCCTGCCGCCAGCCCCAGCTTGGTCGCCACTTTTTTACTGATCAACACAGACTGCGGATCGGCGCGCCAGTTTTGCCAGGATGAGGTATCGGTAAATTCTTCAAAATGTGACAACCGCGATTCCGCTTCAGGATCGGTAGCAAACAACAAAACAGGTTCTGCCGCCGTTCCCATCACCAGCAAACCTTGCGCCTCGATCAAAGGACTGGCAGCAGTGATTCTTTTATTCATCAAAACAGTAAGGGCTTTATCTTCCCAGTGATCAATATCGCCATCTTTGGGATACAACGTGATGGCAGGCACCACACGCAAGATACGCGTACGCAATTCGTGTTCAAAACCATTCATGACTGAAAGAACAGTGATCAGCAACGTGACCGCAATAATCAGCCCCGCCATCGACAAGCGGGAAATAAATCCCAACAGTTGCGAACCACTGCGCGCCTGCGCATATCGCCAGGCAATGAAACGCGTCAGCATGCGCCGCTTTCCTTCACAAGCGCTTCTTGCATAGAAAATGGCTGCAGTTTTCCATGATCAAGCACGAGACAACGGTCCTGTTTTGCTGCCAGCATGCGGTCATGGGTAACCAGCACAAAAGCTAGTCCGTAGTCACGATTCAGGTCATTCAATAATTGCTGGATATATTGTGCATTGTCTGCATCCAGGTTGCCAGTGGGCTCATCCATCAACACACAAGCCGGCTTATTGACCAGTGCCCGCGCAATCGCCACGCGCTGCCTTTCGCCGCCAGACAACTGGGCAGGCCTGTGCGACAAGCGCGCACCGAGTCCAACTGCATCCAGCATGTCTTTTGCCTGCTGTTGCGCTGCAGACTTTTTCTGTCCTGCAATCAATAACGGCATGCAGACATTTTCCAGCGCACTGAATTCCGACAACAAGTGATGGAACTGATAGACAAAACCCAGTTGCTGATTACGCCAGGTTGCCCGATCGCGTTCCTGCATAGACTGCCAGCTTTTTCCGGCAATCAGCACCTCGCCGGATGCAGGCTCATCCAGGCCACCCAACAGATTGAGCAGTGTTGATTTTCCCGATCCTGATGCACCTACAATAGCCAAACGCTCACTGCGTTTTACGCATAAATCAACATGATCCAGCACATGCAAGATCTGCTCGCCTTGCTGATAATTTTTTACCAGTTGACGGCACTCCATGACTATTTCATTTTTATTATTAACAGTATCCATAGTGTCTTCACTCATAAGTGTTTTCACTCATATCGCAACGCTTCCGCTGGATGAATTTTTGATGCGCGCCAGGCCGGGTAGAAAACAGCTATTGCACACAATGCCAAGGCCAAGGCGACAATGGAGAACACCTGCTCCCAACGCCATTCACTGGGCAAGTGCGCAATAAAAAACATCTGGGAATCCATCAGCTTCTCGCCGCCGATTTTTTCCAGCCATGCACTGATGGCTCCCACATTCAGCGACAGCAGAGTGCCCATTAATGCGCCCATACCAATACCGGCCACACCCATTGCCATACCGTAGATCAGGAAGATGGCGAGTATCGCGCCACGGGAAGCACCTATCGTGCGGAGCACAGCAATATCATTGCGCCGATCTGCCACTGCCATCGTCAATATCGAGACCAGATTGAATACCGCCACCGCTATAATCACAGACAGCATCAAAGACACCATGATTTTTTCCATACGGATAGCATTAAACAGCGTGCGATTTTCATCGCGCCAGCTTTTCAGTTCAAATCCAGACAACACCGGCAATACACGCAACGACTCAAGCTCTTCAGGCGCGCGCATCACGTCATCAAACCGCAAACGCAGCGCATCCACTCTGCCACCGGTGCGCAACAATCGCCCTGCATCATCAAGATGCACATATAACTGGGACGAATCCAGCTGCGCACCGACTGAAAAAATGCCGACTACTGTAAAGCGCCTACTGCGCGGAAACAGGCCAAGTGGCGTGACACTCACCCGCGGCAGCATGATGTTGATGCTGTCACCCACTTCCACTTGAAGCTGGCGCGCGAGTGATCGCCCCAACACAGCGCCAAATTCACCCGGCTGCAGCGCCTGCCACTCGCCTTGCGTGACAAAACGGTCAATTTGCGAAACGCCGGCTTCCAATACCGGATCTACACCAAACATTTCACCGCCACGTACACGGCTGTCGGATTCCAGCAACACCCGCGCACGATCCTGCGGTGCCGCCGCCAATAGACGGGATGGTTGGTGGGCCTGTGTTTGGAGTTGCTGTACCAGTAACTGCCAGTCTGCAATACCATCGCTCGCGGTTATCTGCGCATGTGGAACAGCGTGCAAGATGCGGTTACGCATCTCGCCTTCAAAACCGTTCATGACAGATAACACCAGCACCATAGCCATCACACTGACAGCCATGCCAACTATCGAGGCGAACGAAAACAACGACACAAAGCGGCTACCCTTGCGTGCCGACAAATACCGAAGCCCTACCAGCCAGGAGAGAGAATTCACTGCTGTTATATATCCTGTGCGAAAGCAGGCATTCTAGCAGGGCTGGCGCATCAATGACCCGTCTCCGCTAGACTGCTGCCCTGGCCACGCCCTATGGAAATACTCATGGACAACCTGCTCGCCCGCTTTGCCAACGCCTTCCCGCTGTGGGTCTTTGCCTGCAGTGCACTGGCCTTGTGGCAGCCATCATTATTCACCTGGTTCAGCGGGCCATGGATCACCTATGGCCTTGGCGTGATCATGCTCGGCATGGGCATCACACTGACCGCCGAAGATTTTACCCGTGTGCTGAAGTTTCCATCCTGGGTGCTGGCGGGCGTGTTGCTGCAATACACGGTGATGCCACTGTCCGGCTGGGCGATTGCCAGACTGCTGGCATTACCGGACGCCTATGCAGTCGGCCTCATTCTGGTCGCCTGTTGCCCGGGTGGCACAGCGTCCAATGTGGTGAGTTACCTGGCTCGCGCCAATGTTGCGCTGTCCGTCACGCTCACCACACTCTCGACGATCATGGCCGTAGCTATGACGCCGTGGCTCACAGCCACACTGGCTGGTTCGCGCATGCCGATTGATGCCTGGGGCCTGTTTGTCTCGACACTGCAAGTGGTGTTATTGCCTGTCGCACTTGGCGTGCTGTTGAACCGTTTTGCGCCGAAACTCACAGTACAGGCGGTGCGTATCAGCCCGTCTATTGCCGTGATTGTGATTGCGCTGATTGTCGCGTCCGTACTCGGTGCTGGCCGCGAACAGGTGCTCACTGCCGGACTGCGCCTGCTGCTCGGCGTATTCCTGCTGCATGCGTGCGGATTTGGTTTTGGTTACTTGCTATCCAGACTCTGGAACCGCAGTGAAACCGTGGCACGAACTATATCGATCGAAGTGGGCATGCAGAACTCCGGCCTTGGCGCTCATCTGGCACGCACGCATTTTCCTGCGGGTTCCGGAGTGGATATACCCAGCGCGATTTCCGCACTGACGCACTGCATGATTGGTAGCTTGCTCGCCGCGATATGGCGGCGGATTGAGCCAAAAGACTGAAGCGAAGGATCAGGCTATGCGTGACATTAACAGCCGTGACGACTTGCAGCACATCATCACTGTGTTTTATTCACAGTTACTGACCGATCACATCATCGGTTTTTTCTTTACCGATATCGTGCAGCTCGATCTGGACAAACACATCCCGAAAATCGCGGACTTCTGGGCTTTTCAGTTACTGGGCGAGAAAAACTACCAGGGCAATGTGTTTGAAGTGCACCGGCAACTGCACCTGAAAGCTGCGTTAACGGAAGACCACTTCCATCGCTGGGTATTTGTGCTGCACAGTACCATCGACAAGCTTTACGCCGGCCCGGTTGCCGAAGCGATGAAACTGAAAGCAGCGATGATTGCCAAGAAGATGGCGCAAGCGCTCGCTAGCGGCAGTAGCTCGATCGAATTGACAGAAGGCGTTCGTCTTTACCCCAACACCCGCTGATACGGCGGCATGCTGTCCAGCAAAGCACGGCCATAACGTTTTGTGACAAGGCGCCGGTCGAGGATAGTTATGCGGCCCGTATCAGTTTCCGTGCGCAACAGCCGGCCTGATGCCTGCACCAGCCTCAAACTCGCATCTGCCACCGAAATCTGCATGAATGAATTACCGCCCTGCGCTTCTATCCACTCGGACAAGGTCTGCTCTACCGGATCGTCAGGCGGTGCAAACGGGATTTTGGCAATCACCACGTGGCGTAAATAGTCACCGGGCAAATCCACACCTTCTGCAAAACTGGCGAGTCCGAAAATCACACTCGCTTCTTTCTTGTCGATGCGTTCACGGTGCAACTGCAATAACTGCTGTTTGCTGTAATCGTCCTGCAGCAATATCGTCGCGCGAAACTCGCGTGAAACGTCCTGATACACTTCCAGCATCTGGCGGCGAGAAGAGAACAACACCAGTGTCGCTTCTTTCAAGTCCACCGAATCATGCATGAATGTCACCAGCGACTGCGTGTGCAACTCGGCCTGATTGCCTTCCACCGCTTGCAGCGGCACGATCAACTGCGCAGATTGTGCATAGTGGAAAGGACTGGGAACAATCACGCACTCACTGTCATCTGGCAATCCAGTCCGTTGGCGAAGGCGCTCAAAACTACCGAGTGCAGTTAATGTGGCCGAGGTAATCACGGCAGCAAAACAGCGCTCCCACAGATTGTCTTGCAGCATTGCCACCGGCAACACAGGGCTGGCACACACTTCAATATCAACACTATTACCACTGTCGTGCAGCGTTAACCAACGCGCAGTGGGCGCACCAGATGGCACATCCGCCCTTGCGTAGAGCGCCCACAATGCTTCTCCGTGCGCACAACGCTGCCATAAACCACCCACAGCCGTGTAAGCCTGCTCGACCACTTCGCGCGCAATATCAGTACCGCGACCGTCCAGCATGTCTTCAATCGCTATCGACAAGTCACGCAATACTTCACCGGCATCCTGCCATTGCTTCTGCAGTATTTGCGCCATGTCGCGCAACTCATCAGGCACTACGCCACCGGCAAAACGGTACTGCTTTTCCCGCTCTTCCGCGCGGCCGGCATAAATCTGTTCCAGCATGGGAAACAGGTGTTGGTGCGACTGCACCAGCGTTTGCTCTATCGCTGTCCAGCGCGCTATGGCCGCTTGCACCATACGCGCCACGGCCAGCATTTGCGCAACAACCGCTATCTGTCGTGTTGCATTCTGGATCCATCGCACACTGCCCTGGACACGCGTGTGCGCCGCAAAATGCTGCAACGCTTTATCAGGCAAGTGATGGCCTTCGTCAAAAATGTAAATTGATTGTTCCGGCGCGGACAGTATCGCGCCACCACCCAGCGCCAGATCAGCCAACACAAGGTCATGATTAGCCACTATTACATCAGCACCCACCAGATTTTCGCGCGCCTTGAAAAACGGGCACTGCGTGACATAGGCGCAACGCCGGCCGGTACACTGGCTGTGATCGGTTGTCAGGCGCTGCCAGTCTTCATCGTCGATAGATTGCGGCCAGCTGTCGCGATCACCATCCCACGTAGCGGCACCGAGGCCATCCAGGAATGACTGGTACAGCGCCAGCGATTTTTCCGGCAACAAGGCATCCTGCTCATCCGGGTAAAGCGCTTGTGTACCCATTTCATCACCGCTGCCGTGCGCCAGCTGGAAATCGAGCTTGTAGACACACGCGTAACGCCCACGCCCCTTGGCCAGCGCATAGCTGAAATGCAGGCCGCTGTGACGGCGCAAGTCTGGCAAATCCTTGAGTACGATCTGCTCCTGCAGCGCGACCGTCGCGGTCGAGATCACCAGAGTCTTGTCCATTGCCTGTGCCACGGGAATAGCGGCCAATGCATAAGCCACGGTTTTTCCTGTGCCGGTACCCGCCTCAACTGCGCAGACATGCCGGCCGCTTACGCGCATGCCTTCAGCGTCCACCTGTATCCCACCCAGCGTGCGCGCCACCGCCGCAATCATCAATTTCTGGCCATGGCGTGCCTTCAGCCCCTTCTGCTCAAGAAAATGGGAATAGGCGGTCTGGATAACGTTTTTCTGGGTATCGTTTAGCACAGCAATCCTGGGAGTCTTGTGAGATGGCGATCCTGCCAAGGACGCTATCTTACCAAATGCTCGGCCACTACAATGGCCGGCTACGATTACAGCCACAGATTCTTACAGCCACAGATTCTTACAACCATAGATTCAGGACAACTCCATGCTCGGCAAATTGTTTGGATTGATCAATAAAGACAAACCCGCGACCACCTCGCCACGCGCAGCCATTGCCACAGCGCCCAAGCCAGCAAAAATTCCGACAACGTCATTACTGGATGAACTCACACATGGCCAGTCAGTAGACAGCATTACCGATGCCGACATGTTGCACCAGCTGGTGAAACACAGCGACAAACTCGACAAGAAAACCAACCGGCAGGTGCGCGAGCGCATCCATCATCTGAAAGAACAGGAAAAACAGCAGCAGCTACAGCACGATATGCAGGAAAAAATCTGCACACGACTCGACACCCTGTCGCGTTTGCAGCATCACCCGCTGTTTGACAGTGAACTCACACACCTCCAGCAACAGTGGCAGGCTATTGCTGCCCCGGATGCCGGGATTGCCACGCGTGTACAAGCCGCCACCGCACGCTGCCTGCAGATCAAACAGGAAGCCCACGCCCTGAAACAACAACTGGAACACGCTGCACAGGAAGCGGAACAACTCGCCCGGCAGCAACAGGCACTGGAAGCCGAGCGCGCTGAACAACGGGCCATGCAAGCAGAACAACAGACCAGCGAACAGCAACAGAAGAAAGTACAACAGCAGCAATCACAAGCCGATCGCGAAAAACACGAACGCATACAGAAAGAACTCAGCCAGAATATGGCGCAGCAACTCTCACAACTGGAAGCTGCTATCAACAATGCAGACAACAAAAAAGCGCGCGAATTTCACGACCGCGCTCGTGACACCCTGAAAAAACTTGACCAGAAAAACGCCCATGCTTTTGACGGAAAACTGCATCTTCTGTCTGGACAGCTACGCGACCTGCAAGACTGGCAATCCTTTGCCGCCATGCCAAAACTGGAAGAATTGTGTGTGGCAATGGAAAAAATGATCAGCGTTGAATTACCGCCACTCCAGAAAGCCGATGCCGTACGCGAACTGCAATTGGAATGGCGCACTATCAAAGCACCTGCCGATAAACAGGCCCATGCCTTGTGGGAACGTTTCAAACAGGCCAGCGACAAAGCCTGGGAACCTTGCGCCGCACACTACGAGAAGGAAAAACAGTTGCGGGCTTTCAACCTGCAACAACGTCAGGCGATCTGTGAGGCGCTGGAACAGTTTTTTACTGCACAAGACTGGGGCCATGCTGACTGGAAAGCCGTCACACGCATTCTCGAAAAAGCCAGGCAAGAGTTCCATGACTTCCATCCTGTTGAACGCAGTGAAGAAAAAAACATACGCACACGCTTCGATGCAGCAATGACAGCCATCAACCATAAACTCCTGGATGAACAAAAAAATAACGAGGAGAAGAAACGTCAGCTGGTCGAAACAGCCAAAAGCATTGCCAGCATGGCTGATTTTGATAAAGCAGCCGAACGCGTTCGCCAGCTGCAGGAACAGTGGAAACACATTGGCATCACCCGCCGGCATGAAGACCAGAAATTATGGCAGGCATTCCAGGAGCAGACTGGCCTGGTATTTGAAAAGCGTCGCGCACAGCAACAACAACAGCAACAGGCACAACACGACAATATCGACCGCGCCAGAAAACTGTGTGAACAGATCGCTTCACTGGCAAAACTGGCTGATACGGAACTCTCGCAGAGCGGCGGTGAGTTTGATCGCCTGCAAGCCGAGTACAAATCCATCACTGATATTCCGGAAAAGAGCCAACCACCGCTGAAGAAACAGTTTTACGCCGCCTGCGACGCCTATCGCCAGCAACTCGCCGGCATCAGCGAGCGGCAGCACCAGCACCAGCTCCAGGAACTCGCCCGCCGTGCGCAATTGTGCAGTCAGCTGGAAGCGCAAGCTTCCGATAGCGCCATCACTGCATTACAGGAGCAATGGCAGCAGCAAAACCTGCCTGCCGACTGGGAACGCGCCATTGACCAGCGTCGCCAACAAGCCATTGCTGCCGCACAAGACCTGCAGCAACCGGACTACCCCGCCAACGAACAAAAACGGCGGGAGCTGTGCATTGAACTGGAAATACTGCTGGACGCAGAAACACCCGAAGAGGATCGCCCTCTCCGGCGCGAATACCAATTGCGCAAGCTGCAACAAGGGTTGGGGCAAGCTGCATCCGGCAACCGCATGGCACTGCTGGAACAATTGCTGGTGAAATGGCATTGCACCGGTCCTGCACCAGCGGAGATGCAAAGCCGCCTGCAGGCACGCTTTGATGTGGCACAGAAACGCGGCGGAAATACCGCCTCAAAATAGTGCATTACCCTGCTATTGGAACGGCAAACTGCTATGCTTTGCCATTACGTCACTTTTACTAAATGGATCATGAATGGCTAGTCATAAAGCGATAGTCAACCTGGCAGTCATTGTCGGCATCGCCGCCATTTCCATCGCTGCCTGGGCTTTTTTCAACCGTCCGATGGCAGCGCCGGACTGGCCCGCCTCGATTTCCGGGTTTGCATATTCCCCCTTTCGCTACGGCCAGGATCCTGTGAAGGATATTTACCCTACCGAAGAAGAAATCCGCCAGGATCTTGTGCTGCTATCAACACAGACTAAACGCATACGCACCTACTCCGTCAAAGGCACACAAGCAGAGATTCCACGCATTGCTGGCGAGCTGGGCATGAGCGTGACCCAGGGAATATGGCTCAGCAACATTGAGGAAGACAATGACAAAGAGATTGCCCGTGCGATTGAAGTTATCAACGCCAGCCGCAACATTACGCTGGTCGTAGTCGGCAACGAGAGCATGTACCGGCGCGAAGTGGATTTACCGCGCCTGATCGAATACATCGAACAAGTCCGTAGCCAGGTAAAGGTGCCAGTCACCACAGCAGAAACCTGGGACATCTGGTTGAAATATCCACAACTGGTACAGCACGTTGATGTCTTGTCTGCACACATCCTTCCGTTTTGGGAAAAAATTCCTGCCTTCGCCTCCGTAAAATTTGTTCTGGAGAAAGCCGGCGAACTGAAAGTACAGTTCCCACAGAAACCCTTGTTGCTCGGCGAGGTGGGCTGGCCCTCATTTGGCCGTGATCGCGGCGCGGCCGAAGCAGACCAGGCCGATCAGGCCA
>ERZ724527.397-NODE-397-length-22111-cov-7.367474_pt1 | contig 22111 bp, 21 predicted proteins | sample MGYA00376060_ERZ724527 | MGnify/ENA primary metagenome ERZ724527 (study PRJEB28724, sample SAMN07190886) | activated sludge metagenome | isolation source: activated sludge of sewage treatment plant in Hong Hong | place: USA: Christiansburg, Virginia | collected...
ACTACAGTTACTTCCAGAAATACGGCATCCGCGACCCACGCGGCGGTGGCCGCTCTAGCGCCCGCCTGACCGCGCCCATGGTGGCGGCTGGTGCGGTGGCCAAGAAGTGGTTGTTTGAGAAATATGGCACCAAGTTTCGCGGTTGCATGGCACAGATTGGCGAGATGCCCATTGCGTTTGAATCCTGGGACCACGTGCCCCACAACGCCTTTTTTGCTCCGGTGGGCGATGTTCAGGCCTTGGAGGATTACATGGACGCGCTGCGCAAGGCCGGTGATTCGTGTGGTGCCCGCATCCGCGTCAGTGCCTCGCGTGTGCCGGTGGGTCTGGGCGAGCCCTTATTTGACAAGATGGACTCGGCAATAGCCTACGCGATGATGGGTATCAACGCCGTCAAGGGCGTGGAGATTGGCGCTGGCTTTGCCAGTGTGGCGCAACGTGGCACCACGCATGGCGACTCTCTGACGCCGAATGGTTTTGCCAGCAACAACGCGGGTGGTGTGCTGGGCGGCATCTCGACTGGCCAGGATTTGGAGGTCAGCATTGCGATCAAGCCCACCAGCTCCATCATCACACCGCGGGATTCCATTGACGTGGCTGGCAATGCGACGCAGGTGATTACCAAAGGCCGCCACGACCCCTGCGTTGGCATTCGCGCCACGCCGATTGCCGAGGCCATGCTGGCCTTGGTGGTGATGGAGCATGCCCTGCGCAACCGAGCCCAGTGCGGGGATGTGGTGCCGAAGTTGACACCGATTGCGGCACAAGCCTAGCCACAAATATTTGAATGAAATGCGGCTATACCCCTCGTGAAATAAGCGCAAGTAGCTACAAAAAATATAGCAGATGGTATCCGTTTTCTGAAAGCACCTGTATATGAAAACCGTGTTTGTCCTGAATGGTCCCAACCTCAATTTGCTGGGCACACGCGAGCCGCAGGTGTATGGCTCGCAAACGCTGGACGATGTGCAGGCCTTGTGTGAACGCGCCTGCGCCGCCAATGGTTTTTCGCTCGATTTTCGCCAGTCCAACTCGGAGGGGACGCTGGTGGACTGGTTGCACGAAGCAGGGCATTTGCACACGTCCGGCAAGCTGGCCGGGGTGATTCTCAACGCCGGGGCCTACACCCACACCAGTGTGGCCTTGCATGACGCCATTAAAGGCACGGGCATCACCCTGATTGAACTGCACATCAGCAATGTGCATGCGCGCGAGGCATTTCGCCACCATTCTTTCATTTCACCGGCCGCCAAATCGGTCATGGCCGGTTTCGGTGTGAATGGTTATGCACTCGCCATTGCCGGGCTGGCCGGCATGCAGTAGTTCAGACCGGGAGGCTTCACAGGTTCCAGGCAGGTGTTTGAAAGGCCGCTGCCAGAAAGTCCGCCATGGCCCGTACTTTGCCGGGCAGGTGTTTGCGGCTCGGGTAAACCACATGGATGGCGATACGGGGGCCGTGGAGATCGGGCAAGATCCGCATCAACCGCCCTTGGCGTATATCGTCTCCGACCAGGAACGCAGGTTGGAAGATGACGCCCTGGTCGGCCAGCGCGGCGGCGCGGCAGGTATCGCCGCTATTCGCATGCAACCTGGGGTGGGTGGTGACCTGATGGTGGCCTCCCAGTGCATCCTCCAGTTGCCACACATCACCACCGGACCACCAGGAATACGCCATCACGCTGTGCCTGGCGAGGTCCTGCAGGGAGGTGATAGGCGGGGCTTGACGCAGATAGTGGGGTGAGGCGCACACGACCATCTGATCGTGGGCCAGCGTGCGGGACACCAGGCTAGAGTCGGCCTGGCTGCTGATACGCACGGCCAAGTCGTAACCCTCTTCCACGAGGTCAACCAGACGGTCGGTCAGGCTGATATCCAGTTCCACCTGCGGGTAAAGTTTGAGGAACTCTCCCCACAGTGGCGCCAAATGCAGGTTGCCAAAGGTCAGTGGTGCGTTGATCTTGAGTCGACCGCTGACCTGCACGGTGCCTTGGCTGGCGGCAGCATTGGCATCGGCCAGGTCATCCAGAATCTGGCGGCAGCGGCCAAAGTAGTCGCTGCCAGCGTCGGTCAGTGACAGGCGCCGGGTCGTGCGCTGCATCAGTCGAGTGCCCAGAGCCGTCTCCAGCTCCATGATCAGTCGCGACACAACGGCCTTGGAGGTGTCCAGACGCTGCGCGGCCTGCACAAAACTTCCCGCTTGCACCACGGCCACAAAAGCTTCCATTTGTCGGAATTGGTCCATGGCGGTGAATGTATTGGTTATTGTTAAGAAATCAGAGATAGTAAATCAACTATTTTGTTATTTATCTTTGTTTTAAGTGTGAATATAGTTGGGGCTTGGTGTTTTTCAAAGGCCACAACATGAACCAGCTCCCATTGCCCACATTGTTCGTTTCTCACGGAGCGCCGCTGTTCGCGCTGGAGCCTGGCCAGACCGGACCGGCCTTAAGGTCCTGGGCGCAGTCTTTGCCCGTTGAGCCGGTGCTGCGTGGCATCGTGATCCTGTCGCCACACTGGATGTCCCGTACACCGGCGGTGATGAGCACCGCGCATCCGCAAACCTGGCACGACTTTGGTGGTTTTCCGGCAGCCCTGTACGCGTTGCAGTACCCGGCACCCGGTAGCCCGGTTTTGGCAAAAGAAGTACTCGCTCTGCTTCAAACGGCTGGCATTGATGCGGTGGCGGACGACAAGCGCCCGCTGGACCACGGTGCCTGGGTGCCGTTGATGCACTTGTTTCCCGACGCCAGCGTGCCGGTGGTTCAAGTGGCTTTGCCAGTTGGGTGGGGGCCGGCCGAGGTGTATGCCATGGGTGTTGCGCTGCAAGGGCTGCGCGAGAGTGGTGTGCTGCTGGTCGGTTCAGGCAGCATGACCCACAATTTGGGGGAGTTCCGTGGCGGGGCACAAGCTGTAGCGCCCTATGTCACCGAATTCAGCCGCTGGATTGAGGCCATGATTCAGAAGGGTGATACCGCCGCCTTGCTGCAGTACCGCGAACTGGCGCCCCATGCCCTGCGAGCGCACCCCAGCGACGACCACTTCCTGCCGCTGTTTTTTGCTTTAGGTGCAGCAGGAGGCCTTTCGCGACCGACTTACCTAAGTCGTGAAGTGATGTACGGGATGCTGGCCATGGACACGTTTGCGCTGAATTGAAGCTTCGCAAGCGGCAACCTGATGCGGAGGGTGAGACGGAGTCTAGGCAGGGGTCGTCTCAATCAGCGCCACCAGACGGTTGACGGCATACTGAACGGTTGCCAATCGGACCGCAGCACGGTCACCTTCAAAATGACATTTTTCGGTCACGATGGTCTCGGGCAGGGCAAACCCAAACCACACGGTTCCAACCGGCTTGGCCGGGCTTCCGCCCGTGGGTCCGGCCACACCCGTCACGGCGACCGCCACTTGTGCATGGGAGTGGGCCAGTGCGCCAGTTGCCATGGCCTGGGCAACACCCTTGCACACGGCGCCAGCGCGGCGCAACAGCCGCTTTTCGACCCCCAGTAGCTCGACCTTTGCGTCATTGGAATAAGTCACAAATCCCCGCTCGAACCAGGCGCTGGACCCCGCCAGGTCCGTGCAGCCAGCGGAAATCAGGCCGCCCGTGCAGCTTTCAGCCGTCGCCAAGCGCCATTGGCGTAGCAGCAGCAGTTCTGCAAGCCGGGTGAATTGCGCGGGTGAAGCGTGGCAGGGAACGAGATTGACTTGGCGATGCATGCGCGGATTATCGATGAGCAGCCCTGGCGACGGATGCCGATTCCCCTAGCATGACAAGGCGAACAGGGTTGCTAAACTTTTGAAAGCAAAAAAATTGACAGGGCCATGAAGTTTGCACATACTGCCTCCTTCGTGATGTGGAACGCCCTTTTGAACTGTGGTTACCTGCGTGCCGCGCATCGAAATTGACTTCAACCACCGCGAGGGATTCCGCCATGAAAAAGAAATTTTCTACCTTGTTGTTAACCGGTAAGGCGGCAGCGCTACCGTTCTTTATTCAGCCGGCGCAGGCTTACACACCATCATTTACTGACATCCTGAACACGCAGATCAGTCAGGTCGAGGTACCCGTTGCGGATCAGGTGTTGCTCGACTCCCTCGGCGGCGATGTCTATAGCGGTGCTGTCACGCTTTGCACAGGCGCCAATGCGGTGAACAATATGTCGGTGGTCATCACGGGGCTCAAAAACAAGGACTATGTCTACCTGATAGCGGCCACCACACTGGGCGGACTTGAAAGTTTTGACAATCGCATCAAGATCGGCTCTGAGAATCAGAAGACCCAGGCCTTGGGTGCGGTGTCTGCCCCCGAAGGGGCAACTGTCGCGATGTCGGTGCCACTGGATTTGTCCAAGATTACAAAAACCGGTCCGGACAACACGGTCGGTAGCAAGTTCTACATGCAAACCATTGTTTTTGGCGAAAACGCCATCAGCAGTACCGGTATCAACTGGAACCTTGCGCGCATGTCCGAAGTAGATGTGGTGTCCGTTGCCAGTTGCTCAACCTACGGCGGCCCCTACTGACGCGGGATGTCGCAGCCTTCCGAAAACACGCTCTATTCTGGCCGGTATTGTTGGATCAGGGCGGTCACGGAAAGTGACTTGAGGGCGCTATATCCCAGCGCGGCCGTCAAATCGATTCTTGCGCAGTACCGCCCGTGGTTGCGCGGACAAACATTGGATATCGAAGGTGTTGTGCGGCGCCACCATTGGCTGGCGGAACTGAATCCGCCGGCCGAGATTGAGGTGCTGGTCTTGCAGAAATCGACCCAAACGCCGATCGGATTGATCTCACTTTCGTCGATTGACGGCATCAACATGAAGGCTGAGCTGTCGGTTGCATTTTTCATGAATCCGGGGTCGCGCGCGGCGGTTGAAGCCTTGCACTGGTCCCTGCAGTGGCTGTTTGGGCAGACGCCCCTGTACAAACTCCTTTTTTATGTTCAGCCCGGGAATCAGGCCGCACGCAAATTGCTGGATGCGTTGGGAGCGAGTCTGGAGGCTGTGCTGGTCGATGAAATCGTGCGGGACGATGGCCGTCGCTCCGATCTTTGCCGCTACACCTTGTTTCGCCACCAATGGGACAACGGGCTGCCACGCGAGCGCTTGCGACGCTTGGTGCCACTGGTTGACTGAACCTCAAGCCACATGACCCGACTGTTGGTTTTTGCGCCGCACCCGGACGACGAAATCCTGGGGTGCGCTGGCTTGATGCAGCGCCGGGTGCGTGAAGGTCTCGCAGTCCATGTCGTTGTCGTAACCGATGGAGCTGCGGGTGGTATTGCCGCCCTTCGCGAACAAGAGTGTGCCTCTGGGTTGGCGTGCCTGGGCGTCACCAGTTTTGAGTTTTGGCGCTTTCCCGATAGCAGTTTGCCCTTGCAGGATGAGATGGGGGAACGCTATCGGCGGTGTGTGCAGCAGTGGAGGCCGACTGACATTGCGCTACCGGCCCCTGGTGAAAATCACCCGGATCACCGCCGCCTGACCCGTGGTGTTCTGGATTTCCTGACTGGGCATTGGTCAGGCCAGTTGTGGTTTTATGAAACCACGTCACCCATGCCCAATGTGAACCACGTCGAGGCGCTGGACCTGGACGTCAAACTGGCGGCAATGGCTTGCCATGCCAGTCAGTCGGCACAGTTTGACTACGCCGCCATGGTCAGCGGCTTGGCCATGCTGCGGGGTGCGTCCGCTGGCCACCGGGCAGCAGAAGCCTTTTGCCGCTTCGACTGGGATGGCAGCCGCCAGAATTTCTTTGAGCATCGGCCCCTGGTATCGGTCATTGTGCGGGCTGAAGACCCCGAATTGCTGCCGCTGGCGCTGGATAGCCTTTGTGCCCAAAGTTATGACCATTTGGAAGTTGTGCTGGTCTGGTTTGGCACGCTTGCACCGCCTGTTCTTCCCGCCACGTTGCGTGTGCGGGTGGTGCAGGGGCCGGGCCCGCGCAGTGCCAACCTGAACCTGGGCGTGGCAGAAGCGCAAGGAGCCTTCGTTGCGTTTTTGGACCAGGACGATGTCTGGTTGCCCGACCATCTGGCGACCTTGCTGCCGGAATTGATGGCCGACGAGATGCTGGATCTGGCGTACGGCGACTACGAGACGGTTGTCTGCCGAAGGACTTCCGGCGGCGTGAACATTGTCGACCGGGGGCCTCGGCAGGGCCAGGACCACCGTCCCGGGCGCTTGCTGGCGGGCAATCACATTGCCTTCAACACCTTTGTTTGCCGCCGACGGCTGGCCTTCACATTGAAGTTTGACGAGGCACTGGATGCCTATGAGGATTGGGATTTTCTGGTGCGTGCCGAGCTTGCATTGGCCACGTTCAAGCGGGTGCCCGAGATTGTTTCGGAGTACCGGGTTTATCCTCTTGAGGGCGAGGCGGGTGATTTACAAGCCGTGCACCAGCGCAAAGGGTATCTGCGCTGGCGCGATGCAGTCGTTCGAAAGATGTTGCCGCTGATGACGCCCAAGGCACTGGCCGATGTGTTCCAGTCCATGGCCGATTTTGAGTCTGAGAGCAATACATTCCAACAACTGCTGCAGCACACCCGCAGCGAACGGGACGTCGCAAGTCAGCAATTGTTGGACGCTGAACAGGTGGTCAGCGCCGCGCGCCGTTGGGCTGAACGCCTGGTTCCCCATCAGGTGGGTGGCGACCCGGTCAGCGCATTGGCGGGCTGCGCCATGCGTGGCCCTTGCATCGCTGTTGTCATGCCTGTGTGTGACCCTGAACCGGCCTTTCTGGCGGAGGCCGTGCACTCGGTGATGCGGCAAACCTACCCCCATTGGCAACTGTGTATTGCCGATGATGCCAGCCAGATACCAGCGGTGTTGGCCATGCTGGATGGTCTGACGGAGCTGGCCCAACGGGAGCCCCGCTTGCGCATCGTTCGTCGGACCACACGCGGTGGCATTGTGGCCGCCAGCACGTCCGCGATAGCCCATGCAGATGCACCATGGCTTGCTTTTCTGGACCACGACGACCGTTTGCACCCGGACGCCTTGCTGGAAATGGCCGCCGAGATGGCGCTGAGAACCGACCTGGAGTGCCTGTACACCGATAGCCGAACGATGGACCGCAATGGGGTGGTTTTGCACACCTTCAGCAAACCCGAATGGGCCCCCGAGACCCTGCTGCACCTCAATTACATCAACCACTTCAGCGCGGTTCGTCGGGATATCTTTGACGCTGTGGGTGGGCTGCGCGCCGGTTTCGACGGCAGCCAGGACTGGGACCTGTGGTTGCGGCTGGCCGCCAGACCTACGCTGAAGGTTGCCCATCTGGCATTGCCACTCTATGACTGGCGTGCCACGGAAACATCGGTCGCTTATGCCATGGCGGCCAAGCCGTATGTGCTGGATGCCGCATGCCGCTGTACCACCATCTATTTGCAGGCCAAAGGGCTGGAGGACGTACGGGCCGATGGCAAGGCGCGCCAGTCGGGCTTGCGCTACACATGGGCACCGAATCTGCTGCCCTTGACAGTGATTGTTCCAACCCACCGCAATCCTGCAGATTTGGCGCGTTTGTTGTCGTCCTTGCTTGCCAGCGGTTACCCGGATCTGCAACTGGTGCTGATTGCCAACAATGTGGCTGATGACGATACGCTGACCCATGCGCAGCTGGACCGCGCACGTGCGTTTCCAGGGTGGCGTGTCGAAGTGGACAACCGGGCCTTCAACTGGGCCGAACTCAACAACGCGGCAGTTGCAAAAACCAACACGCCTGCGTTGCTGTTCTTGAATGACGATGTGGAACTGGTGGGAGAGGGTAGTTTGCAACGGCTGGTCAGTTATCTGATGCTAGATCCAAAAATTGGAGCCGTGGGTGCACGGTTGTTGCACGATGTCCAGCAGGGTGGTGGTGTGCAACACGATGGCGTGGTGACCGAGCAAGGTTGGATCGCCCGCAACATCGACTGTGAAATTGACGGCACCGGGCTGGGCATGCCGCGCAATGTGTCTGCTGTGACGGGTGCCAGTTTGCTGACACGGCGCGTATGTTTTGACGAGGTGGGCGGCTTTGATGAACGATTCCAGATGTCCTACAACGATGTGGACTATTGCCTGCAACTGCGGGCCAATGGCTATCGCGTGGTGCAGGCCAGTGATGTCGAGTGGGTCCACCGTGAGTCGCGCACCCGGGGTGCCCTGGACAGTGACGACAAGCGCGAACTGCTGGCCCGAGAGGGGCGCCTGATGCGGGAAAAGTGGGGCGACTTTCTGGACGAGAAGTTTCGTCTGATCTACCGCGGCCGGTTCACCACCACGCGCATCATCCATGTTCCAACCGAGTGATCTGATGGAATCGGCGTCCAAGATCCGGCCCGTCAGCCCATCGGACTGGGATGCGGTTCGCCGACTTCACGGCCGTGTGGCCTCGGTCTACCGGTCGCCTGCCGCGTGGCACTGGCGTTACGCGGATGCGCATAACGGCACGCCCGCAAGCACCGGAGTGCTGGCCCTGGCCTCCGACGACCAGCTTGTGGCTTTTGTGGGCGGGCGTTACCGTTGGGCCTGGTCGAACGGCCAACGCGCCCAGGTTCTGGTGGTGCACGACCGTCTGGGGCCGGCGCGGCAAGCGGTGAACGCGGACGCCGCCCGAAAAACCTTGTTGTGTAGGTGTAATGACGAACTACGTGAACTGAGCCATGGCACTGCAGACTCCGCCGCATTACTGCGCTTCGAATCAGGCGCCAACGATGGCGCTTCAGCAAGTAGCAACACCCATGCAGTGGACATCTTATGGCGGGTATGCAGTGTGTCACCGCTGGTCGAACCACCGGGCTGCAGCTGCCTGGTTCGGCCCACAGACTTTATTGAACCGGGCTGGGACACACTGTGCCAGTCGCAAGTTGGACATGCTGTCACCAGTCTTTTGAAGAACAGTGCCTATCTGGCGTGGCGTTATGTTGGGCATCCGGGTGAAGGCGTGTCGTCCAGCAACCCGTATTGGCGTTTTGCCTTTTGGTCGGCTGGTTCGCCCGACCCTCTTGGCTGCGTGGTGCTGCGTCCCGGCGAATCGGGGGCGGCCATGCTGGTAGATGCCATTTGGCCCCAACATGTGCAGGTATTGCGCGATGGCATGCGCCAGGTCGCAGACTTTCTGACGGCAAGGGGGGTGCGCACCATCCGTGCGGCTCTCACGGCCGCCAACCCCGGGTTGGCCTACCTGCATAGCCTGGGATTCACCGCGTCGGAAGCCTTGCGAACCGAACCCAACCGCGTGCAAATAGGCTTCGATGGAGTTTTACCAGATGCGCCATGGAGCATTGCATTGGGCGACAGTTTGTTATATTGACCCATGTCTGATTTGAATTGGTCTACTGCCTTGCGTAAATTCTTCTACCCCCTGCTGTGTTTGCTGTTCAACCTACTCTCCAGTGCATCGGTCCATGCGCAGTTGTTGGATGACAAGGCGCTGTACAACTGGGCGGAGGCCTCGTACCCGACCCTGTTCCCAGGCCCTGCTGCTGACCAACAAGCAGGTGCCTTCACTTACCGGTATTACCCCAGCACCCAAAACGCCCTGGGCGTCTCCGACGGGGTGGTCTACGCAATTGGGCCTTTCAGCAATTTCGCACTGTTTCGCATTGATACGCTGGCGGCTTTCCAGTGCCTGGTTCACCCGGACCGTTGTGCGGCGGCAGTCTCCGACCTGGGTGTGGCCAGCCTGCACTATGGGAACACGGCAACGTTCACGCTGACCGGCAGCGGCCTCGATCAAGTTGGTTTGACTTTTACCATTGGCGGCAGGTGTTCTGGCCCTCGTCTGGTTGCCAGTGTGGACACCAGAACGAAAAATATCAGTTGCAATGTGACGGGTGTAGGCGCGGTGCTGGTTGAAGTGAAGAACAGCACCGGTGAGGTGCTGCTGTCGCGCACCCTCACCGTGCCCGAACCCCAGGTGAAATTGCAAACCAGCCGGGGTGACATCGTGGTGCAGCTCAACCCTGCGTCGGCACCAACGACCGTCAATAATTTCCTGGCTTATGTGAACAGCGGTTTTTATAACGGTACGCTGTTTCACCGCGTCATCCGTGGTTTTGTTGCGCAAGCTGGCGGATACACCACTGGCCCCGCCCTCAGGGCGCCTACCTTTGCTCCTATCAAACTGGAATCGGCCAACGGTCTAAGCAATGTGCGTGGCACCATTGCAATGGCGCGCTCGGAGGTACCAGATTCCGCCACTTCCCAGTTCTACTTCAACCTGGTGGACAACCTGGGGCTCAACTATGCTGGCGCGACATCACTTGGTTATGCAGTGTTCGGAACCATTGTCCAAGGGCTGTCGATCGTCGACGAAATTGCAATCGTGCCAACGACAACAACGCCTGGAGGGTTGACCAATGTGCCGGTGACGGACGTGGTGATCCTTTGGGCACAACAGGTGCAATAAAGCGGCTTCTCAGGCCCTTTTTGACTACGCAGAGCGTCCCATTGTGCTGGGGGCAATGCGATAAACTCTCCCCCTCTTTCCCATGGCGACAACTCGACGCTCCTTGCGCCCGTTCACCACAAAGCAATGATTGATCCCATGTCGGAATCCGTACTGCGGCGGGAGCGCTTGTCAGTTCCTGCGCTGTCGGCCGTGGCGGTGATTCACATTGGTTTGTTGTGGGTCGCCTTGCAATCGACACAGGCCTTGCAGGTCACCCGCAAGGTGATCTACCAAATGCTGACACCGACCCCCATCACGCGGTTGGTCGAACCTGTTCCCAGCAGGGCGCACATCACACCGCGTGTTGCCAAAACCGAGCGCGGCCCGATTTCCCCCGAGCGTGTAGTGCAGGCGTCGAAGGCGGTCCAGGTCCCGGTAGAGAAAGTGCCAGAGCCCGTCCCCGAGCAGGTTCCGCTCAAACGCACGGTGCCCGTTGTACAAGAAACGGTTGCACAGTTGCCGATTCCTGAACCGATTCCGGTCCCTTTGCCTGAGCCGCCGCCTATCCCAGTGCCCAAGCCTGAACCCGTGCCTGAACCTGCTCCCGCACCTACGCCAGCACCAACACCAACACCAACACCAACACCAACACCAGCACCAGCACCAGCACCAGCACCTGCGCCTGCTCCTGCTCCTGCACCTGCACCTACGCCAGCACCTACGCCAGCACCTACGCCAGCACCTACGCCAGCACCTACGCCTGCTCCTGCACCTGCGCCTGCGCCTGCTCCTGCACCTGCGCCTGCGCCTGCTCCTGCACCTGCACCTGCGCCTGCGCCTGCGCCGGTTCGCGCGGCGGCCATTACGCCGGTGGAAAAACCTGCACCTGCTGGTGCTCCGCCCAGCGTTGGGGGGGCAAGCGCGAGTGCGGCGACTACGCCGCCTTCTCCAGCCACCGGTGGGGCACCTGCGGCCGGGCCCAACTATCCGTATCTGATGAACCGGCAGCCGCGGCAGAAGAGTTTTGCCGAACTGGCCAACGAGCAACTCAATCCCGGTGGGCGCAAAGACAAATTTGTCGCCGCCATGGAAGGGGCACAAATGCCCGATTGCCTGGGCACCAACCAGACCGGCCAAGTGGCTCAGGGGCAGGTCAATTTCAACGGCCTGTTCGCCGCACCGGCCATAGCGGCCCAGGCGCTGCAAGGCAAATGCAAATAACTATTTTGTTAGGAAGACCGGCAATGTACCCAAGAACTTCACACACCACGGTGCAACATGCATCGCAACTCTGGAGGCGCCTGGCATGCATTAGCGCCGTGGCTCTGGCCAGTCTCTGCGGCCCAGCCGGTTTTGCGCAAACGCCCCCGGCGCCCACCAGCACCATGGTGCCGGTGGTACCTGCCGCCGCAGACGGCGTAGCGACGCCGGGAGTCGGTGCTGGCATGGTCACAGCTACCAGTGCAGCTGCGCCCAACCCTTATGGTTTGCGTGTGGTGTGGGCGCAGGGCGATCTGGTGTCGCGCACTACGCTGGTTTTGCTGATACTGATGTCGCTGTTGAGCTGGTACGTCATCGTCGCCAAGCTGTTGTCACAACGCCAGCAGGCAGCCCAGGCCCAGGCGGCACGGCTGGCATTTGCCAATGCCGACTCTCTGGGCAGCGGCGCGGCGGCGGTTGCAAAGGGCAGTCCGTTTAGTGTGATCGTTGAATCTGCCTTGAGCGCCCAGCGGGTGCACGAACGCCTGGCCAGCCAGGTCGATGTGGGAACCTGGTTGAGCCAGGACATTGTGCGCAACGTTAGTACGCTGCAAATGCGCATGCAATCGGGGCTGTCGGTGCTGGCCACGATTGGTTCGACGGCTCCGTTTGTCGGATTGTTTGGAACCGTCTGGGGCATCTACAACGCCTTGGTGACCATTGGCTCCACCGGTCAGGCGTCGATCGACAAGGTGGCCGGCCCGGTGGGTGAGGCCTTGATCATGACCGCTTTAGGCCTGGCGGTGGCGGTGCCCGCCGTGCTGGGCTACAACTGGCTGGTGCGGCGCAACCGGCTGGCCTTGCACAGTGTGAAAGGTTTTGGATCTGATTTGCACACGTTGCTGTTGATTGACATCGAAAAGACCCAGCGTGTCAAAGCGGCCGGACGCGCCACCCCTTGAGCCATGGCCATCAACTTTGACGCCATGGAGCCCGGCCTGGCCGGTCAAGATAGCGACGACAGCATGCTGTCGGAAATCAACACGACGCCGCTGGTGGATGTGATGCTGGTGTTGCTGATCATCTTTCTGATCACGATACCGGTAGTCAATGCCGCGGTTGCCGTGAGCCTGCCCCGTGAAACCAACCAACTGCGTCAGGCTCTGCCCGAGACCGTCATAGTGTCGGTGGATGCCAATGGCTCCAACTACTGGTTTGACGCCAAACTGGCCAGCAACGACCTGCTGCAAGAGCGGTTGGCTCGCGTGGCCCGCCAGCAACCGCAACCGGAGGTGCACATTCGTGCCGATGCCCGCTCGGACTACGCTGCCGTGGCCCGTGTGGTCTATGCCTGCCAGGTGGCCGGCATTGCACGCATCGGCTTTCTGACCGAGCCTCCTGTTTCACCCTGAGCGCGCTACACCATGGCCATCGATTTTTCTGACGACGAAGACGGCGACGAGGGCTTGGCAGCGCCGAGCATGAATACCACACCCCTGATAGATGTATTGCTGGTATTGCTGGTGATGTTGATCATCACCATTCCGATCCGGTTGCACTCGGTCAGTATGGACTTGCCGGCAGGTCTTCCGCCACCTGATGCCGCCATTCCGGTCGTGGTTCGCCTGGAAGTGTCCGCCGCGAATCAGGTGTCCTGGAACGGAGCAATGGTTGCAGATCGGGCCATGCTGGAGCTGCTCTTTCAGGCAGCGGCCAAGGAGCCAGAACCGCCGGAGATCCACGTCCGTGCTGACCCCAAGACGAAGTACGACACGGTGGCCGCCATACTGACTTTGGCCCAGCAGCAAGGCTTGCAGAAGATTGGGGTGGTCGGCCTGGAGGTCTATGGCAATCCAGCGGGAGCCGTGGCACCTACGCTTTAGTGCCTATTCGTTTGCTTGCGCTTGGGTTGCAAAATTGAGCATCAGTTTGTCCTGCTGTGTCAGGTTCCTGAAGGCCAGGCCAATGTAGTAATTGGGGTCGTTTGCCGACCGGTTGTTGTGGCAAATGCTGGCTGTCAGGTTCACTTGGGACGGTGTGTTGTCAAACGTGACCTCGATACACAGTTCAATCAGCTCGCCCACAGTGGACAGGGTCGATCCGGTTTTGATCATGGCACCATGCATGCTCAAGTCCACCAATGCGGCGTCTAAAGGTCCATTCGCAGGGGCATCGCCTTTGGCCGGAACCCGCACAGTTGTCGGCCATGACGTTTTGGTCCGCATGGACTGCCGCACCACACGGGCGTCAACCTGTGCCGGGTAGGCCAGCAGGGCATATGCGAAGGGCTTTTGAAACGTTTGCAGGACCTTGCTCAAAAAGGAGAATTCGTAACGCCCGGTAAAACCCCGTACAACACAAATTTCCCCTTCATCCAGCTCGGTGTTGACCCCGTCGGGACCCAATGGGCCCACCATAACGCCCTTGCTTTCAATCGCGCCAAAAAACTGTGACTCCTTTTTACTTGCGCCCTCCACCAAACGGCGGGTTTGCAGCGCCATGCCGGTGCGCAATCCCAGCGCCTTCAGTGGCATTCGGCTCACGCCGGCTTCGGTTTGGTCGTCTTGGCTCATGGAGGGTACTTTCGGCTGTTGAGGGCGCCCGCCCGATTGCGGGACAGGCGTAGTCATTGGGCTTTTGCGAATCGCGTTGTGGGTAAGATGGTACACCGTCGTCCCGAACGCTCACCTGGTCGGGCGATTGCCCCTTTAGGAGTTCTCCATGAAATCGCATTCGAACCGCCTCCCGCTGTTGGCTCTTGTTGTTGGCCTGGTTGGACTAGCCGGTTGCGCTGCCGTGAACGACACCGCTTCATCGACCCCATCGACCAGAGTCCCGGCTTTCGCCATTGTGGATGAGCAACTGGTACAGGGTGAAATGGCTCTCTACGCAGACCACACCGGGACCATCAACCTGCAGCTGAACATGAATGGGTGGGGCGAAGGAACGCAGGTAGCCAAGCTGGCTGGAAAACCGATCTTGTCCAGTTGCGTGGGCCGCTTGCGCCACACTGCAACCCATGTTGGCTCCATCGATTTGCGCTGCAACGATGGCGCTTTGGCCGACGTACGCATGGTGCTGATCGGGGACACCCGGGGTTATGGATATGGGTACACCGCGGCGGGCTTGGCCAGCGTGGTTTTTGGCCTCACACCGATGGAGGCGCGCGCACACCTGACGACGCCACCCAACAAGCAACTGCTGGTACGCTCTGATCCCGCAAGGCTGGAGTTGAAATAAGAGCGTCGCATACCTGAGGTCGATACCATGAGCGAGCGGGTTGATTGTGTTGTGGTTGGCGCAGGTGTGGTGGGCTTGGCAGTGGCGAGGGCTTTGGCGCTGACCGGTCGCGAAGTGCTGGTTCTGGAAAGCTGTTCAGCCATTGGCACCCAGACCAGCTCGCGCAACAGCGAAGTGATCCACGCCGGCATGTATTACCCGACCGGTTCATTAAAGGCCCGTCTGTGTGTGCACGGCAAAGCCCTGTTGTACGACTACTGCGCAGCCCGGGGCGTCTCACACCGGCGCTGCGGCAAACTGATTGTGGCCACAAACCCGGGCCAACTGGAGCAACTGAACACCATTCGAATACGCGCGGTGGCCAACGGTGTGACCGACCTAGCCCTGCTGAACCGCGCCCAGGCACTTGCCTTCGAGCCCGCGCTGCAGTGCGACGGTGCATTACTTTCACCGTCCACCGGCATCATCGACAGCCATGGCCTGATGCTGGCCCTGCTGGGTGATCTTGAAAACGCAGGCGGAATCCTTGCGCTGAATTCGCCTCTAGCCCATGCGGAATATGCGCAGGGTGCTATTGAATTAGTAGCGACTGATGGCACGCGGCTGAAGGTCCAAACGGTCGTCAACGCAGCCGGTTTGCAGGCACCTGCCCTGGCGCAGCGTTTTGCCGGGCTTGATACACGCCACATACCGCAAGCGTTCTTCGCCAAAGGCAATTACTTCACTCTGACCGGGCGCTCACCGTTTTCACACCTGATTTACCCAGTGCCCGAGGCGGCGGGCTTGGGCGTGCACCTGACGCTGGACCTGGGTGGTCAGGCGCGCTTCGGCCCGGACGTGCAGTGGGTGAACACTCCCGACGATACCCAAGTCAGCCCCGAACGCGGCGACGTTTTTTACGCTGAGGTTCGCAAATACTGGCCCGAATTGCCCGACGGTGCGTTGCAACCGGCCTATGCCGGTATCCGCCCCAAGATCAGTGGTCCAGGCGAGTCGCCGCGTGATTTTTGTATCCAGGGTCCCCGGGACCATGGCGTGGCCGGGCTGGTGAATCTGTTTGGGATTGAGTCGCCGGGCTTGACGAGTTGCCTGGCGATTGGGGAAATGGTCGCCGAATTGCTTCCATGAGTGAAGTCGCGTAACGATAAGCACGAGTGGGGTATGCCGGGGGCCGATTTAGTTCCGACATAACTTGCAAGCAAGTTAGTCTGCTCTGAAACTTCGTTTTCTGGGCCTTTGACAGTATGAGGCCCCCGGCATGCCCCACTTGGGCGCACCACAACTATTTCCGACAAGCCGACTTGATTGCCAACGCAGCGTCCTTCACCAACTGCGGCCCCTTATAGATCAACCCGGTGTAGAACTGCACCACATCCGCCCCGGCGCGAATCTTTTCTACCGCGTCTTCGGCGCTCAGAATGCCGCCTACCCCGATGATCGGAAACGTTGGTCCCAGCGCGGCGCGCAACTGGGCAATCACCCGGTTGCTGGCTTCGCGCACCGGCGTGCCAGACAGGCCGCCCGCTTCTTCCGCGTGCGGTAGCCCCTTGACGGCATCGCGGCTTAATGTGGTGTTGGTGGCGACCACGCCGTCCATGCCGTGGCGTACCAGGGTGGCGGCAATTACGGCCACTTGGGCAGCGTCCAAATCCGGGGCAATTTTTACAAAAATGGGGATGCGTTTGCCATGCTGCTTTTGCAGTGCCTCACGCCGCGTGGCAATGGCCTCCAGCAGTGCATCCAGTGCTTCGTCACTCTGCAAGGCCCGCAAATTCTTGGTATTAGGGCTGGAGATGTTGACCGTCACGTAGTCCGCGTGGGGATAGACGCCGTCCAGGCAAATCAGGTAGTCGTCGGTGGCGTTTTCTATCGGCGTAGCGGCGTTTTTGCCGATGTTCAGGCCCAGCAGCATGCCCGGTGTACCCCGGCGGCGCAGGGCGGAACGCTGCACATTGGCCAGAAACGCGTCCAGGCCCTCATTGTTAAAACCCAGCCGGTTGATCAGGGCATGGGCCTTGGGCAAACGGAACAAGCGTGGTTTGGGATTGCCGGGTTGTGCCTTGGGCGTGACGGTACCGACTTCAACGAAACCGAAGCCCATAGCTCCAAAGCCATCAATGCAGCGGGCGTTTTTGTCCAGGCCGGCGGCCAGACCGACGCGGTTGGGGAACTTCAGGCCAGCCAGTTCGATGGGGTCATCCACACGCGCATTGCCATAGACGCCTTGCAGTGGTGTGCCCTGAAGCTTGGCGATGCCTGCCATGGTCAGCTCATGGGCGACTTCCGGGTCCAACTGAAAGAAAACGCGTCGGGCCAAACCATAGGGCACAAGAGACATTGGATAATTCCTGCAATATTGATAGTAACTCACCGGATTTTCGCTGATGACCAACACCACCCCTGTGCCAAACCCCACGACAACCCCCGTTCTAAGCCAGGATGAACTCAAGACCCTGGTGGGCCAGGCCGCACTGCGATATGTGGTTCCCGGGGACATCGTGGGGGTTGGCACCGGTTCCACGGTCAACAAATTCATCGATGCACTGGCCTCAATGAAGGACCAGATCAAGGGCGCGGTGTCCAGTTCGGTGGCCAGTACCGAGCGTTTGAAGGCGCTGGGAATCCCGGTTTTTGATTCCAACGATGTACCCCGACTCGGGGTCTACATTGACGGCGCCGATGAAATTGATGGGCATGGCAACATGGTCAAGGGGGGCGGGGCCGCACTGACACGTGAAAAAATTGTGGCCGCGCAGTCGGACCGATTTGTGTGTATTGCCGATGAATCCAAGCTGGTGCAGACGCTGGGCGCCTTTCCCTTGCCGGTCGAGGTGATCCCCATGGCCACCCAGCGCGTGATGGCACAGTTTGCTGCCAAGGGGGGCGCCGCTACGCTACGGATCAAGGATGGCAAACCGCTGGTGACCGACAACGGCCAGTACATCATCGACGTCACCGGTTTGCGGATCACCGATCCGCTGGCGTTTGAGGCCGAGGTCAGCCAGTGGCCGGGTGTGGTCACCGTCGGTGTGTTTGCGTTTCAACGCGCCCAGGTTTGTCTGCTGGGCACTGCCAGTGGCGTCAAGACGTTGACCTTTTAGCTCTTTGCGGGGCCTCAATGTGCGGTAACTGGCTGCGGGCTAAAAGGTGATGCCTGCCGGGTTGGATGGGCTGGGTGGTGGTGGCTGGTAGCTTGGTTCCGCCTGTGCGGCTTGCGGCTTTTCTTCGGCTTTGGAAGGTGCGGGCGCCTTCTGCACCGTAACCAGGGGGGTCGCCGCCGCGAACTTGTAACTGGATGGCAGCACGGAGGACTTAGGGTACCCGGCAGCGTCCAGATATTGGGTCCATTCAACGTCCGACAGCCCTTTGATCTTTTGCCCGCCAATGGTCAGGTAGGGCAGTGAGTTGCCACCAGTCAGGCGTTCAAGGTAGTCTTGGTCTTCCTGGGTGGAGACAGTGCGTTCACTGAACGGGACCCCCCGAGCCGTCAAAAGTGCACGCCCTGCATCACAAGGTCCGCACTTGGCAGTGGAGTACAACACCACGGGGTATTTGGCAACGACCTGGCGCAACTCGAACGGCAAGGCTGACCCTGTGCTGTCGGTTTTGGCGCCTACGCCGGTGCTGGCCACCTTGCCTTGCGCCGCGGTGACGGGTTGTTTATCAGAGAACGTGACTTTCCCATCTGCCCCCACGATACGGTAAATCGTTTGTGCCTGTGCGACACCCACCGCACCCAGGAGGAGGGCGCTGCACATCAGCCAGGCGACGGTTTGTTGTTTCATATGTTTTCTCCTCGTGACGGTGAACGGGCAGGTGAACGCGCCTTGGTTGCAGGCCTCATGGTGCCATACCTTGGTGTCGCAGCAGAGCATCCAGCGTGGGTTCGCGGCCCCGAAAGGCTTTGAACGACTCCATCGCCGGGCGGCTGCCTCCCGCCTCCAGTATGGCCTGGCGGTATTTTCTACCAGTTTCCAGGCTGGGCAAGCCGTCCGGCCCGGCGGTCTCTTCAAAGGCCGCGTAGGCGTCCGCACTCAGCACCTCAGCCCATTTGTAGCTGTAATAGCCGGCCGCGTAGCCGCCGGCAAAAATGTGGCTGAAGGTGTGGGCTGCGCGATTCCACTGCGGCGGGTGAACCACTGCGACTTCGTCGCGCACCTGGTTCAGCAGCGGCAGGAAATCGTCCTGCGGATTGTGGGCGGTGTGCAGCAGCATGTCGAACAGCGCGAACTCGATCTGGCGCAGGGTTTGCAGGCCGCTCTGGAAATTGCGCGCTGCCACCATCTTGTCAAACAGCGCACGGGGCAAGGGCTCACCGGTTTGCACATGGGATGTCATGTGGCGCAGCACGTTCCATTCCCAGCAGAAGTTTTCCATGAACTGGCTGGGCAGTTCCACCGCGTCCCACTCGACGCCACTGATGCCCGACACGTCGTGCTCGTTCACCTGGGTCAGCATGTGGTGCAGGCCGTGGCCGAACTCATGGAACAGGGTGATGACGTCGTCGTGCGACAGCAGGGCAGGTTGCTTTTTGCCATCCACTTCAACACCGTCGGCAAAGTTGCAGACCAGCTGTGCCACCGGTGTCTGCACCTGTTGGGTGTCAGGGCGCAGCCAGCGGGTCACGACCTCATCCATCCATGCGCCGCCCCGCTTGCCATTGCGTGCCGTCGGGTCCAGGTAGAACTGGCCCACCAATTGGAGGCCTTGCGGTCCGGCGCGTTCAATCCGGTAGAACTCCACATTCGCGTTCCAGACGGGTGCCCGGTCTCGCGTGATGACGAGATCAAACAGGGTCTCGGCAATCTTGAACAAACCGGCCAGCACCTTGGGGAAGGTGAAGTACTGTTTGACTTCCTGTTCGCTGAAGGCGTAGCGCGCTTCCTTGAGTTTTTCGCCGATGTAGGGCCAATCCCAGGCCTGCGGGTCGGTCAGTTGCAGGTGCTCACGTGCGAACGTGCGCATGTCGGCCAGGTCCTGCTCGGCAAAGGGTCGGGCCTTGGCGCCCAGATCCCGCAGGAAACTGATCACCGCATCCGGCGACGACGCCATTTTTGGCACTAGGGACAGCGCTCCGAAGTTGGGGTAACCCAGCAGGGCCGCCTCTTCCTGGCGCAAGCTCAGGATGTCGCGAATGCCCTGGGTGTTGTCATATTTCTGGGTGGCAGCATCGGCCTGGTCCGAGGCCCGCGTCACGAAGGCGCGGTACATCGTGGCACGCAGCTCACTGCTGTGGGCGAACTGCATGACGGGCAGGTAGCAGGGCATCTTGAGCGTGAGCTTGTAGCCTTCCTTGCCGTTGGCTTGCGCGGCAGCCAGCGCCGCTTGCTGCACGTCCTCAGGTACCCCTGCCATCTCAGGGGCCGTCGCGAAGTAACTGAAGGCATCGGTTGCGTCCAGCGTGTTTTCACTGAATTTTTGACCCAGGGCCGCCTGCTGGTCCTGGATGGCTGCAAAGCGCTCGCGCTGGGCGCCCGCCAGATCGGCGCCACCCAGGACGAAGTTGCGAATGGCGTTCTTATGCGCCTGGCGTTGCTCGGTGTTCAGCGTCTGGACGTCGATGGCCTTGTATTTTGCAAACAGCCGCTCGTCGGCACCCAGGCGGGTCCAGAAGTCGGTCACGGCCGGCAGCATGGCGTTGTACGCGGCGCGCAGCTCCGGTGTGTCGGCCACACTCTTGAGGTGGCTGACGGCGCCCCAGGCGATGCCCAGCTTCTCGGTGGCGACGTCCAGCTCACGGGCGATGGCCTCCCATTGCGAGGGAAACGCGGGGGTTGTCACGGTTTCGAGGGCTTCACTGGCCTTTGCCAGCAAGGCTTCAATGGCAGGGGCCACATGTTCCGGGAGGATCTGGTCGAACAAAGGCAATGGGGCAGTACTCAGCAATGGATTCATGGGGCTATCCGTCAAGGGGTTGGCGAGGCAATAGGGGTCTATTTGGGTGCGACGGCGGAGGTTTCAAGGCGAGTGGCTTCGCGCTCGGCCGCTTCCAGCGTGTTGACCAGCAGCATGGTGATGGTCATGGGGCCCACGCCACCCGGAACCGGCGTGATGTGGCTGGCAACCGTGCTGACGCCCGCAAAGTCCACATCACCGCACAACTTGCCCGCGTCATCGCGGTTCATGCCCACGTCGATCACGATGGCACCTGGTTTGACCATGTCGGCGGTCAGCACATTGCGTTTGCCTACGGCGGCAACGATCACGTCGGCTTGTCGTGTATGGTGGCCCATCTCCGCCGTGGCACTGTGGCATACCGTGACCGTGGCATTGGCTTGCAGCAGCAGGAGTGCCATGGGTTTGCCAACCGTATTGCTGCGCCCAATGACCACCGCATGTTTGCCACGCAGGTCCAGACCCGTGGTTTCGATCAGTTTCATGCAGCCATACGGCGTGCAGGGTCTAAATCCGGCTTGACCGGTCATCAACTCACCGGCGCTCAAGGTGGCGTAGCCGTCCACATCTTTGCTGGTTGAAATGGCTTCAATGACCTTGTGCGGGTTGATGTGTTTGGGCAAGGGCATTTGCACCAGGATGCCGTGAATGGTGGGGTCGGTATTGAGGGAATCTATACGCGCCAGCAGATCAGTCTCGCTGAAGGAGGCCTCGTACTTCTCAAAGACCGAATGAATGCCGGTATCTGCACAGGCTTTGACCTTGTTGCGCACATAGACGGCACTCGCCGGGTCGTCACCCACCAGAATCACGGCCAACCCCGGCGTGATGCCGCTGGTTTTGAGGGCCATCGCGCGGATTGCAATGTCAGCGCGCAACATGGCGGAGAGGGCAACGCCATCGATGGTCTTGGCTGTGGAGGTGGTCATGGTTTGTCTTTCAAATTGAAAACGCCCGCAGTCCTTGCGGGGCGGGCGTGAGATGCTATAAAAAATAGCTTTGCGGGACAGACCGCAGGCACAGCATGCTCTGTCCTCAACATGTCCAATACGTCAGGCTTTTGGCGCGTGTTGCCCGAGCGCGATTTTGAGCAGATCGGCCACGGTGTTGGCGCTGAGTTTTTCCATGATGTTGGCCCGGTGGGCCTCCACTGTTTTGATGCTGATCCCCAGATCGTCGGCAATTTGTTTGTTCAGTCGGCCCGCCACAATGCGCTCCAATACCTGGGATTCGCGCAGCGTCAGCTTGGACAGCAAGGCGTCGCGGCTGGCGGCCAGCTGGAAATCAGAGAACGAATCTTTCGCATGGTCGAGCATGCGCTCCACCAGACCGACCAGTTGGTCTTCGTTGAACGGCTTCTGGATGAAATCCATGGCGCCTTTTTTCATGGTGTCCACCG
>ERZ724527.398-NODE-398-length-22077-cov-5.515121_pt1 | contig 22077 bp, 18 predicted proteins | sample MGYA00376060_ERZ724527 | MGnify/ENA primary metagenome ERZ724527 (study PRJEB28724, sample SAMN07190886) | activated sludge metagenome | isolation source: activated sludge of sewage treatment plant in Hong Hong | place: USA: Christiansburg, Virginia | collected...
TTGAGGCTCTTTGCCAATTTCCCGGAACTATTTCCGGAAGTTAGCACGCACGCAGGAGCTGACTTCATCGGCCCGATTGCATGGTCACCAGAGTTTACGGGCGACTTGAGTTTTCTCGCCGGCGAAGGTCCATTGACCTATATCACCATGGGTAGTTCGGGTAACCCGAAAGTAATCGAAAAACTTGTTCCGATATTGGAAAGCCTGGGAAGTCGAATCGTCATCACAACAGCTGGCAAACCCTTGTCATTTATACCCAAACTACCAACAACCCGAATATTTGATTACCTGCCAGGATCAGCGGTTTGCCAGAAAGCAAGCCTCGTAATCTGCAATGGTGGCAGCCCAACAACGAATCAGGCCTTATGCTGCGGCGTGCCTGTTTTGGGAATTGCCCAGAACATGGATCAGCTTCTCAATATGGAAGCAATCGCGAACTACGGCGCAGGAATCGTAATCCGTGCCGACCGTCTCGCACGAGCAACGCTTAGGCAAGCCATCGAATCGCTCGTAACAGATCGAAAATACACGAACCGCGCCCAGCATCTTGCTCGCAATCAAGGCTTGGAAAGCCGTCCATCGACCTTGTCAGGACACATACTAGATCAATACACAAAGCGAAAATTTACTAGCTAGTCCAAATAGCTTTCAAAACCCCTTTGATCAAAAGGAGCAACCGATGCGAAAAATTACCATTTGGCAGATAGCAGTATTCGCACTTCTGCTAACACTCTCGATAGTCACGGGAATTGTTTCCTCCCTGACCTTGGCCTCCCTAATGCCACTCGGGGGATATCACGAAATCGTTGTCGTTTTTAATGCACTACTACTGATCTACCTGTTTGCCTTGCTTGTATTCCGGCTCTTCCTGGCCGTATTTCCGTTGAGAGCGGGTGAGATTCCTGAAAACTCACAGCAGGAATTTGTCTACCATGTCTATCTGCTGTTCTACTTAATCCTTTTCTACCCAATCCTTCGGAGCGGCTTCGTCCCGGTCCCGATAATGCGATTGGTCTATTTGGGACTGGGAGCGAAACTGGGCGACAACACCTATAGCTCAGGCATCATACTGGATGCCCAATTCGTTGAAATTGGCAGCAACAGCATTGTAGGACAGTACGCCTTACTCGTTCCACATGTCATCGAAGGGAAAAAACTGGCGCACCACCCCATAATCATGGGAAACAATGTGACCATCGGGGCCGGCGCAACTGTCTTGTCTGGAGTGACGATTGGCGATGGCGCCATCGTTTCAACAGGGGCCGTGGTAACAAAAGGAAGCCATATTGGACAGGGTGAAATTTGGGGGGGAGTCCCCGCCAAACAGATTGGAAGCGTACTGCAAAGCCCCCCTTCCTCACCATAGATTTCCGATACATCAAGTTCTTTGCAACCCTGGCTGAGACTGTACTCAAGAAAAGACTGTCGGAATATTTTACACACGGCAACAAACAGCGAGACAAAGAAGCCAACAAACCAAGACAACACCATGATTAATAAGAGATAACAAATACATGGCACATTTATCGCTTATTGTCAGTGCGTAAGTTGATTTACACCTCTATCACCCAGCCAGATCGGAGAATTCTCATGAAAAAAACCCTCATCGCGGCAGCTGTTGTTGCTCTGTCGCTCAGCTCTGCAGCCAATGCAGCTTTTGTTACAACGGTTGACCTCTTCACCACCGCTCAATCAGTGACTGACAACACCATCGGTGGTACTTACGTCATGCCGGCACAAGTTGGTAGCGCTCTTGATACCACTATCCTTGGTGGCTACCGTGACATTGGTGTCAATATGATTTCCAATGGACTAGGCGTCAATGGTACACGTAGAACGGAGATGAATATCGCTGGCGGCGTTATGGACTTCAACAACTCCACATTGACTAGCGGCTCTGGCTTTGTGCGCTGGGACGGTGTAAGTAGTGCAGCTGCTATTAACACGACAGGCCTCGGTGGAGTTTCGCTAACCGGCTCAGCCTTTAACTTGGAAATCCTTTTCTCGGATGCTGGCTTCCGCTTTGACCTTGAAGCCTATACCGACAGCACTCATTGGTCGAAGATTCAACTGATTTCTGCCCAGCACCTCACGCCCTTTAACTCTATTATTTCCTTTGGAGCTTTCGGCCTGTGCGGTTTCAACAACGGATTTGTAGTAGTAAGCTGCGGCGCCGGCGGCGCAGTTGATTTTGCAAACCTCGGCGCATTGCAAGCTGTCATTGATCCGCTCGGTGGCAGCACCGCAGTCGACCTGTCGTTGGGTAACGTTACCACAGTGCCGGAACCTACCTCTCTGGCACTGATTGGCTTAGGCCTGCTCGGCGCTGGCGCACTCCGCCGTCGTCGTACCGCCAAGTAAAGTTGTTTGCATAAGAAAAGCCGCCTTCGGGCGGCTTTTTTATTGCGGAAAACTGATCAAGAATCTGAGGAACGGCTACCTCTCCAGCATCAGTTGATTCAACCCTTTTCGAAGTGACCGGGATTGCGGCGGCATTGATTGCCCAACCCTGCAAAAAAAAGAAAAATCCTGATCGTTCGAGGCTTTAACCAAGGCCTCAAAGCTTGAAGCCAACAATCCAACCTTTTGATTAATCTCGTTCTTGGCAGAAATCCCCCTGCCAGCTCTGGCGTACCAGCGAAATATGACAGGCGTCATCTCGGGTTGTAGATATAAACCAAGCGCAGTGGTGGTTAGCCAAAGCCGCTGCATTGCAACACCAGCCTCAACGTAGTCTCGCAGACTTTCAGGCGCCTTTTTTGGCTTAAGCAATAGATGCGCAGCGCACGCCATGGCCGGAATAAAATCAAGTTGAATGCGTGGTGCAATTGTCCCTAGGAGGTAGCGATTGAAGAAATCCACCCTTCCCCAGCTTCCCATGACCCACTTCATAAGCTTTGCCGTGAGCGGATCAACACCTATGGCCTCTTCTGGAAGCCGATCTTCGCTAAAACGCACACCCCACTCAATGATCTCTCGATGCACAGGAAACGCTTCCGGGCAAGTCAGTCGAATATAGGCGTTATCCCAAAGCAACTTCGCTACTCGCAATCGGTCACGTGGCCGCTCAAAAAACTGAACTGTATAGTTTGGCCCGGAAGCATTCGCTAGATTTTCACGCTGCACATCACTGAGCGGCGTAGTTCGCATCGGACGCCGCTGAACGACACGTTTTTCAATGACTGGAAACAAAGAATCGACGACTAAATCAAATTTTTTCGACAGAAAAACATCGTAGACCGGAGCAGTCTCAGGGCAACCCTGCCGAATCTCCCACTCGCTTGCAAGCTGAAAACCACTTGCAGCTATACGTAAAGTTTCAAGAAGAGCACCATGAGCCATCTGGCTAGGACGGCCGTCGAAATCATAGATCACATGGTCACGTGTATCAAAGCCGTGAATTGCAATATGGTTGTCGGTAACAATTTCAAAGCGCCAAGGCTGTGTATTGTCCCCGCTAGGCGCCCAACGAGCCAAGTTTAGTATCTGCATCAAGGTATCGCGGTTCATCGCATTCAACCTTTCGATTTTACCGATAGTTGCAACTTGACCAAGCGGCACATCAGGCGTTGCAAGGGGTTTCTGTACCCACCAGGGCGCCAGGTACGGCTATAGCGCATACGGTAGGCATCGAACTGGCTTCCCCACGGCGCCAGTCTGACACCACCTCGCCCAAGCGCAAGCTTCAAAGTTTCTACAGCCGCGACCCCCGCACAGAGCTGGCAGGCGGCAATACTCGATGGGCCACGCCGTTCAGCCAGGTTGACTCGACTCATATCAGCGATATAGCCGCGCTGGAGCATCGCTGGCGAGAGTCCAACTAGAAACCGGATGGCCATCTCCATTTCGTCGCAACCTTCAAAGCCAAAGTAATCTTCGTACGACATTCCACCTGGCCCAAACACAAGCAAAGCCGTTCCCAAACCCAAAGGAGCCGCCGTCACCACTGGAATGCCTTTACGCTCACAGGCGGCAAAAGTGAGGCGGCGAGCAGAAAAAGCAAAAAAATCCAGGCCATCAACGTATACATCGACCCCCTCAAGAAACGCTTCCAGAGAATCAGGCTGCACCCCTTTGGGAAACAGCCGTAGATCGACCTCAGGATTGATGTCGCGCGTCATTTGAGCCAAAACATCAATCTTTGACTGCTGCAGGCTGCTCATTGTGGCACCCACTTGCCGATTAAAATTAACGATGTCAAACACATCGAAATCGGCGATCGTAAACCGCCCAATTCCCAAGCGCGCCAAGGTCAGCAGATGGACTCCCCCCACGCCTCCCAATCCACCAATTGCAACTCGCTTATTTCGTAGCTTTTGCTGCTCCGCTTCTGTTACCCAACCAATATTTCTGGAAAAGGCTTCATCGTAATTAAAGGTTGCCATCATTCACCTGGATCATGTCAGTTTGGTATTACAATCAACCTAGACACATTACCCGAAGCTTGAATCCGCGCCAATGATCAATTTGACTACGGAAGTGCGGGTTGCCGTCCGCAACCTGAGGCGCAACCGAAATCGAACCTTGGTTGCCCTGCTGACAGTTGCCAGTGGACTCATTGCTTACCTCCTCGCGGGCGGCTTTATTGAGTGGATTTTCGAAAACATGCGCGAATCAACAATTCGTTCGCAGTTAGGTCATGTTCAGATTGTAAAACCCGAATATTTCGTCAAAGGGATAGCTGATCCCTACAGCTTTTTGCTACCCGCCAAATCAACCGAACTTGAATCAATCAAACAGTTGCCGGAAGTTGTAAGTGTGGCGCAGCGTCTTGCATTTAGCGGACTTAGCAGCCATGGCGACAATACTGTCAGCTTCATTGGCGAAGGCATTGAGCCAGAACCCGAAGCTGTGGTCAGCGATCAGATTCGTATTCGCTCCGGTAAAAATTTAAGTAGCGCCAGTGAAAAAGCCGCACTACTGGGAGAGGGGTTGGCAAAAAATCTGGGGGTCACTCCCGGAGATACCATTGTGTTACTGGTCACAGCAGCGAATGGCACTCCTAACGCAATAGAACTCAAAGTTGCGGGGACTTTCTTCACATCAGCCAAAGAGTTTGACGACAGTGCGCTCCGTATCTCTATTGATCTCGCTCGCAAACTAATGCGTGTCTCAAGCGCCACCTCTTGGGTGCTTCTGCTCGACGACACAAAAAAAACAGGGGAAATAGTTAAAAAATTGCGTTTGACATTGCCAGCAACGACGTTTGAAGTAATTCCTTGGACCGACTTAGCAGATTTTTACAACAAAACAGTAGTTTTGTTTGGGAAGCAGATCAATTTGATGAAGTCGATTATTGCCCTCATCATTATTCTGACAATATCCAACACTCAAACCATGAGCGTCCTAGAGCGTACAACCGAAATCGGAACCATCATGGCGATCGGCTTACGACGTTCTGAGGTCCTGCGCATGTTTATTATCGAAGGCATACTCATCGGAATTTTTGGAGGTATCGTCGGAGTCGTTATTGGCTACGGAATCGCCGAAATATTGTCATATGTCGGAATCCCCATGCCGCCACCACCAGGCATGGACACCGGCTTCACGGCTCAAATCAATGTTACCTTCCCGCTTGTCATTGACGCGCTAGCTCTAGCCTTTGTCACCACTTTAATTGCCAGCATCATGCCTGCATGGAAAGCCAGTCGCATGAATGTAGTTGATGCATTACGGTGCAACCAATGAGAACAATGGGACATTTCTCTCTCGCCATACGCAATTTACTTCGCCATAGAGCGCGTACCGCCGCCACTTTAGCTGCAATCAGTCTCGGTGTTGCCAGCATGATTCTGGCTGGCGGTTTTGTGAAAGATATATTCATACAACTTGGCGAAGCAACGATTCACTCACAAACCGGACATATTCAACTGGCTCGCCAAGGATTTTGGGCCATGCGCACCAGATCTCCGGAAACTCATATGATTGCTAAACCGGATGAGATAAAAGCATCTCTGGCTAAACAATCCGGGGTCGAACAGGTTGTCGCCCGCATCAATTTTTCCGGCATGCTGAACAACGGAAAACGCGACCTAGGAATCATGGGTGATGGAATTGAACCGGATGGTGAAGCAAAAATTGGTAGTTTCATGCGTTATATTGAAGGACGGCCATTAACCAACCAAGATATTGATGGCGTTGTTGTTGGCCAAGGCGTGGCACGCACATTGAATCTGAAGATCGGTGACCGAGTGACTCTTGTAATTAGCTTGGCACAAGGGGCAGTGAATACTCTCGACTTCCAGCTAGTTGGTATTTTTCAGAGCTTCTCCAAAGAATTTGATGCACGTGCAGTACGCATTCCTCTCGCAGCGACGCGTGAGTTGCTTGATACTCAGGAGGCACATCTTTTGGTCATCTCGCTCGCGCACACCGAAGATACCGATCGTATTGTTAGCTCAGTTCGAGCGGAAGTCACCAGCAAGGGTCTGGAAGCACAAACTTGGCGAGAACTCTCCGATTTTTATGAAAAAACGGTACAGCTTTATGACGCGCAATTTGGCGTATTGCGTCTCATCATCTTTTTGATGGTACTTCTTAGCGTAGCGAATAGTATCAATATGACCATTTTCGAACGGACTAGGGAATTTGGGACGCTACTCGCATTAGGAGACGAACCAAGCCGAGTTTTCGGCTTGATCTTGACTGAAAGTTCCTTACTGGGATTATTCGGCGCTCTATCTGGCATAGCTATCGGTTGCGTCGCCGCATTGGCGATTTCAGCCATTGGGATAGAAATGCCTCCGCCACCTAACTCAAATCTCGGCTATACCGCCCTGATCCGACTGGAACTAGTTACCGTTCTAACGGCAGGTGTCATAGGATTTCTCGCTGCATTTCTGGCTTCTATTTTACCTGCCCACCGAGCAGCAAATTTGGAAATCGTTGATGCACTCAGACACGGTGTATAAGTCATTCATCTGTGAAATAGTTCCTGATGTCCGCACACTTCTAGCGTTATAGTCACTTAGTTTCCGCTATGATGTTGCCCTATTGATTTACTCGGGCAGGTTTAGCCTGCAACCTGATTGAGGAATACACAAATGTTCAAAAATTGCTCTGTTTTGGCTTCCATTGTCAAATATTTACTTGTAACCGGTGCAGGTTTGGCCATGCTTGCCTGCTCCAGCCATCCGCCTGCACCATCCTCAGCAGCATCTGCCGACTATAGCTACATAATTGGCCCCGGTGACAATGTAAATATTGTCGTTTGGCGCAATCCTGAACTGTCGATGGTTGTTCCTGTACGCCCTGACGGAAAAATTTCCTCCCCGCTGATTGACGATTTGGCTGCTATGGGCAAGGATCCAACAAGTTTGGCGCGCGACATTGAAAAGGAACTTGGAAAATTCATTCGTGATCCAGTTGTCACGGTAATTGTCACCGGATTTGTTGGTCCTTACAGTGAACAAATTCGCGTCATTGGTGAAGCTGCGAAACCGCAAATTCTTGCTTACAAGCAAAAAATGACCGTTCTTGACGTAATGATCGCCGTAGGTGGCATTACTGACTTTGCTGATGGTAATCGTGCCACCATCCTGCGCACCGCCGAAAACAATACTCAGTACAACGTTCGCCTGAAGGACCTGGTGAAGCGTGGTGACGTTTCTGCAAACGTCGAAATGAAGCCGGGTGATGTGTTAATCATTCCGCAAAGCTGGTTCTGATAATCCGCAATCAACAAATACCGCTCCAGATTCTTGGAGCGGTCATTAGCTTGGGTTCATAGATGGAAGAAATTCTCCGCCAGGTACTGGCTATCTTGCGCGCAACCTGGAAACATCGCCGACTAGGGATGTTAGTTGCTTGGGTCGTTGGTGCTATTGCTGCTGGTGTAATACTGCGCATTCCCGATAAGTACGAGGCTTCCGCGCGTATTTTTGTTGATACGCAATCGATATTAAAGCCTTTGATGTCAGGACTTGCCGTTCAACCCAACGTTGAACAACAAGTCATGATGCTTAGCCGCACTCTGATCAGCCGACCAAATGTTGAAAAACTCGTGCGAATGGCTGATCTTGATCTCAAGCTTAATGGTAAAACCGAGAAAGAAGCGCTTGTCGATACTCTTACCCAAACGCTGAAAATTTCGAGCATCGGGCGTGACAACATTTATATCCTTTCTTACCGGGCAGAAGAACCTGCAAAAGCGCAACGGGTAGTTCAGGCATTGGTTTCTATTTTTGTAGAATCCAGCCTTGGTGATAAACGACAAGACTCTGACTCAGCTAGAAAATTTATTGAAGAACAAATTCGTGGCTATGAGAAAAAGCTTCAAGAAGCTGAGAATCGTCTGAAAGATTTCAAACTGCGCAATGTTGATTTGCAAACTGGAGAAGGGAAAAGCGGTGTTGATCGACTCTCTGAACTAAGTACAGTGCTGAACAGCTCACGTCTTGCCTTGCGTGAAGCAGAAAACTCACGGGATGCATTGCGCAGGCAAATTATTGGTGAAGAACCCGTATTACTACCCGAAGCACCCGGCGCCGACTCGGGTGTTTCACTTCCAGAAATCGACGGACGAATCGATACCCAAAAACGAAACTTGGATACGCTTCTGCAACGGTACACTGAGCAGCATCCGGATGTCGTTGGGACGCGCCGGCTTATCAAGGACTTGGAAGACCAAAAGCGTCAGGAACTCGTTGCTAGGAAAAAATTTGCTGTGGCCAACCCAGGTTCCGCAGTCAGCAATAATCCTGTTTATCAGCAACTCAAAGTTTCTTTAGCAGAGTCAGAGGCCAATGTAGCTTCGCTTCGTGCCCGTGTTTCAGAATACGAAGAACGTTACAAACGCTCAGTGAATCAGTTGAAAACAATGCCGCAAATTGAAGCCGAATATTCACAACTCAATCGTGATTATGAAATAAATAAAAAAAATTACGAGCAGTTGGTTACCCGTCGTGAATCTGCTGAACTCTCGGGTGACCTTGAGTCAGCTGGCTCGATAGCTGATTTTCGCCTTATCGACCCGCCAAGAGCATCGCCAACCCCAGTCGCACCAAATCGTATATTGCTGTTACCAGGCGGTCTCCTTATCGCGCTTGCCGCCGGTCTGTTTGTTGCCTTCGTCGCCAGCCAAATTCGACCCGTGTTTTTCGATGGCAAAGCCCTACGTGATGCAACCGGCTTGGCTTTACTCGGCACGGTTTCTCTTATTCCAAACGAAACCCGCCGCTTAAAAGAAAAGGCAAGCCTTCGTCGCTTCCTGATTGCGACAGCCGGCCTTGTAATTGCCTACGGACTCGGAATTGCGATGCTCACTTTTCTATCTCAACGCGCGGCAGGAGTTTAATCGATGAGTCTGATTGAACAAGCAGCCAAGCGCCTCGAGCAACTTCGTCAGGCGGGTGTTGAACTACCTGATGACACACCGTTAAATTCCTTGCCAAGGACAACACAAGCCCCCATTCAAAGTGAGGAAATTTCCGTCAAAGCACTGGAAACTCCACCATCTCAAAAGGAAGCGCCAGCCTCTTCATCTCCCCTACCTCCAACGCCAGTAAAACGAGTTGACATCAATCTGGAAGCTATAGCCGCCTCCGGCTTGCTCGTACCACATGCAACACGGAGCCAGCTTGCTGATGAGTTTCGCGTTATCAAACGCCCATTGATCGCCAACGCGATGGGTAAAGGTGGAATACAGATTGCAAATGGCAATCTAATCATGATTACCAGTGCATTGCCGGGCGAAGGGAAGAGCTTTACAGCTATTAATCTCGCGATCAGTATCGCCATGGAATTAGACAACACGGTCATGCTGGTCGATGCCGATGTCGCCCGTCCTTCAGTTTTGAATATGCTTGGACTACCTCCAGCCCCTGGCCTTCTGGATGTGCTCGATAAAAACTCTGTCGATATTTCTGGCGTCCTGATGCGAACGAATATCGAGAAGCTTTCAATTCTCCCCAGTGGCACCCAACATCCGCGCGCAACTGAGCTTTTGGCCAGTGATGCGATGGTTCGGCTTCTTGATGACATGGCCAACCGTTACAGCGACCGCATTATTGTATTTGACTCCCCTCCTCTCCTTTTGACTACCGAATCGCGCGCCATTGCAACTCACATGGGTCAGATTGTCGTGGTTGTAAATGCCGGCCAGACGTTACAGTCTGCCGTAATTCAAGCGGTTTCGACAATTGAAGCTTGCCCGGTAAAAATGATGGTCCTTAATCAATCCCGCCAACCGGCAGGTGACGGATACGGATATGGTTACGGCTATGGATATGGCAATGATCTTTAAAGCCAAGATCAGCAGGCCAGTTTCAGGGGCAATTCTGTACTGTCTGAGTTCCATAGCCTTTGCCCAACAAGCGACTTCCGGTGCCGCAGGCGGCGGTAGCGGCTTTGCTGCCACCTCGGCAAGTGCGCCACAATCACCACTATCGTCGGCTAGCGAGACAGCCAATCAGGGACGAGACTGGTTCATCAAACCACGCGTTAGCTTGACAGAAACGCTGACTGATAACGTAAGTGTTAATCGGGTAAACAATGGTAAGCAAAGCGATCTGATTACCGAAATAGCGCCAGGCATACACGTTGAAGCCCGAACTGCTCGCCTTAAGGCATACCTTGATTATTCCTTGCGTGGTCAGATGTATGCAAAAAACAGTGATCATAATCAAACACAGAACGCTCTTAACGCTTTCGGTACCTTTGAAGCTGTTGATAAGTGGCTTTTCATAGACTTCAGTGGCTTTATTTCCCAACAAGCCATTTCTGCGTTTGGAGCGCAATCGCCGAGTAACAGCACAATTAATAACAACAGCACAGAAACCGCAACCTATCGATTGTCGCCTTACATTCGCGGTCAAATAGGTGGACTCGTTGAATATTTACTGCGTTACAACCTATCGACCACACGTTCTGACGCTGCAATCGTTTCCGATACCAACATTTCTGAATGGACCGGCCAGTTACGAGGTGGTACGCCATTTCAGAGTCTCAAATGGACCATGGATGGTAGCCAACAAAGCACCGATTACAGCCGTGGACGAGACACAGATGCTACACGCATTCGGTTAATGCTAACTTATGCTGTCTTGCCTCAATTCAAAATCTCAGCTAGCGGCGGTCAGGAATCCAACAACTATGTTTCGCTAGGCCAGGAAAGCCATGTTAATTACGGTTATGGTTTCGACTGGAATCCAACCGAGCGAACACAGATCTCTGCTTTCAAAGAGCGCAGGTTTTTTGGAGATGGCCACAACATAAGCCTTAGTCATCGCTTTCCGAGAAGCAGCATCCGCTTTACTGATACGCGGGATGTCTCTGTTTTACCGAACCAAAATACATCGATAGGTTTAGGTACGGTTTACGATCTATATTTTCAAATTTATTCGAACATAGCACCTTATGCCAGCATGACTCCGGGTGCCTTGAAAGATGCCGCTGTAGCCAATGCCGTAAATACGTTGCTGGCCCAAGGTGGTATATCCCCAAATACACAAGTCACTAGTAGCTTCCTCACTTCGCGCGCTTCTATTCAGCGCCGTCAGGATTTAACTCTGGTACTAACAGGTGTTCGCAATTCCATTACGTTTGTAGCGAACCGCACGGAAAATCAATCAGTTCTGGCAGCAACAGCAAGTAATGATGACTTCTCACAGAGTACATTGGTTCGCCAACAAGGCCTTAGTATTAATCTTTCTCACCGCCTAAGTGAACTATCGAATCTGAATGCAGTCGTCTCTCGCCAAGAAAGCCAAGGTAGCAGCAGTGTTACAGGAAACGGTAACCTGAAGACAACCACCACAACTTACCTAATCAACGCATCGACCAAATTGGGCGCCAAGACCACTGGTTCTCTTAGTGCCCGCCGCTCAGAATTCGATAGCACCATCAACCCTTATACGGAAAACGCCCTTCTCGGGACTGTTTCCCTAGTGTTCTAAGCCTATGTACGAAGCTTATTACGGCTTGAACAGCAAGCCTTTCCAACTCAACCCAGACCCATCGTTCTATTTCGGCAGCAAGCAACACCGTAGAGCAACTGCCTATCTTGAATATGGTATGCATCAGAACGAGGGCTTCATTGTTATCACCGGCGAAGTCGGAGCCGGAAAGACAACGATCGTTCGCGGCCTGCTCGATAGTCTGGATCAAGAGAAGGTTGTTGCCGCTCACTTGGTCAGCACCCAACTAGATGCTGATGACACGCTACGACTGGTCGGTGCAGCCTTTGGCTTGCGGACCAAAGATGTTGCCAAATCCGATATTCTAATGTCGCTTGAAGCCTTTCTGATCAGCATGACCAGCAAAGGTAAACGTTGCTTATTGATTGTCGACGAAGCGCAAAATCTGACAGCCCGTGCGGTGGAAGAATTGCGCATGCTGTCCAACTTCCAGTATGGCAATCATGCCCTGCTACAGAGTTTTCTGATTGGTCAGCCGGAATTTCGTGGAATTCTGCAAAGCCCGCACATGATGCAGTTCCGTCAACGCGTCATCGCCGCTTGCCACATAGGTCCACTGGATGTACAGGAAACCCAGGCCTACATTGAACACCGCCTTAAATGCTCAGGTTCAACTGGCCTACCCAACATTCTCCCCGCCGCCTATGAAGAAATTTTCAAGGCTAGCAGTGGTATACCGCGACGAATCAACTCTGTGTGTGACCGACTGCTGCTATCAGGCTATCTCAGCGGCCAAAAAGAATTCAACGGCTCCGATGTTGAAGAAGTTGCCCGCGAAATCAACGAGGAAACCTTGGGTAGCAATACTCAAGTTATCAGTGGCTATTCCCCTGCAGTCCCCTCCTCTTCTTCTGCCCCTTCACCCTACACGAATATCAATCTCCCACGCTTCAATACGGACGGCGAACCTTTTGAAGACCCAGTTGCACTGCTTGCCGGACTAAATGTAGCGCAATTTGGCGAACGTCTTCTCCGGCTGGAACACAGTCTTCTGCAGCTGGAAAAAATCAATGGCACCACGCTAAGTCTATTGCAGCAACTGGTCAGCAATGGCGCGCAACTTAAAACAACCGCAGTCCAAACCGAGAAAACTGATGCCTGAACTCTGGCCAGCCAATCTTGGGCCCGTCATCTGTGTCGTCGGAGCCCGCCCCAACTTCATGAAAATGGCACCGATTCTTCGTGCCTTTGCTGCCCACCAGCCAGCCATTCCAACTTTGTTACTTCATACCGGTCAGCATTACGACAGAGACATGAACGACAAATTGTTCGAGGATCTGCGCCTGCCACATCCAGACATTAACCTTGAAGTTGGTTCCGGCTCGCACGCAGTACAAACTGCTGAAGTCATGCGTCGTTTCGAACCCGTACTAGACGAAAAAATGCCGTCCTGTGTTTTGGTTGTCGGCGACGTTAACTCAACACTTGCGTGCACCTTGGTAGCAGTTAAAAAAGGCATTCCAGTGGTCCACGTTGAAGCTGGATTACGCAGTTACGATCGCGGCATGCCTGAGGAGATCAATCGCGTCCTGACCGACCAGGTTGCTGACCTTCTCTACATCACAGAACGCAGCGCTGCCGATAATCTGGCTCGCGAAGGAATTGCTGCTGAACGTGTTCGCTTTGTCGGTAATGTAATGATTGACTCGCTGCTCAGCAACCGAGAACTCGCCCGTTCGCCAGCCGAAAGCGTTCGCACCGTCAATAGTGATCCATCGCTGATTTGCGGCAACCAAGGCTATGGCGTAGTTACCATGCACCGCCCTTCTAATGTAGACAATGCTGAAGTGCTAAGTTCCTTGCTCAGCGTTTTGCGGGAAATTGCGGAATCCATACCTTTGGTGTTTGCGCTACACCCGCGCACCAAAGCCAACATTGAGCGCTTTGGGCTAGCTCACCTGATCAATACACAACGCATGATTATGTTACCGCCCCAAGGCTATCTAGAAATGCTTGGTCTAACGGCCGGTGCCCGTATCGTGCTGACCGACTCCGGAGGTCTTCAAGAAGAGACGACCGCATTAGGTGTTCCTTGTCTGACCATGCGCGAAAACACCGAACGCCCGATTACCGTCGAGCAAGGCACCAACACGATGGTGGGGCGCGATGTTGAAGCGATTCGCCACCATGCTGCCGAAACGCTCGCCGGCCGTGGCAAGAGCGGACGCATTCCGGAGTATTGGGATGGCCACACTGCCGAACGCATCGCTGCCGATCTTGCCACTTGGTTGCTCGCAAAACACAGTAACAGACAGCACTGATCTACAAAAAAATGCCATCTCAACGCGCCACCAACGCACTCACCATTGATGTCGAAGACTATTTTCAGGTTTCGGCATTTGCGCCGCACATTCCGCGCAGCGAGTGGGCTGTGCGCGAATGCCGGGTCGAACGCAACGTGGATTGCATTTTGGCTATGCTGGACGACCACAACACCAAGGCCACATTTTTTACCTTAGGTTGGGTTGCCGAGCGCTACCCTGAAGTCATCAAACGCATCGTCAGCGGTGGCCACGAACTTGCCAGTCATGGCTACGGCCATGAGCGCGCCAGCGATCAGACGCCGGACGGGTTTTTCTCCGACATTCAGGTAGCCAAACTAATCCTTGAAGACTTGGCGGGCTATGAAGTCAAAGGCTATCGCGCTCCCAGCTTTTCCATCGGTGAGAAAAATCTCTGGGCCTTTGAATGCCTTGAGCGCGCCGGCTACCACTACAGCTCCAGTATCTACCCCATCCGCCACGACCATTACGGCATGCCGGATGCACCCCGCCACGCCCACAAAATAGGCAACTTGCTCGAAGTCCCGGCCACCACACTGCGTTTTTTCAACCGTAACTGGCCAGCCAGTGGCGGCGGTTATTTCCGCCTGATGCCCTATGGCCTCTCGCGCTGGATGATTCAACGGGTCAATGACGTGGACAAACTCCCAGCGGTTTTCTATTTTCACCCATGGGAAATTGACAGTGAACAGCCGCGTATTCCCAATATCGGCGCCAAAACCCGCTTCCGTCACTACGTCAATATCGACCGCATGGAGCATCGTCTGCGTCGTCTTCTGGCTGATTTCTCTTGGGGCCGAATGGACGAACTTTTTCTTGAGCAGGCCTGATTTACCATGATCATCATCAAGCAGTTGAATCCTTCTGACCACGAAGGGGCGAAGCGCTGGGATGAATTTGTCTTCGCCTGCCCGGAAGCCACTTTTTTTCACCGCGCCGCCTGGCAAGGCATCATCCGTGATGTTTTCCGGCACCCAACCTATTTTCTCTACGCCGAAATCGCTGGCAAAATCCAAGGCGTACTGCCCCTCGCCCACGTCAAGAGTATGCTCTTTGGCAACGCACTGGTTGCACTTCCCTTTGCCGTCTATGGAGGAGTTGCCACAACGAATTCCGAAGCAGGAAGCGCACTGGAAGCTGAAGCACAAAAACTTGCCCAACGGATGGGTGTCGATCACCTCGAATTTCGCAACGTCAAACCACACAATCCCGAATGGCCAACGCAAGACCTCTACGTCACTTTTCGCAAAGAAATCCTGCCTGAAGTTGAAGATAATATGCAGGCCATTCCACGCAAGCAACGCGCCATGGTGCGTAAAGGGATAAAAAATGGGCTGATTAGTACGGTTGACCGCAACAGTGACCGTTTTTTCAAGTTATTTGCCGATAACGTTCATCGTCATGGCACTCCTGCCATGCCCAAGCGCTATTTCGATACCTTACTGAAGGTTTTTGGCAACGATTGCGAGATACTCACCGTCACCGGTCCGGATGGCCAGTTGCTAAGCAGCGTACTTTCCTTCTACTTCCGCGACGAAGTACTCCCCTACTACGCAGGGGATGACGAAAGTGCCCGCAACTTGGCGGCCAATGACTTCAAATACTGGGAACTGATGCGTCGCTCCTGCGAACGCGGCCTCAAGGTATTCGACTATGGGCGCAGCAAACAAGGCACCGGCCCGTATGCCTTCAAGAAAAATTGGGGCTTTGAACCGCAGCCCCTGCATTACGAATACTGTCTCTACAAACACGACAGTATTCCGCAGAACAACCCCAACAACGCCAAGTACAAACTGTTTATTGAAGCTTGGCGGCGCATGCCCATCGGACTTGCCAACTGGCTTGGGCCACATATCGTCCGCAATCTCGGCTAGCCGCGCGTCAAATGGCCAATATTCTCTACCTCGTCCATCGCCTGCCCTACCCTCCCAACAAGGGAGACAAGGTACGTTCGTACAATCTGCTTAAACATCTCGTCTCCCAGCATCAGGTTTTTCTCGGTACATTTATCGACGACCCCGAAGACGAACCACATATCGCCACGCTGCGCAGCCTTTGTGCCGATCTTTATGTCGCCAAACTGGATCCGCGTCGTGCCAAAATTCGCAGCCTGAACGGTCTGCTTGCCGATGAACCACTGACCTTGCGCTATTACCGAGATGCCAGCTTGCAAGATTGGGTCGAAATGACCTGCAAGCATCACAAAATTGACACCGCAGTCATTTTTTGCTCCGCAATGGCTCAATACGTTCAGAATATGCCGCGCCTGCCAACGGTGGTTGATTTCGTCGATGTCGATTCCGCAAAATGGACCCAGTACGCTCCCAAACATCGTTGGCCCATGTCATGGCTATACCGGCGGGAAGGTCAGTTTTTACTTGATTACGAACGACAAATTGCTAGCCGCGCCGCACGCTCCTTCTTTGTCACCGAATCCGAAGTAGCACTCTTCACCCGCTTGGCACCAGAATGCAGCGTTCGCGTCGAAGCGATGTGCAATGGTGTTGATTCCGACTACTTCTCACCACTTCCCGAACGTCTCAATCCCTATACAGCGGATGAAATTCCTATCGTCTTCACCGGAGCCATGGATTACTGGCCCAATATCGACGCCGTCACCTGGTTTGCTAAAGAAGTATTACCCAAACTGTTGCTCAAATCGCCCAATGCCCATTTTTATATCGTTGGTCGTAGCCCGACACCGGAGGTAGTGGCGCTGGCCAGTGAGCACATCATCGTCACCGGCACAGTACCTGATGTTCGGCCCTATATTCAGCATGCTGCAGTTGTTGTCGCACCGTTACGCATCGCTCGCGGCATCCAGAACAAAATCCTCGAAGCCATGGCCATGGAGCGCCCGGTCATCGCCTCTGATGAATGCGCTGCTGCGGTCGACGCCGTTTTGGGCCAGGAATTGCTCACCGCCTCTACACCGGACGACTATATTCAGAGAATCACCAAATGTCTGGAAGACCCAGCAGAGTCGTCAGCCATAGGCCAAGCCGCACGCAAGCGAGTGATTGAGCGCTACAGCTGGAAAGCCCATATGAGCGGTATCGACCGTTATATTTCCAGTGTGCCAATGGAGCACCAATGATCTCCTCGCAGCCCCCAAAAAAACCTGAGTGGCGCACAACACTCACTGCACTAACATTTCTTCTTGCTTGGATTTTCTTCTGGTATTGGGAAACCATAACAGCGATGAGTGCAATCTGGGCGCGCTCCGATACCTATGCGCATGGATTCATTGTCCCCCCCATTGCGCTCTGGCTGATCTGGCGCGAACGCAGTCAGCTTCAACAGTATCAACCAAACGCAACAGCCTGGCTGACCTTGCCCCTGCTAGCTACCATATTTATTTGGTTGCTCGGTGAGTTGACCGCAGTCAATGCCCTGACACAATTCTCGGTTATCACCATTATTGTGCTCAACATCATGTCGCTGATTGGCCTGCGCCTCAGTGCCCGCCTTGCCTTTCCACTTGTCTTCCTGTTTTTTGCAGCGCCGATCGGGGATTTCATGCTGCCCAAGCTAATGGAATGGACAGCAGGGTTTACCATCCTTGCGTTACGTGCTAGTGGTATACCCGTTTACCGCGAAGGGCTACAGTTCGTTATCCCTAGTGGCAACTGGTCAGTTATTGAAGCTTGTAGTGGTATTCGTTATATCATCGCCTCGGTAACGGTTGGCACCTTGTTTGCCTACCTTAACTACACTTCATTAAAGCGCCGGCTAATTTTCATTGCTGTTTCCATGCTGGTCCCAGTACTCGCCAACTGGCTCCGCGCTTACCTAATTGTTTTGTTGGGCCATTTGTCAAATAACAAACTGGCTGCCGGTGTTGACCATCTTGTTTATGGCTGGGTGTTCTTCGGTATCGTCATTGTCATCATGTTCATGATTGGCATGCGCTGGAGCGAACCGCCGGAAGATGTAATACCCACCCCTGAGCAGTTTCGCGCCGACATATCTCGCCACCGTACCCCTTGGGTCGTTACGCTGGTTCTGGCCGTAATCACTGCAATTGCTCCGCTAGCCGTTATTGCCATTTCAAAAACCGAAACAAGTAAAGTTCCTACCCTCTCTGTGCCCCTTGCAAGCAATGGCTGGCAGCCAAGTGTGCCGGTAACGTCCTGGAAACCCACATTTCTAAACCCGTCTGCCGAGTTACAAGCTGCCTATCTCCAGGATGGAAATACCGTCGGTCTCTATATTGCCTATTACCGGAATCAGGATTACGAGCGAAAGCTGATCACCTCAACCAATGTATTAGCCAACAGTTTGGACAAAAATTGGGCAACAAGCGCTCAAGGAAAAAACGAAATTGTGTTTAATGGCAGCAATCAAACGATCCGCACTGCGGAACTAATCCAGAAAAATACTGGATTAGATACTCGATTATCCGTGTGGCAGGTTTACTGGATCAATGGTCACCTGACAACGAGTGACTTCGAAGCCAAGCTATACGCTGCACTATCGCGCCTTACTGGGCAAGGTGATGACTCAGCGGTCATTGTTATTTTTGCCCCAACCGAGTCCGCTGCAATCGCCTTACCAGCATTTGTCAGCGCTCAAGGAACAGGCATCCTGCAAACCCTTGCCAACGCAAAACAACAATGAGCGACACTCGTCCACTCGTCGCGCACGTCATGTATCGTTTTGATACGGGTGGTTTGGAAAATGGAATCGTCAATCTCATCAACCACATGCCTGAAAGTGCCTACCGACATGCGGTTATCTCACTGACAACAATTACCGACTTCAAGGATCGCATCAAGCGCAAGGATGTCGAGTTCTACGCCCTCCATAAAAATCCGGGCCATGTGCTTTGGATTTATCCGCAACTCTATCGCCTGTTCCGGCAAATAAAACCCTCTATTGTTCACACGCGAAATCTGGCTGCGCTGGAAGTCACCATTCCGGCCTGGTTTGCCGGTGTAAAAGTGCGCATCCACGGCGAGCACGGGCGCGATGTTGGCGACTTTGATGGCACCAACAAAAAATACCAGTGGATCCGCCGAGTTTACAGCCCATTCGTGAAACATTACCTCGCCTTGTCGAAAGACCTCGCGCAATATCTCACCCACACCATAGGCATATCCAAAAAACGAGTGACTCAAATCTACAATGGCGTTGATGCAGTCAAGTTTCACCCAGCCTCTTCTCGCTTGCCAATATCTGACTGCCCATTCAATGAAAACGGGTTGTGGTTGATAGGCACAGCAGGGCGCATGCAAACCGTCAAGGATCAAACCAATCTTGCCCACGCCTTCGTCGAGGCACTAAAGATTGCGCCAGAACTCACCACAAAGCTCAGACTGGTCATGGTTGGCGAAGGCCCCCTACGCAAAGACTCTATCGCCATACTCCAGGCAGCAGGCGTTCAACATTTGGCTTGGCTACCAGGAGAGAGATCCGATGTCGCTGACATCATGCGTGGCCTTGACTGTTTCGTACTGCCCTCACTTGGCGAAGGCATCTCCAACACCATTCTGGAAGCCATGGCCTGCGGCCTGCCAGTCATCGCCACAGCAGTCGGTGGAAACGTTGAACTGGTTGTCGAAGGCCAAAGTGGGATGCTAGCCCCGGCAGCAAACCCTAACGCCTTGGCCAAAGCCATTCTCAGTCTGGCCCTACACCCTGAACGCTCCCGTAAAATGGGGCTCCACGGTAGACAACTTGTCGAAAAAAATTACAGCATGGAGGCAATGGTTGGCAGTTACCAGCGTCTTTACGACAAAACCTTATTCGGCCAAGATAATCCGTTGGCTGCTTAACCTCACGAGAACACCCCATGTGCGGCATAACCGGCATTTTTGATACCCGAGGCAAACGCGACATTGATCGTGCGGTACTCCATCGCATGAACGAAGCGCAGTTCCACCGCGGCCCGGACGAAGGCGGCCTGCATATTGAACCCGGCGTCGGGCTTGGCCACCGTCGCCTCTCGATCATCGACCTCTCCACCGGTCAGCAGCCGCTTTATAACGAGGACAAAACTGTCTGTGTCGTCTTCAATGGCGAGATCTACAACTACCAGTCCCTTATCCCCGAACTGCAGGCACTCGGTCACACCTTCCATACCCGTAGCGACACCGAAGTTATCGTACACGCTTGGGAATCTTGGGGTGAAAAATGCGTCGAGCGCTTCCGCGGCATGTTCGCCTTCGCGCTCTGGGACAGTAACCGCGAAACCCTTTTCCTCGCCCGTGACCGCCTTGGCGTCAAGCCGCTTTACTACGCCCTGCTTGACGACGGCACTTTCCTTTTCGGCTCCGAACTCAAGGCCATCCTGGCCCACGGTGGACTCAAGCGCGAGATCGACCCCTGCGCAGTCGAAGAATATTTTGCCCTTGGTTATGTCGCCGAACCGCGCTCCATCTTTAAACAAGCCAAAAAACTGCCGCCCGCCTACACCCTGTTGTTACAACGCGGCCAACCGATGGGTGAGCCTCGCGAATACTGGGATATCAATTTCACCCTCGACAACCCGATCAACGACACCGACGCCTGCACCGAACTCAGCCACCGTCTGGAGGAGTCGATCAAACTCCGGATGATCTCCGAAGTTCCGCTCGGTGCCTTCCTCTCCGGCGGCGTTGACTCCAGTGCCGTGGTTGCCATGATGGCCGGGTTATCGAATGCTGCGGTCAACACCTGTTCCATCGGCTTTTCCGACCCAGCCTTCAACGAATCAGAATTCGCCAAGATGGTGGCAGACCGTTACCACACTAACCATCATCTCGATGTGGTCGAAAGCGACGACTTCGACCTCATCGATACCCTCGCCAAGCTTTACGACGAACCCTACGCTGATAGTTCCGCCATCCCCACCTACCGGGTTTGCCAACTGGCCCGCAAGCACGTGACCGTAGCCCTTTCCGGCGATGGTGGCGACGAAAGTTTCGGCGGCTATCGCCGTTACAAGCTGCACCTGATGGAAGAAAAAATGCGCTCAGCCCTGCCGCTGAGTCTGCGCCGCCCCGTCTTCGGTGCGCTGGGCAAGCTCTACCCCAAAGCCGACTGGGCACCGCGCGTTTTCCGCGCCAAGACCACCTTTGAAGGCATCGCCCGCAGCTCGGTGGAAGCCTACTTTCACTCTGTTTCCATCCTGCGCGCCCCAATGCGCAATCAGCTCTTCAGCCCGGCCTTTAAATCCGCCCTTGGCGGCTACGATGCCATTCAGGTTTTCAACCATCACGCCGCCAAAGCCAAAACCGACGACCCACTGGCCCTTATTCAGTACCTCGACCTCAAAACCTATCTGGTCGGCGACATCAACACCAAGGTTGACCGCGCCAGCATGGCCCATTCGCTGGAAGTCCGCGAGCCATTGATGGATCACGAACTCATCGAATGGCTGGCAACACTCAAATCCTCACAAAAAATTCGCGGCCAGGAAACCAAATACCTGCTCAAAAAATCGATGGAGCCTTTCCTCCCCAACGACGTGCTCTATCGCCCGAAAATGGGTTTCTCCGTCCCGCTTGCCCGCTGGTTCCGCGGCCCGCTCAAACAACGCGTTCAGGATGCACTGCTCGGCCCCCGTCTTGCCGAAACAGGCTGGTTCAATCGCGAATATCTGCAGCATCTGGTCGACGCGCACAACAATGGCAGCCGTGATTACAGTGCTTCAATCTGGACTATCCTGATGTTTGAAGCATTCCTGCGCAATGTCATGGAAACAGGCGAACCCGCATGATTCGCACGCTACACGTACTCGATCACTCCATTCCACTGCATAGCGGCTATACCTTCCGTACCGCCGCGCTGCTGCGAGAGCAGCGCGCCCTTGGCTGGGAAACATTTCACCTTACCTCGCCCAAGCAAGGTGAAACATCGGCCCCCTTTGAAGATGTCGACGGCCTGCGTTTCTACCG
>ERZ724527.400-NODE-400-length-22049-cov-8.539875_pt1 | contig 22049 bp, 15 predicted proteins | sample MGYA00376060_ERZ724527 | MGnify/ENA primary metagenome ERZ724527 (study PRJEB28724, sample SAMN07190886) | activated sludge metagenome | isolation source: activated sludge of sewage treatment plant in Hong Hong | place: USA: Christiansburg, Virginia | collected...
TTACTTTCAAACTCAATGGCACAGCTGTAGTTCAAACTACTATGTGGGACGATGCCTGGATAGAATTGATCGCCAATAGTAAATTCAAGCAATGGCCAAGTTTTGGGGCATTCAAAAAAGGTCACATATGTATACAAGACCATGGAAATATGGTATGGTATAAGGAAGTGATGGTGAAGGAATTGTAGGATAAATTAATTTTGAAGGGGTTCACGCAAAGATGCAAAGAAGCGCAGAGGACACTAAGAAATATAGAATGCCAATAACTTTGTTAGTATGATTATCCTTAGCGTCCTTTGCGTGGTTTACCTTTGCGCTCTTTGCGTGAACCAAAACTATTTCAATTTGTAAAATTTATTTACATTTTATATAAATTATTATTAATTTCGCTTTCGCTTTCGCTTCAAATCCACCTATCATGAATGAAAATGAAATTTCTTTTAGCGTTATTGGCATTGCCATAGCATTACACAAAACAATTGGTCCCGGTCTTTTAGAATCAGCTTATGCGTCAGCATTAGCTTATGATTTAATTGAACACGGCTTTGAAATTAAGACTGAAGTACAAATGCCTTTTATTTACAAAGACATTAAAATGGATGTCGGATATAAAGTTGATCTTATAATAGAAAACAAAGTCTTGATTGAATTAAAATCAGTTGAGACTTTAGCGCCGGTATTCTTTTCACAAACATTAACTTATTTGAAGTTATCTGGTTTGAAATTAGGGTTATTAATCAATTTTAACACTAGTATTTTGAAAGATGGTATACATAGAATTGTAAATAAACTTTAGGTCTAGAAAGGGGTTCACGCAAAGAGGCAAAGAAGCGCAGAGGACACTAAGTAATTAATAGAACTTCAATAAGTTTGTTAGTATAATTATCCTTTGCGTCCTTTGCGTGGTCTAACTTTGCGCCCTTTGCGTGAACCAAAAAACAACAAAAAAGGGGTTCACGCAAAGAGGCAAAGAAGCGCCTTAGCGTGAACCAAAAAAAGTACTTCCACCTAGCCTAATCAGCCTCACACACACAATTAAATCACCAATTGCAAACTATTTTATAACGCCCTGCCTCACTTTCAGACAAATTCCTATGACTTCAATAATTTTATATTAAAAAACCGGTCATTATTTCCCAACTAAATACACTTAGTTTTACTTTCCAGACTTTATCCAAATGAGTCTAATTACAATATGGAGGTTTTAAAAACCTAAATATTCCTTTAGTGCCTTCTCTTCTTATTTTTTTTTGTGTAAACATTATTCTTAAAATAACCATTAAATGAAGCTGTACATCAAGTACATGGTGAGCCTGAGATGCAAGATGATGGTGAAGGAAGAACTTCACAAGCTAGGTCTGAAATATGTCTGTGTAGAACTTGGTGTAGTTGAAGTGCTGGAAGACATTACTGAAAGCCAAAGAGCGGAACTAGGTAAGAATCTATTGATGTCGGGACTTGAACTTTTAGATGACAACCGAAGTATTCTAAATGAGAAGATAATTAACGCCATCACAGAGATGATCCATTATTCTGACGAAGTTCCAAAAGTAAATTATTCAGAATATATAAGTGAAAAGCTCAACTACAATTACACCTATCTTTCTAACTTATTTATGGAGGTAAAAGGAATCACCATTCAGCAATTTATCATCCTTAACAAAATAGACAGGGTTAAAGAGTTATTATTATATAATGAGCTGAGTTTAACAGAAATTTCGTATAAATTAAATTACAGCAGCGTCGCCCATCTTTCAAATCAATTCAAAAAAGTTACCGGCCTTTCTCCCAGCTTTTTCAAGCAACTAAAACAAAAACGCAACGGAAATTTAGAAGATATTTAAATTCTTTATTTGTTCGTTTGGCAATATATACTATTGCATTTTATGATTTTTGCCAATTTATCGAAATTTTAAATAATTTCGTCTATCATTATTGTATCTCAAAAGCGATTCACAGTAACATTCTTATTATCAATAAGATATACGAATTAACCACATCTGTTAATTGTGTAACTAATAAATTTCTTTGTGTAACAGCATCAAATATAATTTGGTGTAGATTTAATCTTTAGTATTTAACTATTTTTTAAACCTACTACATGAAATTTTTTAAAAACTATTGCGCATTTATTGCGCTGGCATTGCTATGCCCTTTTTCAAACTACGCCCAGGCACCTCCAATGGGTACCGCTTATAACTTTGCTATTTTCACTTCCGCAGGAGATTTCCATAATTTAGGGACCTCCACCATTACAGGAGATATCGGAACAAATGTCGGTGTATTAGATGGCTTTCCTCCGGGAATAGTTGTCGGTAGCATACATACTATTGACCCTGTTACGGTGCAAGCTGCCGCTGATCTCGGTGTGGCATATGCTGATCTTGCAACAAGAACATGTAACAATGTAATAGGAGTCACATTGGGCAATGATCAAATATTGTTTCCCGGCGTTTATTGCACTGGAGCTGCTTCTACGCTAAATGGCAATCTAACGCTAGATGGCGCAGATGACGAATCATCTATTTTCATATTTCAAGTAAATGGAGCTTTCGCTAATACCGTCAATTCTACCATTACTTTAATCAATGGCGCCAAAGCTTGTAATATTTACTGGCAGATCAATGGAGCATTTGCCCTTTTGGATAATTCAGTATTCAAAGGAAATGCCCTTATAAATGGTGCTATAAGCCTACATACGAATAGTAATCTGGAAGGAAGAGCCCTTTCAACAGCAGGTGCAGTTTCCACAGAATCAGTAACAGTATGTGCGCATTCCAAACCACCTATCGTCACATGCCCGCCTAGTCTGAGCTTTGCATGTGCAGGAGATGTACCTGAAGCCGACCCGGATGAAGTTGTTGCCACAGAATTATGTGGTGGTGATGCAAACGTTATTTTTGTTTCCGATGTTATTACCAATGGAGACTGTTCAAACCAATTCTCTATCATAAGAACTTACAATGCATCTGATGTTTGTGGAAATGCTGCGACTTGCACCCAAAGCATATATGTCAATGACAGCATCGCCCCTACCATTACCTGCCCTAATAATATATCCATAGCTTGTATAGGACACTTACCATCCTCAGATGTTGAATCAGTAACTGCTTCGGACAATTGCGGAGGTATCCCAGTAGTCACAGTTAGCGCAGATTCCACGGGGACAATCACTGATCCAAACAACTATAATATTTATAGAAAATATGCTGCCACAGACGCTTGTGGTAATATCAGTTACTGTACTCAAGTTATAACTGTGAATAGCACGGGTGGGTTATCTATTTCTTGTCCTGACAACATTTCATACGCTTGTGCAGGAGATGTAAATCCGGCAAACTCAGAAGAAGTAACTGCTAGTGCAGGATGCGGTGGAAGTGTTACAATTACTTTCTCACCGGACGTAATTAGTAATCAAACTTGTGCCAATAGTTATACCATCACCAGAACCTATACCGCGACTGATGCAACCGGCAATTCAGTGAGTTGTGATCAGACAATTACCATTTCAGACGAGGATGCTCCGACAATAACTTGCCCTGAGGATGTCACAGTGGGATGCAGTGCCGATGTCCCGGATGCGGATACAGGCTCCATTTCTACTGAAGATAATTGCGGTGGAACAGTCACAGTTACAGTTGATGCAGATGTGATTACTGATGTCATTGATATTGATAACTATACCATATTAAGAACATATCATGCTACTGATTCCGGCGGAAATACATCTGATTGCACACAAACTATTACTGTCAGCAGCGATGTCACTTTTGCTATCTCTTGCCCTGATGCAATCACTGTTAGTTGTGCATCAGAAGTTCCGGATCAGGATATTGAATCAGTTGTAGTAACTACCTCTTGTGGCGGATCATATGCTGTGACCGTAGGAGTCGATGTCATTACGCCAGGTAATTGCGCAAATGCTTTTGGCATAGTCAGAACATATACCGCCACGGATGGACAAGGCAACTCAGTTTCTTGTACACAATCTATTACCGTTTTTGACGATATAGATCCTGAGATGACATGTCCGGACGACATCACGGTTGCCTGTCCATCGGAAATTCCTGACGCTGATGTCTATTCAATAATTGCCACTGACAATTGTGATGGTGCGGTAGTGGTGACAGTTGGCCAAGACGCTATTACAGATTATGTTGATGCCAATCATTATACAGTGTTAAGGACTTATCAAGCCACAGATGTATGTGGCAATATAGCTACCTGCATACAATACATAGTGGTATCAGGAGGTGGACAATTTACGATCACATGCCCTGGCGCACTTGCTGTTAGCTGTGCTTCAGAAGTTCCAAGTCCGGACATAAATAGCGTTACGATAAATGCAAGTTGTGGCGGAAATATCACAGTTACAGTAGCCTCTGATGTAATTTCAAATTTAACTTGCCAAAATAATTATACGATCACCAGAACCTATACTGCTACGGATGTTACTGGATACAGTGTTAGCTGCGATCAGACAATTACTGTATCGGACAACATAGCACCCTTAATTACTTGCCCTGCCACTGTTACAGTTTCTTGCGCTTTGAACGTTCCTCCAGCCAATGTAAATAGCATTGTAGCTACAGACAATTGCGGATCTGCTTTAACGATTACTGTTGCACCGGACGTCATCACAAGTCTAGGATGTGTCAATAGATATCAGATCAGTAGAACTTATACCGCGACAGATGTATGTGGTAATAGCAGCAACTGCACCCAGATCATCAACGTATTTGACAATGATGGGCCGGTGATTTCTATTCCGCCTGCTATAGCAAATATTTCATGTGGTGATCCACTTCCTGTTCAAGTAGTGCTCACAGCGACGGATAATTGCAGTGGAGCAACTGTTACCCCATCTATTGACCCATATATAGTAAATGCATGTCAAGGATATCCAATTACTTATAGATGGACTGCATTCGATGAATGTGGAAATATCACAACTGCAACAAGAACTTTCCAGGTATTGCCTGATACAAAACCCCCTATCATAACACCTATTAATCCTAATTTAATTTCTGGTACCACCAATGTAAATTGTCAGAATTCTAATCCAAACTGGAATCCATTCCCTTATACAGTAGCTGATGTATCAGCAGTAGATGTTTGTAGTAACGTTTCTGTTAGTTATAAAAAAGAGTTATTAGCAACAGGTGAATGTGGAGTAGATGATTTCATTAGTAAATGGTTATTAACTTGGACTGCAACAGATGATTGCGGCAATGCTGGTGTATTTACTGTCACATTAAATATAGTAGACGTAACACCTCCGGTATTTGATTCATTGCCAATGGCTACGATGTCAGTTGACTGTAGCAATATCCCGGCAGCATCAATAATTACAGCAACAGATGAGTGCGGAGATGCATTTGTGACCATGTCAGAAAAGATAATTCAGGGTGACTGCACTGGAAATTACACGATTGAGAGAACGTATAAAGCGAGCACGGGAGATTGTGATTACAAAAACTATTTTACCCAAATTATCCACGTAATTGACAATACACCACCTGTAATTTCTTTTAATAATTATCCCGGAAATAATTACCAAAATGGAGATACAGTAGATATTGACTGTGAATATTTATCTGCATTGCAATTAAATGCCGCTAATGTCACTGTTTCAGACTTTTGCAGTACAGCATTAGCACAGTTTGATATGAATTATAATTATGCTGAAAATTGCGCTTCAAGTGGATTTCTATATAATGTCAGAGCCGTTTGGACCGCAAAAGATGATTGTGGCAATGTTGGCGAATTCGTTCTTAATTACAAAGTAAGTGACCATACACCTCCCCAACTGTCGAATATACCTGCCAATATTTGCGCATCACAAATACCTTCTATACCAACAAATATTATTGCAACGGATAATTGCGGTAGCGTTAAAATAGCTTTTAATGAGACGCTTCCTGTAATGTGTGAAAATAATTTACTTGTACAAAGAACATGGACAGCGACTGATGATTGTGGCAATATCGCAAGAGATTCACAATTAATTATAATCAAAGGCTCTACATCAAATTTATCTTTTATAGTGAATATCATTGAATTTAAAGACAAGCCTGATAGCAGTGAGATCTTTTTTGAATCTATTATAGGTCACGAATCGGGAATGCCAAATATTACCGCAGAAAATATAATAATAAGTAATAGTTGCCTGGATGAAAATAAGGTCGAAATAGAAACCAAATTAATAAATTCAGGTGATTGCATAGTTGATGGATATATGTATGAAGTTCAGTTAACAATTACCGTTACAGACATATGTGGGAATTCAGCAACATTGACCTATTTTGTCAAGATGACAGATACCACACCACCTTCAATTGATGCACCAGCATTCGTCAAAATGAAATGTGGTGAAAGCGTTCCATATCCGCAAGTAACTGATAATTCCAATGGGGCATTAACTGTAAGTTTTGTAGATAAAAAACCAATAATCACACTTTGCATAAATGAATCACCTTTTGAAAGAATGTGGACTGCAAGTGATAATTGTGGCAATACCTCAAATTTCATGCAGATAGTAACGATAGTTGATGACCAAGGTCCAGTCTTGACGGGGATTCCTAAGGATGATTGTGGGAGCGCAACAATTCCACCTGTTGTAACTGCCAGAGATGCATGTTCAGGATTGGATTATCCTGTCACTTTTACTGAGACTGAAGGTAATACTGACTGCGGAAAAGTCATAATTCGCACATGGACAGCAACCGATAATTGTGGAAATATTTCTATTGACGCTCAAAGAATATTCAACAGAGATCTTATAGCTCCTGTGATCAAGGTTACGAATCCAGATCTAATTAAGTTGCAAAATGGAGGAACATTCGAATTGGCTTGCGATGTTGAAAAAATTCCGAATATGTTGGCTTATTATGGAGTCAATGCCGTGTCAGCGAGTGACAATTGTGGTGGATATGTTGATCTGAAACTTGAGACAAAATTACTTGATGAAGGTAATTGCAAAGCAGATGGATATATAGCTAAATACTTATACATCTGGACTGCAATAGATCCGTGCGGCAATGAAAGTACATTTGAATTAACCGGCAAATTTATTGACAATACAGCGCCTGTATTTGAAAATATTCCTCAGGACATTACGCTGTACTGCAATGATGTGATGCCGGAATTTAAAACAATCAACGCTACAGATTGCTATCTTGATAATATGACGAAGCAACAAATTCTAGTTCAAACCGTGGACAACAGTACTGCATATAACCGTATTTGGACAGCAACCGATTTGTGTGGAAATACTTCCACCGCAATACAAATAATTACCATTAAAGGTTCAGGTCATAGTTGTAATATTAATCTGCCGGAAGGTCCTATTAGTTGTGCAAGTATTGACAACATAATTACCTCTACAATTACTGGCGGACAGGGTCCATTTACATATGAATGGGAGTTGGTTAATTGCGACGGATATATTTCAGGTGGACAAGGCACAGATAATATTAAAGTTGTAAATGGCTATACTGTTGTCAATATCTCATTGAAGGTTACAGATGCTAAAGGTTGCGTTTCATATTGTACTGCTTCTTTTGACTGCGTAGAAGGGAACGATGTCGTAGGAGACTTAATCAATGGACATGAAATAATTCAATCAGTAACTGCGAATAAGACAACTTTGAATGCCACTATTTCAATTTTTCCTAATCCGGCAATAGATGTTTTTCAAGTAACAGCAGAATCCTATACAGGTGAATATGTCGTCGTGCAGGTAATCGATATTTTGGGAAAAATAATTAAATCAGAAGTATTGAAAGAAATGCCTTACAAGGGTATTGAGATCAACTTGCATGACCAGGCTGAAGGGATTTACCTTGTCAATATCTTGAAATCAGGACATGAACCACTTATGAAAAAAGTAATGATCATTCATAAATAAAATTTTTTAGGTAAGTAGGTTTTTACAGGCTATCGTTGAGAGACGGTGGCCTTTTTTTATAGAATTCAATCCGCAAAAAAGTGTCTTGTATTGAAAAAAGATGGAATTTGACACTGTAACAACTAATCATTTAGCTAAAATGAATCATATGCGATTTTTCAATTATTTACTAACTTCGCATCCTCATTACCATCAAATCATAACAGTCAATAATCAAACAATATGGCAGAAAATCAGCAACCGGAATGCGACATCAATAAAACACAAGAAGTTTTAAACCTTTTTCAAATACCAAGAGAAAAAAGAGGAGAGGAATGGATCCAAAGGTTTCATGATGCTGTCAAAACAGCAAGTTTCGCTAGTGTAACGCCTCAAACTACCACCGGACCTGACAGATTTCCTTACTTTGTGTTAAATACGCCAGAGCCAAATCAACCATTTACCTCTTTCTGCATCAGTAACTTGACTGAGTATTTGATTCAAAATGGTCTTGGTGTAGTTATTAATCCGGTAGAAGGTGATGTCGACTGGGTTTTTTCTTACGGGGATATTCTCAATTTATATCTGAGAGGCGAATTTCTAACTAATGAAAATAAATTGCCGGAATATGGAACAGAGAAAATAGAGAAAGATGACCAAATACTTGTGGCTCAGCCATCCGAAGAATATTTGCCTAGAGTCACTCGTGATATTTTGAAATCATTTCTTATCTATACCGGAGTTGCCAATCCAAAGATCATGATGTTCATCCAAAAGAGGGATGGTCAGTCTTATCAGCAATTAGCGTTTAATGTCCATCCTGAAGATTTTGGAACTAATGAAGATCTTAATTTCAGATTGCAGCAAATAAGCTGGTTTCTACCTAGGCACTACATAGTTTCTGCATTTCCAAAGTCTTCAAATTTGGTAAATAACTTGGTGGATCTTTAATTTCTTCTAAAAATGTCATGCTCAACGGATATAGGATTGAAATGTCGATAAGGTTTTGTTTTGAAAAATAATCCATCAGGCAGCAAACTTCAAACAACAAATGAAATTTAATTTCAAAGTTGACATTTCCATTTCCTTTTGTTACATACAATTATTTAGCAAGAATCAAGTATTAAATTGAGTAATTATAATAGAATATTTCCCAAAGAAACAACTGAAGGACACGTCTCTTTAATTGGAAATTTAATAATTACTAAAAGTAATAATTCACTTTATGAATCTGAAATTGATATCCATCAGCTTTTATACATTTATATAGTAGTCGACCGAGATGGACGTTCCCTGCTCTTCTTTTTTGATCATTATCAACATTGGATACCAACTGATTTTACAGGTTTTAGAAAAATGTATGAAGATTTGTCAAATTTACTTGTAATAAATGAAGTGATCTTATTTCAAAATATTTTTAAAAAGGAGAAGTTAAAAAAATTAATCTGGCGGAAACTAATTTCTTCAAACTATCAATTAATTTCGGATAAAGTTAATCATGACTATACCAAAGGAATAGAGATTCAATCTGATAACATTACCTTTATTGATTGGGATACTATTGCTAAATCATACAAAAACATAGAAGGCATACATTATGAACAATCGCCATATGACCAGACAATTACTAAATTTAATTATCCTGTGAGAATTGGTAATGTAATTTTAAATGAACTTACTGCCTTTGAAAATAAGCGGGATGATGTCCCAATTTTACATTTTTACACTCAATGCTACAATGATGACAGCTCAGATAAAAGTTATTTCGAGCTCAGAGATCAATTAATACAAGACTTTGGGGATAAAGAAAGCTATTTGGGTTATGAAAGAGATGACCAAAAATGTTACTCTTTTAACGCTGAAGGAATGACCATTTCAATCGTTTATACATATGATAGTGAATATGGATTTGAAGGAGGTTATACGTCTATAGAAATAAAAAACAAAAGAGAATATCCTGAATTATTGATCGACTCAGAATACGAAAAAAAAGGTCAAATAGATGATTATCTTTATATAGATGAGGAAATTGAAACCTCTTCAAATTATAAATTTAATCCAAGGATAAAACAGAAATTTTCAAAGTTGAATGCCAACATGATCAATAAACCAATAATTTGGATGGACATTAAAAACGACAGTATTGGATTTGCTTACAAAAAATATTATCAGGTATTTAAAAGAAGCCAAATAAAAAGTTTCTCGATCCAGAATGTATTACCGGCCAAGGGCAGCGGAGGAGGATATTTGCAGATCAATTTATCAGATAATTCTTACACAAATATATTTAGTGGCAAGTGTCATATTTTCGACGAATATGTTAAAAAAATATCCGGATTAACTGGCATTCAGGTATCAATAGCAGAAGAATATTACGATAGTTAAATTCCTCTTTTTAATTGACAAATTTGATAACATCATTGCAATCTTAATTCATCTAATGCCTGAAAATAAAATAGATAATTGGTTTGGAAATATCAGTATCATTGATATTCATAACAATCCTTCCGTGCATAGAAAGGAAGCAAATGAAATGCAAATCATGAAGGAAAATAGTATTAAAATAGTGCACTATCCTGATTGTCAGCAAATAATACTTTGGCTTCCCGAATATTACAGTAATTATAATTCAATAATTATCAAAGAGAAGAGCACTGAAAAAGTTATTTTTGATAATAAAATTGATCAAATTATCAGCGGAAGCATTCAGTTCATAATAGACAGTCTTTTCATCCCACCCGGGACTTATGAAATAATTATCCTCAATAATTCAAGCGACAAGCATATAATTGAATTTATTAAGCATACAGATGATTATATTCCTTCAGTCAAAGCTGTTGAAAATACTTCTACTAATGAACTTGAAACCATCCTTAACCAAATTGAAAAGGAAGAAAAAGAAGCAATTATTTACCGGGACGGCATCGGAAAAATCATCCCAAATGTCGACTTAGAAATGCGGGAAAAAATTCTGAATGAACTTGCTGGAAAATTCACTAGAAAGGTCGAATACGAAGGAAACTTGAGATCCGGAATTATTATTTATGTCGAAAATGATAAAAGAGTAAAATTCGACACAGAGATGGGTGGGGGAAATTGCCTATTTTATGTCTTCCTTCCAAACAAAGAACGATGGGAAGGTGCCACTGGTATTCCAATTTCTGAAAGAGATAATGTACTCGAATTTATCGCCATCAGTGCAAATCGTGACCAGGCGAGTAGTTGTTATTATGAAATCACGGAGGATTATATTACGTATTACAGAAGATAGGTCGCTCAGCTTTGGTCTTTGGGTTGTTTCAATTTGGTCTTTAGGCGCGAGTTGGCACTTTAGTTATTTACGTAAAATAATTTATTCTGTTGACACTAGTGCACTCTCAACTGGTCAACTGGTTAACTGGTGCACTGCACACCCGTTAACTTTCTTCCAATGCACTATTCAAACTTTTTTCTTCTCCATTCGATCTAGTGCATCAATCACTTCACTCCTATTTTTCGCACTCTTAATAAATTCAGGAAGCTTGTCTACCATCGTCATTTTAAGTTTGCCGAGGGGTCTTTCACGTAATTGTGCAGCAACATAATTTCTGATCTCATTCAAGTGCGCATGATTGAATGCCCAAAGAACATGTCCCCTTACTTCATCCTGATACCAAAGTGGAAGACCAAACGCTGGATCAATGATTCCGGAATCATTATACTTCATCATATATGACTCCCAATTTTCTGCAATTTTATTGATGGTCTTACAATTAGGGCAAGTCACTTTCACAAAGGGTGGAATCTCCTTTCTGTCTTTGATATCAGGATCCAAAGGTGTTCTGCACTCATGACAAACTGCCTTTCCTGTAGTTTTAAAACGTGTTCTTTCTGAAATTTTTTCAGAAAAATGACAATCATTACATCGCAGTATGGCATTGTTATTGTCATATGGTCCGGGTACTTTGATGATGGCTATTCCATCGCATTTTGGGCAATGAACCACAAACTCTGACATAAAATCATGCAATTTCATTGGTTCACCGGTAAATCTTCTAAGATCGTTTTCTTGAAATAAAGTCATAATTAATTTTCACTTAAAAATTTATATGCTAACAATATATTAGCAAAACGTTACCAAAGCAACAAATAATGAGGCAATATGAAGAAAATTATTCGTCGAATCTACATTAAATTATGCATTATAATTCGGCTTTAACTATTACAACCAATGACCGATCGGAACCAAATTTGTCCTCAGACAAATCCCTCCGTATCCTCAAAAACCATCAATTGGTAAAGTAATCTTAAAAATTAATCAAAAACTACCCAAATTACAATTCAAAAACCCTCAATGAAACTCTGAGTCTTCTCCGTTCAACTCTGTGATACTTTTCACTAAATCTTTATAAAACTTTGAGTCGACTTTGTGAAACTTTCTGATATAACAAGTCGCTTACCCTAATGAAGAAAGAGTAACACAAAGTTACACAAAGGTTTTGAGCACATTTCAAAATTACAATTCCTTTAAATTATGATTGCATTTCATCCTCTAACATATTTTAAGTTGCACAAAGAAATTTGACTTACATCAAATACTGCACCAATTTCAGAGTAACTGTAAATCGAAAAATATACCTCTGTGAAACTCTGAGTCTTCTCAGTGAAACTCCGTGATATCTTTTCTAACCTCCTGACCTTCTCACCTCCTCCTTATCTTTGTGAAACTTATCGTCCCAACACTATTCCTTAATTAAAAAAAATTGTCACTTTTATTGATATATCAATTATATTCGTACCAAAAACAAGTTGGGAAAGAAAGGCTTAAATGATATTATATTTTACACGTTAGAAAAATCTATTAAATCTTATCGTCAATATGCTCAGAAGCAATTGATAATGAATAACTTTGACATTACTATTGACCAATGGCTGATTTTGAAGTCCATCAAAGAAAATTCTGGCCTGACGCAGCAACAAATTGGAATAAACGTTTTTAAGGATTATGCTTCTGTGACACGCATTATCGAATTGCTTGTTAAGAAAAACTACCTCCAAAGAGTGGCACATACTGACAAGAGAAGATTTATTTTAAGAATGACCAGCGAAGCAGAAGACTTGATGCGTTCTATTCAAAAGGTCATTAATGCCAATAGGAGAAAAGCATTGGATGGCATCGACGAGGATAAGTTAATGAGTTTGAAAGAAACTTTGAATAAAATAATTGACAATTGTTCATAAACGTTCGCTATGAGACATATTATTCTACTTTTGTGTTTAGGATTTGGCACTAACTCGTATTGTAAAGGTGCAGACAATATACCTATGATCGATTCTCTCATCAATCACTCTATAGAGAAGAAGATGTTTTCCGGTTCTGTACTTGTCACTAAGAATAATAAAGTAATCTACCAAAAAACCTATGGCTTAGCGAATGCTGAATCTTCAAGAGTTATAGATCAAAAGACCTCTTTTAATCTTTCTTCGTTAACAAGGACTCTTACTACCAGTTGCGTGCTAAAGTTGGCTGATCAAGGCAAATTAAATCTCGGTGATGAAATGCGAAAATTTATTCCGGAATACCCTTTTGATGGTGTAACTATAAAGTCTTTTCTTCAACAGAATGAAGGAAATAATAATGAAGTACAACTTAGATGCTCCGGGAATTCTGCAGGCAATCTCAGCAATTACAAAGCCCGGAATGATGCATATAATGGCGAGGGAACACTGTTAGACAACAAATGTGATTTTACCAATTATAATTGCAGTAAGGAAAAATACCTCAACGATAATTATCTCATGCTTGCTCAAATTGTTGAAAAAGCATCAGGAGAAACTTTCAAAAATTATGTACACAAGAATATTCTTACTCCATGTGCTATGGACAATACTTATGTTAATAATGTAGACACTTTTACCAATAAGGCTATCGGATATCGGTATTCCTATTTTACAGAACAATTCACGCCTTATACGAATACTTTTTTAGAGCCTGCTGATGCCAATATTTATTCAAATTGTAATGATTTATTAAATTTTACGAATAATTATTTCTCAGGAAAATTAATATCTAATGAAATGGTCAAAGAAGCGACTACCTCCGACAATTTCATCAGAGCTAATCGCTCCATTTACGGAGGAATTAGTCTTATTTTATTAGGTTTTTGTTTGTTGCACCGACCGTCGAAAAAAGGATTCTTAGCGCTCGCTGCCATATCAATGATAGGAGGAATGACGCTGACGTGGTCAGGATTTTACAATAAGAAAAGTGAATTTCGCGACTTTGCAATGGGTTGGGAAAAGATGATTTACAACAAGGAAGAAGTTACCTATCAGACTGGAAATACTGGTGGCGCTAAAAATATTTTGTGGCATGAAAATTCAGGTCTAAACATTATAATTCTTTCCAATAGCACTACTTGCCCCAATTACGCACTGGCCAAGGGGATATCAAATATAGTCCATGATCAACCACATCAGGTCCCTTCAAGTCCATTGGCTTATATTTATTGTGAAAATCTCAGAAAATCCGGCGACGTAGTCGAAACTTTAAGAAAGACAAAGCAAGAATGGTTGAAAACAGACTATATAAACTCTAAATACAATGATGAAGAGGAGAAAATCAACGAATTAGCAAACGAACTGATGTCAATAAATAAAGTTCCGGAATCTATTGCTGCCTTCAATTTGGGCGACATGCTCCAAAATAAAAACTTAGCCAAAACAGATACTTACTCCGATGTATTGACAATATCAGGGAATACATTGAATTCAATGTTTAGCATTACGAAGGAGGAAAATCGTGTAAAACTTCCGGAGAATGTAAGGTCACAGAAAATGGACAACCCTATTGAGAATTAAAAAGTTATATTTCTTTTTAGGTTAGATTTATGAATTAAATACGCAAATTTTTTTCGGTTGGTGCGAGTTTTTAACTCGTGACCTTTCGAAGCTATCAACTTTTTTTACCTATGGACCCAAGTAAATAGCAAATAAAGTAATTTCATTATTTCGAATATAAGCATTAAGAATACGACTAAAGTCCATTTAGTTCACATTTTCACTGCATCGACGAAATCCAGCGGCAATCTATTCAGTACACAATTAATAAACCCAATATAAGTGAATCCTCTCCACCTTCAATTGCCTTTTGTTATAACTCAGACCCAAAAAAAGCGCAACGTTATTTATCTTTATGTTTTCAGTTTTTTACCTAATTTTAGCATATGAATACTATCATTAAAATATTGCAAGGATGTTTACTAGTAAGTATCTCAGTGCTCATTTCCTGCCAGTCAAAACATTCTAAGGCTTACATTGAAAATGATGTTGCTTCTCCGGCTGATTCTTTTGAAATGAAAGATGATCAAAATATTCAAACAGATACGGTTTCTAAATATAGCATGGTGAGCGACGACGGATTCTTCCTCATGGACAATTCAGGCAAGAAAATATATGAAATTTTTCCCTATGACAATGGACCTGATTATGTCTCCGAAGGATTGCAGCGCATCATTAAAGATGGAAAAATCGGATATGGAGACCCTATTTTGGGAAAGGTAATAATACAACCAATATATTCATGTGCCTATCCCTTTGAGAATGGCCGAGCCAACGTAAGTATAGATTGCACAACGATTACTGATGGCGAACATTCAATCTGGGAAAGTAAGGAATGGATGTATATTGATAAGAATGGCAATAAAGTCGAGGATTAATTAGTTACTTCATTACACTAAAAACCATAGCATCATGCTTGTATTTATTATACATTGTTGGATAATAAGCTTCCATCCATCACCGGCAGATTCAGATCATCTTTTCTTCTTGCATAATAGATATCTGGAATCAAATGACCTAAATAGACCACATGATGTCTATGGCAAAATGGAATACAACGAGATCATCACAGCATTTAAAGCCAATGGATTCGAAGTTCACAATGAAATACGTCCTACAAATACCGACCCAAAAGTATACGCTCAAAAAATAAAACTTGAGATTGAAAATCTGATCAGTTCAGGAGTATCCCCTGATCACATTACTGTCGTGGGAACATCCAAAGGCGGCTATATTGCTCAGTATGTCTCCACCTATCTTGCCAATCCTGAAGTTAATTTCGTGTTCATCGCCAGTGTGATGAAAGGAGATGAAAATACATTTCCGGAGATCAATTTCTGCGGAAATATTTTGAATATTTATGACCTTTCTGACACCTCCTTTGTTTCGGGGATTAAAAGAAAAGAAACGTCAAAATTAAAGATAAGCCGATATCAAGATATTGCCATCAATACCGGATTGAGTCACGGCTTTTTATTTAAAGCGATGAAAGAATGGATCGATCCGACAGCACTATGGGCGTATAGAAAATATGATGAAATTCATGAATAAGGCCATCTATACAACCATTCTTAAAGTGATTTCTATCATCGAATAACAAAAAGTATGAATTTAAATCAGGTAACAGTTCCTAGTCATGATTTGGAAATTGCCATACCATTTTACGAAAAATTAGGCCTGAATCTCATCGTTAAAGCCCTCCCCCACTATGCCCGATTCGAATGTCCGGATGGAGAAAGTACATTTTCTTTGCATCAAGTCGATCAAATAAATCCTAATAATGACATCTGGGTATATTTTGAAGTCGACCAACTCGATCAAAAAGTAGCTGAATTAATTAACCTTGGAATTCAATTCGATGAGATGCCGGAGGATAAATCGTGGCTGTGGCGTGAAGCACGGCTCAAAGATCCGGATGGAAATCAACTCATCTTGTACTATGCAGGTGAGAACAGGAAGAATCCTCCGTGGAGGGTGATGGGGATGAGTAATGAGTAATGGGTAATGGGTAATGGGTAATGGGTAATGGGTAATCGCCAAGTTGTCAAATTACTTTTAACTCCATCTCTGCTGCTTATAAAATCCGTGTAATCTTTTAATCCGTTTAATCCGTGATTCTGACAGATGAGTAATATGTAATGGGTAATGGGTAATAGCGCAAAGATGTCTATTTACTTTAACTCCATCTTTGCTGATTTTAAAATCCATGTAATCTTTTAATCCGTTTAATCCGTGATTCTGACAAAAAAGTAATCAGTAATTCAATTCATTTTTAGTACTCTTTCATCTTCGCACTACTGATCAACCTGGAAACTTATATTATGAAATAAATGACCTTTGTGGTAAAAAATCTTCCCCTAAAATCAGTTCACTCCTAAAATAAATTCCTCCACATAGAAAATATTTCTCAATTAACTTGCGTAACCAAATAGTTACACTTATATTTGTAACCGAATAGTTACAAATAAATATATCATGAGACGAGATGTTTACCAAGCAATAGCAGACCCAACCAGACGCGACATCATAGGCATGCTGGCATATGAATCGCTTAATCTAAATGCTATATCTGATAAATTTGAAATCAGTAGGCCTGCCATCTCTAAGCATATCAAAATACTTACAGAATGTGGACTAATAACAATTGAGCAAAAAGGAAGAGAACGCTTTTGCATTCTTCAACAGAATCGCCTGGACATTGTGAAAGATTGGATCGAAAGTCACAAACAATTTTGGAATGACAAACTAGATGCTCTTGATCAACATCTTTCAAAATAAATAAATCAAAACTCAACTAAAATGGAACACAAACCTATTATTATCGAAAGAACTTTCAAGACAACCCCTTCCAAATTATGGAATGCATTGACGGACAATAAGGAAATGAAGCATTGGTACTTCAACCTAGAAGACTTTAGAGCAGAGGTCGGATTTCAATTTCAATTCAGTGGGGGACCTAGCCCAGACAAACAATATCTGCATCTGTGCGAGGTAACTGAAGTAATACCGGAACAAAAACTAACATACAGCTGGAAGTATAAAGGATATGCGGGCATTTCCTTTGTTAGTTTTGAATTATTTCCGGATGGAGAAAATACTAAATTGAAACTTACACATGAAGGACTTGAATCATTCCCTAATGAAAATGCCGACTTCGCAAGACACAATTTTGAAGAAGGATGGGACAGTATTATTAATGAATCACTTCAGAAATATCTTGAAAATTAATTTCAATATTTCAGTGCTTTAAAAACCTTTATACAATCCATCATCTGAGCGTTCAATTCCCTCCAACTTCAGTTGGTGGAAAATATCAAATAAAATTGCTTATTTAATAACCTTGAATAAAATCACAAACCATTTCAATTAAACTCAATAAAATCGGTAAATTCCTATAACTTCGATATTTAAATTAATCAACATTGAATAATTAATCCGTCGGATAAAGCCAGCAGCAATTTATTTATTCTAATATTATTAAATTTAATCTTGGATGAGTGATTCTATTGTTCGATTTGCATCTGATTTAAATCAATCAAAAAATCTACTTTTCATTAAGGTCTCAATAGAACTCAAAACTCATTAACAAACATTAACATATATAATTATTTACAATGTGTATATTCTTGAATTTCCTTTTTAAGCTAGGAAAGATTAAATTATTCTTATAAAAGAAAATTATTTTATACGGTATTCTCAAAAAAATTAAATTTTTAATAATACATCATTTTTCATTTTTCATTTTTCATTTTTCATTTTTCATTTTTCATTTATTTGTACAAATAATTTAACATTTGAAAAGAAATATTTTTCAGATATTACATTTATATTAAGATAGGCAATTAAGCAAAGCCGAAAATAGCATTACAATTAACCATTTTTTTAACCACCTTAAACCCAAATATTTTTTAAATACTACCTAACAAATTTTTTAATTACCTTTTTAACACACAACTTAATTCTTACTAGTTTATTCATTGAAATAAATGAATAGAGCATTGCACTGATTAAAATCTAACAATACCTCATCATTGTACATGTCATAATGTGCTTACTACTGTGATGCGCCTATCTTAATTTTTTTTAACTTTTAATAAAATTTTCTACAAATGAAAAATATCTCTAAAATACATCTATATAATGGCATTAATATGTCATTCATTTTAACTTTAATGATTATTTTCACTCTAAACTTAACATTTTATCTACAAAGTTATGGCCAAGAATTTCTTAATCCTGGGTTCGAGGAATCATTTTCTTCAGAAGCCTGTGATGATTGTGATGAAGGATTGGGTTGCATAGTTGGCTGGTGGAATTATTTACCTCACAATTCAAATTTCACTGGATATCGTTTTGTTTATGACTATGATTGCACAGGTAATCGATCTGGAGTTTGTCAAGGCGATTATGGTTTGAAATTTTATCGAAACACTCTGGATATTCATCAACCAATTCAATTTGGGTCGGCCGTAGCTACTAGAAATCCATTTTATGGCACTGAAATTAAGGAAGAAGAATATGTGATTAAATTTAATGGGTTTTATAAACAGATACACATAAATGCAGTACCATTATTCCTTCAAATAAGCGGAAGCGAAACTGCTTTTGAAGATTTAAATCCAACTTCTTGGATTGGGGAATCTACAAAGAAGATTACTTCCACCTTTTGTAATAATTACGAAATGTTTTTAGGCCGAAACGGGAAGGATCATTTATATGAAGAAAGTTTAGACGAATTTAAATACTTAGTATTTATGTATAATTCAGGTTCTTCACCTGCTATAGAAGAAATCGTTGAAAGAACAGATCCAGCAAGCTCTTCAGACAATTTGACTGTGATCGATGAACTTTCAATATGTAAACCTGTCAATATCTCTGTCGATTATAATTGTGCAAATAATATTGTTTGCTTTAGGTTTGACTTTGACGAATCATGTCATTTATTCCCTTCAGGAAAAGCTGATGGTGGGGAATATAACAACAAGATGATATTATATGTTGATGGAAATAAACAATTTGAGAAGAATATATACGAAGATACAGAATTTTGTTTGGATGATCTCGAGGCTGGTACACATACATATGAGTATTTTCTCGAATCATATTTCAATGCGAGTGAATATTGGACACTACAAGGTCCTGCTGATCCTGATGATTTCGTAAATGATCCTTTTGCAGGGACATTTAATGTCGTAGGAGGAGCTAGCGCTGACATTATAATCAGTTCTAATACCACTTGGGATGCAATGTCGGTGCCTAATGGTGGAGTGGTTAAAAACGTGACAGTGGAGGATGGCGCAACATTAACGATCGAGTCTGGAACGGTTGTTAAATTTTGCCCTGGAGCAAGACTATTAGTAGAAGCGGGGGCAAAATTAGAGTTAGATGGGAAGTTGACTTCATTAACTGATGAAGGGTGGAAAGGAATAGAAGTAGATGGTTTGCCAAATTCAGTTCAAAATCCTACTACTCATGGCGTTGTTGATGCAAGTATAACTTCAATCATTGAAAATGCTGGAGTTGGTATTTATGCAGGCGCCACTGCTGCCAGAGCAGGTGGAATCATTAATTGTTACGGATCTACTTTTCATAATAATAGGATTGGTGTAGTTGTTGCAAATTATAAAGCATTTAATGATATCTCTTCATTCGAATTATGCAATTTTGAAACAGATGGGGACTATAAACTTAGCGAAAATATGGTTTATGATGTCAGGTTAGTTTATGGAAGAGGTGTATCATTTGAGAATTGTAGTTTTGAAAATAGTGTATTATTGAAATCAAATAAGACTGTCAACGGCAGTACAAATTATGGTGCAGGCATTTTTTCCATAGCTAGTGGTATGGAGGTAAAGGGTTGCTCATTTACTGGTTTAAATTATGGTGTATATTTTGGTATCAATGGTTCTAAAACATATAATGCTTCTATAATTGGGTCGACCTTTACTTCATGTCTGAACGGCATCGTTAATTTAGGTAGAGCAAGTGTTTTTATTAATGATAACAGATTTGAAATGGATGATGATATTCCGACACAAAGTCCGGCTCCTCAAGTAGGAATTTACTTATATTCTTCCATATTAGGCCAAACGATAGAGCAGAATGCTTTTGTCCGAAGTAATGAATATTCAAGATATTCGATTGGAGTTTTAGCAGGATATACAGGGTCTTATTACAATAGGATCAATGAAAACACTTTTACCGGACTTGACATGGGTACAGAAACCTATGGCAAAAATGGAGAACTTATTGAAAAATATGTATCCGGATTAACTTATACTTGTAATGAATTCGCCGATATAACAGACTATGATTTTTATATTAAATACCCCAATAATGGTTTGTATGGAATGAATCCGATTCAATCTAATCCTGGATTGTTAGTAACTACACCATATCATTATGGTGCTCAAAATATATTTAGCTATTCAGGTTTTGATATGAATCGACATGATTTTGACAATAAAAACGTTGATAAGCCAATAAAGTATTATTTTAAAACTGAATCTGGAACAAGATATGAGCCTTATTTTTTCACTCCTGTTGGTGTCGAAAAAATTGAAATTAATCAGACAAAGGCATGTCCAACTTCCTCTTTTTTTAATAAATCATATTCTGAACTTTCTAACGAAATAAACACAGCAAAATATGAACTCGATCTAATTGGAATTGCACTTGAATCAGAAACAGATTCTTTAATAATTGATAGCTTGCAAAAAAATGCAGCATATTACAGTTTTGTGTTGCAAACATCAGGTGCAGATTTAATTGAAGTCCTTGACTCCAATCAGGCTCCATTGGATACGATAATTCATTGGTTGGATAGAATTGACCTTTTGGGAGCGGATCTGATGATTGCTGAGCGTTTAGCAGATGCGGGTCTGATTACAGATGCAAAAGACAAACTTGATGATATATTAATTGGATATGACTTAACCACTGAAGAGGAGGATGATATTTTAGAGTTAAAAGATATTTATGACCTTCCAGAATATAACAATCCGGATTCTATTTCTTCAATAAATATTAATGGTTTACGAAGTCTTATATTTCATGGACCACTCACGAGTGGGGTTGCAAGAACAATACTAGGAATAAAAGGAGAATTCTATGATTTACCATATTTCTTCGTCGGTGATACGATCTTACCACGGAAATCTAAAGTTGAAAATAATTATAAGGATATAAAGCTTTATCCAAATCCGACATCAGGGGTTGTAACCCTGATAGTTGAAAAAGAAAATGAGCATTCAACAATTTGGATTTATGATATGTTTGGCAATCAATAACTACGACAGAAATTAAATATTGGAAAAAACTTAATAAATATAGACAAATCAAA